>Ga0307398_10000080_pt1 | contig 10824 bp, 11 predicted proteins | sample SouOceMetPS10311_FD_200440 | JGI IMG/M metagenome (GOLD analysis project Ga0307398, IMG submission 200440) | Metatranscriptome of marine eukaryotic phytoplankton communities from Antarctic Ocean - PS103-11 (Eukaryote Community Metatranscriptome) | ecosystem: Environmental > Aquatic > Marine >... | reverse complement strand
CAAGCTCGAACTCAGACGAACAATATGAGGGAGGAGGTACGCCTATGGGTGCCGAGTCTCAAAAAGCTGTCATGAAGAATGCTCAAGATATATTCTAGGTTCTTCTTGATAAAAGGACTTCAAAGACAGGATATGACTTTATTGATCCAGCCACCAAACTGCCAGTCAAATTTGAAGATGACAATGGGAAAGAACAGAGTCCCGAAGAAATGTAGGCGGCCCTTCAGATTCAAATCAATTCTATCTATGAACTCATGAAAATACAGTAGGAAGAAAAAGCTAAGGCACATAATCAGTCTTACACCTACTAAAGAAAAGATAATCCATAAACGGACAATTTTCAACAAGATGGAGATATTCCTTCTCCTGGGGAGCCAGGATCATTTGCTGATGGTCCACCAGGAAAAGATGATTACTTGGTCTGGGAACCAAAAGGCATGTTCCAAAAGATGAAGAACTTCTTCTACAATATGATGGAAGCTAATCTGGTTATTGTTGTGACGATGCTCGCCCTTTACTACCCGTCAGTACATTCAGCTTGGATCTTCGTATGCTACAATATCATGTTGTGGCCAATGACCATGAAACTGAGATCTAGATTTATGTACGACATCGTACTTCTCGCCGTCTTACTGGTACTTGGATTGTTGCAAGTCTTCTTTAAATCTAAGACTAAGCTCTCAAAGCAAGATGTTTTCACTGGAAAAACTGTTGCTTACAATGATTTGGACTAATACCGCAAAGATTGCTACACACTTCTAGATGCTGGATTCATTTTCAAAAAAAATATCAAAGTTTTCAACCCTGATGCCAAAAGTTCTGTTAATTAAACCATTAGCAAACTTGATTTCATCGGCAGCTTTTACTTTGAAATGATCGTGATGACAATGAACATCTTCATGATTATCTGGTGCTTTATGCAGCACAGAAAAATTTAGAAGCTGTATGACACTCCTTCAAGCGATCTGACCAGATACATCAGCCTACTTGATCCAGACAACGATGATGAGGAAGAAGATGATAGGATAAACTAACAGTTATAAGATTTAGGAACCAGTGAAGTCATTGGAGATAGAAGGACAGCCACTAGTGATGAGGACAAAGCACAAGAGCTCAAAAAGCTGAAGAACGATATTAAAATGAATTTTATCGGTTCTAATAGGTTCTACAATTGGAATTAATCTTTCTATGGGCTCGCCATTGTCTTTACGCTCATGGAATCTGTTTCATTCAACTCATGCTCTAGCTTGCCAGGAATCTTTCTGATCATTATGTTAAGCGCTACTTATGACCTGCGAAAGAAGTACAGTTATTTCTATAGAACCCTGAGTTTTGTGGTAGGCTATTACATTCACTATCTGATGGTCATCAAATTGATAGCTCTTGTCTATTTGAACATCAAGTACTTAAATGTTTTCCTACTTCATCATCCAGAAGACAATAGATCAATTTTCTTATAAGCTTTCTTTGGCAAACTAAAATGCGTCACTGATAAAAACTTCGATTAAGAAATACGTAGCACTAGAACGCAATATGCTTCATTACTTATTGCTTTCTATGTGTCAGCCGGATGGAAATCTGCTAAATGGTTTGAGATCAGAGATAAGACATCACATGTTCAGGCATCCATGTCCTTATCAAGATTTGCGTCATACATCATCGAGAGAGTTCGTGAAGATTAGCAAGAGCAGGTGCTTGTCGATCTTGCTAAGAACTAATTGCTTGTTAATGATTAAAAGGATAATGATCAAATTGAGGCTAAAAAGTTGAGAGTACTGAAGAAATCACAACGTTACGATGCAAATAAAGTGCAAAAAAAAGTGAAGAAGCACAACAATAACCTATCAGCTATCATTCTATTCTTAGCATAGTTTAATATGTTCTTCATGGCGTACATGTATCACTCTTCAGCTGGTTTCTTCTGCTTATGCTGGGTCATCTCGTCTATGATTCTACAAACAACAACTATTTTGTTCATTAGTACAATAGTCATGGTTCCCATTCTTTCTTGGATGTTCATATTCATATATGCTATGAGAATCCCATCAGTTAACAAAATCGCCTTCTTTACAATGTACGGAAAGTACTTCAAGGTAAAGTTGGAATATGAATCTTTTGAGTAGCTCTTCATGGCCATCACACTACTTCTATTCTATATGCTGATTAGTTGTTATGTGAAGAGAATCGATGATGCATAACGTGAGAATGGCATGCTGGTGTTCTTCAGAGCTCGCATTATTTCCAAGAAGGTAGGATGGATCTGGGTTTTCTTAGCATCAAAGTACATTCAAATCATTGTACTTCTTTTTTTCTTCTTTAGAGGAATTTAGAATTTAAATGCTATAAATAATCTGGGATACTTGTTTTTCTTCGTATTGTTTACCGCCTATCAAGAAGTTTACAGACACACTGGATTCCTTCTCGTCATCTTCGTGTCAATCTTTATCCTTGGACAGTACTATGTGAGTCTGTACTATTAGATATACATGCATGATGATAAATAAATCCTAAATTTGTATTGGTGGAACATCTTTCCTCATGAATACCAATAAAATGATGATACTAGAATTGATCCATATCATATCAAAGATGGAGAGAGCCAGTATGGAATATTGTCACCACAGTGGGAAGACTGGCTTTCTATCATATTGATGAACTTTCTCAATGATATCAATGTCATGTATAAAAACGACAAAGGAGAAGTTGAGTACTGGTAAAAAGAATGCTATAATATCTTAGAGGAAAAGATGGGAAAGGTCAATTACTACTTCTCAAGAGTAAAAAAAATTGTACTTGGAATTTTCACTTACGTCATCATTTTCTCAATGATCTTTGTTCAAGGACTAACTCAAGCAAGCATCATTAGTTGGATTTTCATGGCACTAAACTTGATCAATATGGCTTACATGATCAGAGGAAGTTACAAGGCAAAGCACATTAAGACATAGCTAAACATTTCAAACTTTGTTAGGTTCTATGCATTCATTGTCATCATCCTCAACGTCCTAGTTCTCGCTGTTATGTCAGAAATAGAGGATAGCAAAAATCCACACATGATAAGAATCAACAACTTGCTCCCAATTATTGGACTAAAAGCCAGCACAATAGAATCAGATTTTGGTGCTAAGAAATTAAATGCTGTGGAGAAGGCAGCTATTGAACAAGATGCTCTTAAAGGCCGCATGCTTGCTTTGGTAATCTTTTTCCTCTGTTCCATCTATCTCTGCAATCATTTTTCCCAAAAACTAAAGCTTGCAGTTGGTGATGAAGACTTTGTTGAATAAGATTACAAGAACTTGTTTGAGTTCCATGATGAAACAATTGATAATGATGACCTCTAAGAAAGATTAGATTACTTGAAGAAGAATCCAGATGCCCAAGACTCTCCGTATAAATGCTATCCGAAGTACTTTGCAAAAGACCTTATAGAATTCTACGAATCAATGAGATTCACAATCCCATTTATTATTTATAGGTAACAAAAATGGTGGAGTTTCTTTGACATCATTGCAGAATTCTCAAATATTTTCATTGCTGGAATCTACATGTACCTTGCACTTTTTGAAGAAGTAAATCTAGCGATGGCAATATAGATTTGTGTACTATGTGTATTCTTTACAACAGTTGTAAACGAAGTCGGAAAGCGAGCTATCTCAGTTAGAAATACGAGTGGAATTCAAACCCAAGTTGATCTAAAGATGGCCTAGTTGATAACCAAATAGTACAAGAAGGAAACTTTTGGTATATTTCTTCATCTTAGAAGAAAAGTTTGGTCTATTTAATTTGCAATTCTTATCTTGACTTAGCTTATTCAATACCCAACTCCACTCTTGAAATCAATCAAAGCCCTTAAAGATGACAAAGAATCAAAGGACTATATTGACAGACTATCACTATTCCTGTTCTATCTTGGACTCTATAGAGAGAAAACAAATCTGACTATCACAGGCATGCTGTTGACTGGTCTTATCGTAGAGAGAGTTGCCATTAATTGGCTTAAGAATAGGTTTGGATGCACATACTTTAAACTTCAGAAGTTCATAGAATTAGATCAGAGACGCGAAGCCCTTCGATATAGATGGAATATCGTCAATCCTAAATACAATGTCAACAGCTACACGAAGCATTACTTCTTAAACGACTTTGATGAGATAAAGGAGAGAATGAGGCTACACACTTTCAAAGACTTAATTACAGATAAGAAACTCAAGAAAGAGAGAAAATCAGCTAATGCTACAGAATAAAACTATCCTGAGCAAGAAATCAGTGAATGGGATCTTAAGGCTGATAAGATGAGCTTTGGTGACTTTGTTCCTAGCAAGGTTGGAAGAAGAATGATCGACACTATCAAGTTCACAGTCAAAGTAAATTGCTAAGCTTCTGACTTTGACCTTGATAAGCAATCTTAGGATATCCTATCTATGAACTCTCAAGAATATGACTATGAAAGTGTACCAGTGCTCAAGAAACACAAGATTGAGCAGCTACGAAACATATTAACAGATGCCATTTAACGGAAATACAAGATAAGTTTCTTCAAAGGATATCAAATTTTTGCAGAAGCCATTATTATGTTCTTATTAATGGTTTCACTCATGTTAAAAGCAAATGTATGGTCACTGATATACCTGATATTCATATACAAATATGTTGTTACCAGAAACAAGACCAATTTGTTGGTGAGGATCTGCTCCTATCTTTCGATTAGTCTTGCTCTTTAGTATATTGTGTACCTTCTCAATATGACATGGAGAACCTCTCCAGCCCCATTCCCAAAAGTTTTTGCAACTTACCCCGCCACACTTTAACCTAAAGGCAAAACTATAGATGAACTTTACCTTATTGGAGACTAATTAGAGCCCAGATTTATGCTTCCCTTTTTCTTCCATTACAGGATCTTCAGAGACTAAATGATGTTGGCATATATGCTTGGTATCGGCGTTGACTAGCAACAGGTTTAATCTTTAGTATTTGACTTTATTAACATCTACATTATGACAATGTACATCTTTAACTTTAGAAACCCAATCATCAGCAAATCAATGACAAAAGTCTTCTGGCAATTCCCAACAAAGGACAACATTACTCAATGGGCAAGACTTGATAAGGCTGTGTAGAGATAAGTTGACTGGATATTTAATCCAACCTAACTCTAAAAAGATAAAAATACTTACAACCAAAAATACTAGAAGGTTGAAGCAGATCTGACAAAGTAATAGAAGAAATCAGCTTAAGAGCAGTTCATGTTTGCTCAGAAGTATAACAAATAAAATAAGTTTGATTTGAACTACTACCTTTGCAACTATGTTGATATGAAATACCAAACAATTTGGGGTGATGACTTCCTCAATGAAAAAAAGTGGGAGCTTAAGAAGAACTCATCTTATTTCCGACTTGTCAAACAAGGCTCTCAACTTGTGTATATCTCATTTCACATCATAACCATTTTTGTTGTTCTCCTGATGGCAGCAATGAGATAATCTGTCTTCTCTGTTGGATACATGTTCATCTTGATCTTTAGGATGGCTGATGGAGCTGAAGTACTTAAGCAGCGTGATCTTGAGTAGAAAAAAGAGCTAGAAGAATTAGATGATTCTATTTATGAAATCAAGGACTAACTCGATCAGAAAGATGTCACATAAAAGATCAAAGAGGAAATCGAGAATAAGCTTGAAAGTGGTTCCTAACTTGATGAAACGTAGGATAGACGTCTAAAGTCAATTATCAAGATGAACACAGAGTAACTTGAAAATTTGGATAATGACCTAATGAAAGACCGCATTGAGCTTGTTGATATTGTTGATTATGAAAGACATGCAAACAAACTCTTAGCTTAGCAAACAATCAACCAAAAAGATATTGAAATCTTAATGGTAACTTTGGTTAGAAAGTACAGAAGACTCAGTGGAGAAGCCATCCAAGAACTGATTGAGTAACTTGGTGCTTTAAAAAAGAAGCAATACAAACTTAACAAGTCTTTCTAATCAAAGAACTCTAAGAAGACCAACTAGGAGAAAGCAGAGATGGCCAATCAGCAATGGAAAATGATTGGAGTTATGCAAAGATAGCTTCTCATTTATGGTTTGATTGATTTTACACTTTAAGTCATATTTCAAATGCCTCTGTTATCACTTTAGGTCGAAGGGTTCAAACTCTTTGGATTTTAGAAGATATGGACTTTCATTGATGGTAAAAAACTTGAAGATGTCAAATATGATGACTTTATCAGTGCAGATCCTACTACTCTACAATACTCATTCCATTTTGGAGCATTTGCCTTTGAATCTATGAATTGTCTGATCATTTCTTTCATCATACTACAATCTGAAATATTCAGCTCACATGGTTACAACAAGTATGTCACATAAAATGATGGAAGCATGGACCTTTTAATTCAACTCTCTAAGCTGAAAGCCAAGTCAATCACATTTGTGTACAATAATTACAAGATCAGGAAAATTTTGAGTATACAGAGAAAGAGAGAATCAATTTTGAAAACAGTTGAAAAACTCAAAGATAAGATAGCCAGATGGAGACAGTTCACTAGGACTACCTTAGTTAACACAAGAGGGCCTTCAGGTATTGAGGGTAATGAGGACCCATCAATTCAAAATGATAATAAAAATGAATAGGTAAAGTGGAGTCTTGGCTGGTTCTAAAACTTGAAGACAAAAGGTATGCTTTAAAAAATGACTGGGAATGCAAAAGCAGATGCAATTGTTGATGATTCAGTGAAGACTTATAAAACAGTCAAATTTGAAGAAGAAAATTAGATTGTTGATAAGAATGCTGATCAAGATGAAGATTAAGATGATGAAGATGAGATTGATCCATTTTATGCAAGAGAAGAGCAGAAATTAGCCTAGAAAAAACTCATCAGTCCTGAGGAAAAAAACAAACTTTTCAGAGATCTAGGTGAAAAATTTGTTAATTCAAAGATCAGCAAGATGAGATGGTCCATCAGAATTTATCTCTGGCTTAATAAGACTTTCACAGAGTAAATAATGTTCAAGAATCAAAGAGCTGAACTTGAATTGCTCAAACAGCAACATGCAGCTGGTCATGTGGATATTCCCACTGAACTTGAAACATTAATGAAAGTTGAGGCTCAAGAATTGATCAATCAATACTATGATCATTCTCAAGGTTTGGAAGAATTGACTATTCTATTGGCTAAAAATAAGAATAAGGGAGAGGATATCCTAACTATGACTGCCTTTGATAAGAGAATCAAGCTCACTCAAATGAAAAATACCTGGGAGTTCACAAGACCATTCAGCATGTTCATCAGATACATAGAGACCATTTTCCATATTTTGATCTCTCAGTCTCAAAATCTTGTTTACTTTGGTATGATCTTAAGTATGTATGAAAATGCAGGCCTCGTCAGTATTTTCTATCCAATCTGTGTTTTCGGTTTTGCTATTCTAGAAGAAAAAAGACCTAAAAAATCATTCTGGATTATGGTTAGAAAATACACTGTATCACTTCTAATTTTCAAGTTTATATTCAACCTTCAATTCTTTGATCCAGTTCTTTAGTCAGAAACATTTATCTATTATTCAGCGTGGATCAAAATTGGAATTTACAATTTCAATAACGTTGGAGATCTCATCGTCTACATGATTCCTGAAATCTTGATCCTTTGTGCCATAATGCTGCATGAGATTAAGTTGTAGCTTCTTGGACTGTATGATTAAATCGAAGATGAAATTGAGCCAGTACTTGATGGAATCGAAAGAAACGTCATGAAAGGTGATGAAGAGGCTGTTATGAGAAAGAAAATAGAAACCTAAAACATGCAACTTTCTAGATATTATGAAAGTACGTTAGATCAGGAATAAAGGAGATAGGAATTCGAAGACCATGAAAAGGATAATATAAAATCATAGATGGCCTTAATGAGTATTCCAATGCTAAGATAGACATACGAGTATGAACTGAGAAACAAGAGAGATCATGAACTGAGAAGTGAAGATGTTTAGAACGAGCTTGCCAATAAGAAATTCGAACAAGACTTTCCTGTCGAAGACAACTTAAAAAGCTAGCAAACTAGACTTTTTGGTGAGGTATGTAATAGTGTTTACAAGTCATCTTTAAAGTTTGATTTAGATTCTAAGGGCTAAAAGACAAGTTTTGATGAGTACATCAGAGAAGGTGTTATCCAAAAATCGTTGGAAGCTGATACACTCATCTATGTTGAAGGTATTAGACCAAGTCTTCAACCTAATTTCTTGACTAGACATCAGTTTAAGCTTGAGGAAGCAAAAGAAGAGAACTGGGACGCTTTTTCAGCTGGCGATCACAAGGAAGATCTTGAAGAAAAGTTTGATACAATCCACGATAGAATTGTAAACAATCCAGGCTTTTTCGAGAAACATGATTATTTTGACAGGATCTTCCCATCTCTAAAAGTGCAGAAGCCAGGATATGACCTCTACGGATCTACCACAACAGTACTTGGAATTATTGGTGTATATATATTCTGGAATTATGAAAAGTACTCTTTCTCTTAGATGTCATTTGAATTTGCCAAAGGCCAATCTGTCATATTCGTTGGTGAAATGGCTGTCACTGTTATAGGTGTCCTCGTCATCATTATAATTGAGAGATATGCCAACAGAAGTGATACAAAGAAAATTGAAGAAAAGAATCTCATTGATGAAAACAAAACGTAGGGCAAGGCCTACTTTGGAAACGACGATATGTTCAAGAGAAGCACGACATAAAGATCGATGACAGTTAAGCTAAAGACAGTGAAGACTTCTGACCTCGACTTAGGTTCAGATGCAGCTCAGCATTTCTTAAATAGCTTCAACAATGAAGATGACGATGATGACATTGAGGATTCTCGAACAAAGATCACAAGTTAGTAGAAGACAAAGTACTTCATGCATTGGTTTATCCTTATCTTTGCCCATGTTTATTGTTTCTGGATCATACCAATTCAAGGCAATTACTAACTCTACGGTATGGCTGCTTGTGATGAAGACCAAAAGGTATTCTATTCCTGCAAAAACTTCAAGAATAATGGCTATCTCCGAGGCCTTTACACCTTGTTCTTGCTTTACTTGATCTTATCTGGGAAGCAATTAGCCTATGGTTTCCCCATTCTCAAGAGACCAAGTTCTGTGTTACAATACTACAACGATCTCGGAATCGTCATATCAAATGTATATATGACTATTCCATTCTTGGTTGAGATCAGATGCCTCTTAGATTTCATTTTCAGCAAAACTTCTCTTGATATATTTTAATACTGGTAGCTATTTAACTATCATTTTGAAATGTACCTTGGATGGGTTGGAAATAGGTGGTACTTAGAAAAATAATTGGGAGAACAAACTGGACTTCTCGACAAATGCATATTTGGAGTTGCAATTGCCTCTGTAGTGTTATTCCTTCTGATTGGTCCATTTTATATCTTCAGTTCGTACAGTCCATGGGTTTAAGCAAATCCTGTGCTCTCCGCTAACCTGATGTTAAACATACTAGTGAACAAGACAGTCTATGCTGACATCGCTAGAGGGCATATCTATTAAGATATTCCTAAAAACTAAGCAGCAAATGAATTTTAGAATTTCACATCATCGATTCCATATAACGTCTATAAGCTTACAAGCCCTTACTTAAAGACCTTTGATAAGGAACAATGGAACAATAGTCGCTACTCAAATAAGACTGAGACAAGAGATTTCATGCCCAAGCAAGTTCAATTCTGTATCTTGCGGTCGCACTCAGATCAGCGTATGGAACTCTCTAAAGCTGGAATGGATGATCTTAAAGATGATATCAAGGAGTCCTTTCATCCAGATAGATATAAAAAAGGGAGACAAAGTAATCTGAACATCAGTTTGCAATTTGACTACAAGTTCATGAGATAGAACCCAATAGGCGCTCTTGAAGCATTCCTGAAGGAAAATAGAACTCTCGATTATACTGATTACAATGATTGTCATAGTGGAAAGGAGTTAGAGAGATTTGCATCATTTTCATGTGGAACTATAAAAGACAAAACTCTTAGTACTTCAATCATCATTACTCAAGCCTTCAATCCAGCATTAGTGCTAGGTTAGAATAATTGGATTAGTCAGGTCACTGAGAAGCAAGTTGAGTATGAAGACCTCCTCCATGATATTAAGATCAGCTACTTTTGTGACCAAACTTGGGATGTGACAGCTACATTGAGACCAACTAATTACACAAGCTCTAAGCACCCTGGAGTTAAGGTTAATCCTTTGACATGTTAACTTACTGATCCTACGGCAGTTCTTGACAAAATATCGGAAGCGGAGAAAAAATGGTACGGATTCAAATCGAATGAAAAATACTTCAATTTCAAGAGATAAGATGGATATTGGTCAAATCTTATCCTTGTACTCCTTTCTATGAAAGTGGCTACTGGATTTATTGCTGCCTATACGCCAACTACCTTCTATCTTGGTCTTGTGTATGTTTTAGGTGGACAAGCTAGAATTATGTTGCTTTGGAGCACATGGAAAGGATTCACGTATGAAATTACAAGCCCAGAGCCAATGATTAAGTTGGTTGAATGTTGTTATATGATGCGGCACGAAGAGAATCTCATTGCAGAAGAAGAATGCTATAGAATGCTCACAGAGATCATCAGACAGCCTTAACTATATAAAAACTTGAGTGGATCAAACCTTATTGGTTCAATGCATCCAGATTTGGACACTATGAAATAAAAGGAGAAGGATCAACTCAAGCACTTAGACAAACTTGAGCGCAAAGGATGGGACGTTGCTTTACTCAAGGAGAAGATAGTCAAAGGTCAGAGAAAACTCGATAATGATTTATGAT
>Ga0307398_10000077_pt1 | contig 10924 bp, 6 predicted proteins | sample SouOceMetPS10311_FD_200440 | JGI IMG/M metagenome (GOLD analysis project Ga0307398, IMG submission 200440) | Metatranscriptome of marine eukaryotic phytoplankton communities from Antarctic Ocean - PS103-11 (Eukaryote Community Metatranscriptome) | ecosystem: Environmental > Aquatic > Marine >... | reverse complement strand
TAGAACATAATGTGTCTCATGTTTCTGTCCAATCTGCTCTGGAGAGCCATGCACAGAGATCTGATAGTTCTGAGGTTTCTTCTTGATCCGTCATACCATCTCATAAGGTTCTTTGAGTCCTTTCTGTATGAGATGAATCTGGCGTAGGCGTTGTGTCTGAGGTGAGTGGCATAGACAACCCAGTTTCTTCTTGAGGCTGGTCTGATGGTCTTGGTTCTGGAATCGAAAACGAACCATTGTCTACTGTTGTAAGGATTGTTATCCATAAGGTAGGCATAGTTGTTTGAGTGCCAGGAGATTGGTCTCTTTGAGTTCATCTTGGTCTTGATCTGGAACTTAACTCCATCTTTGATTGGGTATGGTGGGTAGTTGACTCCCTTGGTGTCAAGGGTCCATCCCTGGTTAAGACCGTTGTGGCACTTGTACCAATGGACATGTCTGTTGTTAGAGTTGGAGTTTCCGTGGACGTCGAGGCATCTTCTACCAAGGTCTCTGATGTTTCTTCTGGATCCATTGAACCATCTGATCTTCTGGAGGTTATCAGCTTTATAGTTTCTGACAACAGCGGCGTAGTGGAAGTAGTTCCAGTTCTTTCCATTGTATTGGATAGAAATGACTTGCTTTCTGTTGGCAGCAGATCTAATAGATCTGGTTCTCCAGTCGAAGGTGAACCATTGCTTGATGTTCTCTGGTGCGTTGTCTCTGATTCTAAGTCTATATTGGTGGGATCCAATATGCTCTTTCACGAACAAAGCCCTGTTGGTCTTCATCATGGACTTGATCTGGAACTTGACTCCATCTTTCAGTGGGTATCTTGGGAATTTGACTCCTTGAGTGTCTGGGTACCATTGTTGATGGGCCTGTCTGACACATGGCTCAAAAGTCACCAATTGTCTGTGAGTGTTTCTCTTAGATCTTACTGACAAGCAGATGCTGGCATGGTTGATGAGTGCTCTTCCTCTGAAGGTGATCTTCTGGTATGGATCGTTTTTCCATGGTCTGATGACAGCGTATTGTCTTGGTCTGTGTTGGTAGTTATACCTATTGGCAATAGCATAGTTTCTCTTCTTGAAAGATCTGATGGATTTGGTTCTTGAGTCGAACACGAACCACTGGTTCTCTTCCCATGGGGAGAAGTTTTGGATCTTCAGGGCGTAATTGTAGGATCCGATGTGCTGGTGGTAAGACAGGGCCTTTCCTCCGGACATTCTGGATCTGATCTGGAACTTTCTGCCATCTGGGAGTGGTTGTCTCTGATAGCTGCGAGCCTTCTGGTCGATGAACCAAGCTTGCTTGAGGTTGTTGTTGCAGTTCTGGTAATAAACATAACGTGTGTGGTAGTTGCTTTGAGCATCCAAGCACTTGTATCCGTTGTTTCTGATGTTCCTTCTGGAACCGGAGTGCCATTGGATTTTGTTGGTGTTGTCACCAATGTACTGTCTCACGGAGGCATACTGACCTGGTCTGAAACCATATCCCTTTCTTGGAGAGATGCACTGGGATCTCTTGTAGAAGGCTCTGATGGTGTTAGATCTGGCATCGAAGGTCCACCATTGGTCTTTGTTGTCTGGGTTGTGGTCTTGAATTCTCAAGTATTTCTGTCCCGAGCCCATGTTTTGACCGATGTAGACGGCTCTGTGCTCCTTCATTCTGGATCTGATCTGGAATCTGACTCCTGAAGCGAGTGGTTGCTTTGGATAAGTAACACCCTTTTGGTCGATGTACCAGGCCTGGTTGAGCTTCTTGTGGCACTTGTACCAATGGACATGTCTGTTGTTGGAGTTGGATCCACCGTGGACGTCAAGGCATCTGAGACCAATATCTCTGATGTTCATTCTTGATCCTCTGAACCATCTGATTTTCTGGAGGCTGCTTCCGGTGTACTTCTTGACAACAGCGGCGTAGTGGTAGTAGAACCAGTTTTTACCTCCATTTTGGATAGAGATGACCTTGTTTCTATCAGCTTGGGTTCTGATAGATCTAGTTCTCCAGTCGAAGACGAACCATTGCTTGTTGTTTCCTGGGTTGGTGTCTCTGATTCTCAGTCTGTACTGGTGTCCTCCAATGTGTTCTTTCCAGAAGAGAGCTCTGTTGGTAGACATTCTTGATCTAATCTGGAAGGCCTTTCCGGATCTGAGTGGGTATCTTGGCCAGTGGATTCCTCTGGTTGAGAGGGTCCATGCTTGGTTTGCACCAGAGTGGCAAGTATTGAAGATGATGTGTCTGTTCTCAGAAGCACTGTTTCCGTGAACATCGAGGCAGTGGTGACCACTGTTTCTCAAGTTTCTGTTGGATCCACCGAACCAGTAGATTCTCTGAGTGGCATCATTTGGAACGTATTGTCTGACGACAACGATCTTGTTGAGTCTCTAGAACTGACCTCTTCGGTTAGAGATGGCGTAGTTCTTTCTCCACTGAGATCTGATGGTTCTTGATCTTCTATCGAAGAAGAACCATTGCTTGTCGTTGGCTGGGAAGTAAGTTCTCATTCTGAGTCTGTACTGATACGCTCCGATGTGCTCTCTGACTTCGATAGCTCTTGCACCAGACATCTTGGATCTGATCTGGAACTTACGTCCGTCAGCGAGTGGCTGCTTGGTCATGATCTCTCCTCTTTGGTCAAGCCTCCAGCCTTGGCTGAGATTGTTGTTACAGTTGTAGAAGATGACGTATCTGTTGTCGGTGTTGGAATTAGCCTGGACAGCGAGGCACTTTCTTCCGTTGTTCTGGAGGTTTCTTCTTGAACCGTTAATCCATCTAATTCTGTCGGTGTTGTCACCCTTGAATTTTCTGATGACAACGTAGTTGTTGATTTTGAAACCGTATCCTTTTCTGTTGGCAACAGCAAAGGTTCTCTTGTAGTAAGCTCTGATAGAGTTAGTTCTGGCATCGAACGAGAACCATTGCTTCTTGTCGGTTGGATGGTTGTCTCTGATTCTGAGCATGTACTGGTGTCCACCAATGTGTTGTCCATACCACAAAGCTCTGTGGGACTTCATGGCTGACTTGATTTGGAATCTGAGTCCTCCTCTGATTGGGAACTTTGGATAGCTGGCACCCTTTTGGTCAATGCTCCATCCCTGGTTGAGGCCCTTGTGGCACTTGTACCAATGGACGTGTCTCTTGTTGGAGTCAGAGTTTCCATGGACATCGAGGCATCTTCCAACGATATCTCTGATGTTCCTTCTGGATCCTTAGAACCATCTGGTCTTTTGGAGGTAGGATGACTTCCATCTTCTGGCAACAGCAGCGTAATGGTAGTATCTAGGGTTGTTTCCACCGATCTGAACAGAAACTGCGAAGTTCTTGTTAGAGCTTGGTCTGATAGTTCTTGTTCTCCAGTCGAAGGTGAACCATTGCTTGACATCGTATGGGTTGGAGTTCTGGATTCTGAGTCTATACTGGTGGGAACCAATGTGTTCGGCGTAGTACAGGGCTCTCTTAGACTTCATGATAGTCTTGATCTGGAACCTCTTTCCATCTCTGAGTGGGTATCTTGGGAAGTAGGTTCCCTTTCTGTCAAGGGTCCATCCAAGAGCGGCATGGTTGGTGCAGTGGGTGAAGATGAGGTGTCTGTTGTTAGTATCGCTGTTAGCATAGAGTCCGAGGCACTTTCCACTTGGGTTTCTGAGGTTTCTTCTGCTTCCTGGGAAGTAGGAGAGTCTCTGGTAGGTCTCACCAATCCACTTTCTGATAACAACGTATTGCTTGATCTTGAACTGGTAGTTTTGTCTGTTGGAGATGGCGAAGGTTCTCTTCAAGGCAGCTCTGATAGATCTAGTTCTTCTGTCGAAGTGGAACCATTGCTTCTGGTTGTATGGAGCATGGTCGCTGATCTTGAGTTGGTACTGGTATCCACCGATGTGGTTTTGCCAGTTGACTGATCTAGCATTTCCGGTGTTGGATCTGATCTGGAACTTGACGTTGTCACCCCATGGTTGTCTTCTGTAGACTGGTCCACTTTGGTCGATGAACCAGGCTTGGCCGAGACCGTTGTTACAGTTGTAGAAGATGACGTATCTGTTGTGGGTGTTGGAATTACCATAGACTTAGAGGCACTTCTTTCCGTTGTTTCTGATGTTTCTTCTGGAACCGGTGTACCATCTGGTCTTCTCGGTGTTATCTCCAGCGTACTTTCTGATGACAACAGGAACGTTGATTCTGAACTTGTAACCCTTACGGTTAGCGAGGCAGTAGGTTCTCTTGAGGAGTGGTCTCACAGTTCTGGTTCTTGAGTCAAAGACCCACCATTGGTTCTTGTTCTCTGGGTCATGAGCTTGGATTCTCAGTCTGTACTGGTGTCCTCCAATATGCTCTTTCCAGAAGAGAGCCTTGTTGCCCTGCATTCTGGATCTGATCTGGAACTTGACTCCGTTGGCGAGAGGATAGTCTGGGTAGTTGTAACCCTTTCTATCGATCATCCATCCCTGGTTGAGGCCGTTGGTGCACTTGTACCAGTGAACGTGTCTTCTGTTAGTGTCAGAGTTTCCATGGACGTCGAGGCATCTAACACCTTGGTCTCTGATGTTTCTTCTTGATCCTTTGAACCATCTCATTTTCTGGAGTGCTTCACCCTTGTAGGCTCTCACAACAGCGGCGTAGTGGTAGTACTTCCAGTTGTTTGAGTTCTTCAGGATTGACATAACGAACTTTCTGTTGGCAGCTGGTCTGATAGATTTTGTTCTCCAGTCGAACACGAACCACTGTTTGTTGTCATATGGGTTGTTGTTCTGGACTCTGAGTCTATATTGGTGGGATCCAATGTGCTCAGCGTAGAAGAGTGCTCTTCCTGACTTCATCATGGACTTGATCTGGAACTTGATTCCATTTCTGAGAGGGTATCTTGGGAAATGAACTCCCTTCTGGTCGATCTTCCATCCATGACCAGCATGACTGGTACAGACGTACCAGTATGCTTGTCTTCTGTTAGAGTTGTGGTTAGTAAGAACTGCGAGGCACTTTCCACCTGGGTTTCTAACGTTCTTACCTCTTCCTCCGAAGAATGAAGATTTCTGGTACATGTAGTTTTTGCTTGTTCCCCATCTTTGGATGATGGCTACCTTGTAGTGTCTCATCTTTTGGTTGATCTGAGTGGCGATGGCAAAGCTTCTTCTCTTATGAGATCTGATGGATCTTGTTCTAGAGTCGAACACGAACCACTGCTTTGGATCCCATGGAGCGAAGTCCTGGATTCTCAATGCATATCTGTTGCTGTCTTGTCTCTCGGCTTCGACCAAGGCTCTTCCTCCTGACATCTTGGTTCTAAGTTGGAACTTAACTCCGTCAGCGAGTGGCTGCTTCTTGTAGACGGCTCCAACCTGGTCAAGGAACCATGCTTGTCCCTTGCTGTTTCTGCAGTGTCCAAAGGTGAGATGGTATCTGTCTCTGTTGACATTGCTGACGGTCATCAAGCACTTTCCACCGTTGTTTCTGATGTTGTTGCTTCTTCCGTTTCTCCATCTGATTCTGTCGTTGTTTCTGCCCTTGTAAACTCTCATGTTAACAATATTGTTGATCTTGTTAGATTAACCGATTTTGTTACCCAAGCAGAATTCTCTTCTGTAGAAAGCTCTGATACTCTGGGTTCTCTTGTCAAAGGTAAACCATTGCTTCTTGTCAGATGGGTTGTTGTCCTGGGATCTGAGTCTGTATTGGTAGGAACCAACGTGCTCAGCGTAGTACAGAGCTCTGTTACCAGTCATCTTACTCTTGATCTGGAATCTGACTCCAGAGGCGAGTGGCTGACCTGGGTAGTTGTATCCCTTCTGGTCGACATACCAGGCCTGGTTAAGACCCTTGTGGCACTTGTACCAGTGGACGTGTCTTCTATGGGTGTTGGAGTTTCCGTGAACGTCAAGGCATCTGATGTTGACATCTCTGATGTTTCTCCTTGATCCCTCGAACCATCTCATCTTTTGAAGATAAGATCCAGTGTACTTTCTGGTGACAGCAGCATAGTGGAAGTATCTCCAGTTCTTTCCGTTCTTTTGGATGGACATGGCGTGTCTGGTGTTGGCAGCAGATCTGATGGATCTGGTTCTCCAGTCGAAGACGAACCATTGCTTGATGTCGTAAGGGTTGTTGTTCTGGATTCTGAGTCTGTATTGGTGGGAACCAATGTGCTCAGCGACGAACAGGGCTCTGTTGGTGCTCATTCTAGATTTGATCTGGAACTTGAGACCGTTTCTGAGTGGGTATCTTGGGAAATGGACTCCGGATCTGTCGAGCATCCATCCTTGGTTGGCACCGTTGGTGCATGACTTCCAGGTGACATGTCTTCTGTTGGTGTTTGAGGCTCCAACGACATCGAGGCATTGTCCTGGGACGTTCCTGACGTTTCTGGTTGATCCACCGTAGTAAGCAGATCTCTGGTAAGCTTCACCGACCCACTTTCTGACAACAGCAGCTTTGTTTTGCAAGAATCTTTGTCCTCTCTGGTTGGAGATGACGAAGTTTTTCTTGTTGACTGGTCTGATTGTCTTGGTTCTTCTGTCGAAGAAGAACCACTGGTTGGTCTCGAATGGCATGTGATCTTGGATTCTCAGTCTATACTGATGTCCTCCAATATGCTCAGCGTAGAAGAGTGCTCTTCCTCCTTTCATTCTAGATCTGAGTTGGAACTTGACTCCGTTGTTGAGTGGTTGTCTTGGCCAGGTCTTGTGCTTCTGATCGATCCACCAGGCTTGGCCGAGACCGTTGTTGCAGTTGTAGTAGATGACGTATCTGTTGTCGGTGTTGGAATTACCCTGGATTTAGAGGCACTTCTTTCCGTTGTTCTGGATGTTTCTTCTCGAGGCTGAGACCCATCTGATCTTGTCCTGGTTGATACCAGTGTATGGTCTGATGACAACAGGAACGTTGATTCTGAACTTGTAACCCTTACGGTTAGCCATGCAGTAGTTTCTTCTCTTCCAGGATCTGATGGTCTGGGTTCTTCCATCGAAAACGAACCACTGGTTGTTATCGTATGGGTTGTGCCAGTGGATTCTCAGTCTGTACTGGTTGCTTCCAATGTGCTCGGAGGCGAAGAGAGTCTTGTGGGTCTTCATTCTAGATCTGATCTGGAATCTGACTCCACTCTTTAGTGGCTGCTTTGGATAGTTGAATCCCTTTCTGTCGATGGTCCATCCTTGGTTGAGGCCGTTGTGGCACTTGTACCAGTGGACGTGTCTCCTTTCAGAGTCGGAGTTTCCATGGACGTCGAGGCATCTAACACCTTGATCTCTGATGTTTCTTCTGGATCCGTTGAACCATCTGATTCTCTGGAGAGCATATCCACTCTTGAACTTTCTCACGACGGCGGCGTAGTGATAGTAGTACCAGTTGTTACCTCCATTCTGGATAGAGATAGCCATGTTTCTGTTGCCCCAAGCTCTAATGGTTCTTGTTCTCCAGTCGAAGACGAACCACTGCTTGTTGTCGTATGGGTTGTTGTTTTGGATTCTGAGTCTATACTGGTGACCACCAATGTGCTCAAAGTATCTCAAGGCTCTCTTAGACTTCATCATGGTCTTGAGTTGGAATCTGAGTCCGTCTCTGAGTGGGTATCTTGGGAAGTGAACTCCCTTGGTGTCAAGGGTCCATCCCTGGTTCTTTCCGTTGTGGCATCTGTAGAAGATGACAAGTCTCATGTTGGTGTTGGATCCACTATGAACATCAAGGCAGGTGCCACTGACGTCTCTAATGTTTCTGTACTTTCCTCCCCAGTAGGCGGTCTTCTGGTAAGTCTCTCCTTTGTAAACTCTGATCTGAACATGTTGTTTTTGTTTGAAACCAGTGCCTGCTCTATGAGAGAGGACGTAGGTTCTCTTGATGGTTGATCTGATGGTTCTGGTTCTAGAGTCAAATGTCCACCAGGTTCTTGGGTTCCATGGTTGGTAGTTGACAATGTAGCCGTAGTTGTTTGTATGGTGGAAGAGTGCTTTACCAGTGCTCATCTTGGATCTGATCTGGAACTTCACTCCGTTGGCAAGTGGCTGTCTTGGCCATGAAATGCCTCTCTGGTCGACGTACCATTGCTGGGACTTTCCGTTGTTGCAGTTGTAGTAGATGACGTGTCTGTTGTGGGTGTCTGAGTTTCCATGGACACTGAGGCACTTTCTTCCAACGTTTCTGATGTTTCTGTACCTTCCGTTGAACCACTTTGCCTTCTCAGTGATGTCTCCGGTGTACTTTCTGACGACAACGGCAACGTTGATTCTGAACTTGGTTCCTCTCTGGTTGGAGAGAGCGTAGTTTCTCTTGGTGTAGGCTCTAATGGTCTTGGTTCTAGAGTCAAAGATCCACCATTGCTTCATGTTCTCTGGTGAGTTGTCTCTGATTCTGCATCTGTATTGGGAACCACCGATGTGCTCATGGTAGAACAGGGCTCTGTGGCTGGTCATTCTGGTCTTGATCTGGAACTTAATTCCGTCTCTCAGTGGGTATGGTGGGTAGGACACTCCCTTTCTGTCAATGTACCAGGCCTGGTTGAGACCGTTGTGACATTTGTAGAAGATGGTGTGTCTTCTGTTAGTGTTGGAGTTTCCGTGGACATCGAGGCAAAGACCGGAGTATTGTCTGATGTTCTTTCTTGAACCTCCGTACCACAGGATGTGTTGGTATGGCTCGTTCTTGAATGGTCTCATGTTGGCAGCTCTGGAGGCGATGAACTTCTGTCCGTACTGGTTGGACATGACAAGTCTTCTGTCGGTGGCGGCTCTCACGGTCTTGGTTCTCCAGTCAAAGACGAACCACTGCTTGGCATCCCATGGGGAGGTGTCTCTGATTCTGAGTCTGTAGGATGTGTATCCAATGTGCTCAGCGTAGTAGAGGGCTCTGTTGGTTGACATTCTTGACTTGATCTGGAATCTGATTCCGTCCTTGAGTGGGTATCTTGGAATATGGATTCCCTTGGTGTCGATAGTCCATCTCTGGCCGGCGTGGTTCTTGTTCCAGGTCCAGTTGACCATGTTTCTGTTGTAGTTCCTCCATCCGTTCAGGGTAAGAACAAGGGCACCGAAGTCCTGGATGTTCTTGCTTTTGTTGTAGAAGGTTCTCTGCCAGATGTTGTTTCTGAAAGCTCTCATCACGGCATTGCCTGGTCTGAACTTCTTGGTACCGTACTCTCTGGAGATGGTGAAGGATCTGTTGTGAGCAGCTCTGATGGACTTTGTTCTTCTGTCGAAGACAAACCATTGCTTCAAGTCCCATGGGGCATGGTCCTGGATCTTAAGCTGGTACTGACCGTTACCTCTGGATTGCTTGCTCAGGTAAAGAGCTCTTCTTCCGAGTTGGGATCTGAACTGGAACATTCTTCCGTCTCTGATAGGTGGGTTCTCATAGGTGACGACGACGTCGAAGGTGGCGCTCTTGATGATCTTCCATCCCTGGTTGGCACCGTTGTGGCAGTTCCACCAGATGACGTGGCGGTTGTTGTGGTTGTGTCCACCGTGGACATCAAGGCACTTACCTCCATCGTTTCTGATGTTTCTTCTGTTACCTCCATAGACTCTGAGCTTCTGGTAGACCTCCTTTCTGAACAGTCTGACAACAGCTGCTCTTCCGATGTTGAAACCTTGACCCATCTCACTGGAGAGGGCGAAGGTTCTTCTAGTCCAGGATCTGATGGTTCTGGTTCTAGCATCGAAGGTGAACATACCTGCCTCAGCGAGCTTGTCGTTACGTCTGTACTGCTTGATGTTGAAGTTTCTGATTCTAATCCTGTACTGACTTCTTCCGATATGCTCAGCTTGGAAAAGGTTCTTTCCGCTGGACATTTGGGATCTGATGTAGAATGAAACTCCGTCTCTCAATGGCTGTTTGTAAGATGGCTTACCGGCGATGGTGTTGATGGACCAGCCCTGGTTGGCTCCGTTGTGGCAGTTGTACCAGATCACATGTTGGTTGTGCTTGTTCTGACCACCGTAAACATCAAGACATTTTCCACCGAGGTTTCTAATGTTCTTTCTGCTTCCACCGTAGAACTTGATCTGTTGAGCCTTCTCACCAGTGTAGCGTCTGACGACTGCTGGTCTTCTGATGGCGTACTTATACCCTCTCTGGTTGGAGAGAGCCCAGTTCTTGTAGTGAGCTGATCTGATGGTGTTGGTTCTTGAGTCGAAGGTCCAGTAAGCAGTGATGACGTGGGCGTCGAAGTCTCTGATTCTCAGCTTTCTGGCTCTGTTTGAGTCGAACTTCTCGTTGGCATAGAGCATTCTTCTCTCGGAACCCATGCGGGATCTGATCATGAACTTCATGCCGTCTCTGACTGGGAATCTTCCATCCTTGGTCTCGTGGTCCTTGACCTGGACGAGCTTGATCTGGGAGATGGCCCAAGACTGACTGTCGGTGTCTTTGCACTTCATGAAGGTCACTGGCTGGTTGTTGGCATTTCTACCGCCACTGGTGGCAAGGCAGAAGCCCTTGTCGTTTCTGACGTTACGCATGCAGCCAGAGTAGAAGTGGAGACGTTGCTCCTGCTCTCCCTTCCATGGTCTGACTGTGGCAGCCTTACCAGTTCTGAAGCGTTGTCCTGCTTGGTTTGCAACCACAAGATTTCTCTTGATGGCGGCTCTCATGGTTCTGGTTCTCTGGTCGAAGATAAACCAAGCCCTCTTGTTGTTAGGGTTGGAGTTCTAGATTCTGAGGCGGTACTGTCCACCACCCATATGCTCGTTCCAGAAGAGTTGTCTGTTGCCAGACATCTTGGACTTGAGCAGGAACTTGATCTTGTCGCTGGACACTGGTTGGATTCTTGCATCCTTCTCCTGTGCGACCATTCTGATTCTCTCTTGCTGCAGATCAGTGTGCAGCTGCGCGTCAACAGTGGCGTCGACGTCTGCGGTATACGCCATATGTGGCATGAGTGTGAAACTCACGAATGCCAATATGGTCGTCGATATCTTTGTTATCATGTAGGGATATCTTTTCAAATTAAGTTTGG
>Ga0307398_10000074_pt1 | contig 10953 bp, 11 predicted proteins | sample SouOceMetPS10311_FD_200440 | JGI IMG/M metagenome (GOLD analysis project Ga0307398, IMG submission 200440) | Metatranscriptome of marine eukaryotic phytoplankton communities from Antarctic Ocean - PS103-11 (Eukaryote Community Metatranscriptome) | ecosystem: Environmental > Aquatic > Marine >... | reverse complement strand
TGATTTAGTAAAAAGAAGCAATGGTTTTGCTTGACCTTAGGGTTAGGTTTGAAACCTGTTATCTAAATAGCCTCAGATTGTGTGCACATATATCATCACTGCACAGGGGCGAGTACACTTCCGAGGCTCATTATTCCGTATAGTTTCGGGTTTCAATCCAATGCCAACTCAATCACTGAGCTGGGTAACCATGGCAACGCCACGCTTTGTCCACCACATGGACGTATGCTTCTGCATCATACCCAGTTTCATGGTGACAACGTAATTGGTGGAGTGACCGGTGGTCGAAAGGACACCGAAACGGGCAAGTGTCTTGTAGACTGGAGTCTCATATCTGTGATCGTCAGGTATATCGTCACGCTTGGCAGGCTTGAGCCAAATCTAGGGCATCTTTGTGAACAGGACCTTAGGAGCTGACTCGGCAAGGACGTGCTGTTCAGAGTCCCATCTGCATCCTTCAATGTATAGTCCCCAAACGAAAGCTCCATCAGGAGCAGTCTTGGTCATGTCATATTTCGTCTGGTCATCGCAGACCTCAAAGTCGAAGTCAATCTGATCGATTGCGATTGTGTACTTTCTGGCGAAATTCTGCTTGAGGCCAGTCAAGAAACTCTGCGTGAAGAAGAATCCAGAGATCCACAGTTGTGGGGGAGCGCCTTCTTCTATCCAGGTCTAGATGAACTTCAGCCTTTCGATGAGGTCCACCACGTAAGAGGCAAGAGGCTTGAGAGATGGGTATGATCTCGCCATCCAGATTCCTGGGGTTCTATTATCGGAGAGGGAGTTTCCGACTTGCTCGAGATCTGAGCTCATTACAACCTCTCCCTTGATGGCTTTACCAATGTTGATGAGAGAAGAACGCACGAGGGTAAGAAGTCTCTGGAAACGAAGGATTTCCTGCTGAAGCACAGTGTTCATTGAGTCTTCATACTTGATTGGATGCCGTCTGGCTGCATCTTCCTGGTCGAAGTCAGCTGGTAGCTTTTTCAGTATCTCGATGGCAAGTTCGTTCTAGATATCATCCTGGGACTTTCCAGCGACACCAGCAGCTCTTGGCTGAAGAGTCAGTGCAGTATCGAGGAGTTCGTTTGTCGAGTTGATGGCGGCTGTGATCTCAGCGTTGTCATGCATGCCGAAGATCTCGGTGATATCGTTCATTGGAATATTGGCATTGATGAAGTCGATGTATTCCAAACGTGAGCCATCTGATGGCACGAAGTACTTTCCACTCGCGCAGAGCGGATGGTTCTCCTCACCGATCATCTCTGGGTTGTAGAAGTCTCTCAGAATGACGTCGATAGTGATTCTGTCGTGAGTGTCAGTGACTCTACCACCGTAGTTGGCTTCAGCGACCATGTAGATCAGAGCCTCGAATGGAACCTCGTCGTAGAAGTCCAAGAACTGAATCAGCTGAAGGGTGGAGATCCTGAAGTCAGAGGCAGAGAAGGAGTAGGCAATGTTCCAGCCGAGAGGGCCGAACTTTCTTCTCTCCAGAATGACGGCGTTGAAGAAGCACAGTCCCCAGAGGAGCCTTCTGAACGCGATAGGCTTGGTGCAAGACTGGAACTCAGAGTCACTGATGGACTTGTAGGACTTCAGCATGTTCTGGCGGAGGCCCTTAGGAGGCTCACTGGTGGCCTTGATGGAGTTCTGGACGATGGTCACTGGGAACTTGTCGCTCGGCTCAGTGGTCAGCCACAGTCTGAAGGTGCTGTCTGCTGGGAGGTTGATCTCTTCGATCATGCGGTCAAGAGTTGGCATGAAAGAGACGGCGAGATGGCAATTCTGCAGCACGACCCAAGTTCCGATGGTCTGGAGCTGGGTTGGCTCGGTCTGTGCCTTGGTGATACCGTCGACGGCCTTCTTGCCTTGACCCTTTCCGAGGGAAAGAGACTCGAAAGCGATCTTCTTCTTCTTGGAGAAGTTGAGGATCTCAGTCATTGGATCGGCACCTGGAGAGATGACGACGATGATAGGGGTGGCGGCCTGGGAGTCATTGAAGAGGTCCTCCATGCCGAAACTGGGTGGAAGGAGGTAGGCTGGTCCAAGTTCCTTCTGTTTCTTGACGATCTTCTGCACGGTCTGGACGACCTTGTCTGGACGCAGGGCTCTCAGGACGTTCACCTTCTGGAGGAGTCCGAGGTCGCACCATGGGGCTGGCCAGGGGTTCTCCTTGGCGCTCTAGGGATTGGCAGAAGCGTAGATCTTCTCCCAAGCCTTGGTGTCTTTGGCGAGTGCATCGTCGAGGCCCTTGAAGACGGCGAACGTTGATGACATCTCTAGGATAGCCAGCCAGCTCTTGTCGGTGAGCCAGCCACCTTCTCCAGTGGGGTTGGGCTTCGTGAGCTCGACTTGGGTTGCTCCAGCGAGGAAGAATCTGAGTTCTGCCATGTCGAGACCGCCGTCTGCGAGCAGGTTCTCATCCATGATCTTGAGGCAGAGTAGGAATGAGAAGAGGAGGACGTGCCTCTGGAAGAGAGACCTTGAGACGTTCTCATACAGGCTCTTGGTGAACTGGTTGACCCAGTATATTCTCTTCTCCTTCTTCTGATTCTTCTCATAGCCAGCAGCTTCAGCAGACTTGACAGCTTTCTCGAAGATGTCCTTGAAGTATTTGAGCGAGTATTGGTACATACTGCTGACATTGGTCAGGTCAGTGAGCACAAAGAAGAGACGACTGACTCTGAGAGCGACTGGGACATTCTCCTCTCTAATCTTGTCAATCTACTGCATCGTCTTCTGAGTGTCGTTATTGGCTTGTTCAATCTGACCCTGGGATTCCTTACTCTGGTCAAGCACTGACTTGAGGTTGGTGTCTTCAAGAATGTCATCACCGGTGTTGGCGATGGCGTTTAGAATTTGATCCTGGATCTCAGCAATCTTCTTGGCGTTCTCAGCCTTCTGCTGGATGCAAACCTTTCTTCTCTCGTACTTGGCGAACTCTTCAATTCTGATGATCTCGTTGAGCATCTGATCCTGAAGACCATCGGGGGTGACCATGAAGTTGAGCATGGTGACCTTGACACAGACCTCAGGACTGTAATGAGGAGAGGACATCTTCGTGGTGACATAGAATTGGAACTCGTCTGAGACGGTAATCATCTTGTCTCCGAATTTGAGGACCTTTTCCTTGCCCTTCTTTTCGACTTGCTTTCCAAGGAGTGGATCAAGCATTGGGTCGAAGGTCTCTATGGCATCTTCGAAGATAACAGCGTGGCCATAGGTGATACTGGTCTCAAGAGTTCGGACGAGCTGTGCTTGAGGCATATTAGGCTTGACAGCTTTCAATGTCTCGTCTTTCGACTTATGCTTTGCCTTGAGCCAGATGTTTGCTTGCATCTGAGGATCGATCATGAGTGACCATCTCTCAGACTTCTCGAGCATGATGGCGTTCTCGGTTGAGAACTCATCCTGTGGTAGACCTTGACTGTACCACTCACTGATCTTGACTTGATCTCCGAGAATATTCACGAAGCTGACATCAGGAGACGACTGAATCTTCCATGTTGCCATCATTGAGGCCCACTGACTGACGCATTCTTTACGGTAGCTCCTGATGAAGACACCAAGATAGGCGAGAATACCCGAGCAGATGAGCACATCTCCGACGATGTTCTCCTTGAAAGCTCGAGCATCAATCAGCGCCTTCTCCCAGGCTTCTTTCTCAGCCTTGAGACTGGTGATGAGCATGTTGGCCAGATCGACCTTCTTCTCATATGAGTCTTTGTCAGCTCTGAGTTGCTTCTCCTTTGCGACAGTGGCGTCAAGCTCATCAACTAGACGCTTCATCTCGGCTTCGACCTTTTGAAGCTGGGCGAGAGCTGCGTCCCACAATGCCTGGGCAGCAGCTGCCTTCTCTTCGGCTTCTCTGAGTGACTCTTTGGCAGGGTTGACAACGAGCATACCATCGTAGTACTGAATAATGGCTCTAACCCAACTTCCGATACCTCTTCCCGCCTTTGAGGCAGCCTTAAGTCTATCATCTGAGAACTCACCTTCAGCAAGGATGGGTCTAATCTTTTCGACGAGTGCAATCTCCATCTCATCCTTCTTGAAATTCTTCAAGAAAGCAAGAAGTTGACCATTAAGCACCTTTTGCTTGCATGGTTTCCAGAAATCCCATGTGACTACGTCCTTCGCAGTCGCTGCGGGAATCTTAATACCTGGTACGCCCTTGAAGATGCAGAGGGCTTAGGCGACGAGATCGACGGGTCCTCCCTTCGTTACACTATTGAAGGAAGCCATCTCAGTCACATCACTGTTCTTGAGCTGATCGACTGCCTTGATGGCGGCGTGATAGATCGGCATGACCTTGTCGAGCGCAGCCTAGCAGGTGTCTGCAATGGCTTAGGCACTTGCTTTCTGCTCCTTGGCATCAGCTTCCTGGATGGAGCAGTCAGCTCTTTCCTTATCGACAGTAATCTTGGTGATCTCAATTTCCTTCTATTTGACTGCAGCTTCTTCTGCTTGTCGCTTGACAAGTGGAATCAGGTCTTCAAGCTTGGCCTGGAGATCGGCGACCGATGAGGCTGCCTTCGCAAGCTGCACTAGACCTCTGTCGAACTTGTAGATCTCCTTGTCGTTTTTGTTGCGTTTCTCCTCGATGAAGGTCGAGAATGTTTTGATCAGGATGAGATAAGAAGTTGGTGTGACATAGTAGTACTTTCTTAGCTCTTGGCGATATTTGATGGAAAGTTGATGGACACGCTCCTGCATGTCGACGCAAATCTGAACGACACCATCAAGCTGTGGGAGGTCATCAATTCTCTCAAGGAAGGTCTAAGCAACTGACTGCAGAGCATCCTTGGGCCAGGCGAGGAACCAATCGATTGTACAGCAATTGACAAGAGCTGGGAACATTCTGAGTCTTCTCTTGAAGTCATCTCCGATAGGAGACATTGCAAGAACAATATGGAGACTGTTCTTGGCAGTGTCCTCGAAGTACTTCATGACGGCGATGTTGTCTTCGGCGATTTCCTTGAACTCTGGGTCGTGCTTCTTCGTATCCTTAACGTTCTCAATGATCAGGTTGATGTCTTCCTGGTTGTACAGGTTTGGAATCTTACCGTTGTTGAGCATGTTGTTGATGTCCTCAACGAACGCCTCATTGATGATCTGAGTGTCTGAGAAGAGGAAGACGATTGGAGTACCTTCAATACCGCAGTTCATGAAGAGGCGCTGCTTCATATCGTCTCTCCAACCTGGCAACGTGTTGAAGTCATAGCCTTTGGGCATGTCAAGGACAATGATCTCGAAGGTCGAGATGAAGACAGCCAACTCAGTGAGGGACTTACGGCCTGAACCACCAACACCGACGAGGAGTGCATTACCACCCTCAGTTGTGATGACTCTATGAATCTTCAGAATGTGCTCAATGGCGTCTGTGAAGAGCACCAAGTCCATCTTCTTTGATCTGTTGACGTTGTTGAACTCTTCAAGAGAGTCCTCGCAGATCTTCTTCACGGATGTGCGGTCGGTCAGCTCACAGTAGAGGTCCTGGTATGCCTTCTAAGTATCATCGCCGTCTGGGAAGATGGTTGGGCAGAAGCTACCGAACAGGAGTGGTGTAACTTTGACGAAGCTGTCCCAGTCCTTTTTGAATGACTTCTTGATGGTGGACTTGAGCATGTCGACCCAGTCGTTTCTGTCGTCTACTGAGATGAGACGATCGTGGAAGATTCTCATGCACTCGTGGGACCAAAGCTTGATCATATCTTCGTCGTCACGAATGGCTCTTGCGTTCGTCTTGTTGATGCCAGCGAAAACCTTTGACACATCTCTTAAGTTGTAGGTGTAGTGAGACTTCGCAGGTGTTGGGCGGAACCTACGATTTGTCTGTTAGAAGACTTCAATGGTTGAGGAGACGATTTACTCCTTAAGCTGCTTGATTCCATCTGTGAAGTCACCCTTTGACTAGTTCTGGATGATCCACTGCATAACGTTGCCGAAGATACTCTTGAGAGAGTTATCAGAGTATGGTGGGATGTACATGACGTTGAAGTGGCGAGTGTATCTGTTGGAGATGGATGATCCACCCATTGGTGGCAACATCGCTGTGATGAAGGTCGAGTTGACAGTCTTTCTGAACTCCTTCTCTGGAGTGTCGATATCGTACCATCCACCATGGTCCATCCACTGGCGAAGGAGCTCGATTGGAGGCTGGGCACCGTAGAACTCTTTCTGTGGCATGCTGAGATCATCGACGAAGATGATGCATTCTTTGCCGAGCGCAGGGCCGTAGATGCCCTTTCTCTTCTTCTCCATCTTTCCATCAATGATCTGTTGAGTCTGGTTGGCGGATGTCTAGGCGGAGAATGCAAGCGCGACGTATGTGTAGCTATCATTCTCGAACTTGTTGGCCATCTCGTTGACGACGGAGATACTCTTTCCGGTACCTGTGGGACCGCAGAGGAGGACGTGGCTCTTGTTGAGGAGCAGTCTGTTGATCAAGGCATTGACTCTGATTGAGTCAGTGGTTGGCACAATAACCTCTGAGTACTTGATCTGTCCTGGGATTTCATAGGCTGGAACAGTCTTTGCCCAGGTTGGCCACTTCTGAATCTCTGGATCGAAGCTGAGGTCGAACAAGCTCTTGTACTCGTTACCCATCTTCAAGTGCTTGATGCTCTTGATCTCAGTCTCTGGGTCAATATCGAGGATCTTGTACTTCTCGATGACGTTCTCACCTGCCAGGATGTCCTGAAGGAACAGGTCGAACTTCTCTCTGCTTGTTTCATCGATTTGAGCACCGTATCCCCAAAGGAAGGAGAAAACTACAGCGTTCATGCAGATAGTCTCTGCCTCTTTGGGAACAGTGTGTGGCTCATCTTCCTGCTTGGCCTTCCAACATCTCACGAAAGAGTCAAAGACTTTGAGTGTGGCGTCGACGTGGAAGTTTGGCCCTGTGGTGATTGGGAACTTGCAGTTCTGTCTGGTGTATTCGACAGAAACGTTGGCGATGTAAGTAATGATCTCGAGGAGGGTGTCGCAGATCTTAGGGTCAATCCATTCCTTGATTTCATTGCAGTATGAGTCAATGAGGACGTTGTGGCCGAGCTGTTTTGGCTCAAGAAGGACCATACCACAGCGAGAAATTGTGGCTGGTGAAGCGACACTGAGGTCGTCGACTTCGAACATGATGTTCATGACAGGCTTGAGCTTGATAATCTGACCTGAAGCAAGGCAGAGCTTCTTGTTATCGTCAAGCACAGTGTTCATGTTCTCGATCCAAAGAGCATCGACTGGTCCGTCGAAGATGACCCACTTGCGGATTGGGGTTTCTGACTCACAGCAGTTTCTGATCGTAATGGCAAGGATTCCATCTGTCCACTCACCTGTGTCGTCGTCGAAAACACCATAAAGCTGGGATAGCTTTAGACTCTTGGGGTTCATGACATAGCGTTCAACACTGATGAAGGCGTCGTCGTCCTCGATGTGTCCGAATGCTGTCGCTAGAACATCAATGATCTTAGTCTTACCAGAGAAGGCTGTTCCGACAACCATGAGACCGTGTCTAACCGTGAGGGTCTCGTAGAGCTGAATACACTTCATGATGAAGGAATCCTTGGGCTGGAGGTTCTTCATCTTGCAAACATCGAGGAGGGCATTAGTCAATGTGCTGTAATCTGGAGGTGGAAGATCGACAGCGGGGAATAGGTCGGAGGTGATACCGCTGTACAGAGGGATATCGTTCTCGGTGAACTTGGGAAGGTTGACATCCTTCAAAGCTCTCAGACCAATCTAATCTTCAGTCCAGACGTTCATGTCAAGCTGTCTACGAAGGTTACCACAGGCGGTGAGGATAGCTTTAAGTGCTCTCATTCCGAAATCGTAATGATCTTGAGATGAAAGCTACTCTGAGGAGAGTCTGAGTGATGCAACGACCTTGACAGAGACTTTACGAGCATTTGCGAATCCGAAGGAGTACAGCTCGATCTCACCAATCAGGTTGTAGTCTGGCACCATCATAGCGCAAGGTCTGAAGAGCGCCTTGAGGTTGTCAGGCAACTCAGCACGACCAGCGTAACCTGGGTTCATCGTGATGTTGACACAGCAGGCTAGGTTGAGCGAGAGGTTGGTTCCCTCGAAAAGGAACACCTTCTGCTTCAGGACGATGGCGCTCTGAATGGTCAGAATCTGCTGAGCGACGACGGAAAGCACCTCAAGGTCAATTCTGTTGAATTCATCGAAGCAGCACCAAGCTCCGGAACTTGCGAGTCCCTTGAAGAACTTGGCCATGGCATTGTGATCAAGACCATCCTGGCAATTGAAGACGACGCACTGGACGGCGAGCGCCTTTGCCAAATCCTTGACTGATTCTGTCTTACCTGTTCCGGCTGGGCCTTCTGGAGCACCACCGTAATTGAGGTTCTTCGCACCCATCAAGGTTCTGTAGCATCTATCGGTCAATGGTGTGATGACCAGACGGAGAGAGTTACCGAGATATTCAAATCCATAAGGCACCTCTGCGGTAACCATCTTGGCAGTGATATCCATGGTTTTCTCAGCCCAGTAGTATCTCAGCTGAGATCCCCACTCGAATTCATCAGCAGACTCAATTTCCTTCTCAATCATGTTCTGCACAACATAGATGGAATGCTGAGCGATAACGACGAGAGCCTTCAAAGTGGTCCTAGTGCCGCCAGAAAGTTCTCCTCTGACAAGCTGTACGATGTCGAGCATCTATTCTTTGAGCGTTTCGTTGTAGTTCTTGAGACCATTTGGCGCGTTCGCCTTGAACACCTCCTCAACTCCAACCGTCCAGTCGATGGAGTCGACTGCGAGCACGATCTGACCGCACTATCTCTGCACCCAATCGGTTCTCTTGCTCTGGTAAAAGTCCTTCATAGCGGATTTAGTGAGCTCTTTAAGGGTCTTGCGCATGGTATTCTCGATCTCAAGCATCCATTGCTCGACATTACCCTTCTTAGCGCCCTCGTTCACATCGACAGGTTAGCAGAATGGAACCATTTCCTTCTCGGCCGAGATCATGGCGACGACGCATTGCTTTTCGTCGAACTTGACTCTGTTGATACCTTCGAAGCACTTGTCCATATGGGGCTGGACCATCTCTGGGTCTTTGGTCTGGGCCAAGAGCATCAGCAAGTCCTCAGCGGCGAGGAAGTAGAATCTTGGGAAGATCAGTCTCTTCATCTCGAGGTAGTCGTTCAGCGACTTCGTGATCTTGTCGAGCTGCTTGTTAGCAAACTCGAAGCCTCCCTTGATGTTATCTCTCTCAACAAGGTCGATGATGCCTGGGTCTTCAACGATTGCTGTCATCGTTGTCTTCCAAAGGAGGTCGACGTCCTTGAACATCTGAGTCTCGTTGGCAAGAGTCTTTCCGATGTCATCAGAGGCAAACACTGGCTCGAGCTGCATCCAGACCTTCTGGCACTTGCCAATCTCTTCGACCAGCTCAGACATGGCGTTGAGCTTGGCTTCCCAACTCTTGGTCTCAGGCTTCAGGCGGCCTCTCATGTAGGAGGATCCCAGCATAGCCTGGACGGCAACCATCTGATCATCGAGCACTGCGTTGACGTCATCGTAGGCTTTCAAGACGAAGGTGTCTTTGTATACGAATGTAGTCATTTTGAACTCCTTCATTTTGGCCTTGAGCTCCTGAAGCTTCTTGGTAAGCTGGAATTTCTTCTCTGCGCGGGTCGTAATATCCTCAATGTCTGGGAGGAATTCCATAAGGCCCTCTTCCTTGAACTTGTTGACTGTGAGGGTGTCTCTTTCAAGTTCAGGCTTTCCGGTGACCGTCTTGATCTCTTCCCAATCTTCTTGGTGGATTGCCTCACTCATGATGCATTTGATAAGTGGAAGGTTCTCTCTGAAGTCCTCAATCTTCTTCTTAAGCTCTCCAGCGACATCTGAGGCGTCGCCGAAGTCCTCGTTGAGCTTCTTTTGAATCTTGAAGAAGGTAGTGTACCACTTCTGGACCTAGTCCTCCATGGTCTCGTACTCCTGGTTGACAAGCGGTGACTGATAGTAGTCAGTGAGGTTCACCGTGGCGGAGTATGCGGTGTCAAGGAGGTCAAAGAATGGAATGAATTCAGTTCTGAGAGTCTCCAAGTCTGGATATTGGGTGAGGGGCTGGTTTAGGCGGGCTTCTCTGAGGTTGAATTGCTCACATGAGATGCTTGCGTCCTTGATGTTGTTGTCAAGGATTTTGGCGTCCTTCGCGAAGGGAATAACCTGGTCGACAGAGTTGAATGTCTGGATTTTCTTGAAGGTGTCCTTGTAGGACTGCATGTTTCTGCCGAACTCATCCTTGTCTTGCTCAAGTTTCGAGACCATGTCTTCGGTGACGGTTCCGATCTTATCTCTGCCGTCGTTGATCGTCTCCTGGATCGAGGCTGGCCAGCATTTCATGCCCAAAGCATTTTCGATGTCCTCTTCTTGGTACATGAAAGAGAAGTCATCCATCATGATGTGGTGGTCCCCAACGATTTTGAGGAGGTCTTCTTGGGCCTGTTTGGTCTCACTTTTGGACTTCTCGATGAACTCGGTCAGTTCAACGAGCTCTAATTCGTTCGTGGGCGCTTTCTCGATGCGTTGTTGCATGTTAATGTATGTTTGCTCGATGCCTTGGACAGTGTTGCGGCACCATACCTCAGTACCTTAGAGGACCTTCATCTTGAGAGCGTTGGCGGCCTCTGAGAGCTTGGTCTTGAGTTCAGCGGACATGACTCTGAAGAATGGGTAGTCTTCAACGTCGTTTGAAATGTTGAGGATGGCCATCTCTGCCTCGTCAAACTTGGTTAATGCCTCTCTGATTTCCTCGATTGGGGCCTTGGCATCGAGGTTCTCCTCATCGATCTTTCTGTTGAAGAGATTCTTCACGAAAGCCTTCTTGTCGATGTTTAGGATGTATTCGTACTCCTTGTACTTGGCTAGCTGGGCTTGGGGTCCAACGATGTTCTCCTCGATCATCTGATCGAGCTCTGCGCG
>Ga0307398_10000072_pt1 | contig 10992 bp, 17 predicted proteins | sample SouOceMetPS10311_FD_200440 | JGI IMG/M metagenome (GOLD analysis project Ga0307398, IMG submission 200440) | Metatranscriptome of marine eukaryotic phytoplankton communities from Antarctic Ocean - PS103-11 (Eukaryote Community Metatranscriptome) | ecosystem: Environmental > Aquatic > Marine >... | reverse complement strand
ATGAGAATAATTATTTATTAAAGGTAAGCATTAGATCTTTTTCACTTTTATAAACTTGATGGCTCAATCGCCGAGTCCTGTGAGCATGGCCACGCCCTTCTTGACCCAATGTCTCTCCTTGTGCTTCTTCTGCATTGGCAGCCAAAGCATGAGGACGAAGTTGGTGGAGTGACCTGTGGTCGAGAGGGTACCAGCTCTTCTGGCCGTCTTGTAGACTGGACACTCGTAGGCATGGCCGCGGTCGAGGTCTACTTTCTTGCGTGGAATGACCCAAATTGGCTTCATCTGCGTGAAGAGCACCTTCGGGGCGGACTCCTCCAGAGCCGCCTTCTTCTCGTCCCAGCTCGCTCCTTCGACGAAGAGGCCGTGGACGTAGACACCATCCTCTGGTGGCTTGCTCAAGTCGTGCTCGCCGTCAGCAGCGCCAAGCTCTAGATTAACTACCTCGAAGCCAAAGTCAATGGTATCGATGGCAATCACGTACTTTCTGGCGAAGTTCTGCTTGGCACCGGTCAAGAAAGACTGCGTGAAGTAGAAGCCGGAGATCCAGAAGACAGCTGGAGCTCCGTCGTCAATCCAATCCCTCATGAACTGGAGTCGCTGGAGGAAGTCTTGGACCCAGGACGCGAGAGGCTTGAGCGATGGGTAGGCCCTCTTGTGCCAGGCGTCGGGCACAGAGTTGCTGTGGAGGCTGGTGCACACCTCCTCGAGCTCGAGGGAGAGAGGCACCTCGCCCTTGATGGCCTTGCCGACGTTGATGAGGGACTGGCGGACAGTGCTGGTGAGCGCGTTGTATCTGAGGAGCTCCTGGGCAAGCACAGTGTTCATCGAGTCCTCGTACTTGATGGGATGCTTCTTCTGCGCTTCTTCAAGGTCAAAGTTTGGAGGCATCCTATCGAGAATAGATTGTTAAATTCCGCTGATGATTTCATCTGCACTCTGTCCACCGGCAGCTGCAGAGCTTGTTCCTTATAGACCGAGGCAAACAAACAGCATTGCGTTGGTGATGTTGATGGCGGACGTGATCTCAGCGTTGTCGTGGAGGCCGAAGACTTCAGTCAGGTCGTTGAGAGGCATCTCATTTCTGATGAAGTCGTGGTACGACGGCAGGTCGCCCTCTGGAGGCACAAAGTACTTGCCGCTCTCAACGAGCTTATGGCTCGGCTTGAGCATCCCAGGATGGTAGTAGTCCTCCAGGATCATGTTGATGCACCTTCTGTCGTTGGGATCAGTGACACGACCTCCGTAGTTAGCCTCGGCCACCATGTATCTCAAAGCATCGAATGGAATAACCTCGAAGTGATTCAAGAACATCATGAGCTGAGCCTAGGAAATGGACAGGTCAGAGTTGCTGAACTCGTACGGGATGTTCCAGCCGAGAGGCCCGAACTTTCTTCTCTCCAGGATGAGTGCGTTGAAGAAGCAGAGGCCCCACATGAGAGCCTTGTACGCTGCTGGCTTCTCACAGCTCTCGAAGTCTGCGGGATCAATGCCGAGGTAGGATCTGAGAATGTTGTTCTTGAGGCCTTTGGGCGGCTCGATGACTGCTTTGACACCATTCTGGAGGATCGTGACCGGGAACTTGTCACTCGGCATCGAAGTGAGCCACATGCGGAACTTGCTGTTCTTGTCCTCTTCGATGTTCTCGATGAGGCCGTCCAGGATGGGCATGAAGGATGGACACAAGTGACAATTCTGCAAGCACACCCAGAGTTGCTGCTCGACGGCCTCCTTGATCTTCGCCTTGGCGATCTCTGCCTGTCCTTGACCAAGTGATACTGCGATGACTCTTTGGTTCTCTATGGATGCAAGTTTCAGGAGCTCTCCCATGGGATCGGCACCCGGCGACAGCACGATGATGATCGGAATGCTATTTCCAGAGTCACCGAAGGACTTGGCCATGTCGAATGGAGGAGGCACGATGAATTGTGGTCCCAGCTCTTTCTCCTTCTTGATCAGCTTTTAGATTACCTGGATCACTTTGTCGCTTCTGAAGATTCGGAGGAACATAGCTCTCCTGATGAGCGAGAGATCGTCGAATGGCGCAGGCCACTTGGTCTTCTTGCTCTATGGATTCTGCGAGTTGTAGACTTGCTCCCATTGGGCCAAGTTTTTCTCGATGCAGGTGTCCATACCCTTGAACGCCGCGAAGTCCCTGGATATCTGAAGGATGGAGGCCCACATCTTGTTGGTGACCCATCCTTGCTCACCCGTTGGATTTGGTCGAGGCATCTCCACGCTTGTACCTCCTGTCATGACGAATCTGACCTCGTTATCATCGAGCAGCTGGTCCGGCTCCTTCCTCTCATACATGATCTTCAGGCAAATGAGGAAGGAGAAGAGAAGCTTGTCTTTCTCGAAGAGGGACCTACAGATGTTTTCGTAGAGCAGTCGGGTGAACTCCTTGATGAAGAAGTTCTTCCTCTCGTTTCTCTTGCCACCTGGAATGTGATCTCCGTTGTCCAGGGCCTTGCTGTAGATGTTCTTGAAGAACTTGAGAGAGTACTGGTACATTGGGTCGACCTGCATGATTTGGATCAGGACGAAGAAGAGGCGGGCAACACGGCTAGCCACTGGAACAAAGTTCTCCTTGATGTTGGCAATGATGTTCATCGTCATCTCATCTTGCTTCATCTGAGCTTCGATTTGCTTGCACTGGGCCTTGGATTCGTCCAGTGTGATCAGCAACACATCATCGTCCAGAATATCTACGTCCGACTGCGCAATTTGGTTGAGAATCTTATCCTCGAGCTCTGCCTTCTTCCTGTTGTTGGCTGCGCTCTGGATGATGGCCTGATTCCACCTCTCCATGTTCTTGGGGTCCTCATGCTTCACAACAATGTTCAGCATCTGATCGGTGAGACCGACCTCAGTCACCATGAAGTTAAGCATATTGACCTTTACGCAAACTTCTGGAGAATAGTGAGGCCGGGGAAGCTTGGTGGTGACATAGAAGCGGAACTCCTTGTTGTACTCAATGTTCGTGTCTCCGAGCTTCAGGGTCCACATGCTTCCCTTCTTGTCGATTTGCTTTCCGAGGAGAGGGTCAACGAGTGGATCGAAGGCTTCGGCTGCGTCCTCGAGGATGATTGGGAAGCCCATGGGGATGCAAACCTCGAGTTATCTGCTCATCAACTTGGCCTCCATGGTTGGCTTGACTGTCCGAAGATCTCCTTTCTCCATTGTTTTGACCCAAATGTTTCCTTGCATTTGAGGGTCGAGCATCAGTGGCCATCTGTCAGAATTGTCCATGATGATACCGTTGTCCACTGCGAACTCTTCATCCGGCAAGTTGTCAATCTTCCACTGCTGGATCTTGGTGGCAATACCCAGAACACTGGCGAGCTTGAACTCCTCGCTGCTCTTGATCTCGAACGATTTCATGAGATTGACCCAGTTCTCAATGGCCTCAGCGCGGTACTCGACGTTGAAGACTCCAAGGTAAGCAATGACACCGGACGCGATGATGATATCGCCGACCAAGCAAGTCTTCTTGGCTTTATTCTTCTCCAGGCTTTAGGCCCAGGCGACCTCCTCATCAGACAGCTTGTCGATGAGCGACACGGCTCGGTTGCACTTCTTCTCGGAGTCGTCGTACTGGTCTGACAGTGCCTTTTCTTTGGCCTTGGCGGCGTCGAACTGCTCCATGAGCTTTGCCATCTAGTCCTGGATGGCTTTCAAGTTCGCGAGGGCAGAGTCCCAGATCTGCTGAGCAGCCGCAGCCTTCTCCTTTGCTTCCTTGAGCTGGGCTTGCTTGGGGCGCACGACCTTCATTGCCTCATCGTACTGGATCATGGCCTTTACCCACTTTCCAAGACCAGCAGCGGCAAGTGACGACTTCTTGACATTCTCGTAATGATATTCGTCGGCATACACGATTGGCGTGAGAATCTCAACAATCTTTGGGTCGATGTTGTCTCTCTCGAAGTTTGTGCACCTTTAGAGAAGATCAGGCTTGAGCAATTTTTCTTTTCCGGCAGCCCACCAGTCCTCTGTCTTATTTTTGCCCTGACCTGTCACATTTGGCTTGACACCGAACATGATGCAGAGAGTCTTTGTGACGAGGACAACTGCTGGGGCGGCGGTTTTGAATCCTCTCAGCTCAGTGATATCATCCTTCTTGAGCTGCTGGACGGCCCTAATGGCAGCATTGTAAATGGGCATGACCTTGCTGAGCTCGAACTCGCAGTCTCTTTGGATTGTTTCAGCCTCTGCTTTCTTCTCCTTGGCGACTGCCTCTTCAGCTTCGACCTCCTTGGTCTTGACGGCCACATCTTTCTTTTGCTTTTCGACATCGACGATGAGCTCCTCGGTCTCCTTCTTGGCGACCTGCAGTTTGGGCATCAGCTCAATGAGTTTGTCTCTCAGGATGTCGACTTCTTTGTTGGCGTTGGCCAGCTGCGCGATACCTGTATCATACTTCATGATAAGGGTGTCAATCTAGACTCTCTTCTTCTCGAGCAGGTCCTTGAAGGCCTGGATGAGCACGAGGTAGGACGTCGGCGTGACATAGTAGTACCTCTTCTCGTTCTCCTTGTATTTCTCGGACAAAGACGTGGTTCTCAGCTGCATGTCCACGCAGATCTGCACGATTCCCTGCACCTCAGGCAAGTCTTCGACGTCTTTGATGAAGAAGTCAGCGACACTGACGAGAGCTTCCTTGGGCCACGGGAGGAACCAGTCGATGGCGCAGCAGTTGATAAGTGATGGGAACATCCTCAATCTCCTCTTGTAGTCATCACCAATGGGAGACATTGCCAGCACGATATGGATGTTTTACTTGGACCTGACGAAGAACTCGGCCATAATCTCATTATCACCATAGTCCTTGAACTTCTTGTCGACCTCTCTCATGTTTTCCACGAGATTGCCCTGCGCTTCGGCGTTTCCGTACAAGTTGGGGATCTCACCATTGTTCAGAATGTTGTTGACATCCTCAAGGAAGGCCTCATAGATGATCTGAGTGTCACTCAGCAGGAACACTGTGGGATTGCCTTCAACACCGCATCCCATGAAGAGATTGTCTCTCATGTTGTCTTTCCAGGCCAACAAGTCATACGACTTGGAGATTTCGATCTGGAACAACTCGAAGAGGTTGATGAAGACGGCCAGTTGGGTGAGACTCTTTCTTCCAGAGCCACCCACACCAATGAGCAAAGCGTGACCGAATTCCGTGGCTATGATTCTACTGATCTTGACGACGTGCTCGATGGCTGAAGCGAAGAGCACGAGTGTCATCTTCTTGGAGCTGTTGGAGGAGTTGTAATCGAAGAGGCTGTCCTCGGCTGTCTTTCTTACCTTGTCTCTATCTGTCAGCTCGCAGTAAACATCTGTGAGAGGCTTCTTTGTGGTGTCACCGCCTGGGTATACAAGAGGAACGAAAGAAGCAAAGAGCAGAGGCTCGACCTTGACGAGGCCGCTCCATTCGCGCTTGAATTTCTCTTTCGTCACTTGGCTGAGAAGGCCTTGGAACTTCTCTCTGTCTTCAATGCTGATCAGTCTATCCTGGAAGACGCGCTGGCACTCGTGGGCCCACAACTTGATCATGAGGTCCTCAGTCGTGATGGCCTTTGCAGTGCTCTAGGCGATGCCCTGGAACACCTTCGAGACGTCTCTCAAGTTGTATGAATAGTGAGCCTTTGCCGGCGTTGGCTTGAAGGCCTTGATGGTGTCGTTGTAGATCGTGATCGTGTTGGCGACCAAGGCCTCCTTGAGGGACTGCACCGGTCCGGGGAAGGCTGGATTGCACTTGGCGGCAAAGAACCAGTCCATGACCGTCTAGAAGATGTACTTGAGACTTCCATCTGCGTATGGCTCTACATAGATCACGTTGAAGTGCCTGATGTAACGTGAGGAGATAGAGTTTCTTCCATCGCCTGGTGGGCCCATGGCACCAGCGAACCTGACATTCACGAGCTTCCTGAAGTCTCTCTCGGGAACATCGATGTCGTACCAGCCCTTGTAGTCCATCCACTGACGGAGGAGCTCGATTGGAGGCTGAGCGCCGTACTTCTCCTTCTGAGGCATGTTAAGGTCGTCGACAAAGATTACTCCTTGCTTGCTGCCCTTGGGTCCGTAGACACCCTTTCTCTACTTCTCCATCTTGCCGTCGATGATCCTCTCAGTTTGGTTGGCGGAGGTCTGTGCAGAAAATCCAAGAGAGAAGAAGACCCACTCCTCGTTCTCGAAGTCTTTCTTGAGCATTTGAGCCATAGAGACTGACTTGCCCGTACCGGTCGGGCCGACGAACAGGCAATGCATTCCGTTGAGGAGCAAGGTCTTGCAAATGTGATTCATTCGGACCTGGTCCATCGTTGGGATTGTGACCTTCAGGTAGGTGTCGTCCTTGTTCACTGCATACTTTGGCTGAGTATTGAGCCAATTTGTCCATCGCATCTCCTCAATATCGAAGTAGAGCTCAAAGAGAGTCGTGAATTCTCCGATCTTGGTCGGGATCTTCATTGGCTCGTAGGAGATTCCTTCTTGGGCTTGAATGTCAAGGTTGTTCTTGGTAATGACATCCTCGCCGTTCATCAGATCCTGCATGAACAAGTCAAAAGCCGGCCGGGTGACTTCGTCGAGGCAGCCACCGATACCCCAGATGGTAGCGAACATGATGCTGTTGTAGAGCTTGTCCTCGATATCTTGAGGCAGCTTGCTCTCCTCCTCGTCATCATCGGCGTCCTCTGTGCTGGGCCTATACTGCTTGATGTAGCACTCGACGAGTCTGATCATGTGGTTGACGAGGAATGGACCTCGACCTGGGCAAGGGAACTTTCCATTCTTGCGCGTGAACTCAACAGCTGTGTCAACGACATAATGGAACATCTTCTCGAACTTCTCAACGACTTTCTCGTCGATGAACTGTTTGAGATCGTCACAGTAGGAAGTGACATAAACAGCATGTCCGAGCTGCTCGCTCTCCAAGAGGACCATACCACATCTCGACACTGTTGCGGGTGACGCCTGAGACAAGTCATCGACCTGGAACATGATGGTCATGGTTGGCTTGAGCTTGATGATCTGACCACTATTGAGGCAGAGCTTTTTGTTATCGTCGAGCACGGTGTTCATGTTCTCGATCCAAACGGCATCGACTGGTCCATCGAAGCAAACCCATTTTCTGTCTGGAGTCTCCGACTCCGCGCAGTCTCTGATCTTGATGGCGAGGACACCGTCAGACCACTCCTGGGAGTCCATGTCGAAGACACCATAGAGCTGGTTCTGAGTGATACTCTTGGGGTTGACATAGAATGTTTGCACGTTCACAAATTTAGGATTGCCCTTGATTCCACTGATGGCCTGCTGCAGTGTTGTGATGACGCTTGATTTGCCAGAGTATGCCTGTCCGACAACCATGAGTCCGTGCCTGACCATTATTGTCTCGTACAGCTGAATGCTCTTCTCAAGGAAGTAAGGAGTCGGCTGCACGTTCTACCTCTTGCACGATGCCTTCATCTGATCAACGAGCATCTTGTAGTCCTGCTCTGGAAGCTTGACGCCGGGGAAGAGATCGGTCGTGATACCCTTGAAGAGGAGGATGTCGTTGGAAGTGAACTTGGGCACATTCACATCGTTCAACGCCTTCAAGCAGATCTTGTCTTCGTCCCAGTCGGCCAGGATTCTTCTCGAGTTACCGCACGCGGTCAGAATACTCTTGACAGCTCTCATGCCGAAATCATAATGGAACTGTGATGACAGGAGCTCAGATGAAAGTCTTAATGAAGCCACGACCTTAACGGAAAGAGGAAGAGCATCGGAGAAACCGAAAGAATACAACTCGATCTACGCAATCAGAGCGTAGTCGGGGACCATCATCGCGCATGGACGGAAGAGAGCCTTCAGGTTATCGGGAAGCTCTGATCTTCCGGCATAACCGGGGTTCATCGTGATGTTCACATTGCAGCCTCTGTTGAGCGTAAGCATGGTCTGCTCAAACTCGAACACCTTGGTTTTGGGGTTCTTGATGGCGTTCTGAATGCATTGGATCTGCTGGGCAATGACAGAGAGCACCTCGAGGTCGATACGGTTGAACTCGTCGAAGCAGCACCAGGCGCCTGACTGAGCCAGTCCCTTGAAGAACTTAGCCATAGCAAGATAGTCGAGACCATCCGAGCAGTTGAACACGACACAGTAAACAGCGATGGCCTTGGCAAGATCCTTCACAGACTCGGTCTTTCCTGTTCCAGCAGGGCCCTCGGGAGCACCACCGTAGTTCAGATACTTGGCTCCGAGAAGCGTTCTGTAACATCTATCCGTCAGTGGTGTGATAACCAGCCTTGGAGAGTTGCCCAGATACTCGTATCCATAGGCGATGTTCGCCGTGACCATTTTGACCTAGAGCTGGTCCTTGGCCTCCCAGTAGTATCTGAGCTGCGAACTCCAACTGAAGTCGGCAACGTTCTTGATATCCTCGTCGCGGAGCATGCCGACGACATCTCTTGCGTGCACATCAATGACGACCAAGGCCTTGATGGTGATTCTTTCCTGCTCTTTGAGGTCAGTTCTCACCATGAGCACGATGTCCTCGATCTATCCTTGCAGTTTGTTGTAATAGTCTGCGAGGCCATTCTGCTCGTAGTCTCGAATGGCTGCCTCCACCTCTTCAGTCCAGAAGATCTGGGAAGCGGCGAGCACAATCTGACCAGGCCACATCTTACTCCACGCTGTTCTCTCGGTGTTAGGATAAGCGGCCAGAGCTTGCTTGGCGAAGTCCTTCAAGGACGCCATCATCTGGTCCTCAACATCAAGCATCCACTTCTCGACGTTGCCCTTCCTGTCGCCCTCATTGACATCAACCGGCGTTTGGTAGTTCACAGTTTCACCCTCAGCTGAGATCATACCATAAATGCAGTCTCTGTCGTCGAAGCGCACTTTGGAGATACCCTCGAAACACTTGTCGATGTGGGACTAGATGAGGCGCGGGTTCTTTGTCTGTGCAAGAATCTGAAGCAGATCCTCGTTGGCAAGGAAGAAGAAACGCGCGAAGACAAGTCTCTTTTGCTCGAGGTAGTCACTGAGACTCTTCTGGATCTTATCAAGCTTCTTGTTGGATTCGCAGAACTGGCCGTAGATCTCGACGTTGTTCTCTGGGGCGAGCTCAATCAGAGCAGAGTCCTCCTCGATGGACTTCATCGAATTCTTCCAGAGCGCGTCGACTTCATTGAACAGCTTCGCCTCATAAGGCATGGTTGTTGCGATATCTCCGGAGGAGAAGATGGGCTCCAAATACATCCAGGTTCTCTGGGTCTTGAGCATTTCCTCAATGAGGTCTGACAGGGCATTGAGAGTAGTCACCCATTTGTTCGTCTCTCCTTTGAGTTTTCCTTTACCAATGTGGGAGGATCCAAGCATTGCTTGTGTCTTCACGATCTGATCATCGAGCACGCCATTGATATCGTCGTAGCCCTTGACAAGTTGTGTGCCTTTGTGGGCCTTCTGCTCGAGCTGGAAGATCTTCATGTCATCCTTCATTTGTTTCAGTTGTTGCTGAAGTGAGAATTTCTTCTCGGCTTTGGAAGTGATCTCCTCGATGCGGGTGACGAACTCGTACAGGTTGTAATCAGCGAAGTTGGCGACCTTGATCTCGTCACGGTCGAGAGTGGGCTGTCCGACGACCTTGCAGATCTCACTCCAGTCTTCCTAATCCACGGCCTCTGAGGTGAAGCACTTGATCAGAGGAAGGTTCTTGGAGAACTCATCGATCTTCTTCCTGAGTTCAACGGCAACCTAAGCAGTCTCTGGGTAGTCGTCATTCAGCTTCTTCTGCAATTTGAAGCACTCCTGATGCCACGAAGTGACTGAACTGGCAATTTTCTGAGGGTCTTGAATCATCAGCCTCTCGGTCTTCCAGTCCTTCAACAATCCTTCGACCTCATTGGCCATGCTGATCAACGTACAGAATGGCTGGGACTGCTTGTCGAGGTCGTCAAGATCTGGGTATGGTGTTTCGGGGTTGCCGAAGAGAGTCTCCCTCTCATGGAACTGCTTGACAAGGTCGAAGGCCTTCCTGATCTCGTCTCGCAAGTGGTAGGAGGGCATGATGAAGTCGGGCAGCTGCTCCAGCTTCTTGAACTCCTTGATCTTCTCGAATTGCTGCTGGTACGTTGTGATTTGCTTGGTGAATTGCTCTTGCTCCTGAGCGAGCTTGATGGAGAACTGCTCGTTCTTCTCATTGACCATGTCCTTTCCGTCCTTCAAGCAATCCTGGATCTTCATGGGCCAGACTCGCATCATCCAGAAGCCCTCAATATCCAGTTCTCTGTACACGTAGGAGAACTCGTCAAGCATCTCCAAGTGTTTCTGGACTGTCTTGAGAGTCTCAATATTCTCTTCGACCTTTTGCATGACGATCTGATTGAATTCCTTCGAGTCCTTGAGCTCCTTCTCATTGATGGGCTCGTGAGTGATCTTATCCTGCATCTCATTGTAGTTCTTGAAGACGGCGGTAACCGTGTCAGTGCAGTACTTGTAGGTGGCATCAAGGATCTCCTTCTTGATGTTCTCAGCGTTTTCGGCGAGCTTCTCCTTCAGTTTCTTGGCCATCACTCTGAAGATGCGGAAGTCGACCTCATCCTCTGAGCAGGTCATGATGTCGTAGTATGCCTGCTCGAAGTGCAGCGCTTGCTCTCTGATTTCCTCGAGGCTCTTCTTCTGGCCTTCCTCGCCTTCTATCTTACTACCCTCGAACAAGTCCTTGATGAGTTCTTGCACGTTCGAGTTCTAGTGGAGAACATATTCGAATTTCTTGTATCGTTCAAGAAGCTCATTTGGTCCAGCCAAGTTCTCTCCAATGAGCTTGTCGAGGTTTTTGATGGCGTCCTGGATCCATGCGAAGTGCTGATCAATCTTGAAGTTGGCCTTCTGCTCTTTCTCAAGGAATGGCATGAGGTCAGACTCCAAGCTGTTCACCTTGTTGGTGGACTCGATGATCATGTCCATGCTGTGGAGGACGAAGTCCTTGCACTCCTCAATGCTTGGCTTGTAGATGAT
>Ga0307398_10000067_pt1 | contig 11154 bp, 2 predicted proteins | sample SouOceMetPS10311_FD_200440 | JGI IMG/M metagenome (GOLD analysis project Ga0307398, IMG submission 200440) | Metatranscriptome of marine eukaryotic phytoplankton communities from Antarctic Ocean - PS103-11 (Eukaryote Community Metatranscriptome) | ecosystem: Environmental > Aquatic > Marine >... | reverse complement strand
GGAGTTTGTAAGCAATACACCACTTCTGATTAAGTAAGTTTCAATGAACCACATTTACCCTAACCACCGCGTGTGATTTTTTAGAGAAAACATGGAAGAAACATGATTCGACTTAAAAGTTGACTCAAATTGATTTAACTCGGTTATACCTTGTTTGTTGCTCTAGGGGGATCATCTTGCAGCTGATTCACCCTCCTAGATCGGTCAAACATCGTCTCGTAAGTGTTGTAGGTGCTCGTCGGGACTGATAAATGACTAAAGTAATGGTTAGGCAGTTGCATAAATATTCAGGGATTTCCGTTGGTATTCTCGCGCATTTTTTCTTTTTTTAAACTTACCGCCATGGCCAATCAATAGAGTCAATGAAATGGCTAATTGAGACAAACCGATCACTCCGCCAACAGCTCTTCCGAACAGCTAGACAGGTGACCAATCAGCTCAACGCACTGATTGTGATTGATACGCCCTCACTCTTGCTTTTGGGGCTTCGCTTGAGGCTCATCGTCCGCGGATGCGATCGAAGACAATGATTTGGATTGCGAGAGGACGTTGAACCGTTGGGGTTCGTCGTCCTTCGTTTTCACCTCAACTTCGTTGAATTTTGCTGAAGGTGGCAGGTCAGCAACGGGCTTGGACCATGCACCTTGTTTGCCGTAGTCCTTGGTAGCGTACAGCAGGTTGTTGAGTTGGTTGAGGTCATCCAGAACATCGCGCCCCTCGCCGTTGTCGACTTGGTTTGCCTTGACATCTGGGAGCTGTCCTCTTGGGGCTTGACCTCCCATCGCCGCAGTGTTCTCGGAGATGGCGAGGAAGGAATTGAGTCCCTTCATGTCTGATCCTTGGGAGCGTGGGCGGTCGTTGCTTGAGGGTCTTGAGGCCTCTTCAGGGGTAACGCCTTCGGGAGCGACACTCTCGTTGATCACGGCAAGTGGGAACTCTACGGACTCAAGAGCCTCCAACTTGGTTGGAGTCTTGAATTGGTTCTCTGAGCCCTCGATCTTATCGGCATGCTTACGAGCTGGGACTCTCTTGCGCTCGACGCGTCCCTTGACACCCTTGCGGTGCTTCCACTTGAAGATCATGTTGGCAACGGTGCTCTTGGCCATGACTGCGATGTTGGTGACAATCAGGACGGTGGTCAGCATGACGGAGACGTACAGGGGAACGGGTGAGTCGAGAAGCAGGTCTCTGTCGCCAATGCCTGAGAAGACAAACATGACGTAGCACATGAGGATGATGAGGGTCTCATTGAAGAACTCGAGGGAGTTGAAGTGGCTCCTCGTGTGTGGTCTAGTCTGCATGATGTAGATCAGGTAGACGGACTGGATGAAGAGGAATGCCATGTTCTTGAACACATACATGTGGTGGCTGAAGTTGGTCAGTGGGCAGCCTGGGGAGAAGATCATGTTCACAAGGACGATGTCGAAGCGCCTCACGCAGAAGACTGCATTGTAGAGGAGAGCTCCGAGGGAGTCGGTGTGGATGCCCTGGTAGAGGGTCTCCCACTTGCGCTTGATAGCGGGCTCGTCGAGACGGGACTGGTTGCGGAACATGAAGAATGCGATCAGCACTGGCCAGACAAGAAGGACGAGGAGTCCTGCGCAGTAGGCTGCGGTCTTGACGCCAGCGAAGGTAGTCGCGAAGCTGAAGCCAGACAGCAGGAAGGCCATGATGGTGTAGGTGATCTTCAGGTTAGACACGATCATGTATCTGAGCCAGGCACCGAAGAAGAGCTTCTTCTGGAGCTTAGTCTTGATTGGTGCGCACTTCTCGACGTTCATGAGCTTGAGAAGGAAGTAGACAACCATTGCGATGAGAAGACCGATGAGCACGAATCCGAAAACACCAAGACTCTTCAAGAGCTCGATGTCCTGGATACCCATTGCCTTCATTCCTTCGTCAGTCAAGGTCATGTTAGCCTTTTCGAATCCGGTCATGCCATACTCGAACATTGGGTCAGAGATTGGCTTCAAGGTGACGGCGTTGTCCATGTGGGTGAAGATTTCCATCATGAATGCAGGCCACTGGGTGAAGAAGCGGATGTAGGCCATGATCTGGACCACGTTGTACAGGTTCCACATTGACTTGAGCGAGACAGCGAGGATGAGGGTGATAAGGATCTGAGCGACCAGAATACCCTGAGCGGTTGTCTCGATAGTTTCTTTCGTGGTCTCCACAACCATCACGAATTGCTCTCCTGGCAACATTCTGGGGAGAACGTTCTCAATAGTAGTTCCTGGAGGGATTGGAATACCGGTGGCCTCATCAGCAAAGAAGGAGCCGTCAACGATCGTGGCGACAGCCTTGTCTGGAGTGGAACCGATGGAGACCTTCTGAGGGTTTTCGAAATCGAGCTTGAACATGAGAAGACTGTCCTCGAAGCCTGCTGAGCCTACGACGAAGGTGAGGTCGTCGAGTGGTGCTGAGTCTTCTCCTCCACGAACGAGATGGAACTTGATGAAGTTGGCCAAATCGAAAGTCTTGGCCTCTTCGGCGGCCAATCCACGTCTTCTTGGTTCAAGTGAGGTGTCTGTGGTTCCTGCAAGGGTCTCATCTTGGGCACTTCCACTTGATGCAAGACCAGCTCCGTCAACAACCTTCAAGAATGCGGTACCAGCGAGATCGGCATTGCAGAATAGACCGGCTCGGCCAGAAGAGTCAACCTCTGGAGCGGCCATAGCGGGGACTGGAGGCTCCTCGAATGTCTCTCCGCGGAGTGCGGCCTCGGTCCTGGCGACCTCACGTACTTGCTCCTGGAAGATCTGTTGCTGTCCAAGGACGTCTTTGAAAACCATTTCTCTCACGGCGATGGTCAAGCCGGCAACTTGGTCCATGACGGCCGCTCTTGCCTCGTCCTTCTCTTCCTCGCTCTCGCTAGCAAGTGTATCGAGTGGAAGCACGACGGTCTCAGCGACCTTGATGTCCTCGATGACCTGGCGGAGGTCAGTACCTTCTGGGAGGGCCTCTACGATCGCGACCGTGAGCTTGATCTCCACTGGCTTGACTGGGACGACTGCGTCCAAGGCGGCTTGGAGGGCTGCTGCTAGCAGCTCCTGCTGGCGGCGTTCTTCTTCCGCGATGAGACGAAGGCGTTCTACCTCTAGCGCCTTTCGCTCCTCTGCCTTCTTGCGCTCACATTTAGCGTCACAGATGGGCTCGGTGGGTGCTGCTGGCTCAGTCCTGGGAGTGGCTGGGTCGGTCACTGTTCCGTCGGCAGTGCTAGCGGCAGTTCCGGTAGTGTCTTCGACCTCGCCATCGGTAGTGGCTGGGTCGGTAGTTGCGGTAGCTGCATCAGTGGTAGCAGTAGCTGGGTCAGTGGCTGCTGTGGCTGGGTCAGTGATGAGGTTGCCGTCAGCATCGTACTTGAGCTCAGCAATCTTGGGGTCGGTGATCTCGTTACCGAACTCGTCGTAGAGGATCTCCTCTGTCTCGGCGGTGGCGGAGTCGGTGGTCTTGGCCCGAACCGCGTTGGGGTCTTCGACCAAACCGGCGGCCAGCAGGACGTCGAGATCAGCGGCACGTGCTTCCTTCTCTGGGTCACGGACAGTGAATGTGAACACCTGTGACACTGGCTGGTTCGCCTCGTCGAAGGCTCTCACGGCGAATGGCCAGGATCCTGCCTGCGACGGGTGACGTGGCTTGACGACGACTTTGCTGCTGCCATCAAACTTGGCGAAGTCACCAAGTCCCATAAGTTCGACGTCGTGGAGTGATGGATTGGCAGCCTTGTTAAGGAGCTCGGTAAGCACCTCGATCTCAACCTCAGCGTAGAGGTCAACAGTCAGTGCGAGAGGGTTGGGCCGGTTGAAGACAGGAGGCTTGAATACTGGAACGTACACGGTTATATCTATCTCTATCTCTACAGCTGGCTCCTCTGTCTCTGTCTCCTCAGTGGTAGAGCTGGTAGAGGTGGTGGTTGTGCTAGTCGTTGTTGTTGTCGTGGTAGCCGTGGTTGTGGTCGTGGCGGCTGGAAGTGCCAACACAATTGGCTCCTTGACGAAGAGAAGCATCTTTCGCTCGTAAGTGAAAGCGCCGAACGCGAGTCGAGCCTTCAGAGAGTATGATCCCAGCTTCTGGTCAACAGGTGGCTTCACGGTAAGAATTCCACCGCTGTAGGCAACGAACTTCTCGACACGGGACGAGCCAGACTCAAGGGTGATGGACATGTCCTTGTAAGTTGTTCTAATGAACTCAAGTTCGACTTCCTCCTCTTCACCGGCGAGGACGAACTGAATCAGTGGCCATTGGGCATCGAAGTCCATCGAGGCAAGGGCAAAGCGGAGTTCGGCGTCGCTCGAATCGGCTGGAAGCACGACTGCAGGCTGTTCCACGACTGTAGTAGTAGTGGTGGTGGTTGTAGTGGTCGTCGTAGTGACAGTAGTGGTGGTCACTGGCTCTTCAATCACAAGTTTCCACTCGTTGCAGTCCTGGCACACGTAGAAGTACAAGGGCCTCGTCAAGAGGGCGATGTCGTATGCGCAGTAGTCAGCGTCGATGCAGGCCTTGGAAGTCAGCTTGACCTCGGCTTCGTAGTATCCAGCTGGCACGCTGCAGCGAGATGGCTGGTTGGCGGCATCAGTGCAGGTGTAGTTGGGAGTGAACGCAATTCCCTGCTTGGTGGCGTCCAATTGGAAGAGACCGCTGCTGGCACTCTTGTCAGTGATGTGGGTCCACTGGGCTCTGTCGAAACCGAATCCTTGGAACTTAACGTAAGTATCATTGAGGGTAAGTGGAGTGGCTCCGGTGTCAACTGGAGTGTATCTCTGGAATGAAACCTCAACGTCGGCCGCGCCCTTGGAGAAGTCAAGGCCGGTGGATGATGGGTAGTTGGCTCTGTAGAAGGATTGCATCTCTGGGATCTGCTTGCTGATTGATGAATCGCTGAGAACGGAAGCGAGTTTGAGAGAGTAGCTATCGGCAGAGCTCTTCTGGTCATATCTGTACTCAGTCAATCCGTTCCACTGTGCTCCTCCAGCCAAGTTGCAGACTTCGGTAAGCTTGAAGTCGAGGGTCTGTGGAGTTCCGCAGTTCGCGGCCTCTTCGGTAGCAGTCTGGCCGGTGGACCATGCACTGACGTCACAGTAGGCGAACTCGATGCTCAGACGGTTGAAGAATCGTTGCTCGGCTGGGACGGAAATGTAACCCTTGCCGTTGTCGGCGGAGTATCTCACCTTTCCATCTTCACTCTGAGCCTTTCTGACACTCAAGTCTGGGTACTCAGCGAATGTGGCGAAGTCGAGAAGGGCAATCTTTTCTTCTCCGCCGTTCACCACAATGCGATGGAACTTGTTGGAGTTGCGTCCGAGACGTCCCTCAGCGGCGAGCAGCTTGTCTGCGAAGTAGCCGAGTGGGATTCTGACGTCTTGTCCAAGGCAAGCGGCATAGTACTGGGTTGGGCAGAAGGTGGTCTGAGCAGCATCTGAGAAGACTCTTCCTCCCTCACCGCCAGCCTCGCAGCGCTTGTAGTTCGTAGTTGGGCAAGCGCTGCCATCAGCACGGGTCGCCCAGTTGTTAGTGCACCTGTCGAATTGCGGGCAGGCCTGGCCATCCTTGTCGAACGCCCAGCCATCAGTGCCTGAGCATTGAGATGTCTGATCAGGGCAAGCGTTGCCGAACTCATCGGCGGTTGCACCGCCGTCTCCGCCAGTCTTGCAAGGGTCGAACGCTGGGCAGCGACTGCCGGCGCGGTCTTCCTTGTAGTTGAGGCCGCACCAGTCGATGTCGGCGTTGGGGCACTTCGAGCCAGAGGGCGACATTGGGTATGCAGAGTTGGCTGGGTCGCACTGGATGGTGACAGTGAAGTTCTTGGGGGCTCTCTTTGGCTGTGCGCCCTCGGCCGTGGCAACGAGCTCAACAGTTGCGTTCCAAACGCCCATGGCAGCCTCGAGGCCTGAGGAGACGGTAAGTGCTACCTCCTTCTGTTCATATTGGCGCTCGAACTTCGTGTTTGGATCAACGATAGCCGCAGGACTGACGTCCTTGACTTGACCGTAGATCGATGGTCTCGCGTCGGCAGAGTCGTCAGCGTTGATCACGCGGAGTGTGTAGGGGCAGCTCTCACCCCATGAAGTCGCCAATTAGACCTCGAATGGAATGGTTGAGCTAGTTCCTCCAAGGAGCATCTCTCTTGGGACGTCGGACACATCTTTGAATACTGGCTCGGCAGCTGCACAGGCATCATTGAAGTCAGTGCAGGTGGAAGTCCAGTCGATGTCGACACGCCACTGTGGGACGACGCCTACCATGGCACCATCACCAGCGCAGTTGTGAGAGGTCGAGGTGGAGAATGCGAGGTAGTGCTCACCAACATAGGTCGGGTCCAGGATGTCAACAACTCCATGAGTGGCAGCGGCCTTGGCCTTGGAGAGGTTGGTCGCGTTGAAGTGAGTGAATGTCATCTGTGGTCCAACTGAAGTGAACTTGGTGTTTGCAACGGTTGCGTCGCTAACGGTCACATTCGTGTACTGGATTGAGACGCAGACAGTGTGCTGAGTGGATGGGCAAGTCATGCCATACTCGTTAGCAATGGAGCAGAGATCAACGGTTGGGCGAGGATCTTGAGTGGCGCAGTAGCCGACTCTCTTGGACTGCTCAGGGGTCCATGGGAGAACCTGTTGGTCCTTCTGGAACTTTCTCATGCAGACAGCGCCCCAGAGTTCATTACTGGTGTCAATTGCAGTTCCAAGGTCTTGGTTAGCTTGGTAGAATCCGCAGACTTCGTTGCCGTTAGAGTGCTTCTGATAGAAGAAGCCGACGCAGTCCTGGCCATTGTTGACTCTGGTTGTGCATCTATCCTTGCAGTAAGCGACGGCATCGTTGTAGTTGACGGTTCCATAGACAGTGGTTCCAGCAGTGAGACTGAGAGTAAGTCTGATTTGAGTGTACTCTGGTCCATTCTCTCTGGAGTCCTTGCCGTCGTCGCAGGTGTACTCGAAGGTTGGAGGGCACGCAGCTGATAGAGCATCACCTGCGGCAACACTGGCAGCGCAGCACTCAGTATCTGTCACAGCCTCACCAGCGATGATCAGGTCCTTCAAGTCTGGGTTGGCGGCGCTGACATATGATCTGGTGACCAAGCAAGTCTGACCGGCATCATTTGCAGGGATGTACTCGAAGACTGTCTCAACTTCGCAAGCAGCGGTGAGAGCAGAAATAAGAGTTGCGCTTCTGAATCCGGCATTGCAGCACTTAGAAGAGGCAACATCGAGTGTCTGGTCTTGGCAGTCGGAGCCGACGCATGTGGTCTTAATCTCAGTGCACTCCAGAACGGCAGCAGACCAGCTGTAAGAAACAGATGTGGTGGACAGGGACCAATCGATCTGAACGTTGTCGGTGGATTGATCGTAGATGGGTGCGAATTCAGCTCTAGTAATAGTTCTGTCCTTGTTGGTATCGAACTGTTCGAAGATGATCTCAGCTGAGTTGGTAAGGCACTCACACCACTGATCAGCCCTGCTAGCGACTTGGACATCAGTTGCGCAGTCGGTCAAGCATCTGCTGTCGAAGCATTCTTCAACTTCATCAGCATCGAGCTCGCCATCGCCACTCCTGTCGCACTGGTCAAACTCGAAGTCGACATTGTATGGCCAAGTGAAGAGCCATTCATCAGTGACTGCATCCCACATGGCATCGAACTCGGTTCTTGTCCACTCACCATCATCGTCAGTGTCGTAGCTACCAAGAAGGACGGTGTAGTCGTACCAGCCACATCTGCACCACTCGTCTTCTTCGACGGCAACAGTTCGTGATGGGTAGTCTGAGCACAGGGTCTGGCAGTTCATTGAGTAGCAGTCTACCATCTCAGCGTCATCAAGTTTCCCGTTGTTATCGGTATCGCACTCATCGAATCTGGTCTCAAGCTTGGTTGGCCATTCAATCTGGAAGTACTCCTCGGTATTGAACATAGCAGAGAACTCGTCAATGGCGAACTTGCCATCTGTTGGTGCGGCATCGAAGCGAGTAAGAAGGACTGTGTAGTCGAAGCTGACGCATTGGCACCAGTTCTCCTCTGCTGGGTCGATAGCGGCGACGACTCCTGTGGTGTCGTCAGTGTAGCAGCTTCTTTCGCAGTTCATTGTGTAGCAATTGGCGATCTCGGCGTCATCGAGTGTTGAGCCATTGTCAAGGTCGCACTCAGCGAAGATGCGCTCGATCTTGGTTGGCCAGGTGACCTGGTTCTGTCCGGCGTCAGCGTAGAGGACCAAGAATTCAGCCTTGTCGATAGTTTGATCAACGGTAATGGTATCGTAGAGACCCATGAGGACGCTGTAGTCTTGCTGCATGCAGTCGCAAGCAACAGTTGGGTTGGCCTGGCAGTACTGGGCGCACATAAGTCCATAGCATGGTCCGAGTTCTGCCTCTGTCAAGGCGGTCTCTCCTATTATATCTGACCAGTTTTCCCAGCTTACCATCATTAGGCAGTCGTACCACTGGTTATCGATTTCAACCTGGGCACAGGCAGCTGTAGCTGTGGCTGAGTCACCGAACTCGCAGCACTCGAATCTCTCGGCGGCTTGGCCTTGAACCTTGAAGCGCTTGTCGGTGTCATCAGAAGCGTTGATTGAATTGATGTCAACAGTGCAGACAGCTTCAGCGGCGGAGTTATCATAGTAGTAGATTCTCTCTTCCTCGCAAGCGTCTCTCAGGGTGTCATCAGTAGCAGTGGAGGCAAAGCCGGCTGTGCAGCAGTCGGTTGCTTGCTTGACCTCTTCTCTGAATGTTCCATCAGTAGATTGAATCATTTCCCAGCACTCACTCCATTCTGCAATGCCGTAGTAGTCTTCCCATTCCCAGTACATGAAAGTGGAAACGTCGACTGGGGTGGCTGGGCAGGCAGATCTCAAGTTTTCGTCACCGCGGTAGTTACCTTCAAGGCAGCAGTCGGTGTCGTCAGCAGTCTCGGTGGCAGCAATATCACGCTTAACGTTGCCGTCAGCTGAACTGACGGCTTCTCTAGTCTTTGTGCATCTAGATCCGGCAGCGGCAGTGGCGTCGTACTCAACTCTAGTTTGTTCGTAGCAAGCTTGAATCAGCTGTGTGTCAGTCTGGGACTTGAAGGCAGCGTCACAACACTTGGAAGGATCAACGTCTGGGATCGTGTCAGGGGCTTGGCAAGTACCAGCAGCGTCGCATTCGGTTCTGGTCTCCTTGCATTATGCGTCAACAGTGCCGACAGCATCAACAAACATGAAAGTCTTCTCGACTCTGGCTCCAGTGAAATCAATGTTGACGTTGTCAGTTGATTGATCATAGATCAGACCGAACTCCTCGATGGTGAGTGAACCACCCTCATCCTTGTCGAATTGAAGGAGGATAACTTCGAAGCCCTTAGTGCGGCATTCACACCAGGTGTCAGTTCTGCTATCGATGTCAGCCTGCTCGGAGCAAGACTTGACACATTGGCGGTCGTAGCAGATTTCGGTCTCAGTTCTGTTGACTGTTCCATCGAAGTCCAGATCGCACTCGTCGAACTCCTTCTCGACGCTGTATGGGAATTCCATTGTCCAGTTACCCGTGATAGGGTCGAACATGCCATCGAACTCAGCTCTGTCAAGTTTGTCGTCACCGTTGACATCACGAGCGGTCATGATGAAGACGTAGTCGTGATAGGCGCACTCGCACCATGTGTTGTTCCTGAGGTACTCAGCATCTCTTTGAGAATCAGCATCACAGTCGGAGGCGCAGTGGTGATTGTAGCAGCCCTTGACTTCGGCAGCGCTCAACTCACCATCTCTGTTAGTATCACAATCGTTGAATCTGTCATCTAGCTTGGATGGCCATGCGACTTCGAAGAAATCGTCGGCATTGACCATAGCTGAAAACTCGACCAAATCGAAAGCTCTGTCAGCATCTTGATCGAACTGATCGATGAGAGTGGTGTAATCGTGGTTGACGCACTCACACCAGTTTCCGGTCTGCGCGGCGATGGCGTCAGGGGTAGCCTGTTCGCAATCTCTGTAGCAGTTGAGCAAGTAGCACTCGCTGATCTCGCCGGAGCTAAGGGAGCCGTTCTGGTTGAAGTCACATTCTGCGAAGAGGACTTCTGCCTTGGTCTCAACTGGAGCAACTGGGCAAGCAGCCATCAAGATGTCGTTGTTGAATTGAGTTCCGCGTTCGCAGCAGTCAAGAGCATCAACAGAGTCTCCTTGAACCTTGACACGTCTCTCATCTGGGTTGGATGCCTTCTTGGCGTATGAGGTGAACTTGCACGTTGGTGGGGTCGCCAGACTGTTGTACGTGTATTCTCTATCTTCATCACAGGCTTCAATGAGCATTGGATCGGCATTGGCAGCGAAGCCATTATCACAGCAGACTGTAGATCTGACTGCGGTCTCACCAACGGTACCATCAGCGCCGGTTGACATCTCCCAGCACTCAGTGCCACTCCAGTAGTAGGAGACACTGTCCGGGCATGCACCCATAAGGACTGGATCGTCACGGGTGGTTCCAATCGAACAGCAAGTGGCTTCATCAGTGACCTCAGCGGCATTCAATGCCTTCTTCTGAGTTGTGTCGAGTCCGCTGATTGCCTCTCTGGTGACTCTGCATCTGGAACCAACGGCATCTGAAACTCTGAATTCATACAATTCTTCTTGTTCACAAGCCTTCACAAGGTCGTCGCCGACGTCGTCTGTTCTCTTGAAACCGGCGTTGCAGCATCTCTCGACATCAACACCTGGGTAGTCAGTGGTCTGTGAGGTACCATCGGTTTCTGTCACGGTCTTGATTTCCATGCAGGAAGCTGGGGTTCCAGATGTGGCCTCGGTGAACTGGTAGATAGTCTCAGTTCTAGCCGTAGCGAAGTCGATGTGAACGTAGTCTGCGGTGTTGTCGTAAATAGCGGCGTATTCGGTTCTATCAAGCTTACCATCGCGGTCGGTATCGAACTGTTCGAGAACGACATCAGAAGAGTGGTCGAGGCACTCACACCAGGTGTCAGTCCTTCTATCTCTGTCTTCCTGGGCAGAGCAGGACTGGATGCAACGTTTCTCATAGCATTCGTCAGTCTCGTCGCCATCGACTTCTCCATCTCTGTTCAAGTCGCACTCATCGAATGCCTTGTCGTTGCTGTATGGGAAATCGGCAATCCACTCATCGGTGTATTGGTCGAACATCGCGGTGTACTCGTCCATTGACATCTCATCGTTCTGGTTG
>Ga0307398_10000060_pt1 | contig 11542 bp, 1 predicted proteins | sample SouOceMetPS10311_FD_200440 | JGI IMG/M metagenome (GOLD analysis project Ga0307398, IMG submission 200440) | Metatranscriptome of marine eukaryotic phytoplankton communities from Antarctic Ocean - PS103-11 (Eukaryote Community Metatranscriptome) | ecosystem: Environmental > Aquatic > Marine >... | reverse complement strand
GTCGTTGCCCGTCAACACTTTTTGGAAGATGCCGAGGAAAAATCCAAGAGTGTACTGATACAAAAAGTGCACAAGTGACAGCTGTTGGAGGGTGAAGAAGATGGCACTGCATCTTGTTGCGAGTGGATCGTATTGGTTGGAGGTGACGTTGATCTCTTGCATCGTCGTGTCGGCAGCATCGACCTGGGTTTGGACTTCGGCGGCCTTACTCTTGATGGTTTCGAGCGTGCTAATCACCACATCGTCTTCAAGCAGACTGCCTTCGGCTTGACTGAGCGAGCTGAGAAGCGCTTCTTCGAGCTGGTACAGCTGCGCTTGGTAATCTCCTTGCAACTTGAGCAGGCCAGTTCGCTTCTGTTCGACGTCAGGACGTTCCGATCGCAACACTTTGTTGAGACATTGCGAATGCAGACTGGCTGGGGTCACGGTGAAATTCACCATCGTCACCCGACTGCACAAATCGGGCGAGAAAAAGTATTTTGGATCCGAAGCAGTCAAGATAATCTTGGTGTCAAGGGTGGACATGTCAATTTCTTGGTCTCCCAATGCAATGATTGTTCGACCATTGGCCTTTTTCACCTCTCGATTCAACACAGGGTTCATGATTGGATCGTATTTCTCCGCATCTTGGATCAGCAACGGTGTTCCGAAACGCAACGCACTCTCTAGGTCCTTACGGAAACCTTGGTTGTGGAAGCTGGATTTGATGATCTTTTCCTCCTTGTACTGATTCAGCACAAACTCGACGGCTTGACCGGCTGGATCGATGATCAACGGATACCGCAGCGACATTTTCAACATAATGGCGTTTTCAGTACACAGCTCGTCATCTGGCAACATGCATCGCTTCCATTCGAGTTGGACATCGGGGGTTGAGAGGTACTTGGTGATCGCAAGGTTTTTGTCCCAAACGATGCCAGCTTGAGTGATGTGTCGTTGCCACTCACGGGTGAGCAAGCTTCGATCGTGTTGATCAAAGTATCCACTGTACGCGAGGAAAGCCGAGGCCATAAATGCGTCCCCAACAAGGGTACTCATTTGAGTCTCGAAACCGGCTGCACTCTCACTCCACCGCGTCTTCTCTCCTTCGAGATTGCCGAGCAATCGAATACTGCGGTCAACCTTGGTTTCGACCTTCTCCAAATCGGTTGAGATCGCTTGCGCTTCCGCGATGAGGGCCGCATAGTTCTTCTTGGTGAGGTCAATACTTGCTTCGAGCTCTTTGATCAACGCCGTCACGGCATCCTGTTGCTCTTGCATCTCACTAGCTTCCTTCTCCAGACTGGCAAGCTCAAGACGGAGAGGTTCGATTTGCAACAGAATGTTCGTGTACGCAACCTGCGCGAGCGTCCACTGCAACAGTGGGCCGGCAGCCCGACTGGCGTGCATGGCTCGCTCCACGGTGAAGCTTTCTTGCGAAGTGTAAAACGTCAACTTCTCTTGCACCTTTTTGGTGCACGATTCTGGGTTGAAGTTTTGCACCCGATCAATGAAATCGGATTTGGCAATGATCTGTCGACAAGCCTTCCAGTCCGTCACAGCTTTGCCATCACCCAGCAACGTCAGCACCCCTTCGACGACGTTCTTCACCGTCTGTGGTGGATTACGAGAGCACAAGTTTTGCAACTCTTTCAAATCTTTCTTCTGGATCGAATCGACGGCTTGCTGCGCCGATTCAATCGCGGGAATGACTTCGGCAAGTTCCGACTCAACTTTGTTTTTTCTGGTCGAAGCTTGTTCGAGTTTGTCCGTGAGGATAACCTCGAGCTTGACGGACTCTGCTTTCTTCGCTTCGGCATTTTGTTGATCTTTGACCATGACCAGCAACGTTTCGTTGGCGGATTTGTTGGCGGCTTCAAGTTTTTTGCGCTTAACGGCAAGCCCACCACGCATTTCTTCAACTTGTGTAAACGTATCTTGGATCTTTTTAAGACCGATTCGAAGATGTCGTTCGTGCTCTTCAAGATTTTCTCGCTTTTCGTTGTAAATCTTTTTAAACTGGTTCACGCCTTCGAGGAAATGGCGTGGTGTGACATAGGTGGACACCCCAGTCTGTTTCTTTTGACGTGCCACCAGCTCCTTCACCGATTGATGTACAAAGACAAACGCGTTGTTGACAGCATCCCGATGGGTTACATTCTCAAGGGCTTCCACCGTCGAAACAACCGCGGGGAACGCCATTGGGGCGGTGTAATCTTCCTTGTCCGTGTCCATCTTTGCGGTGAATACGGACGTGACTTGGTACAACGCTTCCTTCGACCAGTCGCCAAACCAATCCAACACACATCGATTGAACAGCGCTGGAGAGGTCGCAGCACGGTCTTGCATGCCTCCTTCAGCAGGGTTCATGGTGAAGACAACGTGCAGATTCTTCATGACTTGTTCCGAAAACCACTTGTACAGCTCATCGTTACCCGTGAGCACAACACCCGATCGTTGCGATCCATCTTTACATTGGGTCATCAGCGCGGCGAATTCGTCGCCTTCAAACAACCCTGGAACTTCCCCGTTGGCCAGCAGCGTGTTGATCCGTTCGAGGAACGCCGTGTCCATGACATTGCCTTCGTCCATAATGAACACAATCTTCTCTCCTTTGGTACCGGCTCGACGCAAAACAACTCGAAGGTCTTCATCAAAGTCCTCTGCCGTGTATTGGTTGTGAACCTTGACTTGGAACACAGACAACCCGTTCATCCACGCAACGAAGCGAGAGAGGGTGGTTTTACCACTCCCACTGATACCAATCATCAACACGTGACCTTGGTTTTGCTTGAAGACACGATCGATTCGCAAGACGTGGTCAAGCACTTCGTTGAACAACACCAACGGCACATCGAGCTCTTCCTCGTGGAACACCTTCATTCTTGCCTCGACGTGCGTTCGCAACAGCTCCAGCTCCACGGGCACGTAGTGTTTATCCAACCAGCTACTGTAGAGGATTGGTCGATGCAGAGCCTCATTGAAATTAAGGGTGGGGAAGTGTTTCTTGGCAATCTCGTCGATCTTCATTTCGGTCCATTCCCGTTCACTTTCCGAAACCAAACGATCTTGGAACAATCGCAACGCTTCGTGGGCCCAAATTCGAATCAAACCTTCCAAACTCAGCGTATCCAAAGGCCATACTGCTTCTTTGATACCCTTGACCCATCGAGTCATTTCCCGAGGACTGTAAATGTAAAACGGTTGAATGTCCGCAGTGAACGTTTCTTGGGTCTGGAGGAAAAAGTCAACCATGGCATCTGTCAGTGGATCGGCATACGGCTTCAAATCTGGTTGTCGCTTCATGATGGCGCGATTGAACGAACGATAGATCTGAGTGTACGATGCTTTACTTGGGTAGTCGACGTAAACGACGGGCACGTGACGCAAATATCTCAACGTCAACGGCACACGACCGGGATCAGTTGGAGGATTGCAGGCTCCTACAAACTGGATACGCTCCAATCGGACAAAGTCTTGCTTGTCTGGTCGCCAAAAGCCGCCGTGTTCAATCAATTGACGCATAAACGTGATGACCTTGACGGTGCCGTACTTGTCAGGGGCTGGAAGATTCTGTTCATCACAAAAGACGACCAACCACTTGTTGACTTGCATTGGCGCCAACACAACTCCGTTGGGGGTTCGACGGTATTCACAGTGTTGCATAAACGTGTTCATCAACAGATCTGGTCCTGTGGCATTACTGAAGTTGAGGCCGACCACGACAAAGTCTGGCAACGCCCTCAAGGCGTTGAAGAGCGTCATTGTCTTCCCCGAACCTGGTGGACCACAAAGAACCACTGGCAAGTGATCACTGAGCCACGTGTAGAGCAAGTCACGATGTCGCACCGTGTCCAATGTGGGGATGACCACATCGGTGCCGGTGGCGCTTTCCATGTCGATGTCCTTTTCGGGGACGTGCCATGCGGCCCAGTCACCTTCGATCGTGACTTCGTAGTCAATGATCATCGAGTCTTCACCAAGTGGAGGCAACTCAATGTTGGTCGCACGAACAAGATGGTCACTGAATTCTTTTCGCACCTTGTTGTTTCCATCACCGGAGAAGCACCACATCAACGAGTACAAAAACTGTTTGGTGGCGAATTTTTCCATCTGGTCCACCTCCATTGGGAAGTCGGGGTGGTCCGAGTTGTAGGCGAAGATCTTTCTGCAAATACTTTTGATCATGGCGAACAACGAATTGAGCATCCGCCCGTTTGTGAAAACCATGATGTGGTTCAATCCAGACGATACCTTGAGGGCGTTTTGGACGAGACCGTTTTCGGCAAAGCTAGATTTCAGGTAATCCACAACGCTGCGTTGAATCTTCAACGAGGCATCGGACGCACCATCATTCGACTCGAGTGGATCGTTGGCCAACGACGAAAGAAATTGCTCGCACAGCATGTTTGTGGTCACACTGTCTTCGCTGAACCAGACCATACCACACCGACTGACGGTAGCAGCCGTGGCGTTGTTGAGGTCTTGGACTTCAAACATGATTCGAACATTTGGTGGGATGGCCAAACGTTCACCGTTGGGCAATGTGAGCAATTTGTTGTCGTCAAGCACAGAGTTGAGATTTTCAACCCACTCAGGATCGACGTCACCGTCAAATACAATCCACTGACGACGATCAAGTTCGTTCAACTTGTTGTCAATAATCTTTCTCAACACGTACGTAAACACACCGTCGGTCCACTCGCGAGTGGTTGGGTCCAAGAAACCGTACAACTCATCTTTGGTGAGGGCTTTGGGATCAATGACGTAGGACTTGTGCCCTGGTTTCTTTTCGTGACGTCGGAGAGCTTCGAGGAGCACCTGCCAGGCGCACGACTTACCAGCCCCCGAAGGACCGACAAGCATCAAACCGTGACTCAAACAGATGACACCGTACAGCTGCAAGATTTTGGAAACGAATTTTTCGGAAGCACTGAGGTGTCGCTCTGCGAGGACTTCACGAATACAATCAACAAGGCCACCGGAATCGCTCTGGGTGAATCGCACCCCTGGGAAAACATCGGAGAGTAAACTGTTGAGCAGTGGAATGTCTTCGGAAACGAGCTTGGGCACCATCGTTTCACGAACGGACTGGATTAACACCATTTGCTCATCAATCGAGGCGGCGATTTCTTCTTCGTTGATCTCTTTGCCTTTCAATTTGCAAGCTTCACGCGCATCGGCCAACCGAGTTCTCTTGATGTTACCGGCGCTGACCAACACCTGTTTGAGCGCACGAAGCATCCAATCGTAGTGGCTCTGCGACGACAGCTGTTCCTTGCACAAGATAAACAATGGGACAATCTTCTTCGACAAGGCTTCGGCATCACGGAAACCTTGAGAGAAAAGCATCACTTGCGCAATCAATTGTCGATCTGGAGCCGTCATGGCAAGCTGACGGAATAATTTCTTCAGATTTTCAGGAAGGTTGGATCGACCGGCGTAACCAGGATTCATTGTCACGAAGATGCCGACGTCTGAGCTCAAAGGAACTTCGCGATCTTGCACAACCTCAACGGTGACGTTCTTTTCGGTTGCAAACCGTTTGAGTGCGAGCTGGATGGTTTGGATTTGCTGCGACACCGCCGACAGTTGCGCTTCTTCGAGACGATTGAATTCGTCGAAGCAACCCCAGGCACCGACTTGGCACAATCCAACGAGAATTCGCTGCATTGCTTCGGAATCAAAGGTTTCGTCACAATTGAAAACAAGCACGAATCGTCCAAGCTGTCCCCCAAGCATCTTAACCGATTCGGTTTTGCCAGTACCGGCCGGACCAAACGGAGCTCCTCCTTGTCGGGCCTTCAAACCTTGGGTTAAGGTCATGTAGGCTCTGTCAGTGAGCGGCGTTTGGACCAACTTGTCGGTCAATCCGAGATACTCAAATCCGTAGAAGAAATTGGCATCGGCGACCCGAATGCGGAGCTGTTCGAGCACGTTGGTGTTCTTTGGATCGAAGTAGAATCGCATTTGCGAAAGCCATTGGAAGTTTTGCGCCGACGTCACACCATCCTTCATTAGTTCACGGGTAACATCACGCTGGTGCACCATCTCTGTGATGAGATGTTCGAGTTTGCGTCGCCGAATGGGTGGCTGGAAAAGCAGCACGGTATCGGCAAGGACTTTGATCGTTAACAAGACACCATCAAGCACTGATTGCAACGCAGCACCTCCACCGTCTTGGAGGGCTTTGTCAACGGCCTCAGACCAACCGACTTGGCATGCAAGGACAATGAGCTGGGCTTGGTACTTGTCAATGTAGTCAAGGTACTTCTCTTCGTCAAACGATGCCAAAATGCTGTTGAGATCACCACACGCCGAAGCAAGCAACGTGGCCAATGAAAAGTTGATTTCCTTGACCAGGTTGGTGAGCCAGATGTTGATCTTGACTCCCTTGATTGGCACTGAGTTGACGAAATAGACGTTTTCTCCTTCTTTCGCACTGCACCCAATGACATTCTCTGGTGGATCGTTCTCATCGAGGATAATCGAGTGCACACCCTTGAACAGCTTTCGGAAGTGTTTTTGCAGCTTGGTGGTGTCTTTGCTGTTACCAATAATCTCGAGCAAATCTTCGTCTCCGACAAAGTAGAACCGAGGGAAAAGGGATCGTTCCTTTTCGAGGTAGTCTGTAAGCGACTTTTTGATCTGGGTGAGGAGTTCGGAAAGACGTTCCAAGGCCTTGAACACGTTGGGGATATTGATGACATCCATCACCGACGGGTTGGCGGACACTTTCTTCATCAAGCCTTTGAACTCGGTGGAGATGCTTTCGAATCGCGAAGACTCGCTTGGGAGCAGATGTCGGATATCGGCACCGCTGCCAAAGATTCCTTCGAGGTAAACCCAACCTTGTTGCACTTCCATCCACACTTCAAACACAGCGGCGACACGGTTGAGTTTGTCATCCCATGAGGTGGCCTCTTCTTGAAACACACGGTAGTAGGGCGAGATCTTCATCGCGGCCAAAGCAGCCATCCGTTCTCGACACTTGTCGAACAAATCGATCCAGCCCTTGATGAGCTTGGTCTTGTTTTGGAAGTTGACCAGATCGAGTTCGTAGGTGTTCCATTCGTCCTTGGTTTGTTGCAAGAACTTCTCGAGAGCCATCTCTCCTTGGGCGACGGTGATGACGCTATCGACAACCTTTTGGTGTTTGTTGAGATCGGCGTCGTAGAGCTGACCAAGGGTGAGGTCGACGATGCTTCGAATGCCGGGCAGCCCTTTGATGAGGTCACGCCAGTGTCGCTCTTTGATGGCTTCTGACTTTAATCCTTCAATGTACTTGCTGCAGTTTTTGTAACCAGTGATGGTTTCCAACGTCGCTTCGTACGACGCGTAGGATCTCACACGGGCTGGCAAGTTTCGCATCTCGTTGATGAGATCATCGAGCTTCTTCTTGATTTGACGAGGCACAACCGATGAGAACATAACGGCCTTGAGCTCTTTGATGCTGGTGAAGATTCGAGAGAGCTCACTCCAAGAGCTTTTCAGGTCCCGAAGTTCATCCAATCCTGGATCGAGCGGCGCTTGGACACGAGTGTCCATGTCGAGCGCTGACTTGGCCTTCGCGAGCAAATCGTACTCATCCTTGAGTTGGACGAATCGGCTTTCAAAGATCGCGAGGGTGCTCATGGCTTGGTCGGGGTCGATTTGACCACCCACCGGCTTGCTTCGAGCCCAGTCGGCAAGCAAATCGTCAACACGTTGATCAAGCATTCGCGATTCGTTGGCCACCTTCATGAGCAACGAATTCATTTGGCCCGAGAGCTGGCCATCCTTTCGGCCCATGATTTCACAGAAGGCATCCCATTCGCCAGCGAGACTATCGACATATCGCCATCCATTGGGAAACTGGAATCGTTGTCGCTCCAACACCTTTTCACTGACACGGAACATCTCGATGTTTTCGCCCCAGGTCGATTGCTTTCGTTTCAGATCTTGAATCATGGTGATCAAGGCAACCGATTCTGTGGTGCTCGCCGACTCGACGCTCGTGACTTCGAGATCCGAACGCGCGCGGTTAATGGAAATGTAGAACTCTTCCATGCTACTACTGAGCTTGGTTCCAAACTTGGATAGCATGTCCTTGTGCAACTGATCGTATCGGAGCATGACACGGTTTTGAACTTGAGCGAAATTAACGCAGACAGGTCCAAATTCCTTGGTGCTCTCCGAGGTGTCAAAGGTACGTCGGGCCTTTTTGATTTCAACAATAAGCTGTTGCCATTGTTTGAGATCATCACCCAGTCGCGAGGTGATAGTGTCGGTTTGTAGATCCCACAAGGCTTGGTACTGGAACCAGATTTGAACGTAGCTAGTCACGCTTCCCATCTTGTCCTCAATGAGACGATACGCCTTGAGCAAATCGGCCCCACCGCTTGCTGGACCAGAAAGAACGTTTCTGTAAGTTGCCTTAGATTTTTGCAAATCATCGACATCCCGTCCCATCACATACTTGGAGGCTTGGATCCGTGGCAGGTCGGTGACAATGGCAATAAACGATTGCAGCTGGTTGAACAGCTTTTCTCTCGCTCGCTCGATTGGGGGACTCAGGAACATGACGTTATCTCGAATCGAGATCTCGTGCACCGATGGCTTGATGGCCGGCAGATCGTTGACATCGATGGGCTCCTTGCTGAGACCACTATCGCGCGCATCCCATGCAGCATCTTTGTCTCCGTACTCGTGCAAGGCCACAGACCAAATGGTGAGGGCTTTGGTAAGGCGAATCTTGAGCTTCTCCTCCACCCGCAAATCGAGCTTCTTCACCCAACTGTCGAGGTTGGAATACGATCGCAAGTTGAGATCATCGACGATTTTTTGGATTTGTTCCAAAATACCGTTGAGGGTTTCAGAATTCAGCGAACACTTTTCGAGCCCGTCAATCAACTTGTTCAGTTGTTTATCGAAATCGAGAATGTCGTCAACCTTGTCTTGGAAAGCGAAGACCTTTTCGGCGAGTTCTTGCACATACGATTCAAGACGGTACGATTCCCATCGAAGAATCACACCTTCACCGATCCAAGTTTGAATGGCTTTGTGGTAGGTGGCGACCAAGCTCTGCACGCTTGGGATGATCTTGTCCAAGGTTTGCTTGTACGTGCGCACACTTGCCTTAAGCGACACTGCATAAGGATAGAGATGGCTAGCTTGCAGCGCCTTGTTCACAATGACAAGCGGGACACGGAAACCGAGCCACTTGAGGTTGCGGACTTCTTTGGAAATGGTGATGATTTGTGGGTGGAAGTTGACGGAGAGAACCAAGCCTGGGGTTCCGGTTGTTCGCTTAAGCTCAATGTCAAAGACGCGGCCAGATGCGCCGAGCTGGCGTTTGGTGACTTCCGCCGACCAGTTGTCGAACAAGGTTTGGGTGTCGAGCTTGTGACGAAAGCTGTCCCCTTCGGCCTTGAGAGACATACCGTCTCTGTGGTTCTTCCACTCTTTCCCGAGAACGTCTTCAACCCGCTTGAGGTATTCTGTGAGCTGCCGATTGATTTGTCGCGCCCAGATGATTTGCCCAGACACTTCTGGGAGATCACGCACCTCGCTCATCTTGGCAACCATATTGCCGTGGTATTGCTCCTTGAACTTGGTGTGGAGCGCGCCGATGTCTTGCTTCACACGGTCGATTAACTGCGCTTGGAAATCGCGAATCGCGCCACGAATTTGGGGTCGCACGAACAAAGCATTGAATTTCCCGAAAATTCGAAACATTTCGTTGGCGTTCTTGGCGGCACCGAGCTGGTCACGAAGTTTCGCAGTGATTCGCTTTTCAACGGCATCGATTCGAACATCGTACTTCTTCTGCGCTTCTTGCCATTCGGAAAAACCAGCAGGGGTGAGATCGAGAACATCGGTAGTCTTGACGTCGACGTAGGCTTGATCGACTTCATCGATGGCACCGGCGTCGTCTGCGGCAAGCAAGCCTTGGCTATCTTCTTGTCGTGACGGACGCAACACACGACCGATGACCGTTCGAAGCTGCTCGTGTTGCTTTCTGAATTTAGCAACTGAGGCCAATCGTTCTTGTAATGCCTTGTGTTGAGGGGTAACACGACGGAACGTTTTCATGTCATCTCTTCGACGCTTAATCATCTCACGAAGGATGTTTCTGAATTTTTCGTCTTCCTCTTCCCATGTGAGGAAAACACGTTCACACCCTTCGATGATCTTGTCAAACTCTTCATACTTTTGATGCATCAAGTATCGATTGCTCAAGAACTTGCGTAATTGCTGGTCCAAATCTCGAGAGATGGCATGTACAAGTTTCAGCGCACGTGGCACTTTGTATTTGGTAGCCTTGATCTTTTTCATGTGGGTGAAAATGTCGACAAGAGCTGCAGCAATGTTGTACGACTCGGTCGCAGTGAGCAAGTTTCGCAGGATGGGCGCGAAATCCTTCATCAAGGGGCTGTAGTCCTCCACCTTGCTCAGTGCTTCAGGCAAACCTGTGTCAGACTGCATTCCGGTTGTGGCCAAGTGACGGTTACCTTGTTTGAGCAAATCCATGGTGAGCTTTACGCCATCGCTGTTCCGTTTGTCTTGGATCGTTTGCAAGGCACGGTCAAGATTCAGCCAAAAGGTTACTTCTTGCATAGCGGTCCCTGAAGAGGGATCTCGCTCGATTTTAGTAACCTTGTGAATTTCTTTGATCCATCTCGCAACACCCTTTTGCAAAGCGTTAAGAAATGCGGCTTCGTTGATTTCCTTTTCATCAAATTCTTTTTCAACCGATGGTTTACGATTTTCTTTGGCAGCAGCATCGCACACCGCTTTGATTCGAGGGTGAATACTGAGATTGACTTCAGGAATGTCGATGTTCTGCTGCAATTGTTGAAGTTGCAATTCAAGATTATCAACTACCTTTTCCGCAGAACGAGATTCGCCTGACCGATGCTTGCTCACAGCTGAAGCGAGCAATGGGCGAACAGCTTTCGCAACAAACGCCTGAAGGGTTTCAAACGGAGTTCCTTCGTTGAACGTCGCAATTCGAAGTTGATGTGGAAGCGTTCGTTCTGGACCCGTGAGCACTTGGTTTGTACGTTTGATCAAAATGGTGAAAGCCTGCTTTGGGTCAGTGTATTTGATGGTGGTTGCAAGTTCAAATTCAACAGCTGGTGCTTCATCAGTTGTCTCATCGGCCTTGCCAGACGAATCTTCATCTCCATCTTTGACATCCGGAACGTTGCGAACAACAACCAAAGAAGCCATTGGTTGATCATCCTTGATGAAACTTGTGAGGAGATCGTCATTTTCATTCTTTTTCAAAACCACATCAAGTTGCCCTTCTGTTCCTCCAAGGATCAACGGAATTACTTCCCGAAGATACGTCCGGAGTTCAGCAGCAGCCAGTGGTGGTGTTTCCTTTTCGGACATGGTGAAATAATAATTTCACCAGTATCCTCCTGCTGATTTTCCTTGCTGGATTGAATTAACTAATTAATTACAATTATGAATTTTATTTTATTAGAAAAGGTTTTTGTCTTTCCCCAAACTAAGTTGGAGGAAGAGATCAAACCCAATTCAAAAATAAACCAGATGATTAGATGGTGAGCAAAAG
>Ga0307398_10000057_pt1 | contig 11624 bp, 14 predicted proteins | sample SouOceMetPS10311_FD_200440 | JGI IMG/M metagenome (GOLD analysis project Ga0307398, IMG submission 200440) | Metatranscriptome of marine eukaryotic phytoplankton communities from Antarctic Ocean - PS103-11 (Eukaryote Community Metatranscriptome) | ecosystem: Environmental > Aquatic > Marine >... | reverse complement strand
TACTTTGACTCAGTCAGAAAGAGCATCCTTGACTACATCCTCAAGAACGAGGCAGAGATGAAGAGACTCGGCATCCAGCAGGTGCTCAACCAGCCAATCGACTGGGGTGATGACTTCTACAAGGGAATCGAGCCCAACGAGGAATGGAAGCACAACGTCATGATGGCCAGGATGCTGATGAGTGAGAACCTTTGTATTTGCTCTCAGGCCACACTCGAGCTCATGAAGTTGTGGAGAGACTACAAGGGCTACCTCTTTGTCAATCTACCTAATCCAAGAGACGAGCCAGTCGACCTTCACCAGTTCATGAGTGATCAGGAGGCTCAGATGAGCAAGGTCAAGGGCCTCTTGAGCACAGACTGGAACAAGAGCGCCGTCGACATCTTAAGAGAAGAGCTTGAGAATCTTGACAAGGACCAGACCAAAACATTCTTTGAATCAGCTGCCACTTTGATGGCCAACCAGGTCAGGGAGCTGATCGAGCAATCCCTCAAAGCCTACGTCGACTTCATCCAAAGGTACAAATTGTCAAACTATCCACAGCCAGACGAGATCATCAAGAGAGAGTATGATGCAGACAGTCCTTTCGAAGACAACTTCATCTCCATCAACCTGGGCATCGACCCGCAAAGCAACCAGATCAAATTCGCCAACTCCCTCGAAGCTGACGTCCAAGTTGAGCTGGAGTCCATCATTGATCTGATTGTCAAGCAATCCTAGAACTTGCCTCGACCTGAAAACACTATCCAAAGAAGTGACAAGCCACATCTCTGGGACGTGCCACCAAATGACGAGGTCGTCGAAAAAGCCAAGACTGCGATTTCTGAAACCATCTCTGACAACCTCGAAGTTGTTAAACTTGCTCTCAATGTGTACGATGAGTTCTTGTTCATTCTCAACGAGAAGGAGAGAATTGAGGAGTTCCTCAAGAAAGAACCTTTTGATAGAGATGAATTCCAGGCCGAGATCGACAAGTACCATGAGACCATCAAGAGGATCAGAGAAGAAATGCCTTTCGAGATCAGAATGAACATGTTCCTCATCCAGTGCAGCGACATCAACAACATGCTCTGCGAAAAGTGCGAGGAGATGATCACTGAGATCATCAACAAGATCACTGAGCACGTCTTCCAGTACTTGGCTCCAAAAATCACCTAAGAAGTCAAGAACATCAGAGAGGAGACCCAGGTCAAGGCACAGGACTCCAAGCTCCTCGTGCAATTCGAGGCCAAGCTCGACGACATCAAGCTGAAAGAAAAGAGGCGTCTGAAGGACGAGTACGCTGACATGATCGAGTGGCTGGTCATGCTCCACAGGAACATCAGGTACAGACCGCAGGATGATTACACGAAGCCCATCCAGACCGCCTTCAACCAGATCAACGAGATTGAGTCAATCATCGACTACTCCGAGAACAAACTCAAATCGGAGAGAGATGATATCGAGAAGCAACTCATGGAGCAGAAGAGGAACTTCGTGAAGGAGCTCGAAGAGCAACAAGGTGAAGTTACATTCTTCGCCACCCAAGATATTGTCAGAAGAGCGCAAGAGTTCAAGAAAAAGATTAAGGACATTCAGGCAAAGTTGAGATACCTTACTGAGGAGCTCGGACGCATTCACGCGCAAGAGGCTGATCTTGAGATGATGCCGGGTGAGTACCCTGTCCTCGATCAACTTAAGCAAGATATCATTCCCCACCAGAAGCTTTGGGATCTCCGTGTTGTCTTCGATGCGAAAATGCAAGAATGGAAGCATGGCCCACTGAAGAATTTGGATCCTGCTGAGGTCGAGTCACAACATAGCAAGATGCGTTCCTTGGCAAACCAACTTAAAGTCACATTCGAAGGTAAGAGAAACCCAGCAATGCCGAAGCCAATGTAAGTCGCTGCCCGTATGTTCAACGAGCTGATGTAGTTCAAAGATTTCCTTCCGATTATCCATGCACTCTGCAATAGAGGTCTCAGAGAGAGACACGTCCAAGCCATTTTCTACAAGATGGGCTATGATTCTAATACTATGACTCCAAGTGATCTTCAATAGACAACCATCCAGAAACTCCAGCAGCAATATCAAATCCAAGATCACAAAGAGATTCTTGAAGAGATCAGTGAGAGCGCCACAAAAGAATTCGGAAACCAGAATTTGATGGCCAAGATGAAGGAAGAGTGGGAACCACTTGAGTTCAAATGCAAGATGCTGCCTGGTAAAGAATCCTTTATCTTAAATGGAGAGGATGTCGAAGCCATCCAGACAGCTCTTGATGATCACATCATCAAGGCACAGACAATGAAGGGCTCACCTTTTGCAAAGTTCATGCTCCAAGAAATCTTGGAATGGGAAACAACTCTGATGAACACCTAAGAGAATTTGGAGATGTGGCTCAGAGTGCAGTCGGTGTGGATGTATCTAGAGCCAGTCTTCTCCTCAGAGGATATCATCAACCAGATGCCCGTCGAAGGTAGAACCTTTAAAGAGGTGAACATTTCTTGGCACCATCTGATGAACAAGATTAACGCGAACCCTCGCGCTCTGGATGTGATCAAGATCGAAACAATCGGCGAGACCTTGAAGATCGCAAACAACAAACTTGAAAAGGTGCAGAGGGGTCTGAACGAGTATCTTGAATCCAAGAGAGGTTTGTTCCCTCGTTTCTATTTCTTGTCCAATGATGAATTGCTCGAGATCCTTTCCGAGACCAAGGAGCCACTCAAAGTCCAACCTCATCTCAAGAAATGCTTCGAAGGTATCGACAAGCTCAAGTTTGACGAGGAGAAAAAGATCTATGGTATGTACTCTGTAGAAACAGAGTTCGTTCCCTACACAAGAATCATCGATACTGCTGCTTCAAAGGGAGCAGTTGAAGATTGGCTTGTACAAGTAGAAGAGGTCATGCTCAAGTCTATCAAGCAAGTCGTCGAGTAGTCATATCAAGACTACTTGAAGAAGAGCAGAGATAAGTGGGTTATCGCATGGCCAGGTCAGGCTGTCCTCGCTGTATCCATGATGTTCTGGACCATGCAAGCTGAGGAGGCCATGAAGAAGAGCGGACTACCGGGACTTCAACAGTTCTGGGAAAGACTCAAGACTCAGCTTTATGAAACTGTTGCAGTCGTCAGAACCAACATCAGTAAGCTTCAAAGAGCTACTCTAGAAGCTCTTATCGTACTTGATGTGCACGCCTAGGACGTCATCCAGGAAAATCTTATCGAAGAACAAATCTGCGACCCTCAAGACTTCCAGTGGCTCTCTCAGCTCAGATACTATTGGGAGGACAACAATGTCTGGGCCAAGATCATCAACAGTATTTTGGAGTACAACTACGAGTATCTTGGTAACTCTCCAAGACTGGTCATCACCCCACTCACTGATAGATGCTACAGAACCCTGTGTGGTGCCATCTTTTTGCATTATGGTGGAGCACCTGAAGGACCAGCTGGAACTGGTAAGACCGAGACGGTCAAGGATCTTTCCAAGGCGTTGGCTAGACAATGTATTGTGTTCAATTGCTCAGACGGTCTCGACTACAAGACAATGGGTAAGTTCTTCAAAGGACTCGCCTGCTGCGGTGCCTGGAGTTGCTTCGATGAGTTCAATAGAATTGAGCTTGAGGTGCTCTCTGTCATTGCCCAACAGGTACAGACAATCCAGCATGCCATCGACAAGGGATAGGACAGATTCTACTTCGAGGATGGAGAAATTCCGATCAAGCACACATGCAACTGCTTCATTACAATGAACCCAGGTTACGCTGGTAGATCCGAGCTTCCCGATAACTTGAAGGCTCTCTTCAGATCAGTGGCTATGATGGTCCCGGATTACACCATGATTGCCAGAATCTCCCTCTATTCCTTTGGTTTCGCAGACGCCGGAGCCCTCGCCAAAAAGATCACGACAACTTACAAGCTGTGCTCTGAGCAACTGTCATCTCAGAAGCATTATGACTATGGTATGAGAGCTGTCAAGTCTGTGCTCACTGCAGCTGGTAACCTCAAGAGAAAGTTGATGGATGAAAATGAGAGTATTCTCATGCTTAGAGCAATCAATGATGTCAATCTTGCTAAGTTTTTGGCCCACGATCTTCCTCTGTTCAAGAACATCACTAACGATCTGTTCCCAGGTGTTGTCCTGCCCGAGCCAGACTACGAGGACCTGATGAGGTGCATGAAGGAGCAAATGACTGCCATGAATTTGCAGCACCATCCATACTTCATCATGAAGGTCATTCAGCTTTACGAGATGGTTGTCGTCCGTCACGGTCTAATGATTGTCGGCAATCCCTTCTCTGGCAAGACTGCATGCCTCAAAGTCCTCTAGGCTGCCCTTTCTCAACTTTGTACTGAGGGCAAGATGGAGGAGATGAAGACCCACATCACCACGATCAACCCCAAGTCCATCACCATGAACCAACTCTATGGTTGCTTCGACGATGTTTCCCATGATTGGTCCGACGGTGTCCTCGCTGTCGAGTACAGAAAAATGGCCTAGTGCCCACAGGGTGAAGGTGGTGTCAAGATGAAGCTTGAGGATAGAAGATGGCTTGTTTTCGATGGTCCAGTCGATGCCGTTTGGATCGAAAACATGAACACTGTGCTTGACGACAACAAGAAGCTTTGTCTTATGAGTTCTGAGGTCATCGCCATGACCCCAGGCATGAGCATGATCTTTGAGCCCATGGATCTTGCCGAGGCTTCACCGGCTACAGTCTCCAGATGTGGTATGGTCTACTTGCAACCCCACGAAATGGGATGGCATCATCTTTATATGTCATGGAAGAAGAACTTGCCAACAAGCTTCAACAACGACCAAATCAAGGTGTTGGACAATCTTGTTGAGATCATCATTCAGCCAACAATTGACAACATCAGAAAGGAGCAGAAGGAGGAGGCTCCCGTTGAGGATCAAAACCTGGTAGTTTCCATGCTGAGAATCCTGAGAGCCCTCTTCAAGGCATTCGACGACGAAGCCTACTATCAGTCAATGGAGAAGAAGCAAATCCAGGAAGTCATCGAGCACAGCTTCTTGATGTCTTGCATTTGGTCTCTCGGTATATGCGTGAGCACTGACTCAAGAAAGCCGCTTGACCTATATTTCAAGAAGGTCGTCAATGGTGAGGTTGAGGGTATTCCTAAGCTGAAGAATAAGATCAAGGCTCCATTCTTCGATAGAGGAACAATCTATGACTACTGTTATATTCCAGATCAGAATAAATGGCAGCACTGGATGGACTTCACCAACAAGGACGATATTGATAAATTCCCAAAGGCCTCCGTCGTAAATGACCTGATCGTGACAACTGCAGAGACAATCAAATACGGCTATATACAAGAGTTCTTCATCTTGAACGACATCAGATCTCTATTTGTTGGACCAACTGGTACAGGAAAGACAAAATACATTCAAAATGTCTTAAACCACAAGCTCGAAGCAAGCCAGTGGCTCATTATCGAGATAGGATTCTCTGCGCAAACCCACTGCAATATGGTTCAAGATATCGTGGACATGAAGATCGAAAAGAGAAGAAGAGACACCTTTGGTCCAAGATTTGGCACTCGTGCTATCGTCTACGTCGATGATCTCAACATGCCCAAGCTCGAGAAGTATGGTGCTCAACCACCCATCGAGGTACTGAGACAAATGATCGACGGCGGTGGATGGTACGAGAGAAGGGACAACAAGCATCCATTCAGAAACATTGTGGACACCATGCTTGTTTGCTCAATGGGAACTCCAGGTGGTGGTAAATCATTCATCACACCACGTTTCCAGAGGCACTTCAACGTCGTTGCGTTCGCTAACTTCGATGAGAATTCCCTCAATGCCATTTTCAGAAGTATTCTCAGGTGGCACTTCAGAGAGGGTGGATTTTCACCTGAAGTTGCCGGAATGGAGCAGAAGATTGTGCAGGCAACCGTTAAGATCTACGATCAGATCCAGGCGGAACTGAGACCTACACCTGCCAAGACTCATTACACCTTCAACTTGAGAGATTTCTCCAAGATCATCTGTGGTATGTGCAATTGCAAGAAGGGACAGTTGCCAGACTAGAACACCGTCGTGAGATTGTGGGCGCACGAGGCTACGAGAATCCTCGGTGACCGTCTCATCCATAACGAAGACAGAATGTGGATGCTCACCGCTGTGAAGGACTGCGTTCGTGCTCCATTCAGCTCCAACTTTGACACAGTCTTCTCTCATTTGGATACAGACAAAAATGGAAAGGTAGAGACCCTAAATGAATTCCGTGGTCTCCTCTTCGGTGACATCTTCACTCAGTTCGGTATGCCTGAGAGGACCTATGAAGAGATCAAAGACAAAAATCAACTACAGAAGGCTGCTGACGATTCACTCCACCAGTACAACAATCTCTCGGACAAGCCTATGAATCTCGTGCTCTTCAACTACGCTATTGAGCACTTGCTCAGAGTGAGGAGAATCGTCGCTCAATCTGGAGGACATGGTCTTTTGGTTGGTGTCGGAGGTTCAGGTCGTCAATCCATTACTCGACTTGCGTCCCTCATGGGAGACTTCGACACCTTCTAGGTTGAAATTAAGAAGAACTACAGGACGCAAGAGTGGAGAGAGGACATGAAGAACCTCATGAGACAAGTCGGATCCAAAGGAAAGCAAACCACTTTCTTGTTCACTGACACCCAGATCAAGCAAGAGAGCTTCCTCGAGGATGTCAACAATATTCTCAACACAGGTGAGGTCCCTAATATCTTTCCTGCCGATGAGAAGGCCGACATTTGTGAATTGGTACGACACCCAGCCAAGGAAGAAGGCAGATGCTTAGATGGCACACCAGCTCAACTCTTCGCATACTTTTTGGAAAGATGTAAAAACTCTTTGCATGTTGTCCTCTGCTTCTCGCCCATTGGTAACTCCCTCAGGAACAGGATCAGAGACTTCCCATCGATCGTCAACTGCACGACCATTGATTGGTTCTCCGCCTGGCCACCAGATGCCCTTGAAGCTGTGGCGCAGAAATTCCTTGCCGAAATCACAATGGAAGACGCAACCAGGCAATCCTGCGTCTAAATGGTGCAAACCTTCCACACATCGACTCAAGCTGCTGCACAAAGATTTTAGGATGAGCTTGGTCGTGTGTACTACGTTACACCCACCTCCTACCTGGAGCTGATCAACACCTTCAAGTCTCTCCTGGCAGACAAGAGACAAGAAATCAACACTCTCAAAGACCGATACAGTAATGGTTACGAATGTCTGATCTCCACCGAATCAAATGTAAATGTCATGGAGAAGGAGCTCGTGGATCTGCAACCCATTCTGATCCAAAAAGGAAAGGAGACTGAGGAGAAGTTGGTCATCGTCACCAAGGAGACAGAGGCTGCTGACAAGATCAAATCAGCTGTGACAATCGAGGAGAACGATGCCCAAAAGATCGCGGACGAGGCTAACGCCATCAAGACTGATTGTGAAACTCAGTTGGCAGAGGCAATTCCCGCTCTGAAGGCAGCCGAGGACGCCGTTAATTGCATTACCAAGGGTGATATCTCCGTCCTCAAAGGCTTCTCCAAGCCTCCTGCAGCTGTCGGTTTGGTGACCTAAGTTGTGTGCATGATGATGGGTATTCAAGCTAACAGCAAAATGAATCCTGAGACCTAGAAGAAAGAGAAGGACTGGTGGGGTCCATCCCTGAAGATGATGCAGGATGTAGGATTCCTACAAAGTCTGATCAATTATGACAAGGAAGGCATAACCCAAGACCTTATTGACAAGATTCAAGAGCTCATTACTCAAGATGCATTCTAGATTGATTCCCTCAAAAAAGTATCGGCAGTCGCTATGAACTTGGCTAAGTGGGCGTTCGCAATGGACAAATTCTACAAGGTCAACAAAATCGTAAAGCCAAAGAAGGAACAGTTGAAGGGGGCCGAAGAGAAATACGAGGCAGTCATGAAAGTACTGAGGGTCAAGCAAGCTGAGTTGAAGAAAGTTGTTGATCAAGTGAATGCTTTGCAGGCAGATCTCAACGAAACCAAAGATGCTAAGGAACTTCTTGAGCGGAAGGTTGCTGATTGTGAAGCCAAACTCATAAGAGCAGAGCAATTGATCAAAGGATTGGGAGGTGAGAAGACCAGATGGAAAGCTGAGTCCGAACGTCTCCAGGCAGTCTTCGTCAATCTCACAGGAGATATTCTTATTTCATCAGGTATGATTGCTTACCTCGGAGCATTCACTACCGTCTTCAGAAGTGATCTCGCAGACGAGTGGGTACTGCTCTGCGAAGAAAAGGAGATTCCCAACTCCGGTAAGTTCAGCCTCGAGAGCGTCCTGGGTAATGCGGTCCAGATTAGAAATTGGGGACTGGCTGGTCTGCCCAATGATGCCTTCAGTATTGAAAACGCTATCATCAACGACAAGACGAAGAGATGGCCTCTGTTCATCGATCCTCAAATTCAAGCCAACAAGTGGCTGAAAAGTATGGAGAAGGAGAGAGGTCTGAAGGTTCTAAAGTTCACCGATGGAAACTATCTGAAATAGCTTGAAGCAGCCATCAGTTAGGGCTGGCCTGTTCTCATGGAGAATGTTTACGAGGAGTTGGATCCAGCAATTGAACCACTTCTCCAGAAGCAAATCGTTGTCAAAGGTGGATCAATGACTCTTAAATTGGGTGACGCCATCATTGAGTATGCCAAAGAATTCAAGTTTTACCTCACCACAAAGCTCAGAAATCCACACTATTTGCCCGAGGTCTCCACGAAGGTCACCCTCATTAATTTCATGATCACCTTCGAAGGTCTCAGTGATCAGCTCCTCAATCAAGTTGTGGAGAAAGAGAACCCTGACCTGCAAACCAAAAAAGAAGCTTTGGTCATCGAAGGCGCCAAAAACAAGAACAAGCTCCAGGAGGTAGAGGATCAAATCCTTCACACTTTGCAGACTTCTGAGGACATTCTTGGAGATGCGGCTGGTATTGAAATTCTCCAAAACGCTAAAGTTGTGTCCGATGACATCAACAAGAAGCAAGCCGTTGCTGAAAAGGTTGAAATCGAAATCGATGAGGCGAGAAATGGGTACAAGCCTGTGGCCACGAGAACCTCTGGTCTGTTCTTCTGTATTGCTGACTTGGCTAATGTTGATCCAATGTACCAATACTCGCTCGACTTCTACAAGGGTTTGTTCGACGTCGCCATCCTCAGCTCAGAGAAGAGTGACGACCTTGAGGAGAGACTTGGCTTCCTCAATAAGGAAATGCTTGAATCTTTGTACAGAAACATTTGCCGATCTTTGTTTGAAAGACATAAGCCAATCTTCTCCTGCTTGCTCACCATCAAGCTCAAAGAAATGGAAGGCACACTCGATGCCGCTCACAAGAAGTTCATGTTGACCGGTGGCGTCTCTCTCGGCGACGCAATGCCTGACAATCCAACTGACTGGGTTCTCGAGAAACAGTGGGGTGAGCTGAACCGACTTGCCAAACTGAAGAGCTTCGATGGCCTCGTTGAGCACTTCCTCGAGAACCATGCTGGCTTCTTCAGGAATTGGTATGACTCATCCAGTCCACAGGACTTCGAAATGTGCGAGAAATGGCAGCACCTTGACAAGTTTGAGCATCTTTGCCTGTAAAGATGCATAAGACCAGATTTGCTTGTGCCAGCCCTCGCTAACTTCGTCTTGGAGAACATCGGCGAGTATTTCACGACGCCTCCAACCTTCGATTTGGGCGTTGTGTTCAAGGACTCGGGTCCAACCATCCCATTGATCTTTGTGCTGTCGCCAGGTGCCGATCCTCTCAACAGTCTGGAGAAGTATGCAGAGACCAAAAAGAAGCATGTCGATAAAGTTTCCCTCGGACAAGGTCAGGGACCTAAAGCAGAGAAAATGATTGAGAATGGAGTGAAGACCGGTTCTTGGGTTGTGCTCCAAAACTGCCATCTTGCAGTATCTTGGATGGGCAGACTTGAAAAGCTTTGCGAGGAGCTTGTATCGATGAAGCCTCACAGAGATTTCAGACTGTGGCTGACTTCTTATCCTTCAACTGCATTCCCAGTGTCAATTCTGCAGAACGGAGTCAAGATGACCAATGAGCCTCCTCTTGGTCTCAAGTCCAATTTGTTGGGAACCTATGCTACGGACCCAATCTCCAACAAGACATGGTTCGAGGCGTGCACTCTGCCAAAGGTCTTCAGGAAGATGTTGTTCGGCCTCTGCTTCTTCCATGCCTTCATCCAGGAGAGAACGCAGTATGGTCCTCTCGGGTGGTGCATCAAGTACCAATTCACAGAGTCAGACTTGAGAATCAGCGCCATGCAGTTACAGATCTTCATTGACGAATACCCCGACAAAGTTCCACTCGATGCACTGAACTACTTGACTGGTGAGTGCAACTACGGAGGAAAGGTGACAGACGCCAGAGACAGAGTGTTGATGGCCACAATCCTCAAGTACATCTATTGTGAAGAAGCCCATGCAGACGATAGTTACGCATTCTCTCCATCTGGCCTCTACTACGCTCCAAAGCACACCGAATACGAAGGCTATATCGAGTACATCAAGCAACTGCCAAGCTTCCCAGAGCCTGAGGCCTTTGGATTCCACGAGAACGCAGCCATTTCCAAGAACCAGAATGCCACCAACGACGCTCTCTTCACCATTATGGTGACTCAATAAAGCGCTGGAGGCGGCGGAGGAAGCGGAGACGACGGTCTAATTGACAAGTTGGCCGATACGATTCTCGCGGATCTCCCACAGGTTTTCGATGTCAAGGCAGCCGAACTGAAATATCCAGTGTCTTACGAGCAGAGTATGAACACTGTGTTGACACAAGAGCTCGATCGTTTCAATGGTCTCATCAGAACCATCAGAGGCTCATTGAACAACCTGAAGAAAGCCGTCAAGGGTGAGGTTCTCCTCTCAGCTCAGCTCGAAGCTGCACTGAACAGTCTTCAGAATGGTTAGGTCCCAGCGATGTGGCTCGGCAAGAGCTTCCCATCCCTGAAGTCTCTCTTGGCTACACCAAGGACATGCTCGAGAGACTCAAGTGGTTTGAGGACTGGGAGCGAGACGGCCTCCCAGAGATGCTGTGGATCACCAGATTCTTCTTCACCCAAGGTTTCATCACTGGTACCAAGCAGAACTATGCCAGAAAGTACAACATCGCCATTGATCTCCTTGACTTCGATTTCGAGGTCCTTGTCGATGAAGATCCACAGCCACCCGAGGATGGTGTCATCGTCACTGGTATGTACCTTGAAGGTTGCAGGTGGGACAATGCCGCCTACTCTCTTATCGAGTCTGAGCCGAAGGTTCTCTACACCAAGTGCCCCGTGGTCTGGTTCAAGCCATGCAAGCCAGAGGACTTCGCCCAGTTGCAATCATACGAGGCGCCAATCTACAAGACATCCGAGAGGAAAGGTGTGCTGATGACGACCGGTCACTCGACGAACTTCGTTCTTGGCATGAGAGTGCCAACGAACGTGCACCCAGACCATTGGATCAAGAGAGGCGTCGCCATTCTCTGCGCTCTGGACGATTGAGGCCGATAGGTATGACAATCCTGATTGATTTGCTCAACCTAAAGGCTTCTCTTCCTAAATTCTGCTATTACTAGCTAAAAACCTATTATTAGCAGACATTTTACTTAATAAATTTGATTAAAC
>Ga0307398_10000054_pt1 | contig 11864 bp, 20 predicted proteins | sample SouOceMetPS10311_FD_200440 | JGI IMG/M metagenome (GOLD analysis project Ga0307398, IMG submission 200440) | Metatranscriptome of marine eukaryotic phytoplankton communities from Antarctic Ocean - PS103-11 (Eukaryote Community Metatranscriptome) | ecosystem: Environmental > Aquatic > Marine >... | reverse complement strand
GTGATAAAAGGTATTTAGTTTTGAAGTTAAACTGCATTGAAATCTTCAATCGTTTAGCTGGGTCACGAGGGCGACACCACGTTTAACCCAATGCTTCAAGTCGTTCTTCTTCTGCATGGGCAGTTCAATCATCAGCACGAAGTTAGTGGAGTGACCAGTGGTGGAAAGGGTTCCGCGTCTGTCAAGGGTCTTGTACACGGGGCACGTGTAGCAGTGATCAAAGACAATTTCAACGGTCTTGGCAGGCCTCAACCAAATGTAAGGCATGATCTCGAACAGCTTCTTGGGGTGTGATTCAGCCAACATGTTGATTTGATCGTCCCAACGGCAACCCTCAAGGAAGAGACCGTAGATGTAAGCACCGTCCTTGGGTGCCTTGTCCTTATCGTGACCGTTTTCGTTAGTGAAGACTTCGAAGTCGAGCTCGATCTCATCAATGGGGATAACGTACTTCCTGGCAAAGTTCTGCTTCATACCGGTCAAGAAAGACTGAGTGAAGAAGAAACCTGAAATCCAGAAAGACTAAGGGGCACCATCCTGAATCCACTTCTCCATGAATTCAAGTCGTTCAACAAAGTCGACAATGTAGGAAGCGAGGGGCTTAAGCGATGGGTAGGATCTCTTCATCCATGCGGCGGGAGTCTTGTTATCGAAGATCGAGTTAGTAATTTACTCGAGCTCAACACTCATCGTAACCTCACCGATAATGGCCTTACCAATGTTGACAAGGGATGAGCGGACAATTTCCAACAGACGGTTGAATCTGAGCAATTCCTGCAGGAGCACAGTGTTCATGGATTCCTCGTAGGTGATGGGGTGACGCTTCTCCACATATTCCATGTCGAACTGCTTGGGTAGTTTGGATAAGATACTCTTGCAAGTCTCATCCAAGATTTGGTCCTGGCTCTTGCCACCGGAAGAGGTGACTCTGGGCTGCATAGTCAAAGCAGTGGCCAGAACTTGTCTTGTCACATTGATGGCTGATGTAATTTCAGCATTGTCGTGCATGCCAAAGACTTCGGTCAAGTCGTTGAGAGGCAGATTTTGATCAATGAAGGTAATGTAATCCTGCTTGTTACCATCGCTGGGCACAACGTATGAGCCGTTTTCGGAAAGCTTGTGGTTCTCTTCTGTGATCATCTCAGGGCAGTAGAAATCGGAAAGCATGAGCTTGATGCAACGTCTATCCTGAGGGTCAGTCACACGACCACCGTAGTTAGCCTCAGCCACCATGTAGATGAGAGCCTCGTATGGGATCTCGTCGTAGAAATTCAAGAATTGGGCGAGCTGATCCTTAGAAATTCTGAGATCGGAAGCTGAGAACTCGTAAGGAGTGTTCCAGCCGAGGGGACCGAACTTACGTCTCTCGAGACACAAAGCATTGAAGAAGCAGAGGCCCCAAAGGAGGCGTCTGAAAGCAATGGGCTTGTTGTTTTCATCGAGATCTTTGTCCTCAATCGTGGAGAAGGAACCACGAATGTTGTTACGTAAACCCTTTGGTGGTTCAGCAGTAACCTTGATAGCGTTCTACACAATAGTAACGGGGAACTTGTCTGAAGGCATAGTCGTGAGCCAGATTCTGAAAGCACTGGTCGGGTCAGTCTAAATTTCTTCAATCAAACCATCCAGTGTGGGCATGAATGAAGGAGCCAAATGACAATTCTGGAGAATGACCCAGGTTTGGGTCTTCTGGGCACCTCTAATGGCATTGATAGCCTTTTCAGCTTGACCAGCACCAAGGGAGAGCGACTCGTACTTAATCTTCTTCAGGTTAGACAGGTTACGGATGTCAGTCATGGGATCAGCACCAGCAGACAGCACAATAATGATGGGCTGTTTGTTAATGGAGTCATTGAAGACCTCCTCGAGGCCGGATGCTGGGGGCTACAGGTACTTAGCACCAAGCTCTTTATCTCCCTCGACCATCATCTGAATGCACTGTACAACCCTGTCGGGTCTAAGGATTGAAATAATAATCATGCGGTTCAGAATCACAAGGTCCTACCACTTTCCGGGCCAAATAGTGGTCATGGCTTCGGGGGCGGCTGAGTTGTAGACCTTCTCCCACTCGTGTACGTTCTTGATAAATTCGTCATCAAAGTTAGCGAATTGTTTGAACGAACTAGACATTTCAAGGAATGACAACCATGCCTTGTTAGACAACCAAGAGTCATGGTCATCAGAAGGGTTAGGCTTAGTCATTTCGACCTGGGTAGCACCAGCCATAAGGAATCTAACACCGACAAAGTCGAGTCCACCCTATTCTTTCTGTACCTCATCCATAATCTTTAGGCAGATAAGGAAGGAGAAGAGAAGCTTATCCTTCTCGAAGAGGGAACGACAAACGTTCTTGTACAAACGCCAGGTGAACTCAGCAATGAAGTAGGCCTTACGGTCGTTCTTCTGAGCCTTCTCGAAAACGCCCTCAACTGATCTAATAGCACCTTCATAGATACCTCTGAAGAACTCTAGGGAGTACTGGTACATAGGGTCAACATTAATCAAATCAGTTAGTACGAAGAAGAGGCGTGAGACACGGTTGGCGACGGGCACAAACTGATCTCTAATAACTTCGATACCCTTCATGGTTGCCTCCATGTCTCTAAGGGTAGTCTCAATTTGGACGCTCTAAACCTTAGATTCATCGAGAGTAGTCTTAAGTTCACGATCCTCAAGAATATCATCCTGTGAGTTGGCAACCATATTCAGAATCTTGTCTTGCAAGTCAGCCTGCTTCTTTTGGTTTTCAGCCTTGTTCTGGATGCAAGAGTTACGCTTCTCGTACTTTTGGGGTTCCTCAATTCTCACAATGATTGACAACATCTGGTCTAACAGACCTTCCTGGGTCACCATGAAGTTAAGCATGGTCACCTTGACACAAATCTCGGGCGAGTAGTGAGGTCTTGACATCTTGGTGGTGATGTAGAACTTGAAATCGGGGTTGAATGAGATACCCTGGTCACCGAACTTGATGTACATTTCATTGCCCTTCTTTTCGATCTGCTTGGCGAGTAAGGGGTCAAGTAAGGGATCGAAAGTCTCGTTAGCATCCTCGAAAATAACTGGAGTACCAAGGGTAATGCAGTTCTCGAGGGTACGTGAGATCACATTGGGATCGTTGGTAGGCTTGATCACCTTAACCTGATCTTCCTTATGGCGAGCCTTAAGCCAGATATTGGCTTGCATTTGAGGATCAATAAACAAGCACCATCTCTCTGAGGCTTCGCAAATGATAGCGGAATCAGTGGAGAAGGAGTCCTGTGGCAAGCCTTAGATCTACCATTGTCTAATCTTGACCTGATCACCACAGACGGCTTCGACGGAGACGTTCTTGGTGGACTTGATTTGGAACTACATGAGCATATCGGCCCATTGTGCAGTGCACTCGTCTCTGTAGGACTTGAGGAACACACCAAGGTAAGCGATAACACCGGAGGCAATGACGACATCACCAACAATGTTTTCACGGTTATCTCTGTTCTTGGCAAGATCGATCTTCCAGTTCTCTCTTTCGTTGGAGAGACCGTTAATCAAAGCCTTAGCAAGCTCGACCTTACGTTCACAATCATCCTTCTCGTTTCTGAGTCTGGTTTCTTCAGCCTGAGTAAATTCGAGCTCATCAACAAGCTTCTTCATCTCGGCCTGAACTCCGGCAAGCTTTTCCTTGGCGGCGTCCCAAGTCTTCTGGGCAGCAGCAGAGGATTCTTTGGCGGCTGCAAGCTCAATCTTAACAGGGGTGACAACCTTCATAGCTCCGTGGTAACCAACAATGGCACGACACCACTTAGAGATACCAAGAGCGGCCTTTGAGGCATTAGCAAGCTTAGCTTCAGTGTAGTTCTCCTCATCAATAACGGGCTGGATTTATCCAACGAGTTCGTCTGACATATTATCCTTTGGATAATCCTTAAGCTGCTTGAGCAGAGCTGAGGTAAGAACGTTCTTCTTGGCGGCCTCCCAATAGTCGTCAACCATCTTGTTTCCACCGTTGGGGTCTTTAATCTTAACAGGCTTAAAGTTGAAGAAGAGGCAGAGAGTCTTAGCGACAAGCTTCACGGGTTCTGACACAGTCTTGAAACCCTTGAGCTCAGTAACATCACTGCCTTGCAGCCCGTTGACAGCCTTGATGGCACCCTCGTAAATAGGAATGACCTTCTGGAGAGCGAATTCGCACTCTGCGTTCTTTGCCTCGGCAACTGATTTCTGTTGCTTAGCTGACTCTTCTTCGATCTTACACTCAGCGACGGTAATATCGACAGTCTTTTTCTTGATTTCGATTTCCTTCTACATCTTAGCTGAGTTTGCAGCTTTGACCTCAAGGACGGGAATCAAAGCAGTAAGCGTTTCTTGGAGCTCGGAGACTGCTGACTGAGCTTTGGCAAGCTGGGAAAGACCTCTTTCGAACTTCTTGATCTACTTGTCAATGAAGGTACGCTTGTTGTCGAGCATACCAGAGAAAGTCTTGATCAAAATGAGGTAAGACGTGGGCGTAACGTAGTAGTATCTTCGCATCTCTTGCAAGTATTTGGCGGTGAGTTCCTGGACACGGGTCTACATGTCGACACAAATAGAGACGATACCTTCGCGAGCCGGCAGCTCATCAATAGCCGACAAGAAGACGTTTGCGACATCCTCAAGAGCCTCTTTAGGCCAGGGCAAGAACCAATCAATGGCACAGCAATTTACCAGGGAGGGGAACATACGCAGTCTTCTCTTAAAGTCATCACCAATGGGAGACATAGCCAGGACCATGTGAAGGGAATTCCTAGCTTGGGATGCAAACTTCTCCTTAACCTTGTTGTTGTCATCGGCAATTTCTTTGAATTCGGAGTTGGCCTTGTTGGCTTCCTTCACGCTCTCAATAATCTGCACGACATCCTCAGGCTTGTACAAGTTGGGGATTTCTCCATTGTTCAAGATGTTATTGATATCTTCCAAAAAGGCCTCGTTGATAATCTGAGTATCGGAGAAGAGGAACACAAGAGGGTTTGCCTCGACACCGCAAGCAAGGAAGATCTTCTTGACCATGTCTTCGCGCCATGCAATCATGTTGTAACCCTTGGGCATCTCAATGACCTCAATTTGGTAGAGGGCAATATGAGTGGCAAGCTCAGTCAGGGACTTACGGCCCGAACCACCAACACCGACCAGGAGGGCGTGACCCAACTGCGTGGTGATGACTCTGTGAATCTTCACAATATGCTCGATAGCGTCAGTGAAGAGGACAAGGTCCATCTTCTTGGCACGGTACATCATATTGAATTCTCCGAGGGCTTCCTCGCAAGTCTTCTTGACCTTGGGACGGTCAGTCAGCTCACAGTAAATGTCTTACCAAGCTTTGCGGCTGGTATCTCCCTCAGGGTGAATGAGAGGAGTGAACGAAGCGAAGAGGAGAGGTTTGACCGTTACGATCTTATCCATGTCCTTCTTGAACTTCTCCTTCATCTTATCAGCGACCATCGCTCTGAAACCGATTCTATCCTCAACAGAGATGAGACGATCCTGGAAGACTCTCAGGCACTCGTGAGCCCAGAGCTTGGCCATTTGTTCGTCTTGGACGATGGCACGAGCATTGGACTTAGACATGCCCTGGAACACCTTGGACAGATCACGCAAGTTGAAAGTGTAGTGACTCTTGGCGGGCGTGGGTCTGAACTTTTTCTGCACATCGTTGTAAATATCGATGGTGGACGCGACGACAGCCTCCTTTAATCTCTCAATGTTGGGACCGAAGGGGTTCTTGTGGTTGGATCTGTACATCCATTCCATTACATTGCAGAAAATCATGTTGAGGGAGTTGTCAGAGTAAGGCTCCACATAGACGATGTTGAAGTGGCGCACGTATCTGTTAGTGATAGAGTTACGGCCGCCTCCGGGTGGGCCCATAGCTCCAACAAAGCACACCTTCTAGGTGGCTCTGAACTCACGCTCAGGGGTGTCGATATCGTACCATCCACCGTAGTCCATCCACTGTCTGAGCAGCTCGATTGGTGGTTGGGCACCATAGACTTCCTTCAAGGGCATGTTAAGATCATCAACAAAGATGACACCGTTCTTGCCAAGATCGGGAGCCTGGACACCCTTACGCTTCTTGGTCATACCACCGTCAATAATAAACTGGGTCTGATTGGCAGAGGTCTGGGCGGAGAAGGACAGAGCGAGGTACATGTTGTCTTCGTTCTGGAAGCTCTACTTAAGCTCGTTCACGATAATGATGGATTTACCAGTACCGGTGGGACCAACAATGAGGACATGCTTATTGTACATGAGCAAGTTCTTCAATAAGTACTAGACTCTGATGGAGTCGACGTTGGGAACGATAACCTCGGAGTAGTTGCAGTCCTTGGGGACAACGTAGGTGGGAACAGTCTTGGTCCAGGGCATCCATGTGACGGTGTCCTTGACATAAGCCAGGTCAAACAAGTTACCAATATCATTACCAACCTTGTTAGGGATCTTAGTAGGGTTAACCTTAGGAATATCAATCTTGTACTGCTCCTGGACATCTTCACCCATAATGAGCTGCTGGAAGAACTTGTCAAACTTAGATCTGGTAGTCTCCTCAATTTGTCCACCAATACCCCAAATACCAGAGAATACAAGTGCATTCATTAGGATTTCTTCAGCGTTGCTGGGTGCTTACTTGCAGTCCTCGTAGCCCCATTCAACGCAGAAGTGGTCAAAGACGTGTAAGAAGTTGTGCACCAAGAAGTTGAACCCAGTTTATACGGGGAACTTACAATTAATACGCGTGAACTCGAGAGCCAAGTTGCAAATGTAATTCATTAGCGTCTCGATCTTCTTGATCACCTTTTCTTCGAGGTGGTACTAAGGCAGTAATTAACAGTAAGAAGTAATCAAGACGGTGTGGCCGAGCTGTTGGGGCTCCATCAAAACCATACCGCAACGCGAAACGGTTGCAGGAGAAGCCTGGGAAAGATCCTCGACTTCGAACATCATAGTCATGGTGGGCTTAAGCTTAATAATTTGACCGGAGTTGAGGCAGAGCTTCTTGTTATCGTCGAGCACAGTGTTCATGTTCTCAATCCAAATAGCATCGACGGGGCCGTCGAAAACGAGCCACTTGCGGTCAGGGGTCTGAGACTCTGCACAGTCACGAATCGTGATGGCGAGCACACCATCCTGCCACTCACCGGAGTCGGCGTTAAGGGTACCGTAGAGCTGGGTCTACTGGATAGACTTAGGGTTAATGAAGAAAGTCTTAACGTTGACGAAGTCTGGGTTGTCGGTAATGCGGGACATGGCATCCTGGAGAGTCTTAATAACCATGGTCTTGCCAGAAAAGGCTCCTCCGACGACCATGAGACCGTGACGCACCATGATGGTTTCGTACAGCTCAATGCATTTCTTGATGAATTCAATCTTAGGTTGAATGTTAAGGTCTTTGCAAACATCGGTCATGTTATCGGTCAAGAGGGAGTAGTCAGGCTAGGGCGTGACAACACCTGGGAACAGATCGTTGGTGATACCGTTGTACAGGGGAATATCGTTCTGAGTGAACTTGGGCAAGTTGACATCATTAAGGGCGCGGAGACCGATTTGATCCTCGGGCCAGTCCAATTGTCTGCGCAAGTTACCACAAGCGGTAAGGATGGCCTTAAGGGAACGCATACCGAAATCATAATGATCCTGGGATGAGAGCTGCTCTGAGGACAGCTTTAGGGAAGCGACGACCTTAATAGCGATGTACTTGGCGCGAGAGAAACCGAAAGAGTAAAGCTCAATCTCACCAATCAAAATGTAGTCGGGCACCATCATAGCGCAAGGACGGAACTGGGCCTTCAAGTTATCGGGCAGCTCAGCACGACCAGCGTAACCTGGGTTCATCGTGATGTTAACAGAGCAAGCCTTGTTTAGTCTGAGGACGGTACCTTCGAAGACGAAGGTCTTTGCGTTCTGCATGACAGCGGTCTGAATGGTCAACACCTGCTGGGCAATGACGGACAACACCTCAAGATCGATTCTGTTGAACTCATCGAAACAATTCCAGCAACCTGAGGAGGCAAGACCCTTGAAGAACTTAGCCATGGCTTGGTAACCGAGATCAGGTGAGCAATTGAACACAACACACTGAACAGCTAGAGCCTTAGCAAGATCCTTGACGGACTCGGTCTTACCGGTACCGGCGGGACCTTCAGGAGCTCCACCGTAGTTAAGCTGCTTGGCGCCCATAAGAGTACGGTAACACCTGTCAGTCAATGGGGTAATAACCAGTCTGAGTGAGTTACCAAGGTACTCGAAACCGTAGGGAATCTTGGCAGTGACCATAGCAACGTCAAGGTCAAGAGACTTTTCGGTCCAGTAGTAGCGGAGCTGGGAAGCCCACTGGAAATCGTTAGCATTAGCGATCTTAGAGTCAATGAGGAGCTGGACGACGTCACGAGCGTGGACATCAATGACGACCATAGCCTTGATAGTCATACGGAGACCGGAGGTAAGTTCACCTCTTACGAGCTGGACAATCTCTTCGATCTGATCGTTAAGAATCTGAATGTAGGTTTGAAGTCCATTCTCCTTAACAATGGCCTTCTCAACACCAACAGTCCAATCGATCTGATCAACAGCCAAAATAATCTGACCAGGCCATTAAGCAACCCAATCAGTACGTTTAACAGTGAAATAGGCCTTAAGCGAGTCGCGAACCTGCTCTCTTAAGGTTTTTCTCATAACAGTTTCAATTTCCAACATCCATTTCTCGACGTTACCCTTCTTATCACCGGCGTTGACATCAATTTTAGCATTGAAGTCGACCTCCTCCTTCTCGGCGGAGAACATGCCGTAGACCTCATCCTTTTCGTTGAACTTAACTGTAGCGATACCTTCGAAGCACTTGTCCATGTGCACTTGCACAGCACGGGGGTCCTTGGTCTGAGCGAGCAACATGAGCAGCGACTGGGAATCAAGGAAGTAGAATCTGGGGAAGACGAGAGATTTCTCTTCAAGGTAAGCATCGAGTTTGTTCTGGATTTGGTCTAGCTTCTTGTTGGCTTCGATAAACTGAGCGGTGATGTTGTCACGTTCGTTCAGGTCTAGGATGCCGGGGTCGCCTTCGATGAAGTCCATATTTGACTTCCAGGTGGTGTCGACGTCCTTGAACATGGCGGCTTCGTTTGGCATGGTCTTACCAATGTCGTCGGAAGCGAAAATGGGCTCGAGGTACATCCAGGTCTTCTGGCATTTATTGATTTCGCCAATAAGCTCGGACATCTAGTTAAGTTTGATTTCCCAGTTACGGGTTTCAACCTTTAACTTACCACGCATGTTGCTGGAACCAAGCATAGCCTGGGTTCCGACAATCTGATCGTCAAGACAAGCGTTAATATCGTCGTAACCCTTGAGGACAGAGGTCTTACCCTTGTAAGAGAAGAGAACAAGCTTGAAGTCCTTCATCTCAATCTTCATCTTCTGAAGCTTCTTTGAGAGCTGGTACTTCTTCTCAGCACGACTGGTGATCTCATCAATTTCAACTAGGTAATCACTGAGCTTGAACTCGGCGAATCCTTGGACAGTGATAGTGTCACGCTCAAGATCGTCACGGTTTGTGAGGGTCTTGATCTCGTTCCAGTCCTCCTCTGTGATAGCCTCAGAAGTGATACACTTGATCAGGGGCATATGTTCACGGAAAGCCTCAAGCTTTGTTCTAACCTCAACAGCGACGTCAGCAGAGTCTGGGTAGTCCTCGTTCATCTTCTTGTTGAGCTGGAAGCAGTTCATGATCCACTGACCAATATTTGATTCCATTTGCTCGTAGTCCTGGTTAGCCAAAGGTTGGTTAGTCCAATCTTGCAAGTTTGACTGCACTGCAAAGGCAACATCCAAAAGCTCGTAGAAGGGTTTGAATTCCTTGTCGAGCGTGTCGAGTTGTGGCCACTCAGAGGGCGCCTGTGAGAAAGTCTGCTCACGCTCATTGAACTGTTCGATCTTATCTCTAGCGTTATCAATGTGCTGGCGTAGTTCCATAGTTTCCTTAACAGTGTCGTTGACCATATCAATGTTATTAAATCCCTTGACCTTTTCAAAGCGAGTCTCATACTCCTTAAGTGAAACAGCAAAGTCTTCCTTTTCCTTGTCCATCTTCTATTAGAAGACCTCCTCCTGAGATGCAATCTCTGAGTTACCGTCTTGAATAACTTGTCCAATTTGCATGGGCCACATCTTCTGTCCAAAGGTCACCTCGATATCATTGGGTTTGTACATGAAGCTGTATTCGTCCAACAACTCTTAATGTTTGACAGCCTCTTTAAGCAAGTCGATCAATTAGTTTTGAGTGACATCCTTGCTCACCTTGATGAACTCACGGATGTGGACGAGTTCCTTCTCGTTGGTGGGTGGGGTCCTAATCTCATCCTGCATAGCCTGGAAGGTCGTGTTGATGTGGTTCACGGTTTCATTGGACCATTTCTCAACACTCTCGATCAGGCGGTTGCGAATCTTGATCGCTGCGGAGGAGAGAGTCTCCTTCATCTTGTGGGCTTGAACGCGGAACATGGGCGTGTCGATGAAGTCATTTGACATGTTCTAGATTTCTTCGGCGGCAACATGGTATTTGTTGATAGCGTCACGGATGACTGCGATGGCAGCCTTACCTGAACCTGTTTCTTCAAGCAGCTCCTTGTTGTCGAAAAGTGACTCGAGAAGCTCTTTTTTGTCAACGTTCAGGAGGTACTCGTACTTCTTGAACTGTTCAAGGATAGACATAGGCTCCATAATGTTCTCTTCGAACATTTATGTGATCTTAGCCTAAGCATCAGTGATCCAAAGGAAGTTTTTATCAATAGGGAAGTTAGCACGGCTGACACCCATCAATGACTTCATCAAATCGGACTCCAAATCAGTCACCTGGTTAGTACTGGTGATGATCTCATCAAGAGCGCCCTGCAAGAAGTTGTGGCACTTCTCAGGAGTGGGGTGGTACTCAAGTCTGTACATGTACTCCTCGTCTTCCTTAGCACGCCTTTCCATTTCGGCCTCGATTTCTTCTTCGGTCAGATCTTCAGCGAGGGGCTTGCGGCGGGGTTGCTTCTTGTCTTTGTTAGGCTTCCTGTAGCTGAGGGAGATCACAAGCATAGGTGAGGGTGATCTAGCCCACAACTCTCCCTTGTCATAGTTGGGCAGGGTGAATGACTTAATGAAGCCAACCCAGTCGTAAATGCTTTGCTTCACAAAGTTTCTCAAGTAAGAGTTCATGATAAACTCAAATCTTAGGATGATGCGCTTAAGGTGTGACTCAGAGTAGGTCTGAGTGTTCTCTTCAAAGAAGTTGTGCTGGTTTTTAAGTTTGTCAGCAATTTCGCCAACTAAGAATTCTCTCCAGCGGTGCAGGATGTTCAATGCAGTCGCCTTGTGGTGTGAATCCTGCTTAGCCTTCATTTCATTCAGCTCGTTAGGCAGCTTCAAGATAGTCTTGTTGGTTTGCATGTAACGATGGGCTTGGTACTCAATGCACTTCTTGGTAAAAATGCGGGTCATTGATTCCATATCTTCGTCGCTGCACCAATGAACGTGCAAGATCTCGTTCTGGTAGTCGGCAAATTTGTACTTAGGGCATCGGACGACACCAAAGTAAGGTGAGGTGCGCTTGTTCAGGCGGACGGGGACCTTCATCTTGATGAAGCGGTCGTGGCAGCTGGGGTCTTGCATCTGCTTCATGACGATGCACTTTTTCATTTGGCGAACGTATTCCTCTTGGACGACTCTCATAAGGGAAGTGAACTGCTGGAGCACGAAGTCAGGGTTGAACTTCTCGTTTTCTCTCATGCACTTGGTGAGGAAGGACTCACGGCGCTCCTTGGATAGGAGGCTGACTGAGTCACTGGGCTGCGAGTCCACAAGGTTGGTGAAGC
>Ga0307398_10000045_pt1 | contig 12328 bp, 8 predicted proteins | sample SouOceMetPS10311_FD_200440 | JGI IMG/M metagenome (GOLD analysis project Ga0307398, IMG submission 200440) | Metatranscriptome of marine eukaryotic phytoplankton communities from Antarctic Ocean - PS103-11 (Eukaryote Community Metatranscriptome) | ecosystem: Environmental > Aquatic > Marine >... | reverse complement strand
GGTAATTTTTACAGAAAATTAAAGCTGTGTTTAAGTCTTGACTGTCGGGTAAACGCTTACAAATTTAGACAATTAGATCCAAACACCACTGCGCATGCTCTTCACGGGGACCAGTTCAAATTAAGATCCAGTCTCGCCAGCTACTACGGCACTCACAAATGATATCCAGGCCCGAAGGTCTTGTCTGCTCGGCGCTTTGTGTCCTCAAGTCGTAACAAAACTGGTAGGTGCTCGCTCATCATTCTGGCTGCATGAGCAATGCAACACCAGCAAGAATCCACTTGTGGGGGTCAGTGTCTTCCGACTCCATCTGGAGGTGGGACGTGAAGACGATGGTACCACCTCTGGCTGAGGTGGTGTACACGGGGCACTCGTACATACCCTTTAACCTCTTGTTGGCTCTGGTCGTGGCTGTCATATGGACAACTGGCACAACAGGGTGGAGATCCTTAAGCTACATCTCCGTAAGGTAGCCTTGCTCGCCACCGCGGCCTAGCTCCCAACCAGCGCCTTCAAGGAAGAAGCCGTTAATGTAGGCACCGTCTTCGGCAAACTCGGGGAAGTCGTTCTTCTCCTTGGTGTTGAGCACCTCAGTCACGAGACACATATCATCGAGAGGGAGGGATGCGGCACGGGCAGTAACCTGCATGATGGCAGTCAAGTAAGACATAGGGTTGAAAAGAGCTGAGATCCAAACAACTGGGGGAGTCATGAGCTCACCTTCGGACCAGGTAACGAGCTGTGCGTTTCTGTCTCTCATGTCCTGGAACCAGTCGAGGAGGTTCTTCTTGGAAGCGTAGGCGTACTTCTCCCAAGAGGAGGGAACCATGTTGAGACTCAGCTGCAATTGGAGAGTTTCCATGGCGTCAGTGATGTTAAGGGCACCACGGAGACCGGCATCGAGGTCGTTCAGGGAGGTTCTGATCTCTTAGAGGAGAGTGTTCATGCGCTCAGTTTCCTGAAGGCAGACGACAACGTAGGGAGTCTTGTTCTTGGCACGGGAGAAGATATCAAACATGTTGAAGTCTGGGGGCAGGACGGTCACGAAGTTGAGAATCATTCCCTTGACCTTGCCGTCATCACCACTACCACCACCGGATCCACCCTGGACGGAGAGGATAGTGCTGAAGAGGGTCTCAGACGTAGTGGTAAGGTAACCAATTTCAGCGTTGGGGTGAAGACCGAACATCTGGGGCTGCTCAATGGGGAGCTTCTCCTCAATGTACTTGCGGTAAGCCTCACGGTCGAACTTTTGTGGGTCAGGTGACTTGAAGCCGGGGGCGAGAGTCAGCTGCATCTGAGCCATAATCTCGGGCTTCATGAGCACAACAAGGTAGGAGTTGTTGGTACGTCTGTCCCAACCGTCAGTAATGTGACCACCGTACATGACTTCTCCGTAAATGTAGGCCAAATCGGCGTATGGAACCTTTTCGCACTTAGTCAAATAATTGTGGAGGACATCACCGCAAACGGTCAAGTCACCGTCATTGAAATTGTAGTTACGGGACCATCCTTGGGAGCCGAACTTCTTGCGACCGACGATCAGGGAGTGGAACATGCAGAGACCGAAGAGCAGGGCCTTGTACTCAGGGAGCTTGTGGCTCTTGGCACGTTCGAACTGGCTTTCGTCGAACTTGCTGAATGCACGACGCAAGTTGGACTTGAGATCCTGAGGAGCCTCATTAGCAACCTTAATGGCGTTCTACATGATAGACTCAGGGATAATTTCCATTTCGGGTAACGGTGGTGGCTCGGCGGAAATGAAGCAACGGAATTCTGGGTGAGCACCGCCTTCAATGGCAAGCTCGAACTGACGCTCGAACTTCTTCATCCAATTGAACATGAGATGCACGTTCTGGAACATGCACCAGTGACCTTCCTTGGCGGCCTTATGGAGCACGACGTTAGCGTTATCTTCCTGACCCTGACCCATGGAAATGTTAGTGAAGGTACCGGCTTCAATGGTCTTGTTGTTGGCGAAACCAATCTTCTCCACATCGGGAGTGGGATCGACACCAGGGAAGAGCACGAAGAAGGTAGCAATGGTTGGCTTAGTCTCAGCGAAGAGCTCGAACACATCGAAGGATGGCTGTTCGACGAAGTCAACTCCGAGCCATTCAGTGACGTACTGGATAAGGGCACCAGTAAGTCTGTCAGGTCTCATTGCTCTGAGGAGCAGGAGTCTGTGGAAGAGGGAGCAGTCTTTGAAAGCACGGGGCAATTCAACGGACTCAGCCTTCTCGTCCATGTACCACTTACGCCATTGGAGGGCCTCGGATTCCATGGAGGAAACAAGGTTCTCGAACATCTTAACTTGCTCGAGACCCTTCACTGCGGGCCATGAAGACTCCATAATGAACTTAAGGGATTCTGGTTGGTGACCAGCATCAAGAGCGAGTTCCTTCTTGATGAGGGCCTGGACTTCCTTCTCAACAATAATGCTCTTACGGATGTTGATTCTGAAGCAGAGCATGGTAGCGATGATGAGCTTATGTCTCTCAAAGGTACCACGTCTGATGTAGTTGAAGCCCTGGTAAGTGATAGAGTTGATAAGCTCATCGACTCTAACCTTAAGGGTGCGGGGGGTCATTTCGGCCTCCTCTTCATCACCACCCTCTTCTGCTTCTTCCTCCTCGGGTTCAGCCTCTTCACCTTCAGCGGGTTCGGCCTTAGGTTCCTTCTTGGGGTTCATCTTTTCGGCGACCAAGTCAATAGCGCGGTTAATGACAATAATGAAAGAGTCAAGAGAGAACTTGTAGTAGGAGTGGATTCTGGTGAGCTCGTTCATCATGAAGTAAACGAGGGCACCACGGGAGGCAGCGGGTCTGTAAGCCTCGGAAGCCTCATTAATAGCGATTTCAGTGACCTTGGCGATCTCGACCTTAGCGTTAATCTCGGTGGAGAGGGCCTTGGAGCGCTCGAGGGACTCAATAAGCTCGATGTTCTCGAGAATATCACCGGTGGCTTCGGCGAGCTGCTGTAGGAGACCGTCTTCGAGTTTCTTCAAGGTGATCTTGAATTCGTTCTGCTGAGCAATGAGCTCCTCCTTCTTGGATGCGAGATCGGGTCTCTCCTTCTTGACGACAAGAGTCAAGAGCTGATCCTCAAGACCAGTCTCAGTGACAGTGAAGTTAATCAGTGTGCACTCGGCCTGAATCTCAGGAGGGTAATGGGGGTTGGACAGCTTGGTGTGGAGGAAGAGGTTAAACTTGGGGTCAAGAGTCAGCTCTTTGTCTCCCATCTTGATGATGGAGGTACGTCCACGCTTGATGATCTGGCGACCGTAGATGGGTGCGATAGAGGCATCAATCTGGTCACCGAGGTTCTCGATGAGGACGGGTCTACCCTGCTCGACGCAACGCTCAAGGATCTTGATGGCGGAGCTCATAGACTCGGGGGTAAGACGGGTGGTCTCGAGTTGGCTTTGAGCCTCCTTAGCACGGATCCAGGTGATACCCTGCAATTGGGGATCGATCATGAGGGAGTATCTGTCCGAGCTGGTCAGGATGGAACCATTTTCGGTGGATACCTGATCGTTGGGCAGCTTCTGGGTGTTCCACTCGGCCTTCTTGGCGTCATCGGTGAGAATGAGCAGAGGGTTGGCAGCAGGGGAAGCGGGCACGCTGTTCTTCTTGAAGTAGTCAACGAAGGAATCATTGATGATGCGTTCACGGAACTGCTTGGAGAAGGGTCCAACGTAGGAGACGAAAGATGAGGCAAGGAGCACATCACCAATAACGAAATCGAGATCCTGGGTAAGCTGGACAATGGAGTTGTTCCATCTCTCGGATTCGGATCCGAGGGCACCGACAAGACGGTTGGCGGAGTCGAGACGCTTGGCGCATCTGGCGGCTTCAGCCTCAGCCTTGTTCTTCTCGTCCATAGCCTTCTGGAAATCGGCCTGGAGGATGGCAAGCTTGGCGGTAAGCTCAGCAACCATCAGTTCCATCTCTGCCTTCTTGGTATTGGCAGCTTCCAATTCAGCAGCGGCGGCGGCGGCTTTAAGCTTCTTTGGCTCGACGGAGACGACGACATCGTAGTAACAAGTGATGTTAATAATCCAATCACAAAGACCAGCGGCGGCAGAGGACTTGGTCACAATGACGGCAGGGGTGAAGTTCTCGTCAGCAAGAGTGGGTCTGATGGCGTTGAAGTTCTGCTTGGGAACCTTATCGGCATCGACCTCGGCCTTGAAGGCGTTCAAAGAAACGAGGAAACCAGCGGGGTTAGACATGAGCTTAAGGGAAGCCTTCCAGGGGTTCTCGACATTGAGTCTACCCTTCTTGTCGACGGGGACGTTAGGGTCAATCGAGGCGAGCAAGTTAAGCACACAAGTGAAGGTACGGGAAACATCACCAGGGGGGTTCTGGAGAGCCTTCAACATCTGGAAATCTTTAACGTTAAGACCAGCCAAAGCGAGTTCGGCCTTTTCGACAGCGGGCAGAGCGGCATCAAGATCCTTCTGCACAGATTTCATCTCAATTTCGACGTTCTCAGCAATAATCGCACACTTGGCAGATTCCTTGTTAGCCTTGTCAGCTTCAGCATCGACGATTTCCTTCTCGGCTCCGACAATAGTAGCCTGAGCGTCAGCCATCTTCTTGATCTTTTCGACCTCAACTGAGGAAACCTTAAGGGATGCCTCAAGCTCAGCGACCATGGTGGAGGTTTCGTTCAGCTTAATCACACCGAGTTCGTACTTATCCTTTGAGTTTTCGAGCTCAGCCTTCTTCTTGGCAAGCATGCTCTTGAACAGCTTAATCAGCTCAAGGAAGGACTTGGGAGTAGTGTAAACGAAGCGACGCTCAGTATCGTAGACGACCTGGGACTGCTGGTTCACAATTCTGAATGAGTAGGGCATGAACCTCTCAATTGACTTGCGCACTTCGTCGCTGGGCATCTCGACTTCTTCGAGGAACTTGGCGGCGACGGAAAGGAGCGCATCCTCGGGCCAAGGATGGAACCAATCAATAACGGTGGCGTTAACCAGGGCAGGGAACTTACGGGCTCTGTTTCTGAAAGCGTCACCGACGGGTGAGAAACAGAGGGACATGTGAAGGTTCTTGCGTACGCGGTCAAGGAAGAACTTGTAGCAGTTATCCTTGTTGTCGACGATACCTTCAGACTTGACGGCAGCGCGGACGTTGTTAACAATACCTTCGAGATCTTCCTCAGTGAAGAGGTCATTGATCTCACCGGAGGCAAGCAGATCGTTAAGCGAAACGAGGAAACGTTCGTTGGTAATCTGACCTTCGTTGAAGAGGAACATAAGACCCTCATCTTTGCAACCGGCTCTGTTGTACATGTTCTGGAGATCGAGCTTCAAATCGTTAAGACCGTAGGTAGATGAAATCATGATACCAACACATCTGAACTGACAGATGGAAGAAGCGAGTCTGGAGAGAGACTGCTTACCTGAACCACCGACACCGACAAGCAGGGCGTGGCCAGATGAGTTGGAAACGATACGGGAAATCTTGCAAACGTGCTTCATAGCATCGTCGAACAAAACGAGATCCATAGTCGCGTTCAACTCGTTGTACTCACGGAGAGCATCTCTAAGTCTACCAGTAAGTGCATCCATATTGGGGAACTGATCGTAGAGCTTGTCATCAAGACCACCGACGAAGTAGGCGAAGATGAGGGGTTCGGGAGTTGGTAGGGCGAAGTACTTGTTCAAGTTGAATTTACCGAACGATTTCTTGGTAATGTCAGCGGCAAGGAGACGGTACTGGGACAAGTGGTCAGCGGAGACGAGACGATCACCGTAGACACGCTCGGACTCGTGAAGCCACAACTTGATAAGGTTATCGGGTTCCTTGATGGCCTCGGGCTTGGCGACGAGGAGACCCTGGAAAATGTTGGTCAAATGACGCACATTGAACTCATAATGGAAGTTGAGGGCGGTCTTTCTGAAGGTGGTCTCAATACAGCCGTGGAGGGACAGAGCCGACTTGATGACGGGGGCGACCAACTCTTGGATGGTGCCCTTGAACTTGCTGAAGTGCTTGTTCAAGAAGGCAGCGAAGATGGTGTTCAGGGAGGACTGCTCGGGGAATGGAACGGCAACAATCCAGAACCATCTTTGGAGACGGGGGTCAACAAAGAAGGAACCGGCAGTAGGGTTCATGGACGAGATGTACATGGTGTTCTTGATGTCACGGATGGCCCACTTGGTTCCACGTTCGTACCAATGCTCGTAATCCTTGTGCTGTCTAAGGAGAGAAATGGCAGTCTGGGTCTCGTAGGAATCCTGCTGGGGCATGTTCAAGTCATCAATAAATTGAAGCATCTTGAACTTACCGAGAGGAGCGAAGGTCTTACCAGCCTTCTTCTCGAGCTGGGACTCAAGCTGCTGCTGGAGGAGGCCAGAATCGGTGTAGTAGTTGAAGTTGATGGTCTACGAAAGGTAGTCATCACCGGAGGAGGTCATGTCGTTGAGGAGACCCTTGGTGATCTGGGTCTTACCGCAACCGGCGGAACCGACGAGCAGGGGTGAAATACCAACGGAAATAAACTTCCTCATCAAGTACTGACAGGAGATGGTGTCAGTAGTGGGAATGGTGAAGTTCTGGATGGGCTTGGAGGTGTCAAGAGTGTCAGCGACGTCCTTAACCTACATCTTGATCCACTCCTCGGGCTTGTTAGCCTCGATATCGATATAGTAATCGAAGACAGTTCCCTTGGCGGGGAACTTGACAATCTTCCACTTGTCTTTCCACCAGTCAGAGAAGTTACGTCTGTAGTTGATTCCGTTCATGTCGGAGAATCCGCCACCAAGGCACCAGACGCAAACGAACACGAAAACGTATTCGAGACCCTTAACTTCATTCTGGGCAAGAATGGCTTCAAGGAGTTTGCAAATGGTCATGATCAGCTGGATATCACAGACTGGCACGGTGTACTTGAAGGTCTTCTTGATATGCTTCAGGGAATCATCAATGTACTTGTCGAAGAGGGTCTGGAGATCCTTCTTGCGCTCGGCGTCGTACTTCTGGGCAGCGATCCAAGATTTGGAGTAGGCGCGCCATTGGTAACCGCTCAAGTCGGAAATGTAGAGGATACCAGCACGGGAGACGGTAGCGGGGGTAGCGAACTTCAAGTTTCTAATCTCGAAGATAAGTCTCATGTGAGGCTTAAGCACAATACGTTCGTTGGAGGCGAGAGTGAGGAGCTTGTTATCGTCCATGACGGAGTTCATGGATTCAATCCAGTTAGCATCCAAGTCACCATCTAGGGCAATCCACTTGGGGTTGTTGTCCTGCTCTTCGGAGAGCATACGCAACTTGTTGGACATAAGACCGTCCTTCCAGTCACGGGTCTTGGGGTCGCAAACACCGTACAATTCGTTGGTGGAGACGACCTTGGGGTTAAGATCAACGACGGTAGTCTTGCGGCCATCGTTGGTCTGGGCCTTAGCGAGGGTCTTCCAGGCGGAGGACTTACCAGCGCCGGGGGGTCCCATGGTGAAGACACAATGACGAATCTGGAGGAGTTCACCAAGTTCGACAACCTTACGGATGTAGTTCTCTTCGGGGTAGAGCTTCATCTCACCGGCGGTCTTGAGGATAATTTCTTCGAAACGTGCGTCACGTTCACGAGCAACCTCAACACCGGGGAACAGATCTCCGAGGAGACCGAAGAAAATGTCCCAATCCTCAGCAATAATCTTAGGAGTGTTGAAATCTCTAAGGGCACGGAGGAGAATGGCGAGCTCAATCTGGTTGGGCTCGGCACGCTTGAAAGAACCAGCAACAACGAGCACAGACTTAATAGCTCTAAGACCCCAATCGTAATGAGGGCACTTGGAGAGTAAATCTCTGCACAGGAAGTAGAGGGTGGTGAACTTCTTGGCCAGAATCTTGGCTTCGACGAAACCCTCAGACATGAGCATGTTTTCGCAAATAAGCTCAAGATCGGGCACAACGACGGTAATAGGTCTGAAGAGAGCCTTAAGACCTTCGGGAAGCTCGGAACGACCAATGTAACCGGGGTTCATGGTAATGAAAGCACCGCAAGTAGCGTCGAGGTCCATCTCGTCACCTTCAATCTTGAAGCGGATCTTGCCGGCCTTGATGGCATCAGTCACGGATTTGAACTGAACTGAGCACACGGAGAGCACCTCGGGAACAAGTCTGTTGAACTCGTCGAAGCAACCCCAGGAGCCGGAGGCAGCGAGACCCTTGAAAATACCAGCCATGGTCTTGTAGTCCATCTGATCGGAGCAGTTGAAAACGTAAATAGCCTTGGCGAGGGCAGAGGACAGATCCTTGGTGGACTCAGTCTTACCGGTACCAGCGGGACCAGCAGGGGCACAACCCATGCACAAATGGAGGGCTTGGGTGGCAGTCACGTAAATTCTATCGGTCAGGGGGGTAATGACAAGACGGGGACCGTTACCAAGGTATTCGTAACCATAGTTGAACATGGCATCAGCAATTCTGATGACGTAGTCCTTGCGTTCATCATGCCAGTAGACCTTGAGCTGGGATTGCCATTGGAAGTCTTCAGCTGACATAACTCCCTCGTTGTGGAGCTGCTCGATAATATCACGAGAATGGGCGTCCATGGTGATGAGGCAACCAATCTTTTGACGCATGGGCCTGGAGAGATCACCTTGGACCATGGTAATGAGATCAGCTAACATCTTAACCTGGTTTACGTGGGCCTTCTTCATGGACATAGGGTCAGCTTTTCTTGCCAAGAAAGCGGCCTCGACATCAACGGTCCAGGTCTTCATGTTGATGAGGAGAGTAGTCTGGGCGGGGTCCATGGATAACCACTTCTCCTTACCGTGTGTAGCCAGTTTTTCAACGGATTCACGAGCAATGTCACGGAGGGCCTGCTTCATGGAGTTAATGACTTCTTGCATGTAGTTCTCGACCTTGCCCATCAACTTAAGAGGGGCAGAGTAAGCAACGTACTCAATACCGACGTTGGTGTGCATGCCGATAGCAATGGGTCTCTCATTGCCTGATTCCTTAAGCTCGAGGTTCTCGATAGCTTAGAAAATCTTGGACATGAACTTCATAATCTTGGCGGGCATGTTACCATTGGACAGAATGTCGAGCAAGTCGGAGGAGGAAGTGAAGTAGAATCTAGGGAAGCACTTCTTCTTCTCGTCCATGAACTTGTTGAGAGCCTTCTCACAAACTTGGAGCTAGGCAAGTACGTTAACGAAAGACTTGAAAACCCATTCTTGATCGCAGAAGATAGTACACAACTTCTTCTAAGAGGCGTCAGCGAGGATACGCTTGACCTCCTGATCAATAAACACGAACTGCTTAGCTTGCTCGGGGAGTTCCTTCTTCACCTCATCGGAGCCGAGGAAGAGATTCTCGAGGTAAGCCCAGTTACGTTAAACCTCAGCCGAAACGGTGAGGATCTCAGAGATGTTGGAGAGGGACTTGGTCCAGCGCTCGACTTCGGACTCGAAGGTAGCGATGTATCGGGAAGACTGCATGCTGGAGGCCTGATTGGTGTTCTCCTCGAGCAGGTCGAAGTTCTCGTCGGTAAGTCTGATAAGTTAGATATCAGTGTTCTTGTGCTGGTAGAACTCGAAAGCAATGTCTTTCCAGGTTTCCTCAAGTTTGGCGAGGGTCTTCTCCATCTTGGCCTCTTGCTTGGCCTGATCGGTGATTTCCTCAACATCTTCCTTGTAGTCCTGAAGGTTAAGACAGTAGATGTCTTTAAGGATGAGCTTGTCATCGACAACAAAGTTAGACTTGACCTTGGTGCGGATGGCGTCCCAATGACGGTCGCGCATGGCGGGGTCACGGAGCTCAGAGATAAGAGGCAAGAAGATGAGCCACTTCTTGATCTCGTCTAGGAGACCAAGGTAGGCGTTGGCGCGCTTGTCAACCTTCAATTCCTTGAGGGTCTTCATGAGCTTCTTGACATCGTCTTCCATCTCGAAGGGAGAGGTTTTCTCCCAAGTGTTTACGAGGTAGCCTGCGAATTCTTGCTGGCAGGTGGAAATGTGATCCCAGAGCGTCTTCATGTTTCCGAGCTCCATTTTGATGGAGTCGATGTGCTTGTTGCAGCCGTCAATCAGGTTGGGGTTTCCGAACTTTTCGGAGGTGAATCCGTAGCTCTCAGTCTTTTTCTCGAATTCGTTAACTTCGGAGTATACGGCATCGAGGCGGGAAAGAGCGTTCTCACGGCCACATTCGTACTTGTAGAAGTCACGCTTCTTAAGTTCTTGGGTGAAGGCTTTCATCTCTTCCTCAAGCTTGTTGATTTGGACGTTGTTCTTCTGGGTTTCGGAGGCAACCATGGGGGTGATCTCCTTTTTGATGTCCTTGGCGAGCTTCTTGAGGTAGATCCAGTCGTCGAAGAGCTTCTTTGACTGTTTGACTTGGGAGTCCTTGGCAAGGTTTTTGGTGGCGAGGTAGTTAAGGGTTTCCTCAAGCTGGTCGAGCTGGAGCATCATAGTTTCAGACTGGTCGTGGACCTGCTTGACTGAGTCTACAACACCGAGGAGTGACTTGATTTCAGTGAGATCCTTGTCCTTAGTGTTGGCGCAGTGGGAGGATTCCTTCATCCATGCCTGGGACTGCTCGATGACCTTGGTCACGTACTTGGGGAGGAGGGGTCCGTTCATTAAATTGTGGTTGGTTGGAGTAGCGGCGCTAAAGGTGGCGACGTAGGGGGAGCCTCTCAGGGGGACCATCTTTTCCTTATCGTCCTTGAAGAGAACGGAAATAGTGGCGGTACCCTCTTCAGCCATGGTGTACTTAACGAAGTACTGGCCGTCGTCTTTGTCATTGATTTCGACGGGGATTTCGACACCGTCCTGGTTCTTAATGGTAACCTGGAACTGGTCGCGGCCTGACTTACGGTTCTAGCCCTCGTCGTTACGGGCCTGAATCACGAACTCAACGGGCTCACCGATGGCTTGGTCCTTTAGGATACCGGGGCCGAAGGCAAGGGACTTGAGAGCACGGGTGTTCAGGAAGTAGGTGTAGTAGACGTAGGTGGTGGTCAGTTCGTTTCCGAGGATGGAAAGCTGAACAGTGCACTCCTTGGGTCCGAACATCTCGAAGTTGGGGGTGATAGCGGTGATCTCGGTCTCGGAGACAAAGACACCAGCAACATCGAGGGTGTTCTTGTTGGGCGTGTCGGTAGGGACGCGGCCAACGGTGAAGTAGATCTTGATAGACTGGTCTTTGAAGCCCTGGCCCTTGATGTTGATTGGGACACCACCGGTAAGCTGACCTAGTGGGGGATCAATATCAGTAATGGCGTAGGAGGGACCAACGATCTTGTTCACAGCGAGGGTGTACAGGTCGTTCAACCACCCGTTGTTCCACCCGCCGAAGATGACGAGTCTGGAGTTCTGGGTATCGTAGGAGCAGGCGGCGTACTCACGGGGAACGGGGATGACGCTGCCCTCGGGCTTGATCTCGGTCCAGTTCATGGTACCGATATCGAGGTAACAGGTGGAGTTGACGTAGCTTCCAAAGGTACGGGCCTGTCCTTCGTTAAAGTTGGAGGACTCACCACCGAAAATGAAGTACTTCCAGGTGGGGATGGCCTCAACCATAACGGCGGAGTGGTTCCAGCGGGAGACATCGTTGTAGATATCGGGATCGGTCCACTCGCAGGTGTTCAAGTCGAAGACAATGATGTTGTTGTACTGGGTCTCGGAGTTCCAGCCACCGTACGAGTACAGCTTGTCCTCGAAGGCGAAGAGAGTGTGGCCACCACGTCCCTCGGGCTGGGGGCTCTGGGTCATGACGGGTTCGTACTTGGTCCAGGTCTCAGTCTCGATGTCGAAAGCATGGATATCGTTGAAGGCAATACGGGCGTAGTTGAGACCGCCGTGACCGCCGTAGATCCAGAACTTGCCGTCGTAGTAGCAGGCACCAGCGTTGGCACGTGGTGGAGGAGCCTTGATGACGGAGTCTTAGTTGTTGGTGACGGCTTTGTCACCGGTAACGCGCTGCCAAGTGTACTCGGCAACCTTAAGCCACCAACAGTCGTTAAGTCTCGCGGTGGGGGTAGAGTGACCACCGTAAATGAATACGCGGTCGTACTTGGGGCTGGCAAGGGCGACGTGCTGGGCACGTGCTGGCGGCATTTCGTCACCAACTGGCTTCTCTTTCTCCCAACGAGCTTCCTTGGGGGTGAGCTTCATTGAGTAGACGTCACCACAGGGGGCGATCTTGTTGTTTCCACCAATGGTATCCTCGATACCACCGTACATCACGTAGTTGGAACGATCGACGTACGTAAGGGTGTGACCCGAGCGAGGCTTGGGTTGTGTTCCTTTCTGGGCAATATTAGCCCAAGATAATTCAGCCGGCATTTGGAAATTATATATCGG
>Ga0307398_10000042_pt1 | contig 12406 bp, 1 predicted proteins | sample SouOceMetPS10311_FD_200440 | JGI IMG/M metagenome (GOLD analysis project Ga0307398, IMG submission 200440) | Metatranscriptome of marine eukaryotic phytoplankton communities from Antarctic Ocean - PS103-11 (Eukaryote Community Metatranscriptome) | ecosystem: Environmental > Aquatic > Marine >... | reverse complement strand
TTGGAAACGGGCCAGACGCCCAGTTTTCTTGGAGGGTGCCGATGGCGCCGAATTCGTCGCAGCCGCAAGGCACTGCCGCGACGTATGGATCGCTGTCGCTTCCGACAACAGAGGCGAAAAAGACATCAGGATGGAAATTGTACGTTCTTGCGGGCTCGTTTGGTGCGATCGCGGTAGCCGCGATCTTCCTCTCCTTTGGTGGACAGTCATCACAGTCCGTGGATACAGTGCAAGATGATCTGTCACACATGTACAATCCGAACACGCCCCAGGACAGGCGCCCGACCAATTACGGGCAGGGAGCATGGGTCGGCTCCGCTAAAGATCCGTCCTGGCAGAGCACCCCCGTCGGATGGACTGATCCCCAAGCTTTCGGGACTCATGACAAGTACGCAGACCCCGTGTCCTTTGGTGGCAAGTGGATTGTCCATGAGGATAAGGCGACGACCCAGACGGGCCTTACGCGAAAGGACTTGAACAAGCTCGCCTTGGGTCATGCGGCCTCAGATGGGCAAGGGGAAGGGTCAGACACATGGCGCGGAGGTTACAAGTGGGCCTCCAATCCTGAGATGGTGGACCAGGATGGCTGGGGACCGTGCTACCCGGCTTGCGGTTACTCTATTCGCTATCGTGAGGTCGTGTGTATCCGCTCTGATCACACCGTTGTTGAGGACGGCAACTGTGATGGTTCCAAGAAGCCCGAATTGGTACGGCAGTGCTTCAACTTCAGTGACTGCCACCCCTGCTGGGAAGTGGGCGCCTGGAGCGAGTGTGCCTCCGCCAAAGGCGAGTCATCGAAGTCTCGCACTGTGAGTTGCGGCATGTGCGAGACTTATGCAGGTGGCGAGAGCATACCTGCACCGTCAGCAATTCCCTCGCCATTGACAACCATTGGTTTCCACAGCTGGAAGTTCAATTCGATGGAAAAAGCCGGCGTCATGGGGGGAGAGATTAAGGTCTCTCTCACAACTTTCGAAAAGCTGGGTCTCTCTGACACTGACGTCTGCATCTACGGTGGAGTCGGTATTTGCGACCGTACCCAGTATGAGGTGGACTATACCGCTGGTTTGATGGATATCGACACCTTCTTCTGCGGTTTCGACATGAGCTACAATGACGACTGGGATGGTGACGCGACGTCAACTCGCACCAGCGACGGTTGTTCCCGGACTCGCTCTATTGAGAAAGGTTACATGTGTGAAAGAGAGACGAGTGGCTCATGCCCAGATGGCGGCGACTACGGAGTGTCAGCACACAATGGACTCAGGCGACGAGAGAAGGGTTTCAACTGCAATGTGAAGCCACTCGACTACCAGGATCTGATTCTCAGTGAATGGGGGCACAACGTTGTGGCCCCGTCCATTCTTCCCATGACTGCTAACGTCATTGGAGCTCGCTCGGTCAAGATGTCGGGCAGCTACAATGGCAAGTACTACTGGCAAATGGGCCCGTTCGATGCAGTGATGGATGCGTCCAATCCCGCCTTCCAGCTGGCTTCCGATGGGAATATCGAGGTCGGCGCCGTGCTCGATTTGGATCTCAAGGGCGGCAATAAGGACCGCAACCTCGTGAACCAGTACATGGGCGCTCGTCAGCTTCAGAACTGGGACACTAGCGGTGATGCACCCGTTGACTTCATGGCACTGAAGCCGGCAACAGAGGACAAGTGCATCAATTTCTGCGAGTCGACGTACGAGTGGTCCATTTACAAGGAATCGATGCGAGAGAAGCCCCGCCAGTTTGCTTGCATGAACGGCACTTGGTACGACGAGCAAGATATGTCGATCAGAACTGGTTGCCGCCAGGTCACGGACGAGGCGGAGCAGACCTGGGATCGCTCACCGATGGAAATCCAGGAGCACAACACGCACATGTTCTGCGGTTGGGGTATTGACGTGGTGCCATTCCGTTGCTGCCGCATTGTCGAGTACGGCACATGCGAGGATAACAAGGGTGGCTGCTACTCGCGGGGTGCGATCGACATTGACACTAACGTGGACAATGGTGACCACTCCTCTGTGCACCCGCATTCGTACTGTGGCCTCAAGTACCAAGTCGAAGACGAGTCCTCTTCCTCGGTGTTTTCGCGCGTCGAGGATATGGTTTCTGTACCTAATGTGGTGCGGTACCAATGCCAGAACCGCCAGTTCCTGTACGAGTGCGGTTCGTCGCCAAATACACAGAATCCCAACTGGCCCAATGAAGAGCCGTGCGTGCGGCCATTGGTGATCGTGGACGGGTCTTCCGTGTCCCAGGACTACTACCCGCAAGGCCGGTGCGGTCTCCTGTCCCAGGAGTCTGGATTTGAGGTGGGCTGGGACGAGCAAGCGCACGCCAGCCTTGGTATGCCGCGCCGGACCACGTATGTCAAGTGCACTGCAGAAAATTGCGCCTGGGGATCCGGGGCAATGATTCCTACGGACATACTTGGCAATGGGCCACAGATGGATTCGTCGGGCGAGACGGGTTCTGGGGGCGATTTCCACCACATTATCATGGTCGATTGGCTCGATGCATACGGTGAATCTTGCGGCGGGGACGATCTGTATGCCGCGAACAATTACCGCTGCATCGACGGGGAGGAGCTGGGCTCGACATGCAACCAGGTCTACTGCATTGAGAACTGCACATCGACATGGGTCTGCAACGGCTGGGGTTCCTGCACTGACCAGTCGATGGAGAGGATCGGGACGCGCACACAGGAAGGATATTGCTATGCACGGTTCTTTGAGTTCACACCGGTGGATGGCGATGTGATCAAATCGAAGGACGAAGCTGGCGTGACGGAAACTTGCACTGTCGCCCCACTGGACACGCTGAACTCGGAGAGGGAGGAGTGCAGCGCAGGCTGTGACCTCGTCAGCTTTCAGTGCCGCCAGTGCTGGTGCATGACATTCACAACGATGTGGGAGGACAACCGCTGGACAGCGCAGCAGGAATTCGATGCGATCATTGACAGCACTGGCCTCTCGTGCTACAATGGCCTTACTGGCCGAGGCTCTCCCAAGCCGACGGAGCTCCGCTCCTGCCGCGGCCAGGCCTGCCCAGGCATCTGGACCTCGGACAAATGCTTTTCCCAGATCCGTTGCGACGCCGAGTGCTCTCACACGCGCCAGTACCGCAATGTGTTCTGCGCGAACCGCTACTCCCACTTGCGTGAGTCTGAGGGGCTCTGCATCGCGAACCCGGTCGGTTCGGAGTGGGAGTTGATTTTGTCCATGACCTCGAGGGACTCAGTCTTCAATTTCGACTCGCCCTACTGGGAGGAGGACGAGACCTTGTCGTCATCGTGTGCCAGCGGCGAGCTTGATCGCAAGATGAACGCATACAACTCGAAGAAATTTGACCAAGTCAAGATGTGCTTTGGCTATGGTTTCACGCTTGGGAACCCTGGGTTTGAGCATGACATGGGCACACCGCAGCTCACCTCAGGCATCAACCCGGTCGCCAAGAACGACTTCGAGACCATCACAGGATGGAGCACAACAGACACGAAAAGCGCCGCGGAACAGAATCTCGTGCTCTTCATTGGTGGTGCCCCCCATGGCAATCGCTACCTCGGGATAAACGGGAACACCGTCGTGTACCGGGATATCGAGGGACTCAAGAAGGGTCTCAAAACAACGATTCGCTTCTTGGCCAAGTCAGCGGAGCTCTCGTCGCTTGGTTCGCTGTCGATTGAAATGCTTGGGAACGCAGCCACGGCTATCACGATGACTGACATTCCTGCGGGCACTTTCAAGGAATTTGAATTCTCGTTTGTTCCGCCGGAGTCGGGCAGTGGCCGGTTACAAATCACGCAGATTGGTGGGCAGATCATGCTTGATCATGTTGAGGTGACCTCGGATGGCTTTGAAATGGTTGGTTTCGAGCTAAAAAATTCCGCCACACGAACGCTTGCGGAATTTGATAGCACAGGTGTCAACACAAACTTGTACGATACTTCAGGCTACCGTGCTGACATGTCGGCCTGGGAGTTCGGCGACGAGTGGGACGAGATTCTCATTATCGAGGGTGGTGAAGCCGAGGATGTGATTGACTTTGAAAGTGGTGATCTTTCATGGTACAGCTTCAAGCCCACGATGGATCCGTTCACGCAGTCGGACTCAGTCTTGACCTCGTTCGCGGTGAAGGACTTGCGCACGAGTGAGCAGTCGCTCGAGAACACGGTCATCGACAACGGCGGCGGTGTGATGTGCATGTCTTCGGAAAATGCCCACACCAACGCGTTCTGGGCAATCACTGGCAAGCAGATGGAGAAGAACACGGAGGGCAAGACAGATGAGTTTGGCTGCTACAGGTGGGACGATGACGAGATGGAGCCAGCAGGCGTGTACTACGGCAACAACGGGTTCCTTGAGTATGTGTCCGACAAGAGCACATTTATAGCCCAAGCTGATGCTGTATCACAGAAGAATCCTACACTTCGTATGTTCGTACGTAAGGCAGAGGCTCATGGGGGCCTGGAGGAGACGGAGAACAACTGTGTCGTGTATGACTTTGGCGAGCACGTGTGGGAAGATGCCCTGGCGCTCTTCAAGGCGGGCGAGATTCTTGTGGGCGACGCCAAGGAGTTCGAGGCCTTCAACGGCGCGGCCTTTGAGCGTGTGTATGGAACTGCGCCGTCAACTAACATGTGCCAGAAGGGCTCGGGTGCGGATCCTAAGGAAGGTTTCAATTTGAACATCCACAAGTGGGCATGTGACGAGACGAAGACGGCTCCTGGTGAGGTGTCTAAGGGGGTCGAGCACGAAAACACTCTCAACGGCCTCGAGACGTTTGCTCGCTGGGGGTTCGTAACGAAGGTCTCGGATGGCATGGCATGTGATGGAAAAGTGAATGCCCCATTCGACGGTGCCATTGGCCTCGGCCTGTGGGGTCTGGGTGGCGAAGAAGACGAAGGGGCGAAGAAGATGTCGTCCGGCTACATGAACAATTACGCATCGTCGGGTGACAATGTCAAGAAGAGTACATGGGTGTGGGTTACAGACACGACCCAGAACCCCGCAGTGGAGGGCATTGTGACCATTGACAATAAGGATCACAACAAGCCTGGCTACACCGTTCTCGACGGCTCGGCCAACACGTACGAGGTGGCGGACATGTGCAAGCAGAAGTGTGTAGATCTGCCATCTTGCTTGATCGGCTATTTCGTTAAGTCAGGCATGAACAAGGGCGAGTGCTGGCTGTCTTCGCAGGCGGCCAACAGCACTGAAGTGAGCCAAAGCACTAGGTGCGATATCACGCGCGGTGTTGAATGTGAGGCCTTCGAGAAGAAGCCGACGCTGAAGCATGTCGACAGCAACGCATATGTTTATGAGTCGCACATGGTGCTGCCGGGCTATGGCAACTGGAAGAACAACGCTGTGTTCTCCACGGGCACCGTATTCCAGATTCACGACTCCTCCGATAAGTTTGCCCCCGTCATCTTTGGTCCTCTGACAGTGCGCGAGGTCATCTCCAAGCAGTTTTCGTACGGTAAGCAGACTTACGTGTACTGGCAAGAATCCGAAACAAATTTCGACACTCTCAAATCGAAGGACGTGTTTGTGCAAACCAAGACCACGGACGATCTTGAAATGTATGGCATGCCTGGAAAGGTTGTTGGTTGCCTTTATTCTGGCGATTCAGATGAATACAGACACCCTCGCTCAGGCCGCACGGCCGAGGCGCTGTGCAATGAGTTGAACAAAAAGAGCGACGAGTGCCACGGCTACTCTTGCTGGAAGAACCCTGACCTCTTGTTAAATGGAGGTTTCGAGGAGACGGATGGGCCTGGCTCGACCACAGTACCGGGATGGGAGGTCCGGGCAGTGGCGGAATCGACTACAGAGCCTGCTTTTGACATTGTGGACACACTCGATCCGTCGTCCATGTTCATGGCCGTCCTGGGGCCGCGGCCGTTTATTTGCGAGTCGTGCGTGCGATTCCTGCACCTCCTCCCGACGACGATGGTACAGACGTCAGTGAGCACTGTTCCTGGCAGAGACTACGTCTTGAGCTTCTTCTATTCCGGCAAGATCTGCATCGGATCCACCGCGGAATGTAACTTTGTGAAGAAGGCGACGGTCTCTTTTGACACCGAGCTCGGTATCAATGATATTGACACGCCAAAGCAGCTCCTTCTGGCCGTTAATGTTGAGGGCTGGGGCGGCGCACCATCAGAAAATGGTGACACGGATCGTCCATTCCGCTGGAAACACATCATGACTGAAGTCACGCCTGCCTACAAGGTGTCGACAATCACTTTCGAGGACACGTCTGAGTCGAACGCCATGTCTGGTGTGCTCATCGACGAAGTGGTGATGCAGGTGGCTCATGCCGGTGACCTCGGCGACAACGACTACGACAACGTGGACCATGCGGAGTGCGCCGCTTACTGCACGCCTGCGACCGCTGGTAAGTGCGACTTCACGGTCTCGGCTGTGACGACCGAAACAAAGGAGTTCTACAATAAGCGCGTAGATAGGGACTGGTTTGCCCAGACAATCTGCATGGGGTTGGACGGCTCAGTTGAAGATTCGCGCTTGTGCGAGATGAAGCTGATGCACTACGCAGGCGCGATACTGTCGACGCAGACAACAGGTGGTCGCCAGCACTACTACAACAAGGACGACGAGTCGGTCATGCATGTCTTTGGCGGAGTTTCGGAAATCACGACCGAAGGCTGCGACACGTCTTGCGGGCAGGATGCGTACGGTCCATGGAACGGTCAGAGAACGCTCTTCCAGAACGTCAATGTCATGGTCTTCACGTACAAGATTGAGTTCAATACTGGCATCACTTCCATCCTCAACATTGAAGTTACTGGGAGGCATTTCGACGGCTCCGTTTTCCAGCTTCTGTCGCGCGCCAAGACCGTCCTTGCCATGCGCGAGGTCAATCTTGAAATCAGCTCGGGCATTGACGGCTCTGGCAGTTCAGTGAGCCCAAGCCCGCAGAATTTCGGTGAAGACTGCCCCGCAGATACGGAATGCCGTGTTGTAGTCCCGGGTTCCCCCATGTATGAGGACACGATTTTCTACTTCGAGGAGTCGTCTGGCACGAACCTTCAGCGTGAGCGGTCCAAGATTTGCATCCGTACGCCAGTGTGCGAGCTTCTCGGCGAAGGCGCGGACTTTGAGTATGACCCCCACACGAAGGTGAAGGGAACTGTGCATCAGTGCAGCGATGGCATCCGCAAACATCTCGACTGCACGGACCCGGACTTCTTCACGAACTTCGAGGCCTCCAAGTGCAGCTTCTATGAGGCAGTGGACAACACGGTTCGCTACGGTGTCCACAAGCTCTCGGCAAACTCCGCGTTCAAGTTTGCTGTCAAGCCAACACAGACACTGACTTGCCTGGCCAACGACGAGGCCAGTTGCACGTTCGCCTTCCACTTCGGGCTGTACGAGTTCCAGCAGGAGGACACGTCTTCGCAGGATGGCGCTTCATGCGATGTGTCGGGCGAGGACGACGAGCCAGCCTACATCATCGAGGTGTCACGCAGCGTGGTCAGTGCTGGCGGGGGTAGTAAAAAGAAAAAGCCGAGGAGCAGCGAAACAAAAGCGAAGACACAAGTAGCCACACAGGTGGTGCGCTTGCTCGATGCCAACAAGAATGTTCTCCTGGAGGTGATCCCAGAGCAGGCGCTTGCCCTCGAGGAGGAGGTGGAGGGCCAGACAAAGTTCATCTACTTCTGGGCCGACAGGTACCAGGACAAGACAACTTCGGCCTGGTACGTGCGCTTTGGTCGCGACGTCCCGAGCATGGGCAATTCGGCGCCGGCAATCCAGGACGTGACGATTGGCGGTGACGTGATCATGCAGTATGAAGTGCCCCAAGGCGATCCGGTGCTTGACATCACGCATGCGTCCGTCTGGTCGAACCATGCTTCTACTTTTGAGGTGTGCTCAGACGAGTACCGCCACGGCAAGATGCCCACGGACCGCGCCTGTGTGGACTTTGCGCATTGCGACTGTGGGTGGCACACGCCGATTGAATGGAAGGACATCTACTGTGACAGCAACTGTGGATGGGGCCACAAGCGTCGCCTTGTGTACTGCCGCATGACAGAGCACGCCCTGAACACGGTCGACTGTGCCGAGAACTACGGCCACAAATGCATCTACGAGTACGACTCGTACAATCCCCATTGCGAGATTCGTTTCTATGAGGCAATTTCTAAACGTGCAGCTACCGAGAGTCTAATCTCCCTCAGCTCTGATAAAAAGTCTGCTGGTACAGCTGCTGCGCCTGATCTCAAGTACAATGAAAAATCGATCATTTACGGGACTGTTAGTGGGACGGAAAGCGTGGCAATGGCACATTCTGATACATCAACGCTCGTCTGGAGCGAACTTGCAGCTGTGACGGTGGACGGTCCAGGTTGTGGTGTCATCCTGTATGACAAGGACGACAATATTGTGGCCAAGGTGGTGGTGCCAAAGGGCAGTGAGCGGGCAGTTCTTGGAGACTTTGTACGCGTTAATACGCAAACCATCAATACTGCTGAATGGCTTGATTCGGATACCAATTTGGTTTGCGAGGACGACAAGACGGCCGACGAGCCGTTCAAGCAGAATTGTAACTGCGCGTCAGGATGTGCGCTGTCCACTCTCTTCTCGTCTGCTCTTGACGAGTTGGAGCTTAAGGATGAGATCAAGTTTTTCCACAAGGAGGGTCTGAAAGGTCTTGGTATTAAGAAATTTAGGTCCGGCCTCTTCAATGAAGGCTCTTGCAGCCCGTCCGACAAAATGGATACCCAGATTCGCTGCCACGAGAAACGAGGCTGCTGCACCACGTGCGCCTTTGGGGACTGGGGTTGTGGCAGCGAGAATTGCCGGGATGACGGTGTCAGGGGCGAGAATTGCTCGCCTCCATTCGCATGGTCCTGGGGGAAACACATTAAGGACATCATTGCAAATTACGACAGCCACGAGGGTGAAGGTGGGTGTGACACGGGATGTGACTCGGTGGAGACCCGGTCAGTCACGTGTGAAGAGCAGGACTGGACATGTATCGAGTGGATGGCGGACACTAACAACGCCCTGGACTCCTACTACCTTCCCAAGGCTCAGCTCCTGTCATACCTGAATCTGGCACAGTCGTACCAAACCGACTGGGGTGGCCCAACACAAATGGTCAGTATTTCTGGTTCCAACGGGGCTGGGGAGCCCATTTGCAAGAAGAAGAAGATGCAAGCAACAGCGTCTGTTGACTCACTTAAGAGGCCTTTCGACGCGGATGCGTCGGCCCCTGGCAGTCTGCTCGCCACGAATTTGTGCGGGACGCTCGAAACTGTTGATGCAGACACGCTTACTTCGAACCTTGACAGTTGCATTTCCAAGTACACCACGCCGCTCAATATCTACCAGTACGCGGAGGGCTGCCCAGAGCAGTGCAACTCAGACAAGTGGTCCACCTTGTACCCTGAGTGGACGCCGCCGGAAACTGCCGAGGCACGCGCGTGGCACGACTCCTGGGCTGGTAATGATGATGAGACGGGCGAGCACGTTCGGGGTGGGGCTGAAATGCTCTGGCAATACGTGAGGGAGGAGCCAGCGTCAGACCAGGGCATCAAAGAGCTGACGTGGCGGTGGATGCGTGCACAAGCAGACGTTTGTGGGACCCACGGAGATATCTGCCACCCTGTCGAGATGATGGGCAGCGCAGACGACTCGAACATTGACGCATCCTGCAAAAATGGCAAATATACCCAGAAGCAGAACCATGATCAGGTGAAGTGCTCTTTCGACAAATGGGTCCAGCATTCGGAAGCCTTTGCATCTTTCACGCCCGGTGAGGTCAATTCGTGCAGCAAATCAGGAGAGGTGCAGGGCAAGTCGGAAGTCTGCATCAGGGAGAGCCAGTGCGGTAAGTGGAAGTACTGCTGCTGCCAGTGGGATACACCGCGTCCGTTCCAGCAATGCACCGGCTGTGGTGATGTCGTCATCTACCGTGAGAAGGGCCCAGTGGATGAAGACCCTGACGAGGATGGTGTCTGGTGTGTCAAGTATGGCTCTGGCTCTTCGGGCCGAGATCAAAATAAGGTTGTGGTCAAGGATTGCCCTATCAGCCATCTTGAGCAATTCGGCTCCTGCTGCCCTGAGGAACAGTTCTTGCACTGCAGGCACAGGAGCTGCATTACTGCCGAGCGCCCGGCGACCGCAAAGCATTGCGTTGCCTTTGACCAATGCACGTATGAGTGGCACGTGCGCACGAGCTCTAACGTGTGTGACACGTTCACCAAGTGTGTTGCCGATGAAGCTTGGAAGGCTGACTCCCGTGCTTTCGGCGACGCCTCCCAGCAGAAGGCCTGGTGTACGGGTGGGCCCCAGCGCCTGCAAGAGCACGACGGTTTCGTGACCTACGGTCTCGGCGCGTGCTGGCTACCAGACACTCGTCGCCACAACCCTGACTTTGTGACAGCGTTCCAAAACTCCGTTGAGTGCGACTGCTACTACGGGGGCAACTCGGCTGTTGGCAACGCTGTTATCTACAATGGCGAGCTTCAGACGGCCAATTACAATGGGGGCGCTGCCACTGGGTTCTGCAATCCTGTGCAGGTAGACGGTCCGGCGCACATCACTGCGCTGCATGTGGCGGTCGGTACTGTAAACGGAGGTTCGTCCACGACACTCAAGGGTGCTATCTACACCGACGGTGGCTCAGACTCTAGCCGTGAACCCGGTCATCGTGTGGCCATCACCAACGAGGTGGCATCGTCAGGACCGAAGGCGTGGGTCACTTTACCATTCCCGCAGTCGATCAAGATGCCGGCGTCGCCGGAGTTCAACAGTAGGAAGTCGGAAGGCGTGTCGTTGACGGGTGGGCGCTACTGGTTCTGTGTTTTCACCGAAGATGCGACCACATTGTGGCACACGGAGGCGAAAGCACAACCAGACGGCACCAAAGAGGGAGAGGGCGTGAGCCTGTGCCAGACAACAGACAGTGTTTCGTACGTGGCAAACTCGGCGGCATTCCCGCCAATGGCTCTTGCCTGCGTGCCTGTGGCGGGCCAGTTCTCAGTCTACGGCTCTGTTACGAATATGGACATGAGCCCCTACCGCACTACATTTGGGGACTGCACCATGTTCCGCAGCTGTGGGTCATGCAGCAAGGCCGGCTCGAATGACGCATTTGTCAAGACGCACCAACCGTGTGACTGGGTCCGCGGCAGCACCGGTGAGGAGAAGTGCATGGCGCGCAGTGACGCATATGGTGAAGGCCTGACTCAGGTGACGTGCAGCAAGTCGTGGGCGCTTGGCAACTACATGGACCTGGACACATGGTCGTGCCCTGAGGCAACTAACCAGTACCTCGAATATGGGAACCTCATGCCCCCGTCTTCATCTGACAGAACGACCCCCGCCACGCTTGAACTGTGTGCCGAGGCTTGCTACTTTGCCAATATGCACTGGGTCGGCTGGACAGGCTCGTACGCGAACGGCATGGACCCAAACTTGCAGTCAAATGCGGCAGTGAATGGCCGGCCAGATGCGATCGACGAGAATCAGCCACCCTTCTTCTGCGAGGGTTTCGATTTTGAGGACCAGAGCAAGTGCAACCTCTTCAAGAAGCCTGCTGTATTGCAGCCATCTGGTGGTGCGGCAGGCACTTGCTACGTAAACAAGGACAACCCCAATCCTTGCAGCCTCGGCAGCACATTCAAGTGGATCAAGAGCACGGATGGAAAGTTCTACTTCGTCCCTGCAGTTGATGGCCTCATGGAGTACGTTGAAGTCGGCCCCAATGGTCCGCCTTCTTGTGGCACTGGCACCAATGTGTTCGCCAGTGGTAACTGGATGACAGGTGCTGACAGTGCGGGCAAGTTCATGCCTGATCCTAGCCTGACTTGCGACGCCTCGTCAGATAAGGCGTGCCAGAGGTGTCTGGCGCACAGTCTTAGTCGAAGCATGGTCATTGGCACGCTGGGCGCATCCTCCAACACTGCGACTAATCCCCAGTGCAAGTTGATGACGGCCTTCAGGAAGGCCTTGGAGTGCACAGAAAGCACTGCATCGATTACCTGCCCGGCGGGGGATAGAATCCGGATCTTGACTGCCTTCTATGGCAGGCAGAAGGGCTCCGACTCCTGTGAATTCCCACCGACATCGTCTTCTACTTTGGTCGTGCCGACTGATGAGAATATGCCTGATTGCTGGACTGATATCGCTGATCAGGTTCAAACCACTTGCACATCGACCTCGGATTGCGCAGTTTATATTGACAAACAATTCGCGAGCGATAAGGCGGCATGCACCGACGTCTATTCTTACGCCGACATTCGCTACAGTTGCGAGTCAGAGGCTGGCTCATTATCTTCTGCTTAAAGTTGCTTCAGCTTACGCTTGGACGGCAGAGTGAGAGTGAGAGTGATTTTTAGGAACATTTCGAAGACTCTCTGCACACTATAAAATGC
>Ga0307398_10000041_pt1 | contig 12410 bp, 1 predicted proteins | sample SouOceMetPS10311_FD_200440 | JGI IMG/M metagenome (GOLD analysis project Ga0307398, IMG submission 200440) | Metatranscriptome of marine eukaryotic phytoplankton communities from Antarctic Ocean - PS103-11 (Eukaryote Community Metatranscriptome) | ecosystem: Environmental > Aquatic > Marine >... | reverse complement strand
GCATTTGCAAAGAAGAACCAAGAGTTGAACTTGAGTTCTTCTTCCCAGTGAATCAATGCCAACGAAAGATGCAGGGAAAAAAACAAAGCTCCTGGCACAATTTTTAGACGAACATAAAAAGAAAAAAACACAATCAACTCAATCAGATGCCGAGTTAACAACTCCCATAAAGTCCCCCGTCAAGAAGACTCCCATTTCCCCTTCAGCCCTATCACCAGATTCCCTATACGCAAAAAGACTTTTCAATTCAGACAAGAAACGAATTTTAGATAAACCAAAACCATATACATATGAACCAAATATCATGCTGGAATTTGGACAAATGGGAGCGAACATCCCGATCCAAAAAGTGAAGAGAGAGCGGCTTCAAAAACTATATCAATCCAAAGACATATACACACTCTTAAAAGAGAGGCGGCTAGATTTTAGCGAGCACGAGCCGGGAATAGATCACAAGACGGGTCTAAGGACGAAGTTTCCACTTGAATTTTTTGATAGCGCGGAGTTTGAAAGGCACACGCCGGAGGAGTGGATTGCGGACATCGAAGAAAGCAAGCAATGCGAGTTTGCGGGCGCGCGGGCTCTGATAGAAAAGAAACGGGAATCGACCCGGGAGTGGATAAAATGCGAAGTCCACTCGTACGATGATTCAAATAAGCTATATACTGTCAAATGCCTCGACACGGAGGCCATATCACAAGTCAAAAGACTTGAGCTTCTTTTCAATAGTGAAAACCCATTTCTGTTTGCTGATCGGTTGAAGTATGCATTCGATTTGCGGCGGCAGGTTGAGTCCTACGTTCGCTATACGCTTTTTGTAAACAACATGCCAGCGGGAGACCTCCCGCCAATGCAGACCAAACTTCTGAACGAGATCGTCGAGAGAACGGGCGTCCCCTTGGACGATTTAGACGTCGATATCAACACCTACCTCGCGGAAGTGGACGCCGATTTCAAGCGAGGCATGAACAAAGAGCTTTTCGATTTCTCTCTCTCCACGGAGCAGTTCGCAAAACTGAGAAACTCTCCTGACCTTATGGACCTTGATGTGGATTTGCTGAATTCGTTTGTAACGATGCCAAAAAAGCATCGAGGATGCGTCGAGATGCCGGAGTATAATTTCTGCTACCAGTTTCACATCTTTCGAAACAATTCCTTCTCGAACTTCAAGCAAGTCATCGAAGCCTCGAACAAAATTCAAATCGAGATTGAAAAATTGAATGGCACGCCAATCTTCCAGATCGATCTCCCAAAGAGTGTGAGTCGAGACGAGTTCGAGACGCTTCAGATGTCAAAGATGACGGAGTTTTCCTCGTACGTGAAGCGCAATTGGCTAACGGCTCTGAAGAATGGGATCATGTCGAGTTTGCGCGATGTAGATAAAGGGTGGTTCAACCTCCGCATGCGTCAAAGAGAGGTTTACATGAAGAGCAAATTGCACGACTACCTCGCCATGGTGAACTTCCAGATGGAGGACGCTCTCCGGATGAAAGTGCGGCAAGACCTAAATCGATACCATGAACTCATCAAATCCGCAACAAACGCAGACGTCAAAATCACCGACACTTCCACTTTCGAAGTCACTTACCCTCAAGGAGAGACTTCCGCGCGGAAGGAGCCTTTGTTTCTTTTGGATCTGATAATCAAAGACGGCGTGATTGTCACGAGCATTGATTTAGAGGAGGACTGCCGGCAAATGGTCCTTCGCTTGTTCAACCAAGCCCTTCGGACGATTCACGACACTCCGCAGATCGAAACTCTTGTCATGGAACACTTTTACAGCCGAGGCGGCGACGTCCCAAATATCAAAGTCGTTCAACGAGCGGAACCGTGGGTCGACGCACTTTACCAGAAGATCGATGCCACTTTACAGCGCTCAATTGGATTTGTTGCGGAGTACGTGCAGAAGTTCAAGAAGCTGGAGAAAATTTTGGCGATTGATGTGCAGGAGTACGTTCAGAATTTCTTTTCCGAGGACCCAGATCTTGCCGCGATTGAAAAGGAGATCCAATCTCAGATCACAAAGCGGAACAATATCCTCGCGCAAATCCTGAAATCCGCCGACATTGGTCTCTTCTCCGTCAAATGCGAAAGCGTCCGCAACAGGCTCGCAGACAAATACACGGAAATCCGAAAGTTAGAAATCTCCACGTTTGTTTACAGAATCCGCGCACAAACCAAGGTTCTGAATGAAGAGTTTGAAGCGGTCATTGAGCAATTGAAGAAGCCGTGTCCCGATATTGGAACCCTCGCAGCAATGAAGGACTTCATGTCGACCATCCCTGGCATAATTGAGACCAAAGAGCCTGAAATCCAAGACATTCTGGAGAAGTTTGATCGGCTTTATGTATTGCGCTACAATATGTCGAAAGCGGATTTCGCCCTTCGCTGGCAGGTCTATGGATGGCCGAAAGCTGTGCAAGATCAAATTGCAGAAGTGAACACAGCGATGACTGAGGAGAAGAAGAAATATTTCGAAGCAATGCAAGAGCAGCAAGAGGACTTCGCCAGCGAGATCGAGCAAGTACGAAGGGACGTAGAATCATTTGACGAAATCCATAACTTTGACAAGCTGGAGGCTACCGCAGCGAAGGCCAGAGATGTGCAATCGAGACTGACAGAGTTCCAGCAGCGGGCGAATGTGTTCAACTCAAAGGAGTGCGCCTTTGGTGTCGAGGTGACGGACTATGCCAAACTCAGCACAACCGCAAAGCTCTTCGAGCCATTCTTCACACTTTGGGACAATGCTCAAAAGTGGGTGCAGAGTCTCAACGGATACATGCACAACTCCTTCACAGAAATCGACCCCGAAGCTGTGAAGAAGGATATGTCAAACTATCGGTCAGCATTGTCGAAGGCTACACGGTCGCCGCAGATTCGGGATAATGAAGAGATTCGAGCGATCGCGACGATCGTGGAAGAGCAGATCACGGAGTTTAAGCCAAAGCTATTTTTGATCACCAGTCTAGCCCAGGAAGGCGTTGCGGAGAGGCACTGGGAGCTTTTGTCCTCCAAGTGCGGCGTAGAGATGACGGGTGCGGCGGACCTCACATTGGACAAAGCCATCAACCAGTACAACCTGCTTGAGCATAAAGCTATCATCGAGAAGACCGGAGAGCGCTCCTCGAAAGAGTTCCAAATCGAGAAAGCACTCGACACCATGGAAGAAGAGTGGAACAGCGTCGAATTTGACATCGATCCCTACAAAGAAACTGGAACGTATAGGCTGAAGGGCGCGGATGACGTGTTCATGCGTTTGGATGAGCAGCGTGTGACGACTCAGGCGATGAGCTTTTCGAGCTTTAAAGGCCCATTTGAAGAGAGGATAACGGAGTGGGATCGCAAATTGCAGATGATCACAGAGGTCGTGGACGCTTGGCTAATTGTGCAACGAAACTGGCTTCATCTGCAGCCGATTTTCGACTCCGCGGATATCATGAAACAACTTCCCCTCGAAGGAAAGAAATTCAACCAAGTCGACAAAACGTGGCGCCAAGCCATGAAATCCGCAAAGCAGAATCCAGAAGTACTCACTTTTGCAGATAACGAGAGTTTGCTGAATAATTTCAAATCTTCCGGTGCAACTCTGGAACAAGTGCAGAAAGGACTTTCCGATTATCTTAACCAGAAGCGATCCGCGTTTGCGCGATTCTACTTCCTTGCCGATGACGAATTGCTGCAAATTCTATCCCAGACCAAGGATCCAACTGCCGTGCAGCCTCATCTGAAGAAGTGCTTTGATAACATCGCGAAGGCGGAGTTTGACGAGAACAATATCATTCGTGGTATGTATTCTTCAAAGGGAGAATATATCCCGTTTGTTGAAGAAATTGACCCATCGAAGAGCCAAGTTGAAGTCTGGCTCGGGCAACTGGAGCGCGTCATGTACTCAACTATGAAGAGCGTTCTCAACGCAGCGTACGCCACCTACTTCGAAATGCATCGTGTAGAGTGGCTGAAAACAAATTATGGCCAGAGTTTGATGACCGATACGCAGATTGTGTGGACGAAAGAAGTTGAACACGCATTGAACGAAGGCGGTCTTCCGGGGCTGACGAAATATCTTGAAAAATTGAACGTGCAGTTGCAGGACATGGTCGAGATGATTCGTGGCGATATTCCAAAGCTTGTTCGCAAGAATGTCGGGGCATTGATCGTGTTGGATGTCCACAATTTGAACGTCGTCGAGAACATGGTCAAATCCGGTGTGGAAGAAGTCAACGACTTTGAATGGATCCGCCAGCTGCGATACTACATCGACGACAACGAAGATATACAAGTGAAAATGGTGCAAGCGGTGTTCCCGTATGGTTATGAATACCAAGGCAACCAGGGCCGTCTAGTCGTTACGCCTCTGACCGAGCGCTGTTACATGACAATGATTGGTGCTCTGTCTCTCCATCTCGGTGGTGCCCCAGCGGGACCTGCTGGAACAGGAAAAACGGAAACCATAAAAGATCTCGCAAAAAATATGGCCAAATACTGCGTTGTCTTCAACTGCTCCGACTCGCTTGATACTCGTGCGATGGCGAAATTCTTCAAGGGTCTTGCTTCTTCTGGTGCGTGGGCTTGTTTCGATGAGTTCAATCGTATTGATATTGAAGTTCTTTCCGTTGTTGCACAACAGATCGGAAGCATCTGGGGCGCAGTGCGCGCGCACAAGAAAACCTTCATTTTCGACGAGCAAGAGATCGTATTGAATCCAACCTGCTCCGTGTTCATCACGATGAACCCTGGCTACGCTGGACGAACTGAATTGCCAGACAACCTTGTGGCTTTGTTCCGACCGGTGGCGATGATGGTTCCCGATTATGCGCTGATTGGGGAAATCATGCTTTACTCCTTTGGGTTTGAAAACTCTGCTCCTTTGAGTAAGAAGCTGACGGCCACTTTCAAGCTTTGTAGTGAACAGCTAAGTAGCCAGGACCATTACGATTACGGTCTCCGTGCGGTCATTGCCATCATCAAACAAGCCGGCAACTTGAAAAAGGCATTCCCCAAAGACGACGAGGACATTCTCCTACTGAGGGCTATTTGTGATGTGAACGTTCCGAAATTTTTGCCTCCAGATCTGGAATTGTTCTACGGCATTGTGAACGATCTTTTCCCAGGGAAGAAGAAGCCGGACACGGATTACGGCCCACTGCTGACTGCGATATATCTCACGATTGAAGAGATGCAATTGCAACGGGACCAGATCTTCGTGGACAAAATTCTTCAGCTTTACGAAACGATCTGCGTCCGACACGGGCTCATGGTGGTTGGCCCTACGTGCAGTGGAAAGACGGAAAATATCCACGTCCTCCGCAAAGCGATCGATCGCTTAGCAGGAATTGAGGATTACACCAAAGTGATTATGCACACCGTCAACCCGAAGAGTGTGACAATGTCCAGACTATACGGTGCATTCGACGCGGTCACGCACGAATGGACGGATGGTTTGCTGCCGATTATGATTCGTGAGTGCGTTGCGGATACCTCCTCGACGAGAAAGTGGGTGATATTTGATGGTCCTGTTGACACGCTTTGGATTGAAAACATGAACACTGTGCTCGATGACAACAAGAAGCTCTGCTTGAACTCTGGAGAAATCATCGCCCTCACAGACACGATTTCTATGATCTTCGAAGTCGAAGATTTGGCGGTTGCTTCGCCGGCGACGGTTTCCCGGTGCGGTATGGTTTACATGGACCCTGAAGCCCTTGGGACGGGACCAATCTATCAGTCCTGGCTCGAACAATTGCCAAAGGATATCCTCCCCATGCGACCGGAGTTCCGCTGCCTCTACGACCTTCTCTTCACCCCGTGCGTCGATTTCCTCCGAAGGCAGTGCGCTGAGCCCGTCCCCAGCGTGGACGCAAACCTTTGCCAGTCCCTGATGAACGTCATCGACGTCCTCGTCAAACCCTTCACAATCAACCACACCCTAGACGAGGAAGACCAAATCCAGCCACAAGAATTCAAAGATCTTTACGCTAACAGCGAGTCTGTGTTCATATTCGCCTTGATCTGGTCAATTGGTGCAACAACCGATTTCGCTGGCCGAAAGCGGTTCGACACCTTCCTCCGAATCCACATGCGACAGCTAAATCTGAGCGTGACGATTCCGGAGGATAACTTGGTGTTTGATTATCGCTTCAACATGCAGAGCAACACGTGGGTTGATTGGATGGAATCTCAGCCAGAATTCAAGGTCAAGAAGAGCATCACGTACGCAGACATCATTGTCCCGACCGTCGATTCCGTTCGCTACACCTACTTTTTAGACCTTCTCATGAAAAACGACAACCACGTTCTCTTCACAGGCAACACCGGGACAGGAAAAACTGTCAACATCCAAAAGTATTTGGCGACGTTGAACACGAAGAAGTACCAACCGTTGGTGATGATGTTTTCTGCTGCGACCACGGCGGCGCAAATTCAGGGGATATTGGACACGCGTTTGGATTCGAAGCGAAGGCAGCGTGTCTATGGTCCACCCCCTGGCTCGAAGTGCGTCCTCTTTGTTGATGACATGAACATGCCTCAGAGAGAGGTGTTCTTCGCGCAGCCTCCGATTGAATTCCTTCGACAGTGGGCCGACCACACCGGTTGGTGGAAACCGATTCCTGATTATGCTTTCTGTCACGTTTTGGATATTGTAATGATTGGATCTATGGGCCCGCCGGGTGGAGGCCGAAATCCAGTCACGCCACGATTCCTCCGACACTTCAACCAGATTGCGCATACCGACCTAGGATTTGACAGTCTCTATCAGATCTTCAACACCATTCTCACAGGGAAAGCCATCGATTACACTGAAGTTGTTCGAGAAAATTTGGGCAATCTTGTAAAGGCGACGATTCAGGTGTACGGTCAAGTCTGTGAATGCTTGCTACCGACGCCATCAAAATCTCATTACACGTTTAACCTGCGCGATCTGAGCTCAGTCATGCAAGGACTTCTGTCCTCGATTCCGAAGTCGTATGAGGATCTGGAGTCCTACGCAAAGCTCTGGGTGCACGAGAACCGGCGCGTGTTTGCAGACCGATTGGTGAACACGGAGGACACGCTGTGGTTTGACAACCTATTGGCAGAGAAGATGCAGGAGAACCTTAGTCTTGAATGGGACTCTGTGATCTCGAAAGGGCATCGCTTAGTGTTTGGCGACTACGGAAATGGACTGACCGCAGACGACAAGCCCTATGTCGAGATTACGGAGGAAGAGAAACTGAGAGCGGTGATGAACGACGCATTGGAAGACTTCAATGCGGACACCCCCACGCCGATGAACCTCGTTTTGTTCTTAGATGCCATTGAGCATGTCTCACGGATCTCACGTGTACTTCGACAGCCACAAGGAAATGTGTTGTTACTGGGTGTTGGTGGTTCTGGTCGTCAGAGTCTGTCGCGGTTGGCGACCTTCATGGGCGGTTTTGAGCTGTTCCGGATTGAACTCGCAAAGAATTACGGGGTGCCCGAGTGGCGGGAGGATCTGAAGACGTGCCTTATGATGGCCGGGATCGAGCAGAAGCAAACCGTGTTCCTCTTCACAGACACGCAAATTCTGCAAGAGTCTTTTTTGGAGGATATTAACAACATCCTGAACAGCGGGACCATCCCAGGTATCTACGAAAAAGAGGACATGGACAAGATCAACGAGGTCTGCAGAATTGAATGTCAACGCAAAAAGATTGCACCCACGAAGCTAAACATGTTCCAGCAATATATCAATCGAGTGCGCGCGAATCTGCATTTGGTGATCTGCATGAGTCCGGTTGGGGATGCATTCCGAACGCGATTACGGATGTTCCCTGCTTTGGTGAACTGCTGCACAATCGACTGGTTCAGCGCTTGGCCGAAAGACGCTTTGCAAGCTGTTGCATTGTCCAAGATCCAGAGCAACCACGACATCAAAGTCGACCAATTGGACGAAGTCGTTGAAGTCTTCACATGCATTCACCAGAGCGTGGAAGAAAAATCAAAGGAGTTCGCCGCAGCCCTCGGACGACACAGCTACGTCACGCCGACGTCCTACCTCGAATTGCTCGTCACTTTCCAGAAACTTCTTGAGGAGAGAAGAAAGGAGGTTACAGACGCCCGGGACAAATTGGATAACGGCGTGAAGAAATTGGACCAGGCTGCTTTGGATGTTGCAGAGCTTTCAGAGAAGTTGACCGCGATGCAGCCCGTGTTGAAGAAGACGCAGGTAGAGGTGGAAGAGATGATGGTTGAGCTCACAAAGGACAAGGAGGAAGCTGAGAAGACAAAGGATATCGTCAGTGAACAGGAAAGCGCCGCGAAAAAACAAGCCGACGAATGTTCAGCCATCAAGGAAGACGCCGAAGCCGACCTCGCGAAGGCTTTGCCAGCTTTGAAGGCGGCGACGAAGTGTTTGAACGAGCTTCAACGTTCGGATATCGATGAAATCAAAGCGATGCGTAACCCTCCTGGTGGTGTACGGTTAACGATGGAGGTCGTGTGTATTGTGTTCAAGGAGGCACCGAAGAAGAAAATGGTAGACGGAAAGCGGGTGTTGGACTATTGGGATTCCGGGAAAGGTCTCATTCAAAACGCAAAGAAATTCTTGGAGAAATTGATCAACTTTGACAAGGACGCTATGGAAGAAAAAGTTGTGAAAAAGATGGCCCCCTACATGGAGAACCCAGAGTTCACTCCGGATAGAATCGAACAGGTCTCAAAAGCGTGCCGCGCTGTTTGTATGTGGTGCCACGCGATGTTTACGTACTACCACGTCGCCAGAGATGTGGAGCCAAAGCGTCAGAGACTTGCGCAAGCTTCTGAGACTTTGAAGAAGACAGAGGCTGAGTTAGCGGAAGCGCAAGCGAAGTTGCAAGCTGTTCTAGACCGGCTTGCGGATTTGGAGGCGAAGTATAACAAAGCGGTTGCGGAGAAGGATCGCTTGGCGAAGCAGGTGGAGATGACGTCGATCAAGTTGGGGCGTGCAGACAAGCTCATCGGTGGGCTCGGCGGGGAGAAAGCTAGGTGGAGCGACTCCGTTGTGCGATATAACGATCAGCTTCAAAACGTCCTCGGAGACATTGTCGTCGCCTCTGGGTCGATTGCTTATCTCGGAGCATTTACCAATGAATACAGAGAAGCTCTATATGCCCAATGGAGAGAAAAACTGAAATCACTTGGAGTCCGTATTAGTGAAGGCTGTAACGTGCAGAACACTCTTGGAAAGCCCGTAAAGATTCGTCATTGGAATATCTGCGGATTGCCGACAGATCAGGTCTCGGTCGAGAACGGAATCATCATTGACAAAGCAGCGCGCTGGCCGTTAATGATCGACCCTCAGTGCCAAGCAAACAAGTTCATCAAAAAGCTCGCTGAAGCCGACGCCCCGAACGGATTTGACGTCGTGAAATTGTCCGATGGCAAAAACTTCACGCGCACTTTGGAGGCAGGAATCCGATTCGGGAAGTGGATCATTCTGGAGAATGTCCTGGAGGCTTTGGATCCGCAGTTGGACCCGATATTGTCACGCGCGATCTTCATGGTGAAAGGGCAGCCCCATATCCGATTTGGGGACGCGAACTTACCTTACAACGACAGCTTCCGATTGTTCATTACGACAAAGTTACCGAACCCGCACTACCCGCCGGAATTGCAGGTGAAGGTGAGTTTGCTGAACTTTACCGTCACCCCGAGCGGGCTGCAAGATCAGATGCTTGGGCTTGTTGTTGCAAAGGAAGCGCCGGAACTGGAAGTGCGAAAGAACGAGCTCGTCATGAGTAACGCGAAAATGAAGGAACAGCTGCAGGAGTTGGAAGACAAAATCCTCAAACTGCTGAAGGACGCTGAGGGAGACATCTTAGAAGATGAGACGCTCATCAACACGCTTTCTGAATCGAAAACCATGTCGGAGGAGATTTCCGCAAAGGTGAAGGAGCAAGAACTTGTGGAGAAGGAGATTGACGCGGCGCGTCTTGGTTTCATTCCCGCGGCGTATCGCGCGTCCATCTTGTACTTTTGCGTCGCTGACATGGCTCCTGTGGACCCTATGTACCAGTTCTCCTTGCAGTGGTTCATTGCGCTGTTTTCCAAGGGAATCGATGACGCCGAGGCCGCGTCGGAGCACGAGCAGCGACTTCAAAACATCAACGACCACTTCACCCTGTCCGTGTACAAGAACGTGTGCCAGTCCTTGTTTGAGAAGGACAAACTGCTCTTCTCATTCCTCCTCTGCGTCAAAATCATGCAGGGTGACGGGAAAATTAACACTGACGAGTTCAGACACTTGGTCACGGTTGGCCACGTCCCGAATAAAGCCTTCGAACGACCATCCGAAGAATGGATGACAGATGTCATCTGGGAAAAACTCTCCGCCTTGGAAAACTTGAGCATCTTTGAAGGTGTGATTGAAGCGATCAAGAAAGATATGGGCTGTGTGAAGAAATACTATGACTCAGACTATCCACATCGTGAGACCCTTCCCGGGAATTGGGATGAGAAATTGGATCAATTCCAGAAGCTTTTGTTGCTGCGATCGCTTCGCCCGGACCGATTGGAGCCCGCAATGCAGGACTTCATCACAGCGAACATTGGTCGCTCCTTCATTGAGCCTCCGCCCTTCGACATGCAAGGCTCCTTCGATGTCTCGTCGCCCACATCGGCGCTCATCTTCATTCTCTCCTCAGGCGCTGACCCTTACGCTGAGCTCGTGGAATTTGCGAAGCAGAAAGGAGAATACGAAAGAATGCTTTCCATCTCTTTGGGTATGGGACAAGGCCCAATCGCTGAGCGCTATATTCGACAAGCAAGTCAGGAAGGCGGGTGGGTTGTGTTGCAGAATTGTCACTTGTGCATCTCGTGGCTTCCGAAATTGGAGAAAATCTGCGAAGATCTCATCATGAATTCCGAGGAAGTTCACGAAGACTTCCGACTCTGGCTGACGTCCATGCCGACGAAGAAATTCCCCGTCTCCGTTTTGCAGAACGGCGTCAAAATGACCAACGAACCACCAAAAGGACTTCGCGCAAACCTTCTACGATCTTACCTTGGATTCACGGATGAGTTCTTAAACGATTCTACTAAACCTGAGGCGTTTAAAAAGATGTTGTTTGGTCTGTGTATGTACCACGCGGTCATTCTCGATCGGCGCAAATTCGGACCGCTCGGTTGGAACATCCCCTACGGGTTCCGGGAATCCGACCTCTCTGTTTGCATTTCGCAATTGCACGACTTCCTTGACATGTTTGAAGAGATTCCGTTCAAAGTGATCCACTTTTTGATTTACGATGTCAACTACGGTGGGCGGATCACAGACGCAAAGGACAGCCGCACCGCGGAAATGATCTTGGACGGCTTCATGAACCCTAACGTCCTTGAGGACAACTACAACTTCTCCCCCTCTGGGAAATATGTCTCCATCCCCGCCACGAACAAAGACGGCTACTTGGAGTACATTCGTGGCCTTGACCTCGTCCCACAGCCCGAAGTCTTCGGGTTCCATCAGAATGCATTGATCACTTTCAGTGTGGAGGAATCGGACAAGGTGTTCTCAACACTTGCATCGTTGTTGCCCAGGAATGCTGGCGGAAGTGGGAAAACAAAGGACGAAGTGACGCAAGAGCTTGCGGCGGATATCTTGACGCGCACGCCCCGCGTCATTGACATTGAGACTCTGAAGAAAATGTACCCGACGAAATACGAGCAAAGCATGAACACCGTCCTTGTCCAAGAAAGCATCCGATACAACAAGCTGCTTAGTGTCATGGCGCAGAGTTTATCAGACCTTCAAAAGGCCATCAAAGGTGAAATGGTCATGACCGGCGAACTGGAAGCTATGGCAAACTCTTTGTTTGACAATATCGTCCCGAAGAACTGGGAAGCAGTGGCATATCCTTCATTGATGCCTCTCGCGGCTTGGGTGAACGATCTCGTGACAAGAATGGACTTCATCAACAAGTGGATCAAACACGGAGTGCCGAAGGTGTATTGGATCTCCGGGTTTTTCTTCCCGCAGGCTTTCTTGACGGGAACTCTGCAGAACTTTGCAAGAAAATATACAAAGGAAATCGATACGATCTCGTTTGGATTCAAGATTTTGAAACAGACTGGTGTCGAAGCCGTGTCGCAGGCGCCGGAGGATGGCTGTTATATCACTGGTTTGCATCTTGAAGGGTGCCGCTGGGACAGCGAAGCGCAGACGCTCTCGGACTCAAGGCCGAAGGAACTGTTCGTCGCTATGCCGAATATGTGGATGCTTCCAGAGGAGAATCGCGTTGAACCGACTTCTGGAATTTACAAGTGCCCGGTTTATAAAGTTTTGACGAGACGAGGGCAACTTTCCACGACGGGACACAGTACGAACTTCGTCATGTTTATTGAACTTCCAAGCGACCAGACAGAGCGAAAATGGGTGAAGGCTGGGGCAGCTATGTTTTGTGCGCTGAAATACTGAG
>Ga0307398_10000036_pt1 | contig 12657 bp, 1 predicted proteins | sample SouOceMetPS10311_FD_200440 | JGI IMG/M metagenome (GOLD analysis project Ga0307398, IMG submission 200440) | Metatranscriptome of marine eukaryotic phytoplankton communities from Antarctic Ocean - PS103-11 (Eukaryote Community Metatranscriptome) | ecosystem: Environmental > Aquatic > Marine >... | reverse complement strand
TGTGCCGATCGTATACCCATCCCTGTCTGCACAAGTCGAGGTCTTGCGATCGTTGCTTGCAGAGTGTTCAAGATGCAATGAAAACTCGCCGCACCATCGGTTGCTGGACAATCAAACATCTCTGCCTATGTCAGACTCAGAACCTCAGATTCATAGATTACAGATTCTAAGTCGACGTTTGAGGGTTAGTGATCTACTTGATCGCTATGTATCTGGCCCGGCTTGTTATTTATCTGAAACAGAAGTTGGGGATAAATCACTTGAGTTCGAAGAGCCCAATTGTGCGCGCTCTGTTATTGATGCGATTGGATCTGCTTCCATCTTGTCCAGTGGGATAAAACGAGATCTGCAGAGCCTGTACCTTGCCTTGTGTCATCGATATCATGTACGGGTTTTGCTTTGGGATGGCCTCGGAACTTGTACTGAGACTGATGCCAACGAATCTCCTACCTCCCTCACTAGCTCTCCCGCTGAAACACTGCGTGTTTGCTATAGCGATTCCAGCAAAATCCAATTTGATGCGACCAAGTGCTCGGACAGCATATCAATTATACCTAATCCTGATAACTCAGGCCCTCCGTCGCCTTCTTCTTCCATTAATCAACGAGCGTCAAAAGTATGGGGAACGGTACTTTCGTCTACAGCATTCTCGCCGAAAACTGGAGTTCATCGGTGGGCTATTCGACTCGACAAATGCGAGCGCGGCCATGTATTTATTGGTGTCGCCACTGCACAAGCTAGTATGCGTACCTATGTTGGCGGAGATAAGTACGGATGGGGAATGATCGGCACGCAGGCACTTTGGCATGATCGCCGTAAAATTCGTGGTGATTACGGTGCAACATTTCGTACTGGATCAACCATAATTGTGACCCTAGACACCGATGCTGGAACGATCGCGTATAGCTTATGGCATGACAACGCGTCGGCTAGTTCTTACTCCGTCGATCAACTAGTCCAGAACATTTCGTCACCTCGTCGACAAGGGCAAGGTGTTTCGACGATTGAGGATTGGGGAATCGCGTTCGAGGGCCTACCCCTAGATTCGAAGCTTTACCCAGCCGTCGGTCTTTACCAGCGAGATGATAAAGTCACGTTGCTACCCGTAGAGACAGCTGGTAATACTCGAGGTCGAGCTGGAAGTGTAGCCAACTTGAATGAAGGTCTCTGTTATTACCCATTTTCTCCGTTTCCTTCAGAAAGTGACAGCCAAATAATCGAGAAGATCAGATCATTCAACGAAAAAGTGCAAGTGGATGGAACGCGCTATGTGATAAGTTGTCTAGAACGCATCATAAGGAGTGTTCAGGAAGGGACTGACGAATTTCTATGGAAAGCGCTTTTACCGAGCTTAGCATCAGCAATTTGTCTTTTTCCTCGATCAATTCCTTTTATTTCGAAACGATTTGGTTTGACTCTAATGTCACAACTATCGAAAGCTATTCGAACTTATGGAGAATTGAAAAAATATGGTTTGCTATCGGAAGGACTTTTCCACAATGGGCTTCAAGGAGGAAAATGGACTATTCGAGCAACGGGCTCATCAGGTTCAAATGCAAATGCTGAAGAGTACGTTGTTGATTTAGTATCGTCTACTGAAAATAATGCTTCGATCGGCTTTGAAGGAACAGGTGTTGGAACGATCGGAAAATCTAAGAATGGTCTTGTGGCGATAGTTGGCACTGTCAAAGGTTCTTCTTTACATTTTGTTGAAGAATGGACAGATGCGAGTGATGAAGATTTCTCCTCGATAAGTCGCGAAGACTTGTCGTCTTCTTGTGTGGTGAATGCAAGATTAGGGCTTGATGGCACGAAATTCGAAGGTACTTACCATAATATTCAATTTGGCACCTCGGGTCACATTGCTGGTGCGCTTTGTGGAGATTTCTCCACTAAGGTTTCTTTGTTCCATTCAAAAGAAGCACCGATCTCAATGAACAAGCGAAGTATTGATTTGTCATGTGGCGGTTTGGCCGGACAATCATTACTTTGCCTCGCTCATAGCCACTTGGCATCTATAATTGGAGAAGACCCAATAGACGACAATTTTCAGGGTATGGAACAACCACCTTCCTCGAACCTTTCAAATGAAGAATGGGAATCGCATGCAAGCGAATTGAAGAATTGCTTAGATATGAAGTCGTTCGCCAACGCTTCATTAGCCTCATCTGATGATGACATTTCACGGCATATTCAATATCTAAGAAATTTGTACTTTGGATCAGAAACCTCTCGCAATGACGAACTCCTGGTATCGTTTGAAGTCTTGATGGAAGAACTTTGTTCATCAGGAGTTGATGTATTTGACTTTTCCTCAGTCGCGGAAGAAACGGCCGCGAAGGTCGAAAGAAAAGACGAAGAAATGTGTGCAAAATACGGCGGCACCGGCTCCCTTTCAGTTTTATGTCCTACCGAGTATCGCCGTGCACGCCATCTTATAATACGTGCCATTGTCACTCATTGTAGAGGTGACGTATCCAAAATGACTGAAAGCGATTACAAAAACATTTGGACATGGGCCTTAAAGTTGATGGAAGATGGAGTCCGACATTCAGTGGCAAAGAATAGCGATGTCCCAATGAGAGAGAAGGCGATGGCATGCTGCTTGCTCTTTTGCAACATTTCAGAATTCCTCCTCAGCCTCGATACTTCATCTTCAATTCAAGAGCAGATTGGTATAGATACAATCGGTGCAGATTTTTCAAAATTCTATAGGCTTGTTGCGTCCAAAGCAGACCTTGAGTTTCTTCGACAAGAATTCCGTCGAGCCACCAGAAAAGCTCTCCTACGACTGATTCCAATTCAGCAGATTCTGGGTCTTGTTGAATCTTCTCACGACAGGCCAAATGTTGTCGAATCTCTGCTCGTCGGAATCCCAAGATTCCTTGGCCGAGGTTTGATCGATATCAGCAAACCGCAATCAGATCGTTATGGTTCATCTTCTCGCGATGAACTAGGTGGCCACTTTTTGTCAAATATCTCTGGTGGAGCTAGCAGCATACGCCAATTACTTGACCAAAGTGTCCATCGTCTTCTAAATGCTATTTGTGATCTGGTTAGCCATGGACTAGAACGAAGAAAGAAAGAAACTACATCTCAGTCACTTATTTCATTCGATTCAATGACACTGGCTTGCATTCCTTGTTTGACAATAGTTCTTCGAGGGGATAATGTCAGAGCTTTTGTATCGAATAGTAAACTATTGACTATTTTACCCTCAATTCTAAATATCCACAGGCCAAATGTTATGCCTCCCGATATGAGATTGCTTTTGGAAGGTGAGAGAAGTTCAGTCATCAAGTTATTGCATGATTGCAGTCACACTGAAGTTTCAAGAGCTATACTACGGTCGACTGTAGCATTGATACACATAATTTCATTTCAAGCATGGAATATGTCGGATGCAGATGTTAGTTCAGAAAACAACATAATCTCAGGATTTCTACAAATTATTTTTGAAGAGTTGGATAACTTGGTTCCTCTAGTTTTCGATTCTATTAAGAAATCTACGCTTGAAGTCCGAAGTAATCGGATGGATGTGCAGTGGGAAAGGTTTTGTGAGGAGTCTTCAAATGCTGATGCCATAGGGAAATACCGCACAAAGACAAAAGTGCATCGACATCAAGTTGGTAGGTATGGTGCGAGATTCATTCAAGAGTATGGTATGCTAACAATGGCTCAGCCAAGCAGCCCCTCGAAAGTATCCGGATCACGCAAACATACTTCACCTCAATATGCTACTGAGAAATATATCAAGGCTCAAGGAATGTTCAGTCACCATTTTATTTCACACTGGATACATATCCTTGTTGCATCAGTGGGCAATAAAGCTTCGAGAGAGGCAATTGTCCAAGTTCCAGGTTGGATTGTCACACTATTCCAAGCTGTTGGGATCAAAGTCGATGTCGGAGAGGGCGGAAAAATTTACGATTCACGACCGGATGATAGTCCTATTCTTCTGCCAGCAAGATATAGATGCCGAATTTTGCGACTTCTGCATCCCTTACTCGAAACTATGCCACCATCAGAACGATTAGTCCAAAGCCTTTTTCACCTTGCTGGCTCGTGTTGCAACACAATTACTCTAAATCTCGACGAAGATGAAGGAATGGTTTCCCGAGAGACAGTATCACTGCTTCGAAGGCTTCATTCTCCTAGTCAGATCTATTGGCGAGCTTGTATCAACAATTCGTTGCAAGAAACTCTTTTGGGAAACGAATTTAATGGAGGAAACCACAGTAAAATTGGCGCTCTCTGTTTCTTGAATGGTTCCATTGACTCTATTAGAAAAGGGTCTCGTGTCCTATTGAAGCCGGCAGCTGCTGTCCCTCTATCAGCAGATCGACAGGCAATTTCAAACAGTAAGAGTCATTCGACCGTGCCTTCTTTGGTGAATTCTTCACCACACCACCTTGTAGGGAATGGTACTGAAGGGATTGTTGCAGGGCTTTGTCGTAATGAATCCTCTGCCGGAGTAGTGAGTAGTATTGACGCAAAAAATGGTGTCTGCGAAGTTATTCTTTTAAATAGGAATAGTGCTAAGCTTGAAAATGCAGAGCTTTCTGGTGAACAAAAGTTGATTAACTCGCGGCACACTTTGACAGTCCGAGCGTTACGAAGTCCCATGACAGACATTGTGCAGGCACAGGAAGTTTCAATTTTCATTGACAAATCGATACCGGTTGAGAAGCTTGCACAAAGACTTCTTGGAGATTCACTAACTATTTTGCAAGAGGAGAGGTATAATCAGGAAGCTACTGATGACTCAACACAAATTTCTGATTTACAGTCGAAGATGATTGACGTTACAAGTGCACTCATGTCGTTAAGGTCTTCAATAACGTTACTCTCTGATGAGAACATGGTGGTAAATTTTCTCAAAAATGAAAAATCTCGAGAAGTTCTCTCCAAAGCGCTTCATTTCGCGTTCCCAGACAATAAGCCATCCGAAGGCAAAGAGGACTTGTTGGTGGGTGCAAGGGACATCTTCTTATCATCACTTCCAACACATGAAGTTCGACTCTTGCATGTAAGATCTTTGTTTCGAAGCTTAGCTTTCGAAGACAGAATTCTTGAAGAGACTCCAAAAAGCATTTGGGGTGAAAGATTAGAAGACATTCGAGGAATAGCCGAAATACAAGCTTCTGATGGTATTGGCAACGATAACGATGAGGACTGTACGACTTCGCGGATTGCAAATGGCCGAATCCCGGAATCTCCTCACGCCATTAGTGCGATCGATAGATCTGCAGGTAACATTTCTGGTAGAGCAGAATCATCGGAACTTCGTGCGACGTCTCAGTCTACTGCTGCAAGCGATAATAGTGAAGAGGAGGAAGAAAGCGAAGCGGCTGCCACTGCCGCTGCTCATTTACGCGAGGCAGCAATCGCCCAAATGGCTGAGCTTGGATTGCCTAGGTCCTGGTCTGAATTAGCATTGCGAAGAACAGGGGGAACAAATATAGAGGCGGCTGTTCACTTCTGTCTGGAACGTGGAGGAGAAATGGAACGGCTATTGGCTGAAGAAAGAGAACGACAATCTTCAGGAGTAGGATCCAACCGACGACGTGCGAGTCGGGCTGAAGCTTCTACTCACCTCCTTCGTCAACTAACAGAAATGGGCTTTCCAAGTCGATGGTGTGCCGAAGCTCTCAATGCAACAGGAAATAACGTCGACGAAGCTCTAACTTGGATACTTACGAACAGTGAGAGACTTAGCGCAGAAGATGAAGGCATGGAAGATGTAGATGACGAAGATGACGACGAAGACGACGATGAAGACTTTGACGAAGAAGAGGAAGAAGAAGCTAGTCAAGAAACGAATGATCAACAATCGTCCACCAATCTTGATGGGGAATTGGATGCAGAAGAAAATGAAACTATGGATAAGGATGAACCTAATTTAATAGAAAATGAAGGATGGACAGACTCTATCATCCCACTGAGATTTATCTCCGGGCGATCAATCATTGACCAAAAAACTCTGACAATTTCTGGTTTGCCATCTGGAGGATTTTCATCAGTTGGTTCCAAAGGTGTGATGTTGACAGAAGGTAAATGGTACTATGAAGCGATTCTTGAAACAGCTGGCTGTCTTCAAATTGGATGGGCCGATGGCAGTTTTGCAGGGCATTGTCATTCTGATCGCGGCGATGGATGTGGTGACGGGCCTAGTTCTTGGGCGTATGATGGATGGAGAAGATATCGCTGGCACTCCATGGCAACAGAATGGGGCTGTCGCTGGGCCGAAGGAGATGTAGTTGGCTGTTTAGTTGATATGGACGAGGGTGTAATTTCGTTCACATTAAACGGAAAAAGTGAAGAAATTGGAATGGGTGTTGCTTTTTCAGGACATGGTTTCCGTCCTTGCGGTGGAGTTTATGCATGCGTTAGTTTCAACAGAAGAGAGAAACTTCAGCTCACATTTGGAGGACCTGGGAGTGCAGCTTTTAAACACCCTCCCCCTCTTGGATATCGTGGGGTAGGCGAGGCTGTGCTGGAATGTGTCAAAGAAAGAGACGCACTTGTTTCAAAGGAATCGTCACTTGGCAATGAACCTCAAGAATTTTCAAAAAAGAGATTCCTGTGCGATTTTTCAGATGGAGAACATGGTCATGAATTGATGGCATGGGCTCATCGCTACTATGGCTCCGATGCATCAGTTCATCTAGGATCTGGGCGCTCGAAGCAATCGAGCTCTAATTCGAAAAACTCATCATCCTTAAAATCAGCAGATAATGTTGTCGAGTATTGTTTAGCACGGCGAATCAAGACTGAGTGGGCCAAAGACGGCTCATCGTCACTTTCGTTTAAAAATGACGATGAGGAGTCGAAATCTGAGACCGACATAATGAAAGAAATGAAAAATGGACTTCGCTCGGCTGGCTTGAAAATGTGCAAGCAAGCATTCGCAGAATCAATGGTTCTATCTTCGTTGATAACTCGAAAATTATTGTTACATGTTGTTATTGCAACAGGTGAAAATTTTGATCCGGAAGCGCTTTTTGCCTCGGATAATACTAAGCAAGAAAGTGCACTTCGTTTTTGGAACATGATCGAAGCGACGGCAAGTTTACGCTCTGCTGGCTGGGTTGGAGAAGCAGGTGCGATGGCGATAGCCGCAGAATCTTTAGGGTTAGGAATTTCAAGCACAGAAAGTCTACACTCTCGACTCTCGACTTTAGAAAGAGCTGGTTTTGTTTCTATCGCAGATCTTGACGACGGAGTTCTACTACCAGCTGGTAGTATCACCCAAGTACTCAATGCTGTTGTTGACTGGGATGTCGACCAAAATGTAGTCGCCTCTACAGGAAACACTCTTGCCGCAAGTGCCGAGGCTGCTATAAGTAGTGATGGAGGGGGAGGAGTTTTGACTTTCTTGTTAAAAGGTTTACAAGCAGCAGTAATCAAATCGGAGGAATTCCGGCGGGTCGTGATTGCCTCTATTCGACGTTCAGTAAGGCAGTTGGCTGTGGTTGAGTACGAGAATGACGATTCAACGTCTCCCGAGGATGATAAAGATGATGAAGATTTGATAAGAAGCTCGAAAGAGAAAAAGTCAAAAATTGAAATGGATGTTGGACCTTATCCCGATGCCCGCTTTGTATCATTTTTGACTGGGCTCTTTTTGAGTAAACCTGTTGCGAAAACTATTGAGAACTTTGAAGAATACCAGATTGAGCTGTTTGAGGCTTGGAGTGTAGGCTTGCTTTCCGCTTCACTACCATGGCGAATGATCTGTGCTTTGACAACAGCTGGTATTCTGAACCAATGTTCAAGTGCACTCCCAGAAGTTGTAAAATCGTTTCCGACCATATCACGGTACTACTCGCGCCTTCGAAGCACAGTGTCTCGCAGAATATGGGCTGAAAGAGCTGCTGTACCTGTATGCTCTCGATATTGTCAAGCGATGGTGGAACTACTTTGCAGTGTGACAAGAGTGGTTAACAACGAGGGATGCATGATGCCAATTTCTTTCATGACAGCCTGGGAAAAAATTGTTGTTGACGCAGCCACGCCTCTCCCAATGCCAGAGACGAAAAATGGATGTAACTGGGAAGTTGAAGATAGTTGGGTTTCGAGTGATCGTGGATGGGAAATCTGGACCGGTGTTATGAAACGCTTTGCTGTTGACTGGAAAACTCCGTCCCAATCGGCCGTCCGTACACTAATGGAAGGTGGAGATGGGCCTCCGATGCTGCGAGAAGGATTTGTTGTCATTCGAGGTCTTGACTGGGACGAGACGAAGTACGGGAATGACGATGGAAAAGATAGTTATGAGAAAGAAAAGGAGAAACGTGACGAAGAAAAGAAAAGTGAAAGAAAATTGCCCAAAACTTCTGATAGCGAATGTCTTGAGAATGCTGAAGAGTTTAGTGATCCAGTTGAGGAAACCATGGTAGAAGCGAAAGCAGCCTCCGCTGATACTGCCGAAGATGAGACAGCAAACGAGACAAAGAAGAAAAAGAAAAAATCCCCTAGTCCAAAATTGCCAATTGGAACGGTTCTTTCGATTGAACCGTGGAACGGTATTCCTGGTATGGCACGACGAGTCAGGTGGCATCTGACTGGAAATGAAGGCGTTTATCGGTACGGTGGAGATGGTGGGTGCTACGATATTAGCCATGTGGAGGTCAATGATAGAGAGACCCGCATCCGAAAACGCCACCCGTTGCCCGAAAGTGCAGAACAATGCGCATCAAGACATGGTTTTGGAGTGGCAACATGCCAAAGCGTTTTACTTCGATTGAGACCATCAGAAAAAAGAGAAAAGGTTGATGGTGGAGAAGTTGTGGTTCACAGAGAAGGCGTCTTGGAATTGCCTGAGTTTGGATCTGGCATTTACGTACATTGTATTTTCAGGCCAGACGGGTCATTTGACGTGCAAGAAAAATATCTACTCTATGGATCAAAAGACTCTGGTTGGCAAGCAAGATTTGGGAAGCCATCTTATGTCCCAGGTACAGCGGTTACACTCAGACCCACAGTTTTTGAAGGAGAATCATTGGATGCGGATATTGATAGCATGCTGTCAAATCAGTCATTATTTGAAGAATTTGTCGGTACCTCTATTTACGATGTGGACGTCCTAAGAAATCGTGAAGACGGAAGCAAAGTACAGGTAAATAGTGAGTTACGAATAACTCGTGGGCGATCTTCTGTTCGTGATAACAGCTGTCGACCATCGATGCCTCTAGTAGAAGCGCCGATGCCCCCACCGATGCACTTTGATCGCTCCTTCCATGCCTCTTCCCTATCGTTATCACGAGATGGTAGGACATTATCATGTCTATCCTCAGATGGGAGAGGATCTGCTTTCGGAAATGTTGGTTTTTCGAAAGGTGTCCATTATTGGGAGATCAAACTTGAACAGGCAGATATTGGAAGCGTATTTGTTGGTGTAGCCGAGAAGCCAAATGATGGATCATTGCATGCATACGATAAAACCCCGCGTCTAGACAGATGGCATGGATGGGGTTTTGTAAATTTCAGGGCCACTTACACTCCGGGAGCTGAACGGATTTATGGGGCGCACTGCCACTCTGGTGACACAATCGGTGTATTGCTTGATTGTGACTCCGGACGAATTAGTTTTTTTCTTCGACGGGCTCAAATATGGTGAACACATTCTGAATGATTTAGGGTGTGCCTTCGAAAATATTTCTCCTTTCGGGTTCAATGTAGATGGGTGCGGAAGTGGTGGTGCTGGTCAAGGAGCACCGAGTGGTATTGAAGGAGGTCGGAGTGGTAGGTATACTGCGCAAGGCTGTGTGAGGCCAAGGACTCTTTGGCCCGTTGTAGGCCTTCGAAATCTCGGTGATCGAGTAAGCTTTTCACCGAAATGGAGCTCAAGTTATGGTGTTGATAGCGCTTCCACTGTTCGAAATATCCTTGCGACTGAGGAAATCGTACAGACTCTCTCAAATGTCAAAGAAGGAAATCGAAACTCAGATATGAAACCAAACTTGGGAATTCCTCGTTGGTTTATCGACGAAGCCTTTGGTGAATATAGGCGCTGGAATTCAGGTTTCTGTTGCAGGGCAACCACGCGAGGAAGTGGGCCGTTTCCGTTGACAGCTTTTGGTCTTGATGTGGATCTAGATTCTTCTCCATTAGCATGTGCCGCTGCAAGTGCACTTCTTGGTTTGAATCGTGCTCTCTTGTCCGGTGATCGAGTGCGCTTGAAGAGAAGTGCAGGTAGAATTCTTGAACTTGCTGAAGAAGCAGTTGTGTTGGGTTCATTTCAAGGCAGACTCTATTATAAAATTGTGTCGCAGAAGAGTGAAGGCGGGAGTCTCACTGAAGGAGGTGGTCGTGCTTGGTTTTGGGATGAAAGTGAAGTTGTGGATGGGCTTGAACTGATGAACGATTCAAAAGCAAAAGACATTGTTTTACCACTGATGGATAGATTCAGATGTACGTCGTCTGGAGGTTTAAAAGTTGTTTATGAAGGCGGTGCAGTTATTCGATCCGATCTTGAAATCTTTGAAGGATCACTCAATTTAGGGTCGATACCTAATGGTACAGTTATCTCAAAGAGTAATGTTCTCGAGAGGCGTGCGAATGCAAGCGGCGTAATTCGTTGTCGCGTTCGATTTGAAGAGCTAGAAGGATGGATCAGTACAAGAATTCGTGGCGGAGAAGAAGAATCAATCGTGATTTCAATCCGTCAATCCACAATCGATCTAACGGAGGATGATGGCGGAGAAGCGAAGGTCGAGAAATCCTTTCTGACTTCGGGAGATTGTGCACTAGAATGGTTCAAATATTATTCGGAGGCCATCGATATTCGTGACAGCAATAGCGATATTGCAATTGATGGCATTGACTCTTTTGAAAGCATTGCTGCTCAAGGTGTGATAGGTGGATACTCTGAAGTGGAGTCGGATGCTTTCCTTACCCGCACAGTTGGTACGATCTGTAATTTTTGTGAAGGCGGAAATCCTTTAGATGCCCCATTCGATCAGGTTGCATCTGCCATAGAGTACGCGACTGCCTCTGTCGAAGGTAGGGCGATCGAAGGTAATACTCTGAGTTCTCTTCAGGCAAATACAGCTGCTTGTACTGCTTTTGAATCATTGGAGGTACAGAAGCTACCATGTTTGCAAGCTATAATGGCGCGCATCTCTATACTCAGGGCATTCAATCGACGTGCGCGTATTGCTCTCCCATGGATGTCTATCCGCCCATGTCAAGAGGGCTCGGCAATTCTAGGTGGGATGTATGGACATGGTGCTTCAATTGATCGTGCTGGACGTAGTTCAAACAAGGAATTGATTTCTCAATGGATAGATCTCCCTTCAATAGCAAAAGACATCCGGAATATTCGCGGCTTATTATTTACAAGTGTGAAACAGGATCTCTTGCGAAGTATCACTGAGGCTACAACAACTCCTACTCCGCTGTCGCACGACGAGTATGAACTTCCACGAGAAATAAGGACAGTTCGAATCAACCGTCTCAGAGCTCGTCGTGTGATGTCTACAGACGACGTTGCAGCGAAACGAAAATACAGCGTGTTTGCGCAACTTCAGGACGAAACAAAAACATGGGGCGGAGCTGCATTTAGGAGAGGATTTGTAGCGAAGGGTCACGGTGGACAGAAACGAGCATTTAAGATGAAATTGATTGGTGAGGGTGTAAACGATTATTCAGGGCCATATCGAGAAGCCTTTACTGATGCCCTAAGCGAAATTCTTCAAGTCGGTGCAAGTGGGAATGGGAGTTTGGGCGTACTTGATCCAACACCAAATAACGAGTCCAGTATCGGTGAAAACAGAGACCTGTTCATGTTTTCTCTGAACAAAACCGATTGGTCGAAATTTCCCAATGTCAAACAATCGCTGACATGCACTGAAAAATCGATAAGATCATCTTTCTCAAGTTTAATATTTACTGGTGACGAATCGTCTCGAGAAGTCGAAGAAGCACTCGTTTTCCTAGGCAGGCTGACTGGAACAGCTTTTCGACATGGCATCCCATTGGATTTACCACTTCCGTTGGACTCAGTTTGGAGAGCAATGGCCGAAGAGGATAGTGAAAATGATGCATTGAAAGAATTAGACTCTCTTGCATACCAACATCATGGTAATCAGAAAGAAAAATCGATGTTGATGTTATGGCAGCAGAGAACGCTGAATTCGTTCATAGACGGCATCTCTAGTGTTTTGCCTGTTGAAATCTTCTCTATTTTAACTGGTGAAGAACTCAGAGATTTCTTTTGTGGAAATCCTGACATTGACGTCGACATGCTGCGCAGAGTTGTCGAGTACGAGGGATACGATGAATCCGATGAAGTGATTGGATACTTTTGGGAAATTTTACGAGAGTTTACAAATGAAGACAAGAAGCGGTTCCTTCAATTTGTCTGGGCACGCAATCGTTTACCTTTGAAGGAATCAGACTTCGATGCTCCATTTAAAATTCAGAAAGATAACGGAAACGATGGAGATCAGGCACTCCCAAGTGCGAGTACTTGCTTTTTCTCTTTGTCACTTCCGGAGTACAAGTGTAAGGAGCACTTGAAAGAAAAACTTCTCTTTGCCATCAATAACGTAACCACTATGGAGACTGATTTTCAGACAAATAGTGCTGAAATAGCCGAAGGATATAGGGCATTTTAATTGAGAAACGGCATGCGCGATAACTACAGAAGAG
>Ga0307398_10000034_pt1 | contig 12733 bp, 1 predicted proteins | sample SouOceMetPS10311_FD_200440 | JGI IMG/M metagenome (GOLD analysis project Ga0307398, IMG submission 200440) | Metatranscriptome of marine eukaryotic phytoplankton communities from Antarctic Ocean - PS103-11 (Eukaryote Community Metatranscriptome) | ecosystem: Environmental > Aquatic > Marine >... | reverse complement strand
GTATTTTGTGTTTGTTGAAAAATGAAGGATGACAAAATTTAGTAAATAATTCTAGCAGCTACAAGACGTTCTGGCAGAGCAGCGCTGCCCCCTTGTTGATCCAGTATTCGGGCACCTGGTCCGTTGGGAAGTGGACCGGCGTCACAAAGTTGGTGGAGTGGCCGGTGGTGGAGAGCATCCCGGCCCGGACATTGGTCTTGTAAGTAGGAGCGTTGTAGTCATCCTTTGGGATCTCAAAGTCGGGGACGGGCAAGAAGTGCAGCACGGGGAGGTACGAGACCATCTCGCCCGGAAGTGAGTCTGCAAGCATTTTCGTGTCGTCGTCCCACCGGAAGGCTTCCATGAAGAGGCCGTGGGCGAGCACGCCGTCTACAATTTCTGGCAAAGTAATCCCGGACTCTGCGACAGTTACGCCAGGCTGGATGTAGATTCCAGACATCACCTCGAACTTGTAGGTCAAGGTATCAATCGGAATATCGTACCGCCGGGCGTGCTCCTGCAGGCAACCCGTAAGGAAACCCTGAGTGTAGTAGAAGCCGCTTATCCAGTACGACTTTGGCTGACCTTCTAGCAGCCACCGTTCGATAAACTCGAGCCGCTTCACGAGGTCGTTCACCCAGATCCCAAGCGGCTGCAACGAGGGATAGCTCGCATCTGACCAGGCTTTCGGCACCTGGTTGTTGATGAAAGCGTTGTAGATAAGCTCAAGCTCAAGGCTCATGACAACCAAACCCTTGATCGCCATCTTCAAAGACTTCAGGTCGGCCCAGAGCACTTTCAGCAGGAGGTTGAACCGTTCAATCTCTTGCTTGAGGACGGTGCTCAACGACTTCACCTGCCCCTTCGGGTCTAAGTCGAACGTGCCTGCCAGGGCTTCGTCGATGTCAAGCAGCGTCGTCCGCAACTTCTCTTGAACCATGGACACGACATCAAACACGATTTCGTCTGGCGTCTTCTCTCCACCGCTCGAAGTGAGGCGGGGTTGGACGGAGAGGACTTCCGAAACCAACGCGTTCGCTTCAGCAGTGAGGAAAGAAATGTTGGCATTCTCGTGGAGCCCGAAGATGTCTGGGCCGTCGCTGAACGGGAACGACTCGATGTATTTGACGTACTCTGCCACCGTTCCGTAGTCGGCGGGGTAGTAGATGCCCGACTCGGAGTACTTGAACCCTGGTTGCAAGCTGTCCTCGATAAAGAACCGAACCAGGATGGTCCGCAGCGTCCGCTCGTCCCAGTGGTCGGTGACGCGCCCGCCGTAGTAGACTTCCCCAATCAGGTACGTCAGCGCGTCCCACGGCACATTGCCTTGCTCTTCCAGGAAGATGGCAAGGTTTGCCAACGTCGTCTCAAGGTCAGTGTTACTGAACCCATACCGAATGTTCCAGCCAAGCGGCCCAAACTTCTTCCGTTCCTGGATGTTGGCGTGAAAGAAGCAGAGGCCGAAGATGAGTTTCCGGTAGGTGCTCCCAAGCACGTGGTTGGCGAACGAATCGGGATCGACTCCGTTGAAGGACGCCCGCACGTTGGCACGGAGCCCCTTCGGCGCCTCGTTGGTAACCTTGACCGAGTTTTGCAGCACCCCAATCGGGAAGTAGTTGCAGGGCATAGAACTGAGGTACAGCCGGAAGTCCTCGTGCACAACAGCGTCCGGGTGGGCCAGGTTCTTGATCACAACCTCCATGCCATTCATCCAGGACTGAGCAAGGTGGCAATTCTGCAGGAACACCCACCGGCCTTTCTCAACGGCTTCCTTGATGAGCTTCTCAGCCACTGGCCCTTGGCCCTGGCCAAGGGAGATTGCAGTGTATTTGTCGTTGAAGTCCTTGCCAGTCGCGAACCGAATGAAGTTGGTCATCGGATCCGAACCAGTGGACAGGATGAAGATGAGCGGCACCTGCGGCGTCAAATCCTTGTAGACAACGTCAAGATCGATGGCAACACTCTCCACAAAGTGCGCCCCGAGGTTCACCGTGACAAACTGGATCATGGTGTCGATCACAAGTTGTGGCTTCACAACCTTGACCAGCGCTAACTTCTCGAAATCCGACAAGTGCGCATCCCAATCCACAGCAGTGGCTTCTGCAGCCCCTTCCCACGTTTCGTCATTGTTGGTCTCCACTGCAAGCGACCCAACTGACACTTTGAATGGCTTTGCGACGAAGTCGGCGGTGAGCTGATCAAACGCCTTCACCGCTGCTGCTTCCTCAGCAGCATCCTCGCCTTCAACAGCTGCTTTCGGGGCATCCAGCACCACTTGCGAGAGGTTGGCCGCCTCAAGATCAACGGTCCTCTCCCACACAGCATCTGTAAGCCAGCTGTGCTCTGGTTTCGGCGGACGCTCCTTGTCGCTTGCCCCAGCCCCGCGCAGGAAGAAGTTCCAAGTCCGGGGTGCGATGAGCCCCTTCTCGCGCATGATCTCAGCACAGAGCATGAAACTGAACACCAGCTTGTGCTTCTCAAACAGACCACGCGAGATGTTGCTGAAAATACTTTCCGTGCTGTAATTCATGATCGTCTTCAGCCGGACCTCCAGGTCGTCGTTCTTTTCGCTCTGCCTGATGCAAAGCTCGAAGAGGTTCTTAAAGTACGCCAGCGAGTACTGGTACATTTCATCAATCAGCCCCATGTCGGCAATTACAAAGAAGATGATGGACCCGCGCACCGACACGGGCACATATTTGGCCCGCGCCTCTGCAATGGCCGCCTCGGTTTTCTCTGCGCCGACTAGACGTTCTCCAATTGCGGTCGAAGTAATCTTCGACTCACCGAGCGTCTCAATCAACACTTTATCATCAAGGATGTTACCTTCCGAGTTGAAGAGGAGCTTCAGAATCTTGTCTTCGATGCTCTTGAGCTCGGCTTTGTCTTCGTTAATCTCGCGAACCAGCTTGTTCCTCGACTCTTCGAGGTCCGGCCGCTCGAGCCGCACCACATCGCCCAGCAACTGGTCCTCCAGACCTTCCTTCGTCACAGTAAAGTTGATGATTGTCACCTTGATGCAAATCTCCGGGAGGTAGTGCGGGTTTGACATCTTACTCGTCATGTAGAACCGGAAGTCCTTGTCGTAGTCAACGTCAGAGTCACCCAGCCGGATGAGAGTCCGGCCGCCTTGAACAAACGTCTGCTTGAGCAAGATGGGCTCAAGAGACGGATCGAGCGTTTCTTGCACTTCTTCCAGCAGCACCGGCGAGCCGGTCCGGATCCCGTTCTCCAGAGTCCGCAAAAAGTCTTTGTCGGTGAGCCTGACAATCTTGAGCCCGTTCCGGCGCTCCATCGTCTGGATCCAGGTGTTGGCCTGGTCCTGCGGGTCAATCATCAGCGGCCACCGCCGCCCTTGCGTCACCAGCACGGCGTTGTCGATCGAGAGCTGGTCGCGCGGGAGCGCGTTGGCAGTCCACCCCCGAATCTCGAAAGGGTCGGAGAGCACGTCGGAGAGCCCTTTGCCATCCGTTCGCGGGATGTTAAGCTCCATGCACTTGTCGGACCAACCTTTGACCAACTGTTCACGGTAAATGTTCGTAAAGGCGCCAAAGTACGCTACGCAAGCGGCCCCCAAAAACACGTTGCCGATGACGTCGACAAGCTCCTGATCGAACATTTTTACCTGCTCTGCCCACCGAACCTTTTCGCTGCCGAGGCTGGACTGCAATTGGCCAGCGCGGATCAAGCGACCTTTTGTCAAATCCGCCTGATCTTCTAAACTTTGCTTTTCCTCTACGCTGTCTTTGAACTGCTTTTGCAGCACCGCAATCTTGTCCGTCAACACCTTGAGACCGTCCTGCTTCTTTTTCAACGCAGCCATGGTTTTCGCCAGCGAAGCCTCAGCTTCGGCAAGCGCCGCCCGCTTGGGCTCGACAGTCCGGAACACGTTGGAGTAAAGGTGAATCGCCCGCACCCACAGGCACAGCGACCGGCACGCCGACGACGTTTTGGCCACAATGTCGGGCTGGAACTTTGGGTTCTCGATGTACTTCTTGAGCTTCTTGAGCGTTTTGTCGGAGACGCTGTCCTTGTCGTAACCAAAGAGCCACTTCATCAAGTCGCTTTCACCTAGCAGCTTTTTGGCCGAAGCCCAATCCACCTGGTTGCCCGTTTTGCCCGGGAACAGCGTGCAGACTGCCTCCATAACAACCTGCACCATCTCCGGCGGATTCGCAAAGGCCTTGATCTCGCCGATGTCTTTCTTATCGAGCGATTTCAGAGCATTTTCAGCAGCCGCCAAAGCAGGCAAGGCCTCATCCAGGTCGGCCTGGGCGCTTGTCTTGATTTCTTCGGTGGCAGCAGCTTCTATCTGTGCTTGCCCCGCCTCCTTTTCGACAACGATTTGAATCTTCTGGGTCTCGGCCTCTTCTTTTTGCACGTTTGTCATGAGGATCGCCGTCGCCTTCTGTTTCTCAACCAAGACGGGTTCGAGGGCTGTCAACTGAACCTCCATGGTGGAAATGAGCTCGTCTGTCTCGATAATCTTCTTGAGGCCGTTTGCGTAGCGATCACGCTGCTCTTTGAGGTCTTTACGCTTTTTCTCGAGCATGCTCTTGTACAAGGTGATGAGCTCAAGGTAACTCGTCGGTGTGGTGTAGTACCGGCGGCGAAGTTCGTCGTAGAACTGCTCGGCCTTCTCAGCCACGCTCATGTGGACCACAACGCACATCTCAGAGATGCACTCCTTCATCTCATCACTTCCGAGGTCGATGAACTCGAAAAAGCGCTCCGATACGCTTTGAAGGGCTTCCTTCGGCCACTCTGTGAACCAGTCGATCGTGCAGCAATTGACGAGCGACGGGAACATCCGGCACCGTGAACGGAACGCGTTCCCGACCGGGCTCATGCAAAGTACCATGTGGAGGTTTTGCCGGACGCGGTTGATGAAGTAACCGAAGACGGCGTCTCTCGTCTCAGGCAGGCCAGCGGCCTTGGCCAGCGGTCTGCAGGGGCCGATGAAGCGCTCGACTTCCTCCGGCTCAAACAAGTTGGGGACCTCACCAGAGTTGAGAATGTTGTTAATGTCCTCAAGGAAGCCCTCGTTGACAATCTGCGTGTCAGTGAAGAGGAAAGTGACCTCTTCCCCTTTGGACCCTGCTGCCATGTACAGTTCTTTCAGATCCTCTCTAAACTCTACGACTCCGTAGCCACGAGTGATTTCGATCTGAATGCACTTGAACCCGCTCATTACGCAGGCCATCCTGGTGAGACTCTGTTTGCCCGTACCACCGACGCCGACGAGGAGCGCATTGCCTCGAGGCTGACGGAGAATCCGAGCAATACGTGACACGTGCTGGATAGCGTCTTGGAAGAACACAAGGTTCATTTCACCGCCGGAAGAGTCCATGTTGTACGACTCGAGGTACTCGTCCAAGACGGGCCCGATCTTCTCCATCTCAAGCCTGTCGTAGAGGCGGTCTTCCTCAGCGGCACCGATCTTCATAAAGTCGCCAAAAATCACTGGCGTCTTTTGGAAGAAATCGGCCTCAATCGACTTTCGAAAGTGCTTCTGGCCCATCTCGGCAAGCATCCCGCAAAAGTACGTCTTGTCCTCTTTGTCTGTGAGCCGGTCGTGGAAGACCCGGAGACTCTCGTGGCAGAACAAGTCGAACATCAGATCCGGCTCCCGGATGGACTGCGTGTCGGCCATCAGCAGACCTTGCACAACTTTGCTCAAGTCACGGAGGTTGAAAAGGTAGTGCGACTTGCTCGGCGTCGGCAGCAGCTCTTCAGCCATACGGTTGTAGATCTCGGCAGCAGCGTCGATGATGTTCTTTGCCATTGCTTGAATTGGCTTGCTAAACTCTTCGCTCTCCAAGAACCCAGAGACCATCTGCACAAAGATCGTCTTCAGCGCAAGGTCATCCGGCTTTGGGAGCGAAAACATCGCAAAATGACGGATGAATCGTTCGGTCACTTCGTTACGGCCGCCACCAGGCGGAGCGCAAGCAGCGCACAGCACGACGTCCTTCACCTCCTTCCAGAAAAGCTTCTCACGGTCGTAGAATCCATGGAAGTCTTGGTACTGGCGGAGCAACTCAATCGGAGGTTGCGATCCGTACTCGTCGAGCTTCGGCATGTTCAAGTCGTCAACGAAGATGACTACCTTCTTGCCTGCTGGCGCACCGAGCCGGGTTTTCCCCTTCTTCTCCAGCTTTGACTCGATAATCTCTTGCGTTCGCCGAGCATCTGTTTGCGCCGAAAAGTTCATCGTCAAAGGGACAACAATGCCACCCTTTTCCTGCTGGTCGAGGCAGTCCTTCGCAACAACTGATTTCCCAACACCGGTCAACCCAGTGAAGAGAACCGAGTGGTTTCCTTGAGTAAATGTTTTGAGAAGGTAGCTATGCTTCAGCGTAGATGTAGTCGGGACCAGCATGTCGAAAAATTCCATTTCGTTGCTGTAGATAAACTTCGGGACCACTTCCTCCCACTTTGTAAACGCCGGTGGCGTCACCTCAAAGTCGAGGAAGAAGTCGTACAACAGGCCAAGACCTGGGATCCGCAACCCTTTGACGTCGGCCAAGAGATCCCGAATGTACGAGTCGAAGGTTTCCTGCGACTTTTGGTTCAAATTTCCTCCAACACCCCAAGTGACTGCGAAGCAGAAGCAAAGCGCAAGCCCGGCTGAGACGTCATCCTCGCTCTCTTCGGTGAATTCCACATCCAGCTTGCTATCTGGCACGCCAATCAGCTGCTCAAGGAGCGTGCACATGGTTGCAACTTTTGCGAGGTCCACTTGCGCCATGGTGACCAAGAAGTTCTTCCGGACGTTGTAGAGAATGTCGGCGAGGTACTGATCAACGAGCGACTTCAAAAACGCCTTTCCTTTCTCGCACAGGCGAGGAAGGTCTCGCAACCAGCGATTGAAGTATGGCTGCCACTTGAGATCCTTCGGGTCGACGTAGACCATTCCGCACCGGCTGACCGTGGCTGGGCTAGCCACTTCGAGATCCTTGACCTCGAAGCACATGTGCATGAATGGAGTGAGCTTGATCCGTTCGCTGTTGGCGAGACAAAGCATCTTGTTGTCGTCCAGCACTGTGTTCATGTTTTCAATCCAGAGGGCGTCGACTGGACCGTCGCACATGATCCACTGGTGGTCTTCGTTCTCGTTGCCTTGCTTGACGCACGCACGGACAGTGGTGGCCATCAAGCCGTCGGTCCACTCTGATGTCGCCAGGCTGACCTCGCCGTAGAGCTCTCCCATGCTGACAGATTTCGGGTTCATGACGTAAGTTTGGACCTTCTTGTACTCGGAGTTGACCGAACCTTCGCCGTCCTCTCCCAGCTTTGTGAGCGCATCTTGCAGCACCTCGTAGCAAGATGTCTTACCGCCTCCGGTTGGACCAACAAGCATCACACCATGCCGCACCACCATCGTTTCGTAGAACTGGATCACCTTTGCGACCTGAAGGTCCGTGAGGATCAGCCCCTTCGCCTTGATGCAGTGTTCAATGGCGGCTTGGAGAGAGCCGTAGTCGTGGTCTTCGAGGATGACGCCTGGGAAAAGATCGGAGAGGATGGCTCTGAAAAGGATGGCGTCGTCCGTCAAGAACTTCGGCAGGTTGCTGTCCCGCAACGCAGTCAGAAGCACTTGGGCTTCTGCCTGACCGACTCGCGACCGCTTCAGCTGGCCAGCCATCACAAGCACTGACTTGACGGCCCGCATGCCGAAATCGTAGTGGCTCTGCTGGGAAAGCTGCTCGGAAGCAAGCTTGTACATCTGGACCATCTTTCGGGCAAGGCTTGTTGGGTCTTCGAACCCCTCTGAGAAGAGGATCACCTCCGCAATCAAGCCGTAGTCGGGCACCATCATCGCCTGCGGCCTGAACAAGGCCTTCAAGTTGTCCGGAAGTTCTGTCCGACCGGCGTAACCAGGGTTCATGGTGATGAATGCAGCGCATGTTCGGATCAAGCCAATCTCTCGGCCTTCAAAGAAGAACCGGGTTTGGCGAGCAATCTTGGCATTCCGGATCGTCAGAATCTGCTGCGCAATCACTGACAACACCTCAATGTGGATCCGATTAAACTCGTCGAAGCAGCACCAAGCTCCCGACTGTGCGAGGCCGGCGAAGAATCGCCCTGTCATCCGGAAGTCCATCTGCTCCGAGCAGTTGAAGACGACGCAGCAAATGCCAATCGCCTTTGCGAGGTCCTTTGTGGTCTCAGTCTTTCCCGTTCCGGCAGGGCCGGCAGGGGCACCGCCGAGGTCAAGCTGGATCGCTCCGAGCAAGCAAAGGTAGCAACTGTCGGTGAGCGGGGTGACGACCAACCGCATGTCGGCTCCAATGTACTCCCAAGAGTAGTAGCAGACGGCGTTCGACATCTGCACAACGCACGTGTCCAACTCTTCGTCCCATCGGTAGCGGAGCTGCTTCGTCCACTCGAACTTCTTCACAGAGTCGCACCCGACCTTAATCATGTGGGTGACAATGTCACGCGCGTGCACATCGAGGGTGATGAGCGCGCTGAGGACCCGTCGGAACAGCTTCGCGAGCTTTCCACGAGCGAGCGCAGCCAGCTCCGCGAGGTTCTTCTTCGATTCGATTTCATAGAGTCGGAGTGCACCAATTGGATCGTCGCTGTCCAGGCACTCAATCATCTTGGATGTCCAGTAAATCTGGCTAACGAAGAGGGTGACCTGGCTTGCGTGGTGCTGGGCCCACTCGGGCCGATCGTTGCGTCTGGCGTAGTCGGCGATGCACTCCTTTGATCCCATCGTGAGCGATTTCACCATCGCCTTCTCAACATCACCGAGCCAGACCTCGACGTTACCACGCGCCTTCAAGCCTTTGCCGTACATGACCTTTTCGCCCTTTGGACAGTTCATGGCCAAAATGTCGTTGGTGTAGATTGGCTTTCCAGTGTCTTCGTCGGTACCGCTGACATTAAACTCAAGCGATTTGATGGCGTCGAAGCACTTCTGGACGTGCGGCTGCACGGCCAAGAAGTTCCTGGTCTGCGACAGAATCTCGAGAAGCTCGTCGTTCGACAAGAAGTAGAACCGCGAGAAGACGGCACGCTTGCCCTCGAGGTAGTCTTCGAGGCACTTGTTGATTGTGTCGAGCATTTCGTTGTTTTTCTTGAACATTTCGAGGAAGCCCGGGGTGCAACCAGCCCGCAGCGCATTCGGGAACGAGTTGGTCTTGCGCATGGCCTCCTTGAAGGACTTGTCCACAAGCTGGAACATCTTGGCTTCTTCCGGCAGCTGCCGCACAATGTCGGGGGCGCTGAAGATGCTCTCCAAGTACTGCCACGACTGCTGGCAGGTGAGCCACTCGTCGAGCGTCTTGGAGAACAGCTGAAGGGACGTGTTCATGTTGTCCACCCGGTCGCGGATCGGTGCGCAGTGGCGCGACCCAGCAATGGTTGAGATCTTGACCTGGCTATCATCCAGCAGCTGCTGGATTTCCTCGAGGTTTCCGCCGAGGATGTACACGTCTTTCGCACCGCGGTACGCCACACAGGTGAACTCCTGCGCCGGCTTGTGGGCCTCGCCAACCTTGCCGTTCCCGTTCCAGTCTTCTTCGAGGCTGGTCATCATGACCTCCAGCGCCGCCTCGCTAGAAGCGCCGCCTCCAATCTCCGTCAGCAGCTCGGCCTTCTCAGTGTTGAAAGCCTCGTAGTCCTCGAGGAGCGCAAGCGTGAACACTGGGTTCCCCTCTGCGTCGCGAGGGTTCTCCGGATCAATGTTGGACCCGAGAGTCTCGTTGATCCTGGCCCAATGCCGCTGCTCCAGGTTGGGGTTGCGGAGATCCATGATCACTGGGCACTTGTCCTTCATCGTCTCGATCTTATCCTGGAGGAGAGGAACCACATCATTGGGTGGAAGCACCTTGTTCATCGCGTAGACTTGCTTGAACATCTGGTTCACCTCGTTCGACATGGCTTCGGCATCAATGTCGGTGAACACCATCTTGCTCCATTCGAGGTTCATGGTCTCCCACTTCATGACGTTCTTCCACAAGTTGTTCTTAGCCCGGACTTCGGCGTGCGTCTCCTCGAGCGAGTTCAGCTTTGTGACCTCCATCTTGAACTGCCGCTGGTACTTCTTGTACGTGGCGGCCTTGGCTTGCAGCGACTCCATTTCTTCGAACAGCGCCGTAGTGAAGTCGAGCGCCTTTTCGGGGTCAGCTTCGGCATCGAGCACAATCTGCTCTTGCGACCGGTTCCGCACGGCAAGCACATCCGCACCGAGCGTGGAGATGTCTTTCCCGAGCAGCGCTTCGAGCTTTGTGACCTTCTTCGGCCGCTCGTCCAGCTGCTCCTTTGTCAAGTCGATGATCTTCATCATCGACTCACGCAGCGTCCGGTTCTCGGCAACGTCCTCTGGCTGGCAGAGGTCAGTAATGTCGAATTTCCCGATGAGCGCGTAGAAATCCGTCACGCGCTTCACGTCTTGCTCCAGCTTCTTGGTCTGTGCGTCGACGCCCTCGAGGAATTCGAGGTTTGCTACGTACTGCTCGGTGTTCTCGGTCTCTTGCCCCAGGTTCTGCTGCACCGAGTCGATCTGTAACGTGAGATCTTCGTTCTGCTTTGCGGCGAGCAGCGGGAGCGCGATCTGAATGATCTCGAGGCACCGCTGCGGCGAGGGCAGCAAGACGTTCTTGAACGCTTCGCACTCAAGCTGGAAAACGGCGACGACCACCTTTTTCTGAATCGCCGAGCCAAGCGAGAACATTCGCTTGTACTTCATGATCGACGTGTCGAAAAACTCGGGTTGGTGCTCGGTGGTTTGGACCCATTCGACGTCGAGAGACTCGTTCTCCTTGTACATCGCCCGGAACCGGTCCAACGAGTTGGCGTACGACTGCGTTGCCTCGAACGACCGCGTGAGAATGTGTTCAATGTCGGTCTTGAGGGTTTTAAGCTCGAGGTCGTCGTCGAACACTGCGCGCAGGTTGACGCCGTCTCCGAGCTCCACGTCAGCTTGCCGGCCGGCGATGATCGGCCGGGTGAAGGGCTGCAGCCTGTCGTCGAGCAGGAGGCACTCGAGCCCGATGACTGAGCTCTGGAACACGTCGATGAGCTCCTGCATCTCCTCCACCACTGTGTGCAGCTGCGGCTCGAACGTGAGCGTCTCCGTGTCCATTGACAACTCCACCTGGATGAGCGCCGCCCGTTGCGGCTCTTCCTGGTTCACCCTGCCTTTGTTGGCCGCCGCCTTTTGCCGCGCAGCAAAAGCATTCGTGGCCTTCTTCGCCTTCTCCGGGATCTGGCACTTGAACTTGGTGCCGTTGTGCGACACCACAAAGTTGGGCAGCGTGGCCACCAAGTCGAACTCCTTGGCTTGCTCGGCCTTGTACTGGGCAACGGCGCGGTCGTCCTCGAGCATCATCTTCCACTGCTGCGCCTGCTCTTCCGCCGCTTCCGCCTTTTCCTTTACCACGTTCTCCCACTTCTCGTAGTCGAACGCCTTCGGCTTTGCAGAGTCTTGGAGGCCGCCAACGTGCCGCTTGAGCACAGCGACCGACTCGATGGCAAGCGCCTGCATGGCGCCGGCAATCAGCAGGTCGACGAGCCGCACAAAGTTGCGGAGCCGGTCGCACACCCGGCGCTTGATGGCTTGTTGAGTGTACGTCATCTGCTGCGGCTGGCCCTCGCCGTCTTCGTTCACAAGCAAGACGTCGAGCCCGTTCTCGTCCACAGGGAAGCCGCGCTCGGTCAGCAGCTTGCAGCAGGCTGACATCACAATGCGCTCGCAGTCGGATCGGAAGTCCCCAAGCCGGCCCTTGACCAGTTCGATCTGCGTGTGTTGCGTCTCCAAAAATTCTGACAGCGTGTACGTCTTCACCGGGTCGATCTGCAACAGCTGCAGCTCCACGACGTCGATGCAGTGCTTCCGGATCTCGAGGAGCGCCGGCTGCAGGCAGATGTCGAGGAGGAACAGGCCGCTTTCGAGGTTTTGGCCCATCCGCTCCTGCTTGGTCTTGACGACCATGGTCCGCCAGAGTGCGTACTGCTTCCAGAGCCGGAAGTTGGAAAACGTCTTGAGCTCCCGGATCTTGGTGAAGTTGCCAATCTCCTCGATCCACCGCTCGAGCGACGTGTACTCTGACGTCTTGTCCATGACGTGCTCGACCCCAGCCTTGCTGATAGTGTAGAAGTCGTTGGCGTTGATCTCGTCGTGGCCCACCACGCGGAGGTTGTATGCGTGGTGCTCGTTCGAGGCTCGCCCGTGCTTGGGCATCATGTAGAAGAACGGGCTGCCCGGGATCTTCTGCACCAGCTTCGCAAGCTCGAGCATCCCAAGCGACCTTGCCTGGTCCACCACCGCTGCTGGATCCTCCAGATCGTCGTCGCCTCCCGAAAGCGATGCGGTCGACGCCGGTGGGGTCGGCGGGATCTTCGGGAGCAACGAAGGCTTGGCCTCATTCAGAGGCTTTACCGCGTCCACAGGGACCGCGTTCGTTTGTGTGAGGTTTGCCGTCTCCCCGCCCGAGAACCGCAGGCTAGTCCCCTTCGGCAACGGGATGAACGACTTGATAGGGCTCAGCCGGTTAGGGACTGCCGCCGACTTGGATCTTGGACTCCGTGCTGGGCGGCTGAGCCGAAAGCCTTGCGCCTTAGGCGGCTGTGGTTTTCCAGAGGAGTATAGGCGAGATTGAAGCGAGCCAACGTCTGGTCGGACCGGTGACAACTTTGTTGCCCCGGCACCGCCGCTGCTGCCATCGGTCGGCTGTTCCGAGCGAAACGGCATCTCCGCCAGCCTCCGTTCAGACGGTGTGTCCGGTCAGAAGCCTTTTTC
>Ga0307398_10000030_pt1 | contig 12915 bp, 1 predicted proteins | sample SouOceMetPS10311_FD_200440 | JGI IMG/M metagenome (GOLD analysis project Ga0307398, IMG submission 200440) | Metatranscriptome of marine eukaryotic phytoplankton communities from Antarctic Ocean - PS103-11 (Eukaryote Community Metatranscriptome) | ecosystem: Environmental > Aquatic > Marine >... | reverse complement strand
GGGCAAACCGTCTCAGAAGCAGTGTCTCTGTCGCGGAAATTTGAAAAAGCAAAACGAGGAGCACCTTCTCTGATCGCTTTCATCAGACATTTGCGGAAGATGCTTTCTTCTTTGGACGTCGGAAAGCGCATGCTAGTTCCCGGTGGTATTAACTCTGGTCGGAAGATTCAGAACATGGTTTACATCGTAGAAAAGATGGATGAGAAGTCGTGGCGATTTTTAGTGGTGAACACTGGCTTTGGGAACAACTACCATCCGAAGCAAGCTCAGGAGCACCCGAAGATCAAGTACAAAAACTGCGTTGTGTTCAATAACATCCCAGAGGAGCGGATTCTTGATGATGCGTGGTGGCTCTTCATCCTTCGGCTCATGGCCATGCCAAATCCTCAGTACACCGACGAAACACTGTACGACTTCCTGCTCCCCTATCTTTCCAACAAACCACTCGAGGATGCCCTTGTTGATAGTTTGGAAGAGTTCGATTGGCGGACGCCGCAGCGGTCGCTTTGCTCTGCCTACCGATCCTTGATGGAGTCCTATTACTACATGCTTCAAAAAGCGGCGCTCACAAAGGACCAAAGGAAGCAAGTGTTCTTTAACCTCCGGCGGCAGTATATGAAGATGGTCATTCACGATTTGCACGCCGTGCAGGATCTGTCAGAGTCTGACGTTCGCTTGGTCACTCTCGCAACGCAGCAGATCTCCTATCACGCCGTCAAATTAGGCGACAAGGACCTCCTCTCCCTAGAGCAGCTCAACGAAGTCAGAAACACGGTCGACGTTATCCAGAAGCGCGTTAATAACGCGCAGCCAAGGTCCGCCAGCGATTTCGCTCGCGATGTACAATACGAAGAAGCACCATTGGTTTTAAATCTGTTGGATGGCGGCCCTCCGCCAGAGCTGGATTTGGACTCCGGGAAGACGATGCGCTATGAGTGGATGAACCTCCCCATGTTCAAGCGATTGCTTCGCGAGGAAGACGTCAACGGTTATGCCGGCGATCCGATTGACATGCCGCGATTCGTCCCCATCGACTTTCTTCTCGTCCCGAAAAGAGCGGACAACTTTGAGGACTGCCTCACCGCTCTGCGCTGGTGCGACAAACTCTGCACCAAATGCGAGACGCAACAAGCCTTAGTGAAGCACTGGACCTTCCTCAAAGTCGCCCTCTGCGAACACGTCTTCACAAAAGTTGTCCCGATCCCAAAGCCTATTTCGAGTCCCGATCGTGAAAAGTGCCCGTGGGCGACGGACCTTCGCTACGCGTTGCAGTTGGACATTCTCGTGCTTTTGCAGCGGATCTCTGAGCACTTCACCTCTGCTGCCTATAGCGTTCGGCCCACGCGGCAGTTCTTTGCTCTGCGCATCACCGTCATGGGCGCGATCGCCGCCATTGCGGACGTTGTCATGCGGAAGCGCGCCACGGACATCCCTTCAGAGCTGTGCACCAAAATGCTTGGCGATGGCACCGGGATCGGATACGGATTAGGCGCTGGACGCTTCGGGAAAATGTCCGAGACTATCCCCGTCATCCGACCAGAACTCAACGTCGCCCGGACATCCGTCATCGACTACTTTGACAACTCAGGAGTTGCTGATGCACAAAGGCTGTTTTGCTGGGAGGACAAGGAGGTGATGACGCCAGAAGCAGAAGTCAGCATGCTGCAGCTTCTAGGCGAGGTCTGCATGACGTTCCCCTACCCACCAGACAAGATCCCCGTCTACCTCATCACGGACTACATCCCAAAGAACTACCCGGAATGGGTCTGCTACCGGGATATTTGCTTTTTGTTCAAACTGACGATGGGAACGGACCGCAAAGGGCTTCCAAGACTCGGGATCTACTTGTGCAAGGTTTGGGCGTCCGGAAATTGAGCTGCTACTCGCGCGGACATCTCTTCCCTAGCCAAGCAATCCCTTCATTCTACTGTGATGACAAGATTCAAACCGAAGATGACGTTCTGTTTGTGGAAAACTCCCGCCTTCCAAACTTTGACAATCTCGTGACGCAAAGGGACAGCGAGCTTTTGCTGAGCTACATGACAGTCCCATACTTGCGGCTGCCTCTCATCATGTCCTTTTTCTCCACAGAAGACCGCATACACTGCTTGAAGGCTGATAAGCTGAAAGACTTGCTCAGCGCTGTCTTATTCGAACCTAGCCGATACCTACCTTGCGGTATGAATGTCGCGCCTACGATGGTTCCGACTGAGGACCCAACGCTTTTGTGCACTCCTTACGGACTTCTTTTCAACGAACTGCAACGCTCCCCGATGGGAGTGATCGATTCGATGATGGACTTACTCAAGCTCGCGCTTGACCTGGACATCGGCACCTTCAAGGCTCCGAACAGCGATATCGTGCGCTACGTCGTCCGCACGGCTTGCCGCTTTGAGAATTACATCACGTTCTTAATCCAGCACGCCACGGACTCGCACCCGCACATCCCCTCCTCGCGCCTTCGGGATGTTGAGGTTACCGATGACTGCTTGCAGACGCTGAAAGACGGGCGGGAGAGGCTTCGCACCATGCTGCGCGGGCACTGCCACAACATGTTCGAGTCCTGGATCGACCAAGCGCTCGCAGAAGTGGAAGGGTTGACAAAAGAGGATGCGAAGAAAATGGACGAAAACGTCAAAATCGCGTGCAATCTCTACGCACATTTGGTTCTCGTTTACCGCAACACGATCAACGACAAAATGGATTTCCGAGCAGTGATTACCTTGCTGTCAAGTTTCACATTTCTCAGCAGCCGGCATACGTGGAACCAAGGCCTCTTGGAGGTCCCCGAAACCGAGCTTTTCGAGACGATGCAATACCTCCGACGCAGCCTCATCAACTGGATGGATGCGTGTCCACGCGAGCAGTTTAATGAAGGTATGCAGGCGATTGTGCGGGTCACTTCGGGTGCTGGTCGGCGCGTGAGAGGACCGGACGACGTCGTCGAGGGCTGGGGCAAACTGACGACCGAGCTCGCGATCCTTGACTCCCCGAATCAGCGCGGTCGATACTTTGTGGTGGAGAGTCACCATCGAAGGGCAATTCTTGATTTCCAAACCAGCGCCAGGCCCGTTCCGTTCACAACCGGGGACAGAGACTACGGATGCGAAATCAACCTCAACTCCTTACAACTCACCATGAAGAGCAACCACCTGGAGGCGCTTCCGAGTCATATTGCAGGCACAGCAGACATGAGCGAGCTTTTCGCGGCGAAAGAGTCGATGCAATGCGCGCTCGTTTCTCAGACAAAGCACCGCGTGTGGTACAAGCTCGTCGGGCCGCACCACTCCGTGCAGTACTGGGATCAGGACAAGCGTCCCCTGGACATGGTCTCCTACGACCGCCAGTACGACCCCGGTTTCCTCGGCCCCCACGAGAGCTGGGTCGGCGCCCTTTTCGAGCCCGTCCGTGTCTCCTTCTTTGTGAAGCCCGTCGAATTCCCATTCATGCTTCCCGAGCAAGAGCTCACCGCTGACGACCGAATCTGCGTCCTCCAGTGTGTCCATCCGAAATTGCAGCAACTGTTCAAAGAAGTCATCGTGTATCGCGACTACAAAATGGTCGAAGTGTACGACGTTCTCTCCCACGGACGACGCTTCTACCGGTCCTTAGTGTTCACGACCAACACTCGATTCTCCCTTCGATTTCTACAAGAGTCCACAGAAGCCAAGCGCAGCACACCGCCAGCTTGGATCTTACACGGAGCTGGAGATCCCAAAGCAGGAAATAGCGATCCGGAAACGAGTGTAATTACGCGAGAAGCGCATCTTCCGAACAACTATTCTGGAACAGAGGAAATGTTCATCCCTGCCAGGCTGCTGTTTGGAATTCTGCCCTCTGCGTTGTTGGAAACGCACTTGTTTTGGCAAGACGACAGTGACAATATTCGCGGGTACCCAAAGGACAAGCGAGAGATGCACATTCTCCTCATCGAGTTCAACAAGCAGAAAATTGACGGGTGGAACCTTGAGGACGCCGTCGCGCGCGTGAGCAAGCGCTTTTTGGTCAAAGACGACTATAAAGTCGAGCCAACGCTTGAAAATCTTTTCGAAAGCGTCAACGCGGAAAACGAGACGGGACTCTACAATGAGAAGGGCGCTCGAACTCGCCCAGAGAAGTCAAGCAGGGAGCTGGACCTTGGTGTGTATAAAGACGAGGACGAATTAGTGCTTTTGAACTTGCTTCACGCCCCGCGCGGTAGCCCATTGCATTCGATGGTGCAAGTTCTGACGCGTTTGGAAACCGCTTCGCACATTCTGGCGTGGTCGAAAAAGAAAACCAGCGACCCATCAGAGCTGTGCACGATTGACGTGGTCGAATTGCCTCGGCAGGAGCTGACGTTCAACGCCAAAATCGACTCCGACGGCGTCACGCGGCTGTATAGTGTGGACCACTCTGACCTGTTCGTCTCCAACGAAAGAAGGCCCCTCATCTGTAAGCTGATTCGCGGAATCCCCCACAGCCTGATCCTTTCAAACGCCAACAACGAAACCCAAATCCTCGTTCCTTCCTTACACCCTTACCGACCGCCTATTGGGACTGATCCGTTTAGCACGTGGCTGGTCATGGACCGGTCCGATCTCGTGTGGCAGTCCGTGAGTGACCCTCCCTACTTCCTCTACCCAGTGCACGTCTCGCTCAGTTTCATGTTCACGAAGACGTTAGGGTCCGCGCTGTACCTGCTGTTGCTTCGGTTTTTGAATCGGGACTATGACAGCGTGTACCGCCTGTCCACGTCGATCAGCACGGACACGGACTTCAACATGGAAGAACAAATGATCTTCATAGCATTGAAGCACTGCGGCGATGACCAGCACCCGAACGCACACGCAGTGCGCGCGCGTATATCCCTCATGACCCAAGACAGTCCCTCCCATCCACCATGGGATCTCCCCGACGAGCTCTCAAAACTCGTTGTCAAATGGCCACACATATCAAGTACGTGTCGAATGGACAGGGCAGAAGAGCTGCAAGTATTTCAAGAAGCGGAAAGTCAACTGAAGAAAATGGAAGTTATCAAAAACCTTCTCCTTTCGAAGCAGAAACCGGAAATCGAAAAGCTGGCGGAGGATTTGCTGAACCCAGATCCGGGGCAGACCTTCCAAGAGCGAAAGAAAGCCGAGGAGTTCCTCGAACAATGCCGAGAAAAGATCGAAGCCAAGCTGGATGTCACAATTGAGGACAGGTTGATCAAGATGTTTTTCAAGAAGGTGTTGCAGAATGCATTCCTGGATGAATATCACGACTGCTTGCTTTTCAACCGTGTTCGCTACTTGGAAAGCCATGTGGACGGCCTCAAAGCGAGCCAGATCAAAGTTCCCAAGAAGCGAAAGACATCCGACTGGCATTTGCATTCCGACCGCGGTGCTTTTTACTGCAATGTGACGCCTTGGCAGATGCGCACGATGCGATTCAAGGTCCCGCAAGCGCTCAACGGGCACATGGTCTGCGAAGCAATCGACACGCTCCTCAACAGAAAAGAAGAAGAGCGCGAAACCCTGCTCGGGGGCCAAGTCGGCTACGGGTTCCTATTCTTGTACATGCTCTACACCAAATCAATTCCCACACGGATTGGGGCAAACGACGACTCCTGGAGTTTAGCAAGACTTTGTACAAAATATTACATCGATACTTTCCGAGAGACGCACTGTACATACGACGAGCTCGGAAATATGATCGTGGCAGAATTCCCAAATCAAACGATTTTTGCGTCGATTCTTTCGATCATGTCGCAGAATCCGCAGATCATCGACAAGCTTCCGAAGTTTGTGGACAATCGGGCGCAGAAGGCCCAGATGCTGCAAGGCTTCATTGACGACCAGAACCCCGTGTCGCCGTTGGACAATTTGATGACGGAACTAGTGCCAATCTTGATGAGCTTCCAGGAAACCGTAAGGCCCAAGTTCGATTACACAACTCTGCGGAAGCTCCCGGAGCCGAAAATGCTGTGTAAAGTGACAAAGTACGCGGACCCGAACATTTTGGAAAAAGTGGAGGATTTGGAGGGCGTGGAGCGAAGTGCGGTCAGTCCTCAATTGAGCAACTTCTTGTGCGACCGAAGGGAATTGAAGGGATTCAATTTGGAGATGCTCCGTTTGCCTCTGGATGCAGAAGAGAAAACGAGAACGGAAACTGCGTTGCAAATCAGCGACGAAACCTTGGACGAGTTTGGTGGATCTCCGCTCAAACAGCTTCTAGGATTCGTTGAAAGCGAATCTCCGAGTGATCTTGTCGATCCTACGCTGCCGTTCGATATTTCAGGGCACAGCTATGCGGAGACGGATGTTGCAAAGAGTTTGATCAAGCGCTTGCACGAGGACCTTGGGATCCACGCGAAGCGGGTGAATGACGGGAAGAGGAAAATCATCAAAGGGCTGACCAACGCGCGGCTCGAATCGTTCGTGAGCAACGGCTTTTCAGAGGAGTCTGCAAACATCGACAGCTGCATGAAAATGCTGGACGAGCTCCGCACGATCGCGCTTTCGTTGAAACAAAACGACGACACTTTTGTGGATGCTGCCATTCCAGTTATTGTACAAACTGCGAACTACGTCAATCTCAAGGATGCGACTTTTGATCGGATGAAGTATTTGCTGAATCGGCATGCCGGGCGCGAAAGTAGTATGTGGATCAATTATCTGATTGGAAGCCTGATCTCTGACCGCGCGACGTTCGATTTGCTAAAACTGAATCCCTACCTTGACCCAGCAGTCGTTGACGATCTCGAATGCCTCATCATGCACGCTCTCCTTCACGCAAACCGCCACGGGCAAACAAACGAAGTTCTCGGCGCGATCCGAAATTTGGAAAAGATGCTCTCCATTGCGAAGAAGCCATTGAATGAGCGCAGCACGCCCCCGGATGCGTTGCTGGCAGGTCTGAAGTCTCGGGTTGAAGAACTGGCTCGACTGATCTCCAAAGGAAGATATTACGTTGAAAAAGACCGGACCTTTGACCCTCGGTATTTGCTTTTCGAATTTACCTGGAATATCACTTTGCGCGACCGACAGGTCGAAATCGTACGCGAGTTCTACTCCAGCATCAAAAAAGGAGAATCTCTTGTCAAGCAGATGATTATGGGCGCAGGAAAGACCACAGTGGTTTCTCCGTTGATCAACCTGATGGTTGCTGACGGCAAAACGTTGATGGTGCAAGTCGTGCCGCCGCAGCTCTTAGAGTTTTCCCGAGGACGTCTCCGCGAAACCTTCAGCTCCATCATGCAGAAACGAATTTACACCTTCAACTTTGACCGGTCCTCAACAATCGGACCTTCCACCTTCCAGAAATTCCAAAACGCGATCAAAAACGCAGGCGTGATCGTCACCACTCCCACCGCAATCAAATCACTCATGCTCAAGTATCTGGAATGCTGCAATTATGTCACGGATGAGAACAGTCGGCGGCCAAAGGATTTGAACAAGCTGACTCAGAACATCGCCAAAGCACTTCGTGTGTTTAACAACGGTGTGCTAATGATGGACGAGGTCGATTTGATTTTGCATCCGCTGAAATCAGAATTGAATTTCCCGATTGGAGCCAAGCATCCTTTGGACTTCAACCCTCTGCGCTGGAAGCTACCAATCCACATGCTGGATGCTTTCTTCTATGCGAGCCGGGGGAAGATGTCAGTTGGTTTTGAAGGCGGGCAGCGGGCGATTGATATTTTGGAGAAAATCAAGGGCGCGATTGAAGCCGGGACGAAAGTGAAGGCGCTTCAATTGATCCCGCACATCATTCTTTTGAACGAGGAGTTCTACCACGTGGAACTCAAGCCGCTTCTCGCGGAGTGGGCCTTGCTATGGCTCGAAGTGTGCCACTTCAAAGGTGTTGATGAAGACGACCGACGCGAGTACATCTTGAAAGGACCGTTCCGATGTGGACAAGCCGCGGAAAGGGTTGAAAATCAGTGCACGGTTGACCACAAGAAGATGCTGAATCTTGTTCACGACTGGCTACGATCGTTTGTCCCCCACGTTACTGCCAAGGTGGACCGCGTCACGTACGGAATCATGACCGAGGAAGACCGCAAGCGCGCTCGCGGGATCGATCCTATGATGCCCGCTACGCGCTTCAAAATGGCCATCCCCTTCGTCGGCAAAGACGTCCCCAGCAGAAGCTCCGAGTTTGCCCACCCCGACGTGATCATTGGGCTTTCCGTTTTGGCGTATCGGTACGAGGGTCTGCGCTACTCGGACTTTGTGGATATCATCGCAGAGCTTCGCTCGGAAGCGATCAAGGAAACCATCCCTTGGAACGAGCGCAAGGCCGTGAAGCGGTACAACAAGTGGGTCGAAGAAGCTGGTGCAAAAATCCGAGACGTTCACAAATACGTCTCGCTCGAGGACCAAATGGACGAAGATTGCAAAATGTCCGACGACGAAATCACCTACGTCATTCCGCTCAAGCTCTTGAAGCGCTCAAACGAGGACCAGATGCAAGAGCTTTTTGATGTCTTCCGACAAGTTCCTGATGTCATTCACTACTACCTCGAAAAAATGATCTTCCCAGCATATATGCGGCATCAGATTGTAAAACTCAGTGCCAGTGGTCAAGAACTTGGCGGTCCAATCCTGTTTCAGCGCAGGATCGGTTTCTCCGGAACTCCGAGTGATTTATTGCCAATCGAACTTGGCACCTGCGGTTACGAGCCTGGTTCTGACGGAAAAATGCTCACCTACCTCACAGATCCCAAGATTTGCAGCTACGAAGTCCTGCCTGAACGATGGAGTGTGAATTCCGTCCTTGACCGTATTGCGCAATCAACCGATCCCAAATTCAACGCTCTCATCGACACCGGAGCATTGATTACGGGGATGACGAATTTCGGAGTCGCAAAGTACCTTCTTGACCACGGTCTCTCCTGGGCGGAGGGCGTTGTCTTTTTGGACGCTGATGACAAGCAGCAGATTCTCGTGCGCGCCACCGGCCGCGTTGTCCAGTTGAACCAGTGCGGAATTGAGAAGAAAAACCGATTTGCGTTCTACGATCAGATACACACAACAGGAATGGATATAAAGCATGTTTACAATGCCAAAGCAGTGGTGACTCTTGGAAAGGATATGGTTTTCAGAGATTACGCCCAGGGAGCTTTCCGAATGCGAGGTATCGCGAAAGGCCATACGATTCATCTGTTCATCATTCCCGAGATTGAAATCTTGATATCGAGGGAATTGACGAACGCTCACGAAGGGCGTTGCCAGCAGGTCACGGATCAGCACATCGAAAAAGCAGTTGAAGCAGAAATGGAAAGGGCACGCAACAAGGGCCTTCCCATTGACGCATACTTTGCTGAAAAGAAGGCGCGCCTGGGCGGAGAGCTGGACAAATTGGACACGGAGTACCGCAAGCGCGGGCTGAACGTAGCCATGCTGCGGCAGCTTTCCTCGGAAAGGTTTGAACGCACGGAGTTTGACAAAGATTGCAATCGCATCAACGGCAAAGTGAAAGATTCTCTTCTTGACGGGCACCCGAGCGCAAAGGAGCTCATTCTCTTTGAAGAAGGACTCGCGAAAGTTCGAGATAATGCTCACGTAGAAGCTGCATCGATGTTCCCGCCAGAATTCGTTCAATGGAGCGATTTGCCTTCGGAGAATGTGCGGCAGGTTCTTGTGGATGTCTCAGCGTGGCTGAATATCAGTTCGATGCGGCTGGAGCGTGTGCAGTGGAACATGCTTTGCCAGCAGAATTATTGCAACGTCTACCGAAAGCAAGCGTGGAAGCATCTCAGCCAAAACAGCGCGGCGTGGCGAATCCATGAGGAGGGAAGGAACATGGTGCTTGACATCCGAGACCCAGAGAACTACAACGAGCTCATCAACCGCCCGGGACTGACGATCGTGAAATACAGCTCCAAGAAAAATCGACAATGCCTGTGGATGGACCCTCACTTTGATGACGTTGCGAAGATGCACTCAAAAGCCACATTTTTGAATGTCGATATAGATGCGTGCGGAACAATCGCCAAGGACGAAGATCTCTCGCTTGAAAATCTTCCCGAATTTAAGTTTTACGTCAACGGAGAGTGCATGGAGGATGAAGGCTTCTCAGGAACGAATCTCGACGAGCTCAAAACCAAAGTCGCAAACTTCCAAGACTTGTTCGCGACCAACGTGGGGGAAACTGTCATACCGAAACCCGACAATCACTCGCTGTTGGCATTAAAGGTTTTCCAGGAGGACATTGATTTCTCATTGGAGGGAGCAGTTCCAAAGCCTAGGAAGTTCATAGAGGTGCTGCGCGAGAAGGTTGCGGGAATGGAAGATTTCGTGGTCACAAACGAGGATCGGGAAACGATCAAAACGATCGAGTCCATCGTTGGTGATGGCACGCATGACGACGCAGAGGCGGCGTATTTGAAAGAAATCGTCGCAGAAGCCGAAAAAGAGGAAGAGCAGGAAAAGGAGAAGGATCAGGAGCGGGAGATCGAACTCGAAGTGTTCGTCGCGAAAGATTGGAATCGCGAGGACGAAGAACCAACCACTTGGCCATTTGCCAGCCTGGCGAACGTCCAGAATCACGGCAGCATGATTGACAACTTCTACCGAGCGAGAAAATTCAAACTGTGGAACCGCGAATCCGTCGAATTCCCACCATACATGTATATTTCAGAGAATTATTTTGACCCGAAGTGGAGTGGTGAACGGCGAATCAAGAATGTGGTGATGATTTTGGAGGTAGAAGTGCGGACTGACGGAAAATTGGCGCCGCCACCGATGGTGCGGCAACTGACCTCTGGCACGAACGCCGCGATGGAGCGCTCGTTCCATTTCCTCGGCCTCGGGGAGACCAACTTAGTGGACTACCCAGAAGCCCTAGCGCTCACCATACGCGCAGCGATGGACTTCAAGCCCTCGGACGATGAAGTCGTGCAAGTGCTAGAGCAATTCGCGACGGAAGGAACCTTCGGCGTCAAAGAATTCCAGGCACTTCTCGAAAGCGACATTTTCCGGCAAACACACGAAAATCGCTTTTATGTCGCCCTCTCTTTGGCTGAAGCAGAGACAATTCGGAGAATCATGCACCTGAAGGCTGACCTTCTTCCCGGCTGTGATACGCAAATGGCGCTTCGCTGCAAGACGGCAGACTACAAGATGTTTGACGTTTCGAGAGGCTACAGCAGAGGCTCACCCTACCAGAACTCAGTGACGCACCACTGCTTCCAATATTTGGACTGTGACACCTATTTCAAAGATCGCGAGATTGGAATTCTGATTCGAAGCATGCAAGAAACGCAAATGATCAAACGGCGCGTTTTCTTCCAGCAAATCATCAGCTGCAAGCGCCGATTGCAAAAGACGTGGGAGAAAACACCCATCTCCAAATTCTTCCGAATCAAAACCGAGTTCCACTACCTCAAAGTCCGAGCGCTCACTTTCCGAGTGCGCGAACAAATCAAGGATTTGGGTTTGTTGCATTGGGACGCTTTCCGCATGTTCAATACGTTCAAGACTGGGCTATTGTCTGGCCCTGAGTTGTGGGGTGCTTTGGAGTGGCTGAACATCAAAGTGAGCGCGTTGGATCTTGTGGAGCTGATGGAGGCTTTCGACATTGACAAGGACAAGAATCTGAGCCCGTCGGAGTTCTTCCAGATGATCCGCGATTTGGACGCGAACGTCGATGAGGAGTTGAAGGAGCAAGAGTCGCATTTTGACGTCCAGTCGCCGCAGAATTACGACGACATCAAGATCGAACCAAAGTACGAGGACGAGGAGAATTCTTTAGAGGCGCTGTGGGCGAAAATGGAGGACCACTTTGCGCAGATGGAGGTTGAGTATGAGGGAGCTGTGACGTCAACCGAAACGCAAGTCCAGCGCGTGGGCGACGCAGAAAAAGCTCAACGGCGAAGAGACTTTGGTTTGCCACCGAATCCGAACTGGGACGGAAAGACGCTGACGTTTGATTACCAGGATAGCGAGCTACCGATTGGCGGCCGCATGCGCGGTTCGAAGGAATTCATGAAGTCCGATATTCAGAAGGACCAGTATTTGAAAGTGAACTCCGAGAGCTTCGTCGTGCAGGCCATCCGCCACGAGGATGACGCGACGCAAGCCTCTCTATTCGCGCACGCTGACGACTTCAGCCTACTGAACCGATACACCCTGTACTTTGACGTCAGCTTCGACAATCCACCACAGCAAGGAGAAACAAACATGGGCTTATTTTCAACTCTGCGACTGAATGAAGATAATACGTTTGCTGCGAAAGGGGGCGCGGGCATCATGGTGGACCAAGCTGGGCAGATGGGAGTTCCCGGGCACATCGGTGCCTTCAGCCAAGTCCCTCGCCTCACGTGGGCTCTTCTCACGGTCAGCGTTGATTGCATCGCAGGCCAACTCAGCTGCTACTGCAACGAGAACAAAGTTTGGGAAATTGCAAATCATCCAAGTTTGACTCCGGGTGGTCCGTTTGCAATTGATCCCAAAGCCGGAATAGCGATTTTTGGAGCAAGCGAAACCAAGCACATGAGCGGTGGATCTGTGAAAAACGTCCGTTGGTCAACCGAACCCGCATCATATGAAGATATCATGCAAAAATTCACTCAGTGGCGAGAAAGCAACATGTGGAGCTGCCCGCAATGCACGATGAAGAGTTCGACAAACAGTCAGAGTTGTTCAGTCTGTGGCTTTCAACGCCCTACGGTAGTCAGCAAAAATGAAAACCCTGTTGTCGCGCAGATTATGGCAATGGGATACGCTGCTGATGTCGTTCGATTTGCGATGAATAAAGTTGGGGACGATCCTACGAAGATCATGGCGTTCATTTTGGGCGAGCAAACTTTTGATGAAGATGATGAAAGAGGTCCTCCACCACCAAGTGCATTTCCTGGATTCGGTCCATCAAGTTTCCCTTCGAGCAACAATTTCGATTAAATCACGAGCAACACTTTACTCTCAAGTCACGAAGCTAGTAGATGAG
>Ga0307398_10000027_pt1 | contig 13281 bp, 1 predicted proteins | sample SouOceMetPS10311_FD_200440 | JGI IMG/M metagenome (GOLD analysis project Ga0307398, IMG submission 200440) | Metatranscriptome of marine eukaryotic phytoplankton communities from Antarctic Ocean - PS103-11 (Eukaryote Community Metatranscriptome) | ecosystem: Environmental > Aquatic > Marine >... | reverse complement strand
TTTTTTTTCACAAAATATGTTTTGTGTATTTGAATGACTTCCAAGTTGGAAAGATAAAAGGTTTGAGATTAGGAGAGTGATGTTTTGTCAAAATAAAAGGTGATAAACGCTAATAGCATCATCTGGTACGTTTATAAGACGAAAGCAGGAGCTTGGATATGGGCGTGGTTATAATAACAGGGGAATACCCGTGAAATGAAATTGAGATACTGATACAAAAAATAATGATAGCGATACCAATGTTGAAAGAGATTCAGAGATAATCCTGTTTTTGGGTAGATCTAGGAGAGCAAAGGATGAGAGAGAGAACTAAAAATAAGGGGGAAAGATAATTAATTATTTTAAGAATAAAAAAAACGGAGAAAAACTCTATATAGCCATTGTGGTTTAGACAATGTTCACGGAGTTGTCTTCCGAGGCCGCGATTGAAGAAGCGACGTACTGGCTTGAGGTCATCGGATCTTCGTTGTTGTTGCCATCCCACTCAAGGGCGTGTCCGGTCAACGTTCCATCTTTTTGCGAGACGGACGATGAGCTCACGATCGTGGCTGAATCATCCTCATTGAAGTGGTGGTGGTCGATAAGGTCCATCGCTGTCACTCCTGGTTTACGTGACTTAAGATCCTTTGGTTTAGCGATTGTCGAGGACGAAAAGCTGCTATGGGTCATTTGACTGCCACTGGAATCATCGTTCCAGTTGAATGACTTGGTTCGTTTGTTGAGAAGCACCGCTGCGGCAAGCAACACCACAGCAACAAGTCCAAAGCCGATACCAAGCATCACAATGCCAACTCCACCAGAGCTGTCGTCAACAGTGTCGGCTTGATCGTCTCCGGCTTGGGCCATGGCTCCTGGACCACCCTGGACAAAGTCTTCAAGACGGTATCCGATGTGACATTGTTTGGCATGGTCAGACTTGTAACCAGTAACGAGAATTGAGCCGAACCGATCACCGACTCGAAGTGGAATATCACTTTTGCAGGTGGTATCAAACTTGACCCGAGACGCTCCATTATCGATACGAATGTTGATATAGCCAGGGAATCGGAAGCCGGCACCCAACGATTTCTCATATTGATACACAGTAATTTCATCTCCGACCTTGACCTTGTTCAAATCAAACGCAGTTTGGTTGTACTTGCTCAAGTACATCTTGATGGGAGATGCCATCTGTGGTCCTGGCTCCGTGATGGTAACGCCCTTGGATGGTTGGGTGTAGCCAGCAGAAAGATCTCCGGTGGGATTTTCTCCTAGGTACATCAACGTGAGCGATTCAAGAGAGTAGGCCCCATCGGCGCAAACGTTGATGTCGAGGCAAAGACCAGTGTCACACTTGGCGTTGTCACCACAAGAGTCGGATGAGGAACCGTCGCTTCGGGTAAATGCAGCCAGTTTCAGCTGTCCCATAAAGCCAAAGTTACCAAAGTCAAAGTTGGAAGTTAGACTCAAGTTGGTTTTGCATGAAAGATCGATGAAGATTTTGATACCGTTGATGCGAACACTCATTCTGGTTGGTACTTCACCCATAACCGAAGTCAGAAGGACGGTGAAAGTGTCTCCAGCCTTCAGTTGATCGGTCAATGTAGTGGTGGTTACAGCACCGTTGTTTGTTGCGATAACGGCGTCGGACGTCTCGCCAGCGTTGAAACCTGGCACCCACAAGAACGTGAGAGAGGTGAGACGAGCTCCCTTGGTTTCCATAGTGCACGCATCACACTGTGGAGTCTCGTGTGCTACGGAATAGTCAACCGATTCCGAAATGGTGTTTCCACATCCATCGGTGAATGTAAAGGTGACTGTTCCTGCAGTGCCACATACGTCGAGCAAAAAGTTGGGGAATTGCTTTTCTGGAAAGTTGTGAGTCATTTCATACCCACTCACATCCTCCACGCACAAGTGGCCATTGTAGTGCAAGAATTCGTCAAAGGCAGTGTTTTCGTCGCATCTGTAATCACAACGCAATTCGATCAACGAGTTGCAACCAACGGACGGTGGTGCCATATCCTTCACAGTGAAGGTGGCTGATGTCACGGCCATTTGACCACAGGTGTCGATGGCGATGAAGCTGATGGTTCGGTGTTTGTCGGTGGTGCAAGTTGGTAAACCCTCGTCCACGAACCAATCATCTTCTTCGAATCGATGTGACCATGTCAGCGTGGTGCTTCCAACATCCTTGACAACAGCACCACCACGTTCGTCGATCCACTTTTGTAAATCGGCTTGGTTACCGGTCCAATCAGCTTGGACAGTGACATCTTGGGCTTCAATCACAAACTGAGGTGGTTGGACGTCTTCAATGGTGAAGGTTGCGGTTGTTTCAAGCTTGTGGCCACAGACATCGCTACCAGTGAAAGTGACGATAGCGGAACGACCAGAGCAAGTGGCAATGTCAAAGATAGGTGGGTTGAACGCCCATGTGAGAGGTTTGCTGCTGATTGCGCCAGCTCGGTTGGCGAGCCATTCTTGCAAGTCCGCAACGTTTCCTGTACCATCACCCAACACAGATTTGTTCTTTGGTGTGGTGACCAGTGTTGGCAAGGCGTTGTCCACCAATTGAATGGTCGCGGAAGTGGAAGCTGTGTTTCCACAACCATCATCAGCAGTGAAGGTGACGGTGGCAACTTCATTTGGACAATCAGTATTTGGTCGAACCAACGCGAATTCTGGCTCGTTGTACGTCCAGGTAACTTCACCAATGGTGTCGGTAGCTGAAGCTCCTCCGTACGATTTGACCCATTCTGCGACATCTTCCTTGTTTCCAGATCCATCATGTTCGAAAGTGACTCCGATGGCCTTGAACTCAATAACTGGTGGGGTAGTGTCGACCCGCGAAAAGGAGGCAGTGGATTGCACAGCGTTGTCACATGTGTCGGTGGCGACAAATGAAACCGTGGCAATGTCATCTCCGCAAGCAGATCCTGGAGTGACAAGTGCAAAGGTGGGTGCTTCATACGACCATGTAAGACCAGCAGTAGAGCCACTGTCAATCGCAATGGCGTTACCATTTCGGCTGAGCCAGCTTTTCAGCTTAGCGTCCACGTCGTCAATGTCTTTGTTTATAACTGCGGTGACAGCTTCGCTTGCAATAGATGGTTTGTGTTCATCGACAACTAAGTATTGTGCAGTCGAAACGGATTTGAAACCACATTTATCGGTGGCAGTAAAATCGACTTCAATGAATTTATCAGAACAGAGTGTGTTGCTTGAGCGGGCTTGGAAGAATGGAACCTCGTAAGACCATGTGATTTCGTCACCAGAAAAAATATCAGTTGCGGTAGCTCCACCATTGGAGGCAAGCCATTGCAAGAGAGCAGCCGTGTTGTCATTGACAAGATCAACCACACCACTTTGGGTAATGAGGACAGGTCCATTTTCAGGCGAAACGCTGATGGTTTCAGCTTCAGTGACAAAGCTCGGTGGTTCAGTATCGGCAATCGTCACTTGTGCAGTTGTTTTGATGGTGAAACCACAATCGTCAACTGCAGTGAATTCAACTTGCCCTTTGGAAACTTTGCAGACAGCATTGGGATCGACGACATGCAGTTCGAGAGCAGTGTTAGACCAATCGAGGTGCTCATCATCCTTGTCCAAGATAACAGCCCCACCATGGTTGTCGAGCCATTCTTGAATGCTCGCTTCGTTGCCATTGAGTGCAGCTTGGATAGTGGAGTCTTGTCCTGGTGTAACAATCTCTGGGCCTTTGGTGTCGATGATGGTGAAGGAAGCTCTAGTCATGACAATGTTGCCACAGCCATCATCCGCCGTAAATCTGGTGCTCATGGTTCGATTTCCGCAAGTTCCAACGTCGTCATGAGATACGAATTTGGTAGATTTGTGGGTCCAAATCATTCCTTTTCGGGCATCGCTGACAACCGCTCCGCCATTGCTGGCAATCCATTCGTCGATCGCAGCTTGGTTGGCGTCAGCACCTTCAGATTCCATGGTGTGCGATTGCGCCTTGACTTGCAACACGGGTGCCGTAGTATCCACAATCGTGTAAGTGGCAGTGGTTTCGGCTGTGTTACCACTTGGGTCTGTAGCGACAAATGTGACAGTCACTTGTTCGTCGTTACATTGCGAAACTTGGTTAATGATTTCAAAACTTGCTCTGCTGATGTCACCATTGCTCCATTTGATGCTGTGGCTCGCATCTGTTGCGATAGCACCACCTTGTCTCCTCAACCACGCACTAAAACCAACAGTGTTTTCATTGTCGTCGGCTTCGACCGTTACATCCGACGCTGTAGAAGTAACAACTGGCGCGATGGTATCCATCACGGTCAAAACGGCTGAAGAGGCGATCGCATTGCCACAGAAGTCAGTAGCTGTGAAGGTGACTGTCTTAGTTCCGGCAGTGTCTTGCTGGAAGTCAGGATTGACAGCGACAAACTCAGTTGTTTCAACATCATTGGTCCAGAAAACATTCGAGATTGCATCGAGAGCATCAGCATTAGCATTTGTTTTGAGCCAGGCTTCAATTTCAGCGACATTACCTTCTCCGTCGGCTTCGACGGTGAGTGGGCTGGCTTCTCGTTTCAACTCTGGTTTGGTAGTGTCGACGATTTTAAATTCACCATATGAAGTGGCGACATTACCACAGATATCGGTTGCAAAGAATTTCGCGTTGACAACGGAATTTTGGCATCTATCTGCACCTGTCGTAATGTGTTCAGTGTTGGTGTAACTCCATTCAATACGATCTGATGGGGTGACTTCGTCAGTTGCGGCTGCAAGACCATACGATTCAAGCCATTCGACCATTTTGGCAGCATTACCCATACCATCACTTTCAACAGTGAAGTTTTGGCTCAGCATAGTAAAAGTTGGTGCGGTGGTGTCCGCAACACGTAAAACACTGTCGATGGTTCGGATGTTTCCACAACTATCACCAACAGAGAAGGTGACATTGGAGAACTTGTTGGCACACTCAGTTCCTGGTTGCGATCGTTGGAAGCTGACACCTCCATGCGACCACGTGACCATGGATGAGATTGCATCTTCAGCAATACCATTTCCGTTATTCTTCAACCAAGCTTCAATCGAGGAAGCGATTTCAGCATCGCTGAGCTGAGTTTGAACAGTCAATGGCGAGATTTCGGTGCTCATCATTGGAGGTGTGGTGTCTTTGGATACGACTGTGGCAGAAGTGGTTACCTCGTTGCCACAGCTGTCTGCAACTGTAAAGTGTGCGACGGCGCTCTTGTCAGAGCAATCCGATGATGCATCAAGAGAGGTAAATTCAAGGTCAGCGTGGGTGATGATCGAGGGTCCACCGTTGTCAAAGATGTTGGCACCTCCACAAGTGTTGAGCCAGTTGGTCATTTCGTCTGAAGCATCGTCTCGACTGGCTTCAACAATAATATTGGCAGGTCGCGTAAGGAGGACTGGTGCGGTAGTGTCAACGAATGTGAACGAAGCGTCGGTGGAAGCTTGCTCTCCAGCCTTGTCGGTGGCGGTGAAAGTAGCTCCAATAACCCGCTCACTGCAGCCCATATCTAGGAGCTGAGACAAACTTGGAAGCTCTTCAATACTATTGCTCCACTCGATGGCTCCACAGCTGCCACATGATCCAGCCACATAAGTGAATTCTTTGAAACAAGCAGCGAAGCATGGGTTTTGGTAAGTCACGCCATTGTTGACACACACGGGCTCGTATGTGGTGTCACAAAAGCATTGTGGTCCTTCGGTAACGGTGGTTCGGGTGGTTGTTGTGGTATAGGTTTGGGTGGCAGTAGTTTCAGTGACGGAGGTTGCACACACCCCTGAGGAAAATGACAAATCATTGGCACAGATGGCAAAGCACATGCTGTGATATGTCTTTGTACCACACACTGGCTGGTAAACTGCAAGATCGCAGAAGCAACTGTCGGCAGCTTCCGTGGTTGGCGGTGCTCCTGTGCTCTCTTGTTCGGTTACTGGTTCTTCCGTGGTTTGAACAGTGGTGACTTCAACAACGACTGTCCCCTGATCCCTGCATTTACCAAGGGCGTAGACAATCTGGTTATCGCAGAATGCGTAACATGGGTTGAAGTAGTCAATACCGTCGGCACAGACCGGTTCAAACATATCAACGTTACATGGGCAAGACTCTTCAGTTTTGTACACAACCGGTCCTGTGTTCGTGGTAGTGGTAGTTGTGATACGAGTGGTGCCTTCGGTTGGCATTGGTGTTGGCGCTGATGTGGTTGGGTATGGTGTTGGCTTTGCCGTTGGCTTTGGTGTTTCTTCAACTTCGGGAGTTGGCTCGCCCATGCATGCACCTGCTTTACGAACGTAAATGTCAACCTTTGGTTTGATAACTGTACCAACGTCACCACTAGTAATCGTTTTCAAAGTACAAGTTGAGTCTCTGGCTTTATATTCAAACGATTTGCACACATCTCCTTCATTGATGCACATTTCAGCACAACCTGCGACATCGGTGACTCCGATCATACGGGCATTATCCACTTGCACGGTGTTCTTTTTCGCCATTTTGAATTTTTGGCCTGTAATGCGCTCGAAACGTTCTTCGTATGGAGGACAAACGGGATCATTGTTGCCATTACCGTCTCCGTTGCCATTGTTGTTGCCATCGGGTCCAGCGGTTTCTTTGACTGGTGCTACGGTGGTCAGCTCGGTGACCTCAAGCGTGGTCATCACTGATGTGGTTGTGTCCTCGCCGCAGTCCAAGCCTTGCAACATGTACGTGTCGAAGTTTTTGTTGTCCACCAATACAATGTTGTGATCCCCTGGTGTCACAGCCTTGATGTTGCACACGGTGTTGGCGCTTCGTCGTTCAAAAGCTTTACATTTTGGGCCATCAGCATTCACTGGGTCGGTGTTCCACTCGAGACACTTGGCAGCACACTCTTCGTTGGTATCCGCAAGGAACTTTTGAAGGACGTACAGACGTTGCAGGGTCATTCTCTTTCCCAAGGCTGGGTAAAAGTACTCAATCGCAGTATCTGGGCAGTCAGGCTTTGGAGTACTGGTTGGTTTTTGAGTTGGTTCAGCAGTTTTTGCGTTGGTTGGCTCGGCAGTGGTTGGAGCTGGTGTTGGTTCCGCGGTGGCTGTGTCGCTTGACACGATCACTTGCGCCATTGCTGATTTTCGGTTTGACCATGACTCGCCGACCTTGCCGAGGTAAACGTAAAACTTGAACGCTCCTTCTGGAAGCGCCTTTTTGAAAGCAACGGTAAGGGTTGATTTCCCTTGTGGCTGGTCTACCGGCAACATAATGGCGGTTTGGTACGCAATACTCACACCACCGTCTTTCGGTTTCAATGAGGGTTTGATTTGGGCATTCACAACGTTGGTCGACCATTCGAGGTCAAAAGTCACTTCCATTGCTCCTGGGCTCATGATTTTTGGTGCCATGATATGGATGGACTCGGTGAAAGTTGGAGCCGCGGTTGGCGATGAAGATGGTGCTGGGGTAGGCGTTGTGGTAGGGGTAGGGGTGGGGCTTGGGGTTGGGTTTGCTGTGGTAGGGGAAGGGGTTGGGTTTGCTGTGGTAGGGGAAGGGGTAGGCGCCGAGGTTGGCGATGGGCTTGGTGCCAAAGTTGGAACTTCAACGTAAATCACTGTATCGTCGAGTCTACCGCCCCAGTTAGCTTGACCCATTTGCGCAATGTACACAAGGACTTTGTACGACTTGAGTTTTTCAAAGTTTGCGGAAAGTTGGAGAGTAATTCGGAATGTGCCTTCTGCATCTGGCAGATCCACTCTCGCGGTATCTGCACCAATGTTGTCATCTCCATCCATCACCTTGGTCTTGAAAATGAGAACGTCCACTTCTCGTACTTGATAATTGACTTCGAATGAAAGCTGGTTAGATCCTTCAATCACATCGGCGTTAGAGAGCACCATGTCAACTCTGCCAGCTGGGCCAGTTCCCTTGAGAACTGTTGGTGCGTCTGTAACAACGCTACCTGGACCTGCTTGAGAGACGTCAGCGCAACATCGCACTGATCCGATCTTGTCACTGTCGCCAGTGCATGCTGGACCGAGAACTGTGTTAAATTCAAGCTTTCCAACGGCGAGGACGTGACCTCCACCGCATGCGCTGGAAGTCCAGACTCGTTTCTCGTCCAAACCACAGCCAGTTCCGGCGGAAACATCACGGAACAATTCGTCGACACTGCAGAGGCGGGCACCGCTGTTTTGACAAACGTTGTATGCATCTTCGTAGCTGAAAGTGTCGGCATAGCAGACACCATCGATCTTGGACATTGCACAAACATTTGGATCGGTTTTAGGGGTAAGGTCAAGTTGCTCACAGGTTTGCAATGCCGTTTCGACGAATGGGATTTCAAAGTTACCACCACCACAAGCACAGCAGGCTTGGCCTGCATCGATACCACCCATACTAAAGTCTGCGAAACTCGATTTGGTTCCCCATCCTGATCCTGGACCACCATTTTTGCAAAAGTTTTGGGCCTGATATTCTACACAATCCCGTTCCATTGAGTCACTCCAAGAACTAAGGTCAACACAAGCATCCATGGTTGGCTTTAATGTTGGTTTGAAGGTTGGCTTTGGCGTTGGTTCAAGAGTTTGGGCAGATGGTGGCGCAGTTGGTTTTTTAAAAGTTGGGTTTGGGGTTGGCCTTGGTGTAGGTGCTGGACCACAGAGGTCGCACGCCTTTTGACAGTTGAGTCTCATGTAGGTGATGTACGCTCCTTCAGGGTTGCAAAAATCGTTCAATGCCCAAACGCTACAACTCGATTTACCATCAACACAGTTGCTGTTCTCAACTACTGCTTCGACGGTTGGTTTTTGCGTCGCTTTTTGCGTTACTTGAACTGTTGGTTTAAGGGTTGGCTTAAGGGTTGGATTTGGAGTTGGCTTAAGGGTTGGATTTGGAGTTGGTTTTGGGGTTTCAACTGCAACCGACTCACATGGGCCTTCAGTAAAGTCGTATTGGTCTTCGCAAAAAGCCCAACATGGATTTTGGTATTGTTTTCCGTTGGCACCGCAAATGGTTTGATCAAAGTCGTTACAAAAACATGCTCTTCTGGCTCGTCCGTTGACGATTTGTTCTTCGCCATACTTGATGGTTCGTCGGTTTCGTCGCATTTCATTCACGCAGTCACCATCGTCCAGACCGACATCGGCTGCGGAAGCACTACCATTTTGGGATAACCACAAACTGATATAGTCGTACGAAGTATCGTCACCAATTTCAATTTGGACGCTCATAGCATCGGATCGAATGGATGGAGGGGTCAAGTCACGGATCACGAATGAAGCAGCGGCGGAGGCTTTATTGTCACAGTCATCGACAGCAACAAAGGTGACCTCGAGCGTTTTGGAGGTGTGATCCTCCGAGTAAACCCAAGCTTCAGCTCGTGTGTGCGACCAAGTGATGGACGCGCTAGTGTCATCAGATGCTGTAGCGCCACCGACGGCTTCAAGCCACGCAGCTAACTCTGCCGAGTTTCCAGCTCCATTGCTTTCAACAATCTTTTGGACTGGAGGGAGAACAATTGTCGGAGGAGTTTTGTCGACTGTGAAAAACAAAGCAACCTTCTCGACTTCATTGTCACATGCATCGGTCGCGGTGAAAGTAGCAGCTTTGGATTTCGAGATACATGAGGCGCTCTTGTCTTTCAGTGGTTTCCACTCGGATTTCACAACTTGAGTCCAAGTTGGCTCGGCGAAAAGGTCAGTCGCAACTCCACCTCCGTTGGTATTGATCCAGTTGTCAAAAGCGGCTTCATCAAACGTACCATCAGCGCTGATTTCAACGGTGGCATCGGCTGGCGCGGATTCGAAGGTTGGTGCGGTACGATCTTCGATGGTTGCATGAGCGGAGGACTTTGCGGTGTTGTCACACGCATCGTGAGCAATGAATGTCACCAACGCTGTTCGGGAGGTACAGAGTGGATTGGCTGAGATGTGTCTAAACTCTCCAACACTGTGCGTGTAAGTGATTGGGTTACTGTATTTATCAGTGGCGCCAGCGTTACCATGGAGTGACAACCAGTCTGCGAGTAATTCGTCGGTGGATCCAATCGCGTCTTCAACAGCGACGCCAATGGCTTGTGTTGCAAAGATTGGTGAAACTGAGTCAATCACATTGAAAGATGCAGTTTTGGTGATATCGTTGTCACAAATATCTGTGGCGATGTAGGTAACTGTGGCACTAGCAGTTCCACAACCTTCGAATTCGCTTTCAAACGCTGCAACTTGGTGAGACCAGGTAATGTCGTTAGTGTCCATTTCGGCACCACCGTTGAGAGCAATCCACGATTTCATGTCTGTTGGGTTGGTAATTGGATTGATTTGCGCTGATCGATCGGATGGATCTGTGACATACTGAGCTGGTGTGGTGTATTGAATTTGGAACACAGCCTCGGTGGTTGCCGTGTGGCCACAACCGTCAGTCGCGGTGAAGGTGACTCTAGCGATTTGGTCTTTGCAACCTGCCAAAACATTGTGGGGCTCCAGTTTGAAGGCACTGTGGCTCCAAGTCACAATTCCAGTACCAGCATCAGAGGCGACAGCACCTCCGTTGTTTTTCACCCACGCTTCGATATCGCCTCTGTTGGTCATGTCGTTTGGTTCGACATACATGTCCTGCGCTTCAACTTGGAATACAGGTGCAATGGTGTCCACAATGTTGAACGCGGCTGACATTTTGACTTCGTTTTTGCAAATATCTGAGGCAACGAAGACGACGTTCTTGGATGGATTGCCACAATTTGCGTTGGTTGAGACGTCGGAGAACGCACCTTCGGTGTGTGTCCATGTGGCGTCATCGGCTCCTTGAGCGCCACCACGGTTGGTGATCCACGCTTCGAGTTGTTCAACATTTCCGTTGCCATCGGCTTCGACTGTGAGGTCTGTGGACTTTGGTTGGACATTTGGTGGTGCACCATCGGTGATTTTGAATGACGCCACGGAATCGTGTGTGTTACCGCAGAAGTCGGTGATAGAAAAGGTGATCTCGGCGCCTTCGTTGAGACACTCGGTTCCTGGAGCAATACGGATGATTTCGGCAGTTGTTTGACTCCAAGTAACCCCATTTGGTTCGACCTTGTTTGGTTGAAGAAGTTTGGCTCCACCTCTGTTGTTCAACCATTCAGCGTATTTGGTCGCAATGGTGTCAGCGTCAGTTCCGAGGGGAAGGACTTCGTCCATGGCTTCAACCGAAAGCGTTGGTGCTTCTACATCGATGAGGTAAAACGTAGCAGTGGTTGTTTCAGCGTTCCCACAGCCGTCCAATGCAGCGAACACAACAGTAGTGCTCTTTGCGTAGCACTTGTCTTCGTGGCTGGCGGTTTGCAAGTCGTTGGCGTTTTCGGGATAGGTCCATGTAATGGTGGAAGAGGACAAGTCCGTCGCGACCGCACCACCAGCGGTGTCCAACCATACTTGCAAATCCTGAATTTCACGAGACACCTTATCCTGGGCTTGCTTGGTAATTGTGGGTGCGGTGGTGTCTTTGACAATGAATCTGGCCTTGGTGTTCACATGATCGGTCCACGATGGGTTTTGGGCCGTGAAAATGGCGGCGAGGAAATCGTCTTCGCATGTTGCACCTTGATCGAGTAATTGAAATCCAACCCCTTCAATTTGGTAGGTCCAGATGGTGGTGTCAGCATCGACAGTGGCATCAAGGGTGGCGCCACCATTGATAGCAAGCCAGTTATTGAGTGCGGCACCGTTGTGTCGGCCGTCAGATTCCACGATGATGTCTTGGGCACCTTGGCTAAGGGCTCGTCGGCTGTTGGCAATGGTGATCTTTCCTTCAGTGGTGACTTGGTTTCCACAGCCATCAACAATGGTAAACACAAACACAGCAAGGATGTCTGGAGTGGCATCAGTACCTTCGATAGTGTTGGCAACGGAGAATGTGTAGTCACCAACCATCTGGCTGTTAGTTTGGCCGGCGGTGGTCTTTTGCTCAAACGACCATGTCATGTCACTTCCCGCAGCATCCGTGGCAATCGCACCACCGTGGCTTTCGAGCCAAGCGTTGATCTGGTTTCCATTCAGCTTAGTATCATACTCAATTTCCAAGCTGTTTGGAGCAGCATCAATCAGTGGAGCGGTGGTATCGACGAATCCCAAAGTAGCACTTGTTTGTACAAAGTTACCACAGCCATCAACGGCTCGAAAGTTCAATGGGAAGTCCTTGTTCATGCAGCCAGGTTTGTCTGAGGATGAAACTGATCGGTCAGCAAAGGTTGTTCCTTTACCTCCTCTAGCGAAATTCCAGTCCCAATTCAATTCGGAACCAATGTCGGTTGCCTTGGCGAGACCATGTAATCTTTTAGCCAAATCATCAATTGTTTCAACAGTAACAACACTTTCTGCTTCGTAAACTTGATCTGTAGCCTCTTGGGTGATCTTTGGCAACGTTGTGTCAATCACGTGAAACGTAGCTTTGTTGGAGATACGTTGGTTGCAAGAGTCCTTTGCGGTGAATTTGACGGTGAGGGATTGAGCACCAACACAGTCTCCTTCAACCCAATTTGGGAGAACGCCGGCGTGCCAAAAGACCTCACCTTCTTCACCTTCACAACCCGTTGCTTCAGCGTTGGCAAAGCTTGTAAGCCATGCTTCCACTTCAGGAGCGTTTTGAAGACCATCAGTCTCCACGGTTACGTTTTGGGCTTTTTTGGTGATTGTCATTTTCAAAGTCGTTGGGGGAATTGTGGCGGCAACTGGGTGGTCGACAATCTCGGTTGTCATTGCAACATCGCTGACATATTTGTTGCCCCAAGTGGGTTTGGATTTCTTGGTGACATATGCCAAAACCTTAAATCCTGGTCCAAGAGGAGGGATGCTATTCATACTAACAAAAAATTCTTGGGATCCACTGTTGTCAATATCAGTCGTTAAGGAACCATATCCAACTGAGCCAAATTTGAGTGAGATTTTCATCACCAATGGTTCGGAGCCAGTCCGAATACTCCATGCTGCAGTCACAGGAAAGACTGTGTCTTGATCATGAAATTGAGCTGGAAAATATTTAAGATCTATTGTATCTTCTTGTGCAGAAACTGGAACAGCTGAAAACAAACTTGAGGAAACCACGATTGCTGTGACAGCAGTAACCCAGGCAGAAAATTTGCCCATGTTTGTTGTTCTTATACAGGAAGTGTGCCAATCAATGTTTATTTGTTATTTTTGTTGCGTTTAAATATAAGAAAGGTTGTGTAACGTTTTGGCTCTTCGAAAATGTTAAACCATTGCCAATCTCAATCAGATAATAAAATGCAATTGATAAAGTCCGGCACACAATGATTTGGGGACTTCAAACCACCAAACTACTTGCTCGAGGTGCTG
>Ga0307398_10000024_pt1 | contig 13412 bp, 1 predicted proteins | sample SouOceMetPS10311_FD_200440 | JGI IMG/M metagenome (GOLD analysis project Ga0307398, IMG submission 200440) | Metatranscriptome of marine eukaryotic phytoplankton communities from Antarctic Ocean - PS103-11 (Eukaryote Community Metatranscriptome) | ecosystem: Environmental > Aquatic > Marine >... | reverse complement strand
TTTGTATACACTTTATTGAGGCGTGGTAATCATTGATAATGATTCCGCCATAAGTGAAATTTTGAAATTGAGAAATATCATTGTGATTATCTCATCGTAATTGTCGTAAACAATATTTGGGGGGGACGTGATCAAAAGGCTCGATATATATGGCTCAGAGGAGCACGCACCAGCATCTTAAGAACCAATCTACTCGTCATTCATCAGCAAGCACACACCAGCCATGATCCACTTGTTCAGAGGGTCTGTAGACTTGAGGGTGGCCTTGAACGTAAATGTTGGACCACGCATTGTAGTGATGTAGATAGGGCATACAAAGAGACCGTCCATTTCGTACGTGCCGTGCACAACTCCTCGTACACGAACAACAGGCATCTCTGGGTGAAGCTCCTTAGGCAAACTGTCTGTGATGGCACCCTTTTTGGTGTCCCATCTGGCGCCTTCCATGAACAGTCCATGGATGTACATGCCATCTTCAGAATTCACAGTCAGTAGGGCTGGGTTGAGTTCCTCAGTTACATCTGTGAAGATATCCATTTGGTCCAGGGGCAATTGCTCTGCACGTGCAGTTGTTTGCAGAATAGCAGTAATGTAGGCCATTGGATTGAACAATCCAGTGATCCACACACTCACAGGTGTGATCAGCGTATCACTCCAACCCTTGAGTTGCTCAACACGCGACAGCAGGTCGAGGAACCACACACTCATCGACTTCTTGGAAGGATACGCTTTGGCTTCCCAACTTGGAGCAACCCGGTTGAGACCAAGGCACTTGAGCAGGGTGTCCATTGAGTCCGACATATTCAGCGAGCCTTCCATGCCCAGCTGCAGCTCAATCAGCGAACCTCTGATCTCGGTCAGCAGCAGGTTCATGCGGACACATTCCTGCAGGATGACACACACGTAAGGATTCTGGTCCTCAACACGTTCCTCAATCTCGTGCATTAGGAAGTCCTCAGGTGTCCGCTCCAGGAAGTCTGCGACCAGGGCTGTCACATCATCGGCACCACCACCACCACCACTACCACCTCCAGTGATCTCCAAAATGGTTGAGAACACATTTTCGCCAGTAGAAAGCAGGAAGCCAATCTCTGCATTTGGATGCAGTCCAAACAGCGTAGGGTTCTCTGGTGGGGTCTTTTCTGCAATGTAATCGACGTAGAAATCATAATCTCCGTCGACTGGTGGGGCCTTCATCTTTGGAGCCAGATTGAACTCAGACAGGCAGCCTTCCGCCATGAATTCCTCGAGGTACGCAATGCACACTCGGCGATCCCAAGGATCTGTAATGTGGCCACCATACATGACTTCACCCTGAATGTACTTGATGTCATTCCATGGCACAAAGTCATTGTTGTTCAAATAGTTGACGAGGACTTTACCGCAAATGGTCAGATCGCCAAAGTTGAAGCCGTACTTGCGACTCCAACCCTGAGCTCCAAACTTGTGCCGAGCAACTACACAAGCATGGAAGAAAGCGAGCGAAAAGAGCATACCGCGCATCTCAGAGCTCTTGCGGCAGCTGTCAATTGTCTCTTGATTGAACTGATCATATGCCCTCACAAGGTTGGCTTGGAGCGATGAAGGTGGCATATTGACCACTTTGATCGAGCTCTCCAAGATGCCTTGAGGAATCCATTGGAAGTGTGGGAAGGGATGAGGTTCCGCAGACATAAAGCATCTGAAGTTCTCATGAGCGGACTCTGCGCACACTTCCAGCTTGCGCTCCAAGGTGGAAATCCACTTTGACATCAAGTGAACATTGTCCAAGTAGACCCAGCCTCCAGTGATGGAGAAATCATCAATCACCTTCTCAGCAACGGCTTCTTGCCCTTGGCCCATTGAGATCCGCCGCAGGTTGAAGCCCTCAGCGTACTCATTATCCTCAGTGTACTTGTTGGCAATGCCACAAGCTTCGACATCAGCGTAAGGATTCACACCAGGGAACAGCAAGAAGAACATTGGCGAATTGTGCGCTGATTCCTCAAACACCTGTTGCATTTGAAATGGTTGCTCTTGAATGTAACGATCACCCAGCTCGTTCTTGACAAAGTCTTCTAGTGCCATTGGAACCCTGTCTGGACGCAGCGCACGAATGATCATCAGCTTCTGAAGTCCGTTCTTCTCTTTCCATTTCTGAGGTAGATCTTGCTTCTCGGCCTCTTTATCTTCGATCCACTGCTTCCATGGCTTGGTCGCACGGGTCATGTCATCAATGATATCACTGAAATTTGGCAGTGTCTTCAGCACGTGCAGCGCTGCCCATGATGGTTCATTCAACCAAGCTGACAGATTGTCAGGCAGCATTGGAGGCTGTGGGTGCTTCTCTCCCATCATGAGAGCAGTAACTTCGGTTTGATCGATCTGTTCGGCCTTGGACAAGATGGTCAGAGTGAGCTGTGTGGCCACAAGCAATTTGTGGTGCTCAAACATTCCTCTCCTGGTCCAGTGCCAGACTGTGTATGTGATGTGCTCGATCAGCAACTCGAGCCGCGCAGCGAGGTCTTCCTCAGCCTCAGTGTTGTCAATAGCCCGCTCAAACACAATCACGAAGGCTGCCAGTGAGTACATGTAGAGGGTGTGGATCCTAACCAAACTGTTCAGCAAGAAGAACAGGGTGGAGCTGCGTGATGCAACAGGCCTGTACTTCTCACGAGCAATGTTAATTTCAATCTCTGTCTCGGCTGCAACAGCGGCCTTCTCTGCGATGTCTGTTGACACGCGCTTGCTCTCCTCCAGGTTCTCAATCAACTCGACGTTCTCAGTCAAATCGCCCTCCGCTGTGGCCAGCTGATACAGCAAACTGTCCTCAATCTCCTTGAGCTGGATCTTGAACTGGTTCTGCTGAGAGATGAGTGCAGCCTTCTGCTCCTCGAGATCAGGTCTCTCCTTGGACACAACACGAGCAAGCAGCTGATCCTCCAGTCCAGCTTCAGTCACTGTGAAGTTGACCAAGGTAGTCTCAGCCTGAATTTCAGGAGGATAGTGAGGGTTGCTCAGCTTTGTGTGCAGCACAAGTTTGAAGTCTTTGTGCACTTCAACCTCCTTCTCTCCAAGCTTGACCAAGATCCTGCGCGCCTTCTTGATGAACTGACGTCCCACAATAGGGCCTAGAGTAGCATCAATCGACTCTTCGAGGTTCTCAATCAGCACAGGAGTGCCTCCCTCCACAGCTCGCTCCACGGCGTCCATCATTCCCTTCTTGCCAAGACGCAGGATGTTCAAGTCATTCTTTGCCTCTCGCTCCTTGATCCAAACAATACCTTGCATCTGAGGGTCGATGATCAGAGGCCACCGCGCACATGTTGTCATGATACATCCATTCTCAACCGAAACACGATCGGAAGGCAGCAAGTCTGTATTCCACTGAGCAATTGTCGACTCATCAGCAATCAGCTTCACGGGGTCTGGGTCATCACTCATTGGGATTCCAGCATCTACGAAGTAAGGCATAAAGTTGTCGTTTATCAATTCTTGCCGGTAACTTGTGCTGAAGCTTCCTACGTACGACACAAAGGCTGCGGACACCAGGCAGTCTCCAGGCAGCAAGTGCATCTGCGCTTGCAGCTCTCCGACTCCTTCAGACCATCTCACATTCTCTGATGCAAGCGCGGCAATAAGACGTTGTGCCATTGACAGCTTCATCTTCATCTTTTCGGCCATTGCAACTGTCTCTTCCTTTTCTTGAACGACACTTGCAAACTCTGCCTCCAGAGCGGCTAGCTTCTCCTCCAGCTGCAGAACCTGTTCTTGCACTTGTGCAAGCTTGGTGTTGGCAGCTTCGAGTTGCGCAAGGGCTTCAGCAAGCATACGCTTCTTTGGCTCGACGTCACTCACAATGTCGTAGTACACGCAGATATTGAGCACCCAAGAACAGAGGCCAGCAGCTGCACTTGATTTCCTCAGGATCACATCAACATTCATTGTGTCCATCTTGAGGTAAGTGCGCACAGCCTTGAAATTGGCCTTTGGAACTGACTCCTCGTCGATTTTGATTTTGAAAGAGGCCAAAGCCTCGAGGAAGTGGCCGAGGTCCTTCATTGTCTTGACTGCTGCCTGCCACGACTTGTCCTTCACCACACCTTCTGGTGGTGAGAGCAACACCATCACAGCAGCCATCACATCGTCGACTCCACTTGGAGGCTTCTTGAGGGCTTTGAGCTCTCCAAGATCCTTCTTGTTCAATGAATCCAGAGCAGCCATTGCTTTGTCTACAGCAGGAAGGGCAGCAGCGAGGTCACGCTCACAGTCCTCTTGCTTCTGGGTAACCTCCACCTTGATCACTCCACACTTTTCGGCTTCAATTGCAGCAGCAGCTGCCTCTTCTCCGACAATCTTCTTCTCGCTGCCAACCTTCTCCGACAGAATTTCTGCAGCTGCAATCTTTTCCTCCACTTCGACAGATTTGACTTTGAGCACTTCTTCGAGCTCTCCGACCTGCTTGGCTGTGGCCTGCAACTTGTCGAGACCAACTTGCAGCCTGTCAGATGCCGCCATCATCGATTCCCTCTTGTTGTTCAGCATCGACTTGAATAGTGCGATCAGCTCCAAGTAGCTCTTTGGCGTGTTGTAGTTGAATCTGCGCTCCCGTTCCAGGAACTTGGCCGACATGTCGTTCACCAGTCCGAAAGAGAATGGCATAAAGTCAATGATGGCCTTGGTGTGCTCCTCAGTGCCTAAGCCGCCCTCGATATCTCCAAGGAAGCGCTCCGACACAGAGGCGAGCGCTTCAGCGGGCCATGGGTGGAACCAATCGATGATACAGTTGTTGACCAGAGCAGGGAATCGCAGCGATCGCTTCCTGAAGGCTTCACCTGGGGAGAAGCAAAGCACGACGTGCAAGTTGGCGACCACCTTGTCAATGAAGAAATTCCAGCAGTTGTCATTAGTGTCGATAATGCCAGCAGATTTGACCTCACTGCGCACAGCATTGATGGCATTCTCTTTCTCATCTGGAGGGAAGAGATCTGGAATGTGACCCGATGCAAGCAAATCATTGATGAAAACCAAGAAGTTCTCATTCGTGATCTGATTGTCAGTGAACAAGAAGCAAATCTTCTCATTCTTCTGGCCAGCCTTAATGTACATATTCATCAGGTCAATCTTGAGGTCTGCCGCTGAGTACGTGCGGGTGATTGTGATCCTTGCAATGGTGCACTGAGCCACAAAAGCTCCCAGTCGAGACAACGACTGCTTGCCAGAACCACCAACACCAACCAGCAGAGCGTGGCCTGTCTCTACAATTCGTGAGATGCGGCATACGTGCTGCATAGCATCTTCAAACAGCACGAGATCCATCGCGGCGAAGGTCTCATTGTAATCATTCAGGCCCGCAGTCAATAGCTCCAGAAGCTTTTCGAACGAAGGGATGTCGCCGTAAAGCTTCTCGTCCAGTCCGTTGGAGAAGTGAGTATAGATGTTGGGCTCAGGGAAGATGTCCTTATCAGGGTCGCCAGGGAAGTACTTCTTGGCAACCTGCTTCTTGACCTCCATGAATTCCGTGACGTCGTTGCCGTCCATCAGCAAGTCACCATAGGTGCGCTCAGCCTCATGGAGCCAGAGCTTGACGAGCCTCCATGGCTCCTTGCACTGCTCCTTCTGCGCCATCAGAATGCCCTGGAACATGTTGGTCAAGTGCCGCACATTGAATTCATAATGGAACTTGGTGGCAGTCTTCCTGAAGGTGGTGCTCACACGCTGGTGCAATTCCAATCCTGCGCCAATCAGCTTGGTCATCCTCTCAAACACAGAGGCTTCAAAGTCCTTGAGGTGTGCTCCGAGGAAGGTCGAGTAGATGGTCACAAGACTGTCCTGGTTAGGGAATCCAACTGCAAATGTCACGAAATGACGCTGCAGGCGAGGGTTGATCACAAAGCTGCCAGCAGCAGGATTCAAGCCGGCAAGATATTGGCAGCCGCCAATGTTCTTCTGAGAGAGCTTGTCGCGGTCGAACCAATGTCCGTAGTCCATGTGCTGCCTGATGTGGGCGATTGGAGTCTGCGTGTTGTACAAATCAACCTTTGGCATGTTGAGGTCGTCCAGGAAGTACACCAGTTTCTTGGTGCCAGGAGGGCCGTAGTTCTTACCAGCCTTCTTCTCGAGAGGTTGTTCCATCACCTTCTGGAGTATAGCAGCATCTGTGAAGTAATTGAAGTTGATCACTAAGTGGATCATCTGTTCTGCGTCCAACTCAGACAAGATACCTTTGATGATTGAGGTCTTACCACAACCGGAGTATCCAACCATCAGACAAGGCCTCTGGCGGGCAACCATGGCGTTCAACCAGAATGCCATGCCTGTAGTCTCCTGAGTAGGCACAGTGACTGAGCTCATTGCCCTCTCTGGATCGTACTCAATTGTCTTTGTGACCTCTGACCAGTGAGTGAAACGCAAGGTCTCGGCATCAGCAAAGTAATCAAACACTAGACCTACATCTGGGTACTTGACTGGTCTCCATTCGTTCCTCCACCACCTGTTGAACCGAAGACGGTGATCATCACCATCCTTGACAGAGAATGCGCCACCAAATGCCCACACAGCCGCAAAGCAGAAGAAAAGCTCATACTGCATCTTGTCAGTACAGCCTACGAATTTGTTTTCTGCGGTATACAAGTTCTCAAGCAAGTGACACAACGTTTGCACCATATTGAAGTCGAGCATCGGCACGAGATGTTTGAAAGTCACTCTGATGTAGTTGAGTGTAGCTGGCACATATTTGTCAATCAATGTCCGCAATATCACCTTCTGCTCCGGAGTATCATCTCGCCGGTCTATCCACGACTGCGCGTACAGATCCCATTGATTAGATGGTGAAATGAATAAAATACCTGCACGCGAGACAGTGGCTGGTGTCGCATACGCAAGGTCACGAATCTCAAACAACATACGCATGTGAGGAAGCAGAGGAATCCGCTCGTTGGAGGCGAGTGTGAGCAGCTTGTTGTCGTCCATCACGGAGTTCATTGACTCAATCCAATTGGCATCCAGGTCGCCATCCAGAATAAGCCACTTGGGGTTAGTATCTGGAATCCTCGACAGGTCACGAAGAATGCAAGAGAGCAAACCATCCTTCCATTCACGAGTTGCCATCGAAATCACTCCGTATAGTTCATCTACTGAGATTGACTTTGGATTGATATCTTTGAGCATTGTCTTCTGTCCTCGCATGTTCCATGCCTTGGCCAATGTCTTGTAAACCTCAGACTTGCCGGTGCCTGATGGCCCCATCAAGAACACACAGTGACGAATCTCAATCAGTTCCTCCAACTGACAGACCTTGAGCACAAAGTTGTCGTCTGGCTGCAGCTTCTGATCTTTCGCAATGTCGCGCACCATATCCATCAGCTCCAGGTTTTGCTTTGGTGGCACGTCCAAGTTGGGGAAAAGGTCAGAAATGAGACCCATGAAGACGACCATGTCCTCAGCTACAATCTTAGGAACGTTGAAGTCTCGCAATGCTCGCATCAGCAGACCCATCTCAGGTGTGTCTGGCTCTTCCCGCTTGAAGCTACCAGCAACGACGAGCACAGACTTGATGGCTCGGAGTCCCCAATCATAATGCATCTGCTTGGACAACAAATCTTTGTTGAGCGAGTATAAGATCACAAACTTGTGTGCAAGGATTTTAGCTTCCTCGTAACCTTCGGCCATCAACATGTTCTCACAAATCAATTCCAAATCCGGCACCATCACAGTCACTGGGCGGAACAAGGCCTTGAGACCTTCTGGCAACTCGGTACGGCCCAAGTAACCAGGGTTCATCGTGATGAAGGCACCGACCTCCTTGTTGAGCACGAGTGACTCATCTCCAGGGAAGTTGAAAGTGTCTTTGCCGGCGCGAATAGCGTCCAAAATAGATTTGTAATACACTGAGCACACTGAGAGCACCTCGGCAGCAATCCTGTTGAACTCGTCAAAGCAGCCCCATGAGCCTGAGCTAGCAAGGCCCTTGAAAATATCTCCGACCGAGCGGTAGTCCATTTGGTCGGAGCAGTTGAACACATACACAGCAAGCCCCATCTGACTGGCGAGATCCTTGGTGGTTTCTGTCTTGCCGGTTCCTGCTGGTCCAGCAGGTGCACACCCTAGCACCAAGTGCAGGGCCTGGGTGGCAGTGATGTACAACCTATCTGTGAGTGGTGTGATCACGAGACGAGCACCATTGCCAAGATACTCGAATGCGTAGCGGAACTCTGCATCACAAATATTGATCACACAGTCGCCCTTGCCTCCATCTGCAAGCGGTGCGTCTTTATCCCACTTGTAACGGAGCTGTCCTTGCCATCCGAAGCAGTCGTTGCGAACATTCTTGTTGGCAATCAACGCTCCAATGATATCACGAGCGTGAGAGTCTAGTGTAATTATATTCATTACCTTCCGACGGTCTTGCTTGGTAAGCTTGGTTCGCACACATGTAATCAAGTCAGTGATTTGATCAATCTGCCTCTTGTTATACTCGATCATTGCATCTGCACTTCCAGAACCGAGCTCCAAGAAGACATTTTCGACTTCAGTACACCACCAAGTCTGGCACGTAGTGATACAGATTTGGCCTTGGTACTCAATGATACAGTCTGTGCGCTTCATGTTTGAATAGGCCGTGTTCGACTCGTGCAAGATTTGTCTCAGAGCGTCACGCATGTGATCAATCACACGATGCAACCAGCCCTCGACCTTGCCATTCAGCAAGCACTGCTTTGCAAATGGCACATACTCGTCCTGTGGAGAGTACATGCCTAGGGCTACCTTGACATCCTCACCAGAGGCAGTCACGTCATCCTTAAGGTCTAGCTTCTGAATTGCTTGGAAGATCTTAGGGATGTGTTCCATCACTTTCTCAGGCCTGTTACCATTGGACAAAATGTCGAGCAAATCTTTGGACGAGACAAAGTAGAAACGAGGGAATGCGCGCTTCTTTGCGTCCATGAAGTCCATCAGCGACTTTTCACACAGCTCGAGCTGGTGCTGCAAATCCTCGAGGAAAGTGTACAAACCGTCGGCATTGCAACGAGCTACGAGGTTGGGGGTCTTACTGCAGTCACCCAACACCTCCTTCACGCCCTCATCGATGCCGATGAAGCGCTCTGCATCCTCTGGCAGCTCCTTCTTGACCTCGTCAGAGTGGATGAACAGATCCTCCAGGTATGACCATGTGCGCTGAATCTCAGAGAGAATCTGAATCACTTCAGCGACAGTGGCCAATGACTTCTGCCAGTAAAGGACCTTCTCTTGGAACTGACCCACAAATCGTGACGAGGCCATGTTCTGCACAAGCACTTGGTTGTCCTCCAGAGTCTCGAAAGTCTCTTCTGAGACTTTGACCAGAGAGATGTCTGTGTCGTTGTACGGCGTGAACTCAAACTCGAGAGTTTCCCAGTTCGTCTCGAGCATTGCAACGTTATTCTCAATCTTCTCCTCCTTGACTGCACTGTCAACGATGTCACCGACGTCGTCAACAAACTTGTGCAGCTCGAGCTTTTTCAAGTCGAGGAACTTGAGAGAAGGAATGTTGGCAATGTCTATCTCGACACTGGTAATATCAACAATCGCCTGCCAGTGACGGTCACGCATACAAGGCTGCCTCAGCTCACCCACCACTGGCACTGCTGCCAGCTGATCGTTGACCATCTGCAACAGTCCGGAATACGCGGAGAATTCTTGGCGGATTGTTTTGGCCATGACTCGCAGCTCTTGCTTGAATTTCTTTGTGCCGTCTTCCATTTCCTCTGTGTTGATGTCTTCCCAAACAACATCGTTCCACTCTCCAAAGTACGAGTGCACCATACAGGCGCAATCCCAGAACTGCTTGACCAATCCGAGTTCAGTCCTTGTCGTCTCAATTAATTCGGTTGGAGCGACGATCAGATCCCCGCACTCAAACAGTGTAGCCAGATGGGCGAGTTCGGCACGCCGCACCTCGATTTCCCGCACTGCCGCGTCTTGCTCTCTGATCATATCGTAAGCTTCATCAACTTCCGTGACCTCTGCTCCAAACTGGAAGAATTGCAACTCTTTGAAGGTTTCTCTGAAAGCCTCAATCTTCTCTGCAAATTTAGTGATTTCATGCTTGATCTTGCGACCCTCACGCTCCTGGAATGTACGGATCCCGGCCTTGATCTTTGGTGCTCGCTTCTTGATTGCGTTCCAGTCCACCTTCATGGTACTTAACCGTGCCTGCTGCGACGAAATATCGATTTCTTGTTCGACCAAGAACTCAACCGACTCTGAAAGCGAGTCCATCCGAAGATCAAGCATGTCTTGCTGCGAGAGGATATCGTGCAACGCTCCCATTACCTTGAGCAATCGATCCAGATCTCCCTCCTCCACCTTAGTGTCCAGAGCAAGGCCTTCCTTGTTGATGAAGTCCTCGAGATCTTGCAAAGTTTTGTCAGCATCCAGAGTCATGTCTGAGATCAGATCATCACCCTTCTCCAGCAGTGGGCCTAGGTCGAGTACTTCAACAGCGTCAAAGGTGCCTGAGGTTCCGTCGAGGACCATCAATTGCTTGGCTCCAGCGTCAAAGAACACTTTGGTAGGCTTGTTTGCAGGTGGAGGCTTGGACTGCCACACACATCGCCAGGAATTCTCTTCCGGGCAGTAGAGATGCATATCGCACAGTGCATTGCCTTCCAGGTCCTCCCCGCCGTACATCAGCATCTTTCCTTCCATCATTTCCATTTGTGCGTTGACTCTGGGCTCTGGTGTAGGGCCTGAAGGCTCGAGCTTTGTTACCACAATCTTGCCGTCCTTATCATCCACACTCACCATCACCATGTCGTTCAAGAGCCAATCTCCTTCAGGCTCTTCCTCCTCAGCCTCTGCTACGGCACCCTCGGCATCAGCACCCGCCTCTGCTGCCTCTGCTCCCTCTGCTCCCTCTGCTGCTGGTTCTGCTGCTGCAGCAGCCTCAGCCTCTGCTTCACCGGTTTCAGCTTCCTCAGCTGCTGCCTCAGCATCAGGCTCAGCTGCAGCCTCGTCTGCCTCAGCGTTTTCCTCAGCGGCTGCCTCAGCATTAGCGGCCTCAGCTTCTGCTACTGCTTCTGCTTCTGCTGCGGCTGCTGCCTCCTGCTCAGCTAGCAGTCGCTTCTCTTCCCAGTCGCGAGGAGCGAGCGCCTTGCCACCAAACAGGAAGACTTGACCCTCTTTGTTGGACACCGAGCCGTGGAGGCACCTGTTCACAGGCATGGCTCCGTCGGCCGAGACCTCGTGAGCCATCCATTCACACACTGCGGGGCTCTCCACATTCAACAGCTGGACATCTAGCTCTTCCTGCTCAAGGCCCTCGCCACCAGTCACCAGAATTTTGCTGTCCATCAAGTGAACAGCGTTTGCATTCTCACGCGGTGAAATCTCTACGCCTGCAACTGTCGGGGCATTCCAAGCCCAACTGTTTGCGTGCTTCTCTTTCTGAAGCACTGCAACATTGCTGTTGCATACTGGGCCATTCTCGGAGTATGTGCTTCCACCAACAGTAACCATCGTGTCTGCAAAGCGCGTTATTGCTGCGTTGTCTACTTTTGCAGGTGCAGAACCAGTTATCACTGCGTTCTGCCACTCCATGGTGGACGAGTCAAACACTGCAATGCCATCCTTGGTGTCTACACCACTCGAACCTTGCACGTAGGACATGAGCAGACCTCCAGCAACACCGTCGTTGCGAGTCACCACAGATCTTTGATCCTCGACCTTGATGCCCACTCCCTGGATCCTCGGTTTCTTCCATGGATCTGTACACTTGACTGGGAACGGGCTGCCACGGATGTGGTCTCCATCCAAGGTGACGTGCACCAAATAGTCGCCAGGGGCGGGTGGAATGTATGTGCAGATGTAAGTACCGTCGAGAATGTCCTTGACCGTGCCGACGTACGTCTCCTCTTCCTTGCCGGATCCTGTGATCATTTTGACATCAAAGTCATCGTCTCCTGATGTCCTGTTCTTGCCCTTGGTGTCCTTTGCTTGCAGCACGAAGCTTGCAGGTGTTCCGTATGATCGCACAGCTGTCAGCCCAGGACCATAAGCAATGCACGAGGTAGCCTTGGTGTCGTTGTAATATGTGTATTTGACGCGGTTGACCGTGAAAATCTCAGCTCCAATCAGCACTTTCACATCTATCTCGCCGGCACCATACTTGTCGAAGGACGGAGACTCACATAGGATCTCAGTCTTGCTCACAAATGTTCCGCTCACGATCTCCTCGCTGTCGCCATTTGTGAACTTGACATCGATTTTACTCGCCTGGACGAAGTTGATACCAAGCACAGTGACTGGTCTGCCGCCTGACAGTGGGCCCATGATAGGTCGCACTCCAGTCGCTGCGTATGAAGGTCCCACAATCCCAGACACATCAAGCGAGTACAGGTCTCCAAGCCATCTGTTCGCCCACCCACCGAAAAAGAGCATGCGAGCTCCTTTAGGGTCAAACAGAGAGGCGCAGTATTCTCGCGGGCAGGGACCCTCTGAGTTCTCTTTGTTGACTGGAGGCTTAATCCAAATCATGTTTGAGGTATCCATACAGAACGTAGCGTTGGTGTAATCCAACAGCGCCTTCCGACCACCGAAAGTGAACAACTTCCAAGAAATGGCCGATTCAATCGCATCTGCAACGTGGCAGAACAGCGGCATTGGCTGCTCTGGACTCGGATCTTGCTTCAAAAGGTCCCAAGCTCGCGTCGTCAGGTCCAAAATGCACAGATCCTCAATCGACTGTTTGTGGTCACGGCCTCCGAATACAATCAGCTTGTTGGCCGCTAATGATGTTGTATGATCGTACCGAGGCTTTGGTTGCTGACCTGTGGTTGGCAGGACACTCCACTGCAACTGATCTACATCCAACGCTTCTAACTCTGCAAAAAGCTTACCACTGCCTCCATAACCACCATAAATAATGAGCTGCCGATCCATGAAAGTGGCGGTGTGATGCGCGCGCGGAGCTGGATGGCTCCCTCTGGCATTCAGCTTCCGCCATGCGAAAGCATCAGTGTCTAAAACATATAAATCGTTGAATCGCTTCTTGTCGTCCACCAGACCCCCAAAGATAAAGATCTTCGTGTCGACTGTGGTTGCAGTGTGCCTCCATCGGCCCTCTGGTGGTTCACCGTGGATGACTTGGGTCACCCACCTCGCATTGTCTCCACCCGGCTGACCAAGTTCGAATACGTGTGTGTCGCTGAGTGCAGTTGCCTGATTCTTTTCATCCAGGCCGCAACCTCCAAATAGGAAGACTTTCTGGCCAACAAGATTCACAGAATGCCCTGCACGGGGGCATGGAGGGGTTCCAGCCTGAGTAGGCTCTCCCCACACGACCTCACCTGGTGGCATGCTGATCGACCGTCCTTCTCTCTAAACTAGCAGTGCCTCAATTGATCGACGAGTGAACGAACGAGTGACGAGGCAGAGAGGATCGGACAATGGCG
>Ga0307398_10000021_pt1 | contig 13572 bp, 9 predicted proteins | sample SouOceMetPS10311_FD_200440 | JGI IMG/M metagenome (GOLD analysis project Ga0307398, IMG submission 200440) | Metatranscriptome of marine eukaryotic phytoplankton communities from Antarctic Ocean - PS103-11 (Eukaryote Community Metatranscriptome) | ecosystem: Environmental > Aquatic > Marine >... | reverse complement strand
TATCTTTATGGTTGCATGAACGAAGTCACTTATCACTTTCAAAAACTGAAATTAATGGCTTGTTTGTTTGCTAAAACTTTTAAGTCTATATCCTTAGTATTGCTAAGTAAATCATTTTATGTTTGATAGTCTAGACAAATAATCCATGTAGTAAGTGGACTAGCTAATAATTCTTATTAGTATAGCTTAAAGGCAAAACTGGAGGAGCGTCGAAATAGGTTCAGTACAGATTATAATTCTTTTATCCCTAAGTTGTTCTATTTTATTTGTGCTATTGACCAAATCCCCTTTTATTATAAGACTGGGGCTAGTTATATTTTCTTTTATTTTAAGACTCACTCTCCATAGATCAGGGTGTATGTGGGTAGCCTACACCCTAATCATTATGTTTCTAGGGGGTATAATGATCGTTTTTATCTATGCCTCCTCGATAGATAGTGTTTTTAAGCTTATAATTAAACTACACAAGGTAGTAGTATTCTCAACAACGTTAGTAGTTTTATCTTTACTTTCAGCGACAGCTTTGTTTAACATAAACCAATTTTCTCCTACCCCAGTGTGGTTAAATTTTTGTTGTAGTAGCTTAGGAGTCTTGTGTGTGATGGCTTTACTAATTTTATCAACTCTATTCATTGTAGTAAAATTAGTCCAAATTAGGGAAGGTCCTTTAAAGTTTTAATGATACCGGAGTAAAGATACTCTCTACGCCTAACTATTTTTAACAGGGTGTCTGGCAGTATTACTATGGTTTCTTGATATAATTAGTATACATCTTAGTTTAAAAAGAATCTTGATTTGTGGTGTCAAAGGTGGCATAGCCAGTAGTATATTTACACTATGAGTTAATTTAAAATTAATTAATATTTATTTTATAAGTGTTGCTATATTAGCTCAATTAATTATTGTGAGAACTTCTAAAAATTTATTTATTAACGCAAATATTATTCTGAGTATGTCAATTCTTTTAATGCTTAAGTTAATTAGCTCGCGCAATCACTTCTTAAATTATCTAATCACTCTTGAAGTATTTATAGTAATAGTTTATGTGAGAATAATTTATGAAGTTAGTTACTTGTCTTCATCAAGAGCTGTGCTTTTTCTATTGATAGTAGTAATGGTAGGTGGTGCTTGTGTTGGTATATCTCTCTTAGTAGTTGTAACTCGAATAATAAACAAAGAGCTTGAGCTCAGATTAACAATTATATAGCTTCTTATTTTCTACTCTTAATTTTGCAAACTAATGTACTCATTATACTAAAGAAACTTATAAAAGTGTTAATAAAATTGTAGCTTGAAACTATAAATAAGAACTATCGTTTTACACTTTTCTTAATGAATCATTATTTACAATTCTTAAAACTGTCGCACTTTATCTGCCAAAGAAAACCCCCCCCCCCCATCCTTTAGAGGATGTTGTCCTATTAATAAATTCTAAATTTATCACACTATTCTGCCACCAAAGGTAATTTCTCCTAGGATCTTATAATTGGAAGTTATAAATAATTTTTATAATAAGAAATTTAGATCAGCTTAAGCCAGTATCTCAATGCCCTGGAATTAAATATAAACCAGCTAAAATATAATACAGTTAATAGTTGTCCAGTGATAATATAAGGATTTTCTACAGGTCGTGCGCCAATCCAAGTTAATAATGTGATTACAGCAACTAGAAATCAAAATAAAGACTTATTGAGGGGTAAAAATAATTTACTTTTTCTTATGGACGAATTAATAAATGGTATACTGTAATAAATAGCTACCGAAGCTACTAAAGCAATAACCCCCCCTAATTTGTTTGGAATTCTTCGTAAAATCGCATATGCAAATAGGAAATACCATTCAGGCTGAATATGAATAGGAGTTACATAAGGATTAGCATTAATAAAGTTTTCAGGATCCCCTAGCAGCCATGGGTAAAATATTACAATAGCCAACAAAACTTGCATCACAAAAATAGCACCCAACAAATCTTTTCATGAGAAATAAGGGTTAAATTTTACCTTATCCCTATTTAAAACCATCCCTAGCGGGTTCCTGGAACCTCTTAAATGAAGGAAAAATAAATGCAGACCTCTTACCCCAACGATTGAAAAGGGTAATAAAAAATGTAAAGTAAAAAACCGGGTAAGTGAAGTATTATCTACTGCAAAACCCCCCCAAAAAATATTAACCAAAATTACGCCTAATTTTGGGATTACACAAATTAAATTAGTAATTACTGTAGCTCCTCAAAATCTTATTTGACCTCACGGTAACACGTAGCCTAGAAATGCAGTACCTATTGTTAAAAGGAGAATTGTACATCCAATAATTCAAACGTGATTAAAATTAAAAGACCTGTAGTATAATCCTCGGGCTATGTGCATGTAGAGAAAGACAAAAAACATTCTGGCTCCATTTCTGTGAAAGGCTCGAAAGCTTCAGCCTAAAGATGTCTCACGTATGATAAAGTCAACCCTTAAAAATGCCACTGTGACGTCACAATTGTAGTGGGCTGCTAACCACAATCCTCTAATAATTTGCATAACTAGACAAATACCTAGTAAGGATCCAAAATTTCACATATAACTAATACTCCTAGGAGTAGGCAGTTCCACTAAAGAGCTGTTAACTAATATTACAAGCTTATTTTTATTTATAGAATAATTTATAGTAAATAAGACTTATTAAAATAAAAAAAAATGGAATGGAGAGGATGAGCCGATAAACTAAATATCTGCTATATAGCCCCGAAAATCTTATGGATCTTAGTCTCTTAAAAGTACTAAGGAGTATAAGAGGCGTTCTAAAACCAGAAGTCCTAAAATTAAATGAAATGGTTTGGGTCATTATATTAAAAACCGAGCCAGAAAATAAACTCAGCCCTCATATGGGAAAGAGGTATACCAGGCCAGTATTAATAACTGGGTAACTCCTAATTATCAGAATAATTAAAATAATCAAAAATGATGAGAAAATAAAAATTTTAATACTTAAATTATATAAAAAAATTGTGGGTTTTAGGTACAACAACCTCGCTATTACTGAACCCCTTGAAAATGAAGGTAAAGAAAGTAGAAAAATTCCTTTATTTAAATTAGTGTCCACCTCAGAGGTATGAATCATTGGGGTTATTGAGTTAAAATTTACTAACACAATTTTTATTAGTCGTGATGAGTAAAGTAGTGTCATTGAGAGTCTCAACATTGCAAAAATAATTATCCCTAGCGTACTATTATTATAAATACTTATTTCAATAATAGGCTCTTTGGAAAAAAATGCTGCTGTAAAAGGAGATCCACACAGGCTTGCCCTAGCAAGAATAATGGTAGAGCTATTAAAAGGAGAAGAGTAAAATATTTTTCCTGTATTTTTTATGGATTGGTAAAGCTGGCTTGAGTGGATTATATTTCCCACGCTAATAAATATTATAGCTTTAAAAAAAGCATGGGTAATAAGGTGGAAAAAGGATATAAATACTCAGCCGGAACCGATGCTTAGGATTATGAGGCCTAATTGTCTTAATGTAGACAAAGCAACTATTTTTTTTATATCTTTTTCATTAAGGGCAGACATCCTAGCCAAAGTTATTGTAGCTAGTCCAATAAGTATCATCGCAAACAACTCAACCCTAGAACCAGCGTTATGAAAATGTCGGAAAATCAAGTAAACTCCAGCTGTGACCAATGTAGATGAATGCACCAATGAAGAAACCGGTGTGGGAGCAGCTATCGCTGCTGGTAGCCAGGCTCTGAAAGGGATTTGCGCTCTTTTAGTAAAGGATCCAATAATTAATAATGTGCCAAACATAGTATCCATCTCTAAAAATTCACTGTATAAAACAATTCTCCATGAGCCTAAATTTAACAGTATACCTATTCTTATTAGCAAAAGAACATCCCCGAAACGATTAGTTAGTACCGTTAATATCCCGGCGTTATAAGATTTTACACTTCCATAATAAATAACCAGTAAGTAAGAGCTAACCCCTAAACCATCTCAACCTACCAATGTAAAAATTAAATTTGAAGATAAAATAAGAAGAAATATGGAAAATACAAAAGTTATTAATAGAACGTGGAACCGACCAAAAAACTTTTGTGAGGCTATGTACCTAAATCTAAAAGAAAAGACAGCTAAGCTAATAAGAGATACAGTGAGAAGAAATACCCTGGCAAAGACATCTAATATTAGTGACACTTCTAAACTAAGAGAACTAACATCCCCTAAGCACAAAAATAAAAACTTCTGACCTCTTTTATTTAAGGATATCCCTAAGACAAAAGAGAAAAACACTAAAATTCCGAAAAACATCCTCATTTTAGCTGCGTGTTTATAAATGTGTGAAATAGCCCTTAGAGTTGTTACCTAGAAATTATAAACTTATTGTAATTGTAAATTAAATTAATTGTAGATTTTAATATGTGTAAAATTTATTTTATCCACTCTAGGATTATTTGGTTTCATTCATTAAACAACCCTAGAGTTAATAGTAGTAGCAAAAGAGTTAGTAAAGCCACTCTCGTTAACGGAGTGACAATGTTTATGCTAATAAAATATGGAAATAGAATAATAAGCTCAACATCAAAAATAATAAAAACTAACGCAACTAAAAAAAAATGGAGTCTAAATTTTAATCGGAAGTCATTATATGTTCTAAAACCACATTCAAAGGGCCTCTGAAGTTCACGGTCTAAAATTGCTTTTTTAGAGACCAACTTGCCGAGTAATAAAAAGATTAATGAGAGGGTAAAAGCTAATAGTACGAGGCTACAAAAAAGATAAATTTTTCACTCTATCAACACAAAAGAACATTTATCTCATAGTAAAATTTGAAATTTTAAAGTTTTTTTAACTTACTGTGTTGTAAACTTAATTTTCAGCATCTGTAAAACAGTTACTAAATAAGGATAATTACAAACCTATCCTACGATTTCTGACACTTATTAACACCCCTAGGCTAATAACATTGAGATAGTTAAATATAACAATTCTAGCAATAAGCATTAATAAAAGGGCTGAGAGAGCTAAATTGGCTCTAAATAAGTAAAATAAGATTCTCAACTTAATAAAAAATAAAGGGCTAGGGGGGAAGCCAGCTATTATTATTATTAGCAGCATCATTAAAAAATAAGTCACATTACTTCTCTTATAGCTCAAAGGGTCAGCTTTAACTTTTAATGTGAAAAAGAATGTGAGGGCCAACGCCTGAATAGCTGAGTAGGTTATAAAAAATAATCAGCTAATTAGGTCAGATGTAAAAAAACAAAATAGGATTCAAGGTGTAATATAAATTGAAGAAGCGGCTAGTATTTTCATAAACTTAAATTGGATAATTATATGAATGCTAGCTAATAATAACCTAAGAAGCAAAATTTTATTAAAACTTGAGCTTGGTAAAGATATAACTTGAATTAACCGAAAGGGGATAATTTTCTGAGGGACGGCTATTCAAAAAAAATGTGTAATCCTCAGCTTTTCTACGATTCTTATAAATCATAGATGAAAGGGGGCCGCGCCTAACTTTATCATAGCAACTAGTAAAAGAACGTCATGAAATAACAAACCCTTGCATAAGGAGATAATTAAAGCTACAGAGCTAAATGCCTGAAACATAAAATATTTTACGACATGTGAATTTCTTAAATTATGTTGGTGTAGAAATAAAACAATTATAAATCTAAATATTCTAATTTCCATGCTAAATCAGATTATAATAAAAGAGTTTGAAGTCAGCCTGAATAAGATGCTTAAGATATTCATAAAAAATGCTAAAATTGTTAAAAAGGGGGAAATACTAAGGTTTATTACCTGGACGAGTTACGCATTTCTAAATTTACAGTTTAGCACTTTAAGTTTCCAAGTAAAACATTATTTAAACGGAAACTTTTAATTTCTACTAAGAATCTTTATTCTATGTTTTTAAAACTAATGACAGTAATTTGACTTCTAATCTTAATTAATAGCGGTTTAATTCCGTTAAGTTTTATTACAAATAATTAGAAATTTTGATTTTCTAGGGCTTAATTTAATTTAAGTTTGTAAATTACAGGTTCAAATTTACTTTTCAAGTTATTTTAGTATAGTCGTAATAAAATTTTTAGTAACCATTTTACCCGTCCTAGTTAATGTCGCTTTTGTAACACTTTTGGAACGAAAAATTCTTGGGTACTCACAACTCCGGCTGGGCCCTAATAAGATTTCCTTTGCGGGAATTTTTCAACCCTTCAGGGATGCTATCAAACTTTTTGTGAAACAGTTTGAGTTTAATTCTAATGTAAATTGAAAATTGTTTTCTTTGTCTCCTGTTTTTATACTTATCATTTCTACCACTCTATGGTTAATTATTCCTTTAAATAGATTCACTAGAAACTGACCCCTAAGAGTTATTTCTCTCATCATAGTACTTAGTTTAGGGGTCTACCCTATTTTGTTAAGAGGCTGGTCGTCTAACAGTAAATATGCTATAATAGGCTCAATTCGAGGCGTTGCTCAGACTATTTCCTACGAAATTAGTTTAGCTCTCGTTATTATACAATTTATAGTTCTGTTTATAAGCATGAACATAAAGGATCATATTGGAGGTCCCCTATGTGGCTTCACCGTAATCCCGATTACAGCAATTATTTGAATAGTGCTTTTACTAGCTGAAACTAACCGAACACCCTTTGATTTTGCCGAGGGGGAGTCTGAGCTTGTATCAGGGTTTAACGTTGAATACTCCTCGATTGGCTTTGTGTTAATTTTTTTAAGGGAATACGCCAGTATTATTCTGTTTTCAACATTTTCAATCGTGGTTTTTTTTAACATAGAAATGTTTTCTATTACTACTTCTGCCATATCCCTATTTATTACTTCAATTTGAGTTATTATCCGTGCGACTTTTCCACGCTATCGGTATGATAAGTTAATAAATATTGCTTGAAAGAGGTATTTACCTATTAGTCTGGGTGTTATTTCACTAATAAGAGGTTATTTGTACTTTTAATTATTTAAGGAACTCTTCTTAAGGAAGATCTGTGAATTGACAAACCACTATTTTAATTTAAAACTAAGTTTCTTGTAATTTAAGTCAGGGGGTTAATAAGAGTACTGGCAGCTAAAGTGTGTAGATTACAAATAGTTATTCACATTTTTGTAGGTCAAAATAAAAGGTAAAGTTATAATACTTCTACATATTTAACCTAGTAGGAATATTTTAATTTTTTTTGATAATTTTAGAAATTTAACTTTTGTTCGCGGCTAAAGCAGAGTTTAGCTCAGAAAAGTATATAACCCTTAAAGTAGAAAAAACATAACCCTGAATAAATGCGACCGAGACTTCGAGAATCATAAGAACAACTCCAGACAAGAGGATAGCAGGGGTAGTAATTATTGTTAACCTACCCCCATTTACTAAGCTAATTAGTAAATGACCGGCAACTATATTAGCGGCAAGGCGAACCGATAATGTAATAGGACGGATAAAGTTTCTTACAAGCTCAATTACGACTATTAAAGGGATAAGCATATCAGGCGTCCCTGAAGGGACTAAGTGAGCCAAAAATCTCTTTATAGCTTTTAAAACAAACCCTATTTCCATAAAAAATCATACACACACCGCTATACTTAGAGTCAGTGAAATTCTTCTTGAGGGGGTAAAGGTGTAAGGTGTTAACCCTAAAAAATTTATTGTGGAACAAAATAGAAATAACCAGGTAAAAAAGCCTAAACTGTATGGGATAACTTTTTCGTTTATGGGAATTTTAAATTCACTATGGAGGCTAAAGACAAGTATTAAAGTTAACTTATTAAACCGATTAAATCCTAATTGGATCTCAGAATTAAAATAAATTGAAATAAAAGCAATTTTAAATATTACCAAGCTTATCCAATTTATGCTGAGTAAAAATCTTGTAGAGGGGTCAAAGATACTAAACAAATTATTCATCTTAATGCAAATAAGTTGACTTAGCTTACCTCATTTAAGCCGCTTTATGACTATTTTTATAACTATTAGAATTACTAGCCTGTTTATATTAAGCATAAGGCCTTTTATATCCTGTGGAATATTCTCTATTCCAATAAGAGTTATATTTATCTTGGTCCTTAGGTGCTCCGAATTAACTATCTTTTTTAGCCCGGGTAGATTATTTTTATCTAGAAACATAATAGTCATAGATTTTTTCCAATACTGAATAAGGTTAATATGTTTAATTATTTTAATGTTATCTACTCAATCCTCTTTCCAAGATATGGGGTACTTCAACCATAGACTACTAAAGATTCTGTTTGTAGTAAACTTCTATCTTGTTATAATATTTATTGGGACTCAAAATATATTTAACCTTTTTATTATATTTGAAATATCTATTATTCCTATTTTTATTATTATTTTAGGTTGAGGATACCAACCAGAGAAAATTAAGGCTGCTTACGCTTTATTTTTTTTCACGGCGGTATCGGCTTCACCTATTGTGGCCATTCTAGTATATTTCTTTATAGGGGGTACTAGAATGTTTTTACCTGAGTTAAGAAGCTACTTTCAGCTAAGCTTTTATGGAGAAGCGCTTAATTTTATACTTTTATGTGGTTTTATGGTAAAATTGCCTGTCTATGGTCTTCATCTTTGGCTACCTCTAGCCCATGTAGAAGCACCAGTATACGGGTCTATAATCTTAGCAGGCATTCTGCTAAAGTTAGGAGGTTTAGGCATCCTGCGACTAAACTCGGTTATGACTTCACAAATAACCCTTAATATTTTTATCATCATATCCTTACTAAGGTTGGGTTTAGTTGGAGCTACCTGTTTATACACTACAGATTTAAAAAAGATTATTGCTTTTTCTTCAGTGTCTCATATAGCCTTTACTATTGTGTTTCTTATGAGCATCAATAAAATCAGAGGAATGTCGTGTATATTAATTATAATTACCCACGCGTTTAGATCCTCAGGAATATTTTTAATGGTATATATATTTTATATATCTACAAATTCGCGTAACATTCTAGTTAATACAGGGATACTTGTAAAGTATCCTCACGTTGGTTTTATGTGGCTGATAATTATTATCTCCAGTATAGGAGGACCTCCAGCTATTAATCTCCTAGCTGAAGTGTGGTGTGTAATATATAGTTTCATCCTTTTCTATAAGTTATTTTTACTACTTGTAATAGGATTTATATTTTCTAGAAGTTATCACATTATTTTGTATAGCACTCTGGCTCAAAGGAACACTTCCTGGTATTTGAGGTCTTTTAGTAATAGCACTATAAGTAGATCTTTTACCATGTTGGCTCTATTTCACGTAATTTACACTGTTTATCTTTGTTTACTAATTAGTTCATTTACTTAGGAAGAAACTGTACGTAATTTTACCCTTGTTAGCACTAGTATTTATATAGTAAGCTAATTAAAGCTACTGAACTCATAACTCAGGTATAGATTTTTCTCTATATAATTAGAGCTTTAGTATAAAAATTATTAGGGTATTGCACACCGTAGATCTTGTAGAGGTTTTATTTATATCCATATTTAGATCTAAATGTCCCCACAAATACAAAGCTGTGGCCACAGGAAAAAATTTTTTTTTTTTGGGGGGGGGGTTAATGCAATTTATGTCAAATATTATCAAACATCCCTATCACCTAGTTGAGATATCTCCTTGGCCTCTATTTGCATCAATTTCTGCTATAGGTCTGACGACTGGTATGGTAGTATGGTTTCATAATAAGTCAATACTACTTTTTTTAATAAGTACTTTAATGATATTATTAGTAATATACCAGTGGTGGCGAGATATTTCCCGGGAAGGCTCTTTCCAGGGCTTACACACAAATATAGTGGAAACAGGACTTCGTTGAGGTATAATATTATTTATTACTTCAGAGGTCATATTTTTTATATCTTTTTTTTGGGCTTTTTTCCATAGCAGGTTATCTCCAAATGTTGAGTTGGGGTGTTTATGGCCACCTTTGGGTATTGACGCCTTTGACCCTTTTAAAGTACCTTTGATAAACACGATTATCTTACTGTCCTCAGGTGTTAGAGTTACTTGAGCGCACCACGCCCTTATAGAAGGAGATTTTTCTAGCTCACAAGAAGCTTTATCTATTACTATTGTTTTAGGAGTTTATTTTACAGCTATCCAATTGTTAGAATATGTTGAATCTTCTTTTTCCATTTCTGACTCCTCTTATGGTAGAACTTTTTTTGTTGCAACAGGTTTTCATGGCTTACATGTTCTGATTGGCACTTTATTTCTCATATTCACACTACTCCGAATAACTATAGGCACAATAAGAGCGTTACATCATTTTGGTTTTGAAGCCTCGGCTTGGTACTGACACTTTGTAGATGTTGTATGACTATTTCTATTTGTGACAATTTATTGATGAGGTGGTAAATTGTAAGAGCGCGTATCCCCCCTAATAAACTGATTTATGGTAGAGTAGTTTAATAAAAAACTTAAATTTTGTAAATTTACATTGAGACTCCTCCTATTTAATCTACATCTCTGACTAGGCTCAAGAGTAAAGATATTATAGCCTATTATTATAAACCTCTTACACAGGTGAGACGACTAATGTCTCTTTACTGATGACACCAATAGTCTAGTGCCTTTCAACTGACAAAAGTAAAATAATTAACTCTAACCTAAATAAAGACAAAACTTTACGATTTTTGTATGTTCGAACATGTGTTTAGTAAAAAATGTAGGTCGGCTAAGTAAAGTGCCTGATTAAAGGGCTATTATGATAAGATAGACAATGCGTTTAAGCCTTTACTTGTATAAAAGTATATTCAAGTCCGGGTGAGTAAAAATTTACTTCGGTACATTCTTAGTGGAGTAATGGGGGGGGGTAGCCGTCAAGAGCTATAGTTTTTTATAAGGCCCTCCTTTTTTTCTTGTATGGACTCTATTAAATTAATTGGCGGCGGCAATATTTAACTAGAAAAATTACTTAGTAATCATAGTGGAATTATAGTTTAACATTTACGCGTAACGCCACGTTTTTATTTGTATTTTTAACACAGGGGTATTTATTCTTCAGACCTGAAATTTGAAATGGTGGAATTGGCAGCTGGTTTAAAATGCGCGTATAATATTCTTCACTAGGCAACTGAAATTTCAAAATGCCGGTGTAAAATTTTATTAAAGTGATTAATTTAAGTGTTGGATAAAAAAGTGCCAGCAACCTCGGTTATACTTTTAGCGCAACGTAAACTCTATTTTTAAAAAGGTGGTAAAATAAGGCTTATATCCAAGTTTAACTTATTAATCTGTCTTATGCTCAACGTCTGCCCTTTAAACTATCTTAGTAAATCTGATTAGCACCGGATTAATAATAAATTAACGGTAATAAATTTTAAACCGAAAGCTTTTGGCTGTTCTTTCCACTATTGGGGATTCTAGTTGTAAAAGATAATCCTCTTTTTTATCTTCTAGACAGAGTTTTTTGTATGGTTGTATTTGAAACTCACTTTTAGAAGGATCTAAGTCAGATTATATGAAAAATTGTAAGGAAACCAGTTAGAATCAATTAATCAATTATAAAACTTTTATAGACTCAATTGAACTCAAAAGTAAATCTAAACGGGTTGAATAACAAGGAAAGAGAGTTCATATCGTCCGTCGCTCTCTATTAGAATTAAGTCGTAGCAAAGTAGAAATTGTAGAAACAGTTTCTTATTTGAATATTTTTAAACCCTTAGGTTAAAATAACATCCTATTTATAATTTACAGATGTTTTGTTGAATGTAAACACTTTAAAAAGAGGTAGATGTTAAAACCAAATATAGGTTCGGAGTGGTCAGTTAACATAGTACAATAGGTTTAAATTTTTTAGTCTACAGAAGTGGTGTAAATCCTTGTTGAGTAAATAAGAACTAAATAAAATATCTTTTGCATAGAAATTTTCGACTTAAAACTTAATTGGTGTACCTCGAATACAGATACTAACATCTTGTAAACAAAAAATTACCAAAATTAATTTAAATAAAAGGTGCAGTAATATATTTTTAGATCTAGTGTTTTAGTTTTATAGTTCATCTTTTAAAGGGAAATCTTTTGAAACAATAATAATATATTTTAGTAGCAATTAAAGAAATAATAATTTTTAAAAATACAATTATAAATTAAAAACTTATTTATTCACTGAGTATAAATTAATTTTATAATTACAATGAAAATATAAGTAGAGTTTACTTGAAATATTAACAAGTAAAAGGTAATTTTAATTGTTTAATTTGATAAATAAGTACAATTATCTTGAGTTTGCTTAGCCTGTTTAATAAAAACATCGCTTAATTATTTTAGTACAGTTTGCCCGGTGCTAAATGTAAACGGCCATTATTATGCTAAGGTAGCATAATAATTTGAGGTTTAATTTTCTTCTGGATGAAAAACTTAACTAAGTTTGCTTTAATATTATTTTATCCTTAAAGTTTGGTTGGCAGTGAAAACCTTGCTATAGTATAACTAGACGAGAAGACCCTAAAACCTTTCAATATTTTATTGGGGTAATAGTAAAAGTTTAATAATTTTGTAATTTTATACGCTATAAATTAAAAACCAATAATGATAATAAAGGTACTTTAGGGATAACAGCAATTAAAGGAGCGAGTTCTTATTTAAGCCTTTTGAATTGACCTCGATGTTGAATTAAGAATTAGGAGTTAATGCATAAATAACTGTTTTTAGTCTGTTCGACTAATAATTTCTTACATGATTTGAGTTGAGATCGACGCAAGTCAGATTGGTTTCTATCTATTATTTTCGTTCATAGTATTCTAGTACGAAAGGAATTAATAGTATTTTAATTCGCGGCAAGCGCGTGCTTAAATCTATCCCATTTTTTTTAATATAACGTACAAACTCTATAAACTACTTACGCGCTAAAAACAGGTCTAATATTTCTGTCTTTTTAATCACATTATATGCTGTAAAAATTAATGCTCCAGGCCTTTCTCTCTCTATTATTAACAGGCTTTTATTAAGCGTTTTACCCGGGTGCAAATTATTTGTCGTGTCAGAAAAAGTAAGCCCGGGAGTATTTAACTGATATGTGCTAGTCTTTAGGGATACTGGCTTAAATAAGCGGTCTTATCAGAAGATTGTTAAACAACTGTTCAGGAAATACCCTCACTTGCTTATTAGGACTCAGGGGGTAAAGAGCCTTGTTGAGACTTTTAATTTTATACTAAGGTTTGTAAACTGGTTCCATGTCCGAAGTTTTTTTACTGGGCAAGCCCCAAAGCGATTGTGAGCAAGTCATGATAATTTTCACTATAAGAGCTTAGAGGGATTTAATTTCGAACGAAGTTTGAAGGGCGCTACTTTCTTCACTAAGCTTATTATGTTAAAGTTGATTTTTTTCTAAACCTCGATAATTTTATTGATAAAATGTAAGTAGAGTTTATTTGAAGTATTAACAAGTAAAGGTAATTTTAATTGTTTAATTTGATAAGTAAATACAATTATCTTGAGTTTGCTTAGCCTGTCTAATAAAAACATCGCTTAATTATTTTAGTACAGTTTGCCCGGTGCTAAATGTAAACGGCCATTATTATGCTAAGGTAGCATAATAATTTGAGGTTTAATTTTCTTCTGG
>Ga0307398_10000020_pt1 | contig 13710 bp, 1 predicted proteins | sample SouOceMetPS10311_FD_200440 | JGI IMG/M metagenome (GOLD analysis project Ga0307398, IMG submission 200440) | Metatranscriptome of marine eukaryotic phytoplankton communities from Antarctic Ocean - PS103-11 (Eukaryote Community Metatranscriptome) | ecosystem: Environmental > Aquatic > Marine >... | reverse complement strand
GTGAGAACTGAGCAGACACTATTGGACAAAGTCCATGATCATCACAGCGCCGGCTAGCACCCATTTCGCTGAAGGGTCTTTCGTTTTCAAAGGAGCTTGAAAGATAAAGGTCGGACCCCGTTGTTGCGTTTGGTAAACTGGGCATTGGAAGATTCCTCGTTTCTCCATCTTCTCTGCAAGTACAGCTTTCGTGTTCACCACTGGCATCGGGAAGAACATCTGCCTTGGCTCTGCTTCACAAATACAATTGTTTTGAATGCTCCATCCAGCGCCTTCCATGTTGAGTCCGCAGATGTATGCTCCGTCACGGGCGTGCTCATCAATCATGCTCTCGTCCTTCTTTGTGACTTCTATGGAGATGCAAAGCTTGTCCAATTCAAGTTGGTTCTTTCTTGCAGTGACTTGCATGACCGCAGTGAGGAAACTCTGCGGCGTGAAGAAGTAAGAAATGTTCACACACTCCGGAATCAACGTTGGGTTGTCAATCCAGGTCTGCAGTTGGACGGATCTCTTCACGAGGTTCTGCACCCATCCGCCTAATCCGCGCAATGATGGGTACGCCAACTTAGACCAAGTAGCGGGAACTCGTTCAAGCATCAAACTCGTTTGCAGTGTTTCCATGCGTTCGGACATGGTCAGTTCTCCCTTGATTCCGAGCTTCAACTGGTGCAGGGAGGTCTTCATTTCCTTCACTAAGATGTTCATTCGGTCGACTTCTTGCAAGAACACATATTGATAAGGACCGCGGTCATCAATCGTCAGAGCACCCAATATTTCGTCCATGTCGTAGTCAATGTCAGCAGTTTGTTCTTCGATGTCGGTGATGACGTTTTCAACGCGTGACCCGGAAGATCCACCAGCGGCAGCGGCGCCGTCTCGGGGCTGGAGGTCAAGGATCGCACTGAACAAATCGTTACATTCGTCGGTTCGCACGGCGATTTCCGTGTTCGGGTGCAAGCCGAACATGTACGGACTCTCCCCGGGGAGCTCGTTGTCGATGTATTCAAAGTATTTCTCGTACTCGGTGGGCTGTGGGACGATGAACTTGCAGCTGTTCTCTGCGCCGCAGAAGGGGATGAGGTTCATCTCGTCATCGAGAAGCTGTTGCTGAAGGAACACTTCGAGGTAGGTCATGTTCAGAAGTCGATCCAAGTCGTCCGTGATATGACCGCCGTACATGATTTCACCAAATATGTATCGAAGATCCGCCCATGGCACTCGAGGACCGCCTGACTCCAATTTCTTCACCAACACTTGTCCACTGTTTTGGAGATCGAGCGTGCTGAACGGGTAGATTGCATTCCATCCCTTGGGTCCGAATTTCTTCCTCTCGATAAGGACGGAGTGATACCAACAGAGGGTAAAGCAGATCGTTTTGATTTTCTGGTCCATATCTTCAAACGTGTTCTTATCAAAGGAGGCCAATGCCCGCTTCAAGTTCGCTTTCATTCCTTGCGGCGGCTCGTTTGTGAGTTTGATCGACCGCTCAAGAACACCAATCGGGATTCCTTTCGAGGGCTCCGCAGAGAGGAACAATCGGAAGTCATCATGGATTCCGACCTCCTGGAAGTGATCCAAAGTCTTCTCCAATTCCTTACACCACTTGGGCATGAGATGGATGTTTTCCAAGACCACCCAGTGGCCTTCCTTGCTCGCAATGTCCAACTTTTCCATCGCGATCTTGTCCTGGCCTTGTCCGAGAGCAACGCGGTGGTACTTACCGGCTTCAATCAGGCCCTTGCGGTCAGCGTAGTCGTAGACCGTGGACACGGGGTCAGATCCGGATGAGAGAATGAAGAACAGGGGCGTGTAAGGCGTCGAGTCATCGAGGGAAAGCTCCAATACGTTGGCAAACGATTTGCCCGCGTCAAGCTCCGTGAATTTCTTTCCGTCTGGAAGCATACCTGTCACGAACTTCTGCACTGCGACAACCATTCTGTCAGGGCGCATCGCTCGTACGACGAGGAGTTTTCCAAACTTGTCATTTTGGTCAAGCTTTCTCCAGTCAGAAGGCAGGGGCTCGTCCTCAGCGTTGCCTTTGAGATACCACTCCTTGAAACGGTTGGATTGCGCGCCGATGTCAACCATGAACTTCTCAAAGCCAGGGAGTGTGGAGAGCTGGCAGATTCCAGTCCACGCAGCTTCGCTGAGCCACTCGCTGCACGGGTTGTCGGCTCCGTACTTTCGCGGACCTCGGATCAGGTAATCAAACCGGTCCATGTCAAGCACGTTGTTATCTCCCAAAGCTTTCTTCGACATTAGGAGGAACGTCAACTGCGAGCTGAAGATCAACTTGTGGCATTCGAACAATCCGCGGCTGACCCATGTGAACACAACGAATCGGATCTTTTCTCGTAGGGCCTTGACGCGAGTCTTGATGTCGTCAGATTTCTCGGTTCGGTCCATCGCTTTGAAGAAGAACGAAATGAACGACCCGAGACTATACTGGTACATATGGTCGATCACGTTCAATTTAATGAGCAAGAAGTAAATCCAAGACGCTTCCTGCGCAACGCTTCGGTACTGGTTACGCATCTTGTTGATCTCAATCTCTTTATTCTTCGCTTCTTCGACCTGCTTCTCAATCGTGACCGCAGCTTGCTTCGTGTTCTCCAAGGAGTCAATCAAAGAAATATCGCTCAGGATGTCGTCAGGTGCTTCAGACAATTTCTTTAGCAAGTCGTTCTCCAAACCGTTCAGTTTGACCATGAACTCGTTGATGCTTTCAACCAAGCGTTGCTTGTCCTTTTCCAATTGCGGCTGTTCTCGGTTCACGACCAAAGCCAAAAGCTGCTCTTCTAAACCGGATTCCGTGACAATGAAGTTCACCAATGAACATTGCGCGAAAATTTCTGGCTTGTAGTTCGGATTTGCCAATTTCGTCTGCAAGAAAAGCTTGAATTTTGGATCGTAGTCAATCTCCTCTCCCGCGATGCGAATTCGGCACGAGCGCCCTTTCTTGATGATCTGTCGCGAAAGGATAGGGTCCAAGGCAGGGTCAAGGTCTTCCGAGACGTTTTCAATCAACACCGTTTTCCCGCCTTCGACGCACCGAATCATCTGCGAGAGCCACCTCGGGTTGTTCAAAGAGATGACTTCGAGCTGATCCCCGTATTTGTTCTTGATCCATTTGATCCCCTGTAACTGCGGATCGATCATCAGAGGCCATCGTGAGCTCAGCGTGATGATGGCGGCATTTTCAATCGAGATCTTATCGCAGGGAAGACCTTCGTTTGCCCATGTGGCTTGCTGAGGTCCAGTGGTTAAAACGTCCGAAGGGTCCTTCTCCTTGTTCTTGATGTCATCTGAAAGCGGAATTCCGCGGTTCACAATGTCCTTCACCCACACGTTGTTCCACAGCTCCGTACGGAACTTTGCATTGAATGCACCGACGTATGAGACGAACGCAGCTGAGAGCAGGACGTCTCCGACGAGCGTGCTCATCTGCTCTTCGAGGTGTTTGACGCGGAGACTCCATCGCTGGTTTTCGTCCGCGAGACCACCAACGAGCCGCTCAGCAAGCGCGAGCTTGTCCTTACAGCGCGTGGCGTCTTCTTGCACCTCTCTTTGTTCATCAAGCGCTTCTCGATGCTGCTTCTCCACCGCAGCCAGCATGTCCTCCATCGCCTGCACTTGCGCATTCACTTTCTCCAACTTCTCCATAGCCTCGTTGTATTCGCCTTCTGCTCCCTCCTTGGCTTTTTTCAGCGGAGTAACCTCCTTGGCGACTTCGTTGTATTTCCTGATCGCAATCACCCACACAGCAAGGTTCGCAGCAGCTTTCGAGATTCGGCTCATGCTCTCCACGTTGAAATATTCCAAATCAAGGATCGGCTGCAGTTTCTTCAAGATTGATTCAGAAATGTTCTCTCCGTCAAAGTTACTCAAGAGTTTTTTGAAGTTTCCGAGGTTGCCCATCATTTTTTTCGCTCTCTTCCAGGAATAATCCTTCTTTTCATTGTGAAGCAAGATCAAGCACGCCTTTGTGACACTTAGGATCTTGTCATCGGGACTGTTCAGACCACGCAATTCACCAAGCATAGAGTCGGACAAACATCCAACAGCTTCCTCGGCTGCTTTCATTGCAGGCATTGCCTTGTCCAAAATCTCTTTACACTGACGATTAATTTCATTACATCGGTCAAGCACCACATTCGCGGCGTCTTGTTCAACTTGCGCAGCAGCTTTTTCTTTGTCAACAACAATCTTCTTTTCTCCAATCTGATTGATCAACAATTTCGCGGCTTCTTCTTTCTCAGCGACAATCACTAACTTCTGCCCAAGATCTTCAGACAACGAGTTCACATCCTTCTCCGTCTTCTGCAAAGTAGCAATACCTTTTTTCAATCGCTGCACTTCTTCGTAAAGATTCGAGCTCTGCTGCTTGTACAATTTCTTGTAGAAATCAATCAATTCCAGGAACGATTTCGGCGTGGTGTAGTTGTATCGATGTTCGATCGCGAGATATTTCTCAGAAGCGATGTCTACGCTGAGATGCGCTTCCGCCATATGGTGAGCTAGGTTCTGTCGCAATTCTGCGGACTCGATGTCGAGATCTTCAGAGTCCAAGAATCGCTCCGCGACTTTACACAGGGCGTCCCGAGGCCATGAGAAGAACCAGTCAATTGCAGTGCAGTTCATGATCGCAGGGAATTTTCGGCAACGCACACGCAAGATATCTCCAACGGGGGACATACACAGCACGAGATGCAAGTTCGCTCTGAACTTGTTGATAAAGAATTGATTCATCGCAACCTTGTCATCAACATTCACACCCTTTCCTTTCGCTTCATTTCGGAGTGTGCTGAAGATTGAGTCTTTTTCTTCGTCAGTGAACAATTGAGGAATTTCTCCGCTGGAGAGAATGTCATTGATGTAGACGAGCCATTTTTCATCGACGACGTGCGCGTCCGTTAGGAGGAAGGTCACGCCCTGGCCTTTCACCGTTTTCATGTAGAGGCCTTTGATGTCTTCGAGGAAGTCTGGGGCTGCGTAATGGCGTGTGATCGCGATTTGGAAGACTTCGTAGCCGCAGATCCACGACGCGAGTCGGGATAGGGATTGCTTTCCTGAACCGCCAACACCGATCAACAGGGCGTTACCGCGCGGCTTTCCGATGATTCGCGCGATTCGTGAGATGTGATCGATTGCCATCTCGAACAGGACGAGTTCCATCTCTGCGTTGTTCTCGTTGTGGTCTTGAAGGAACATCTCCAAAGAATCAGACAGACTGTTCCATCCATCGCAAGGTTGGAATGGCGTGAAGGATCCGGATTCCGTGCTGCCGACAAAGTTGGTGAAGATGTTGGGCTGCTCCATGAGCTGCGCTTGATCAACGGGCAAGTATTTCTTCGCGAGGTCGTCCATCACTTTGGAAAAGTGGTCAATGTCGACCTGCTTGCAGAGGCGATCGCTAAACACGCGGTTACACTCGTGCACCCACAGTCTGGAGAACTGCATGTCGGTGTAGTCTTCGTTGGAGCGGACCAAACCTTGGAACACAGACGCGATGTCGCGCAAGTTGAACTGGTAGTGGAACTTGGTCGTGTCCGGCTTGAAATGAGGCGAGCTCTGCATGTGCGTTAACAAGTCAATCGTCGCGTTAACCGTCGGCACGCAAAGTTCCTGAACCGGCTCTTCAAAGTGATACAAATGGCCTTCCAAGATAGATTTGAAGATGATGAAGAGGTCATCTCGTTCTGGGTCGTTCAATGAGAATGATCCAAAGTGCGTCATCAACCGACTGTTGATGTTAAATGACCCAGCCTTGTTGTTCATCGCCGCAAGGTAGAGAATGTCCCTGACGTATTTCTTCTTTCGGTTAGGATCGGTCTCCTCCGTGTCGTACCACAGTCCCCAATCGCGATGGCATCGAATCAGCGCAATCGGACTCTGCGTCCCGTAGGTGTCAACGTAAGGCATGTTGATGTCATCCATAAAGTACGCAAGTTTCGCATACCCACCCGCTGGTCCGTACGTCCGCCCGCTCCGCTTGTCAACGTGCTGCTGCATGATCTTTCGCAATGCGGTCGCATCGGTGTAACTGTTCAGATTGATGCAAACAGATCCAGTGTCTTCTGGAAGTCCTTGCAAGAACGATCGCACCAAAGCCGTCTTACCCGTACCCGCAATGCCGATGAACATGACGGGCTTCTCCTTTTTGACCAGTGCGTTCATGTAGTAGGAGAGGCGCACAGTGTCGGTCGTGTGGACCATCAGGTTCGAGACAATCAAGTCCCCGACAGGTGGCTCATACTTTGGAATCTGGGCCTCCCATCTCTTCAGAGAGTTCGTTTCCACGTCAAAGTAGTAATCGAAAACCATGTTCGAGCCTTCCACATCCTGGTCGTAAGGATATTGCAGAATTGGGAATTTGTTCTTCCACCATTCAGAGAATTGCTCTTTGAAATTGTTTTGGGAGTCGACAAGGAGGGATCCGCCAAAGGCCCAGATCGCGGCGTAGCAGAACGTCTTTTCAAACATCTCGGCCACGATGTCAGAGCTGTACTTGGAGGAGTTCTTCTTGAAGTCCGTCAAAGTACCGTCCAAAATGTAAAGCATCGTCTGCAATTTCTGAATATCGAGAACATCCACAATGTAATGGAACTTTCTTCGGATCTCTTCAACCATCACTGGGGTGATGTACTTATTAAACAGCGCGCGAAGAGTCGACTGTTCATGCGAGTCAGGTCGAGAATCAATCCAGCTATCAACCATCGGCTTCCAGCCAACATCCTGCGGGTTGACATACAAGATACCAGCCCGGGAAACCGTCGCCGGCGTCGCGTTTTGAAGATGCATAACTTCAATCAGCAATCGCATCGGATCCGCAAACGGAATACGCTCGTTCGAGACCAATGTCAAAACTTTGTTGTCGTCCATAACAGTGTTCATCGATTCAATCCACTCCGGGTCAACATCAGTATCCAAAATCAGCATCTTCCAAATCTGGTTTTCAGTGAAGCCGCCTTCGCATCGGGACATGTTTCGCATGACCGTGGAGAGAATTCCGTCGTACCAGTCTCCGGTTGAGTTGGAGAGCCATCCGTAGAGCTCGTTGCTCTCTACGGCTTTCGGGTTCATGATTTCGTGGACGCATTTCTGTCCCATCAAGTTGTACGCTCGGCAGAGAACGGACCAGATGGATGATTTTCCGGTTGCGGCGGGGCCGACGATGAAGACGGAGTGCCTGACGTCCAGCAATTCCGCTAATTCTGTGCACTTTCGGACGAACATGTCCTCGGTCTGCAATTTGAGCTCCTTAGTGCAGGTCACGATGGCTTCTTGCAGAGTGGGCTCCACCTTTCGGTCGATTCGGAGGCCGACGAAGAGATCAGTAATCAGACGCTGGAAAATCGGCTTGTCATCAGCGACAATCTTTGGTAAGTTGAAATCACGAAGAGCTCTCATCAGAACTTTATCTTCACTGACATCGGGATCTTGACGTTTTAAAGCACCAGCAACTCGCAACACAGCCTTACAAGCTCGCAGACCCCAATCGTAATGGATTTGCTGCGACAGCAATTCTTTGGAGAGGGAGTACAGTGTGAAGAACTTGTGCGCGAGCTCACGGGCATCTTGGAACCCTTCGGACATGAGCATGTTCTCGCAAATCAGCTCAAGATCGGGCACAACCATCGCGCACGATCGGAACAGCGCTTTCAAGTTCTCTGGAAGCTCCGTTCGCCCGGCGTAACCAGGGTTCATCGTGATAAAGATTCCAACAGACATTTTGAGGCGGATCTCGACTCCCATCAGGTCGAATGTCTTCTTATCACCGCGAAGCGCAGCGAGAATGCAGCTGACTTGGGTCGCAACGACGGAGAGCACTTCGATTGGGATTCGGTTGAACTCGTCGAAGCATCCCCAGGCACCAGTCTGGCAAAGACCCTTGAAGATGTTTCCGAGGGACAGGACATTCATCTGCTCGGAGCAGTTGAAAACGTACACGGGGTTCGCCAAAGCGCGCCCGAGGTCCTTCACCGTCTCGGTCTTTCCCGTACCTGCAGGACCAGCCGGCGCTCCTCCCATCTTCAAATTCAAAGCTTGCGTCAGGGTGATGTAGCACCTATCCGTGAGGGGTGTGATCACAAGCCTTCCAGTGTTGCCAATGTACTCCCAGCAGTAGTCCATGGCCGCGTCGTAAACCATCAACTTGCATCGATCAGGGTTGTTCAAGTCGCTATCGTAGCTGTATCGCATCTGCGACTGCCACGCAAACTCCTGCGCATTCTCCACCTTGTTCTGCACGAGCATATCCACGATATCGCGATTATGCACATCGACGGTAATCAAAGTCATGATCTTCGTTCGGTCCCGCTTGTTCAACTTCCCCATGACCAGAATAATCAACGCCTTCAGTCTCTGGTTCAACACACGGTAGTAATCCTTCAAAGCTGTCTCGTTCCCGTCTTCCAAAGCCAAAAAGTTGTATTCTACTTCTTCGCACCAGAGGATTTGGGATGCCGTGAGAGCCATTTGTGCAGGGTAATTGAACAGCCACTTGTCGCGAGGCTCTTCAACAGACCAGTTCTCGGAAGAAGCTTTCGCTAAGTCCAACACGTTCCTCATCGTATCCCTCTGCACGTCCACCAGCTTGTTCAGCCAGTCCTCGACCGCCCCTGTGCACGGCTGCGGGCGAACCAAGTCGATCATCTCTCCTCCATTCTTGCTGTACATTCGAATTGCGTCCTTGGTGAAGTTGCCATCGGCGTCCTGAGCAAAATCGAACTTCTTCACGTTGTCAAAGCAATCACCCATATGCTTTTGCACACTGACTGGGTTATTACCGTTGGAAAGCAGGTCAAGCAGCGCAGTGTTGGAAAGGAAGTAGAATCGTGGGAACTTCATCTTCTTCGTTTCAAGATATTGGTTCAGTGACTTCTCGCAAAGCTCAAGGTCCGCTTTCATCGTCTCCAAAAGTTTCGCGCGGCCCGAAACAGTGCAGCACTCAATCACATGAACCTGGTCCTTCGCGATGTTCATCATCGTCTCCCACTTGGTGTTGATCCCATCAAAACGCGCAGCGTCTTCAGGCAACTGCGTTCGGATATCTTCCGCCGCCAAGAAAATCGACTGCAAAGAAGACCATTTCCCCTGGACGGTGAGCCAATCGCTGACAACGGTTTCGACGACACCAAGCTCTCGCTCCCAGACTGAGATCTCGTTGGAGAAGAACTCTGCGTATTTTCCCTGCGACTTGATTCCCTGGAGAATGGCCATACTTTCTTCGATATCAACCATGACTTCCTCCGGAATTCGCACTAGTGGAACATTTCGCGTATCATGGACGCCATAGGACAAGCACTGCGCCTCATCTCCTTTCCACAGCGCGGTCAGCTTCTTCAATTGCGTGTCAATCTTCGCTTCCTTCTCAGATGTCTCCACGACTTCTTCAACTTCTTCCACGAATTCGTGAAGGCCGTAGGCAAGCATGTTTCCGAGCGTGAAGCCCGGGGGCATTTTGATGTCCTTCTTTGTGACTGTCGAGAGCGCATCCCAGTGATGGGATTTCATCGTCTCTGAATGAAGCAAGTTCACCAAGGGAAGTGAAGTTTGCCACGATTTCAAATGATCTTGAAGTCCTTGGAAAGCTTTCCATCCACGGATATCCTTGTTCATGTTGTTCACACGCTTCACGAGTTTGTTCAACTTGTTCAAAAGCTCTTCTGCGTCAATGTCGTGCCAAAGGGTCGCGGACCAGAATTCAAGCTGGTTGTGGCAAAGAGAAACCATATCCCACAGGGTCTTCAAATCCCGGTTCTCTTGCTGACACTCCAAAAGTGCACGATACTTCGATCTTGGAAGTTCAAAGAGACTCTCCAACTGATTCAGATTCTTCGCCTTGGTGTCCATTTCCGAAATCGCTCCGAAGAAGTACATGACCTTGCTGTAAGCCATTGGGACGTCTTCGCCACCGTTTCCATATTGAAATGGCGCTTTGTCGCGAAAATATTTCCTGAATTCCATCACTTCCTCTGTAAAATCCCAGACTTTGCGCTTGATATTATCAACTTGCAGGTTCTGGAGCGGGTTGATGACTTCCTTCTTCTTGTAGACTTGATCAACGGTGCTTTCCCAGGTCAAAGGTGCGTCCTCGAGCATTTTGTTGTATTTCTCGTCCACTTCGAGGTCGTAAGCCTGTAGAAATTTCAGGCCCTCGCGAAGAGGCTTGAACATTGCGGGCGTCGTCTTCGTCCTCGTGGTCACTTGCAGGATCAGATCCAAAACGAACTTCAGCGTTTCCAAATCGTCACTCTCCACCTTCTTCTGAAGCCCTTTCGAAACCGTCTCCATGAATTCACACAAACCAGAGATCTGCGTCGTCACGAACCGGAACAAATAATCCGTGTACGTAAAACTCCATCGATCTGCTTCCGAGTAAAGCGCGATTTTGAGTGGCGCGCAGTCGAGCTTGATCCATCCGAAAGTCCGCATGGCCTCAATGGTGTCGATCTCTTTCTGTAAGGCTTTGTAAAAGTTGATTTTTTCCTTGAACACATCAAGTGGCGGCATCTCAGCTTGCTTGTTCCCGTCGTCGTAGTGCTCGTTCTCTTTCTTCTCCTGAAGCGACGCTAAGAAAGCCTTGAAGCTCTTGTTGCGATCTTGGTTGTACAGATGATCATACTTCGTAAACTTCTCACGGAACTCCGTGCAAAACTTCTCGTTTTCATTCAAAAGATCTTTAAATCGTTCCATCTTTTTCAGGATACCCTCGTGTGCACGAAGGGATTCGACAAAGTATTCGCCAGAGCCATCGATTTTCTTCACGACCTCGCCGACCTTGAAGAAGGCTCTGACGATTTCGTCAATTTCAGACCAAACGGTGGTAGATCCCCCGCTGACGGCAGAGAACCGGATCTCGTGCACATCTTCAGTCTTGTAGAGCCCGAGGTGGACCTCAATCAGAGGTACAACCTCCTTCTCTTTGATGTACTCCTTGTCCAGTTGGTTGCACATCCAGTCAATAGAGTTCTCCACGCTCTGCGCAAGGCACTGCTCAAGCTGCTCCTGACAATACCTGATGTAGTCTCCCCAAGCCGGTGTAGCTTTCGCAATCTGGACTTCCTCGTTCGTTTGGTTGATCAAAGAGACAAGCTCGGTGTTGATTTCCTGGAGGTTCGCAAGTCGCGCTTCACGCTTCTTTTCCATCATGTCCTTGAATTCGTTGATCTCGTAAGACTTGTTCTTGCGCTCTGCGAGAGGCTCCTTCGAAAATTCCAAAAGCAATTCCTTCATTTTCTCCAAGTTGTTCCGCATGATGAGGTAGGTCCCGTGATCCTTCGTCGTAGCCGTAGTCGTCGGGGCAATGAACTGCTGAATCTTCATGGCATCTTGATTCCACTGAATGTTGCAAATCCCGTCCTCCAAAAGCTTGTCCAATTCTGAAAGTTTTCGCTCGATCAATGGGCGTTCCGTGTCGTGAACTTCGGTCTTCATTGCGTTGTACATGTTGACCACGAGCTGAAGGCTGTTGATTTGTTGCCGGTAGTCGTCCCGTTTCGCAAACAAGTCCTGAGCCTCTTTCGGGATTTCAACGTTGCTCTCGCTAAAATACTTCGACTCTCGCGTCAATTTTTGAAGATTTGGGTCAAAGTTCACACGCAAGCAACCACTTTCCATTCGAGACAAAATAGGCTTCTTCAAGTTTTCCTGGCTTGTGCTGCTAATATCTGAGGCCCATTCTTTGACGAGTTTGCTTTGGTAGGCATCCACTCGCTTGTCAAGTGACTCGAAGAGCATTCTGAGGGAGACGAACTGCGGGTCATCGTTGGACATGGTGCTTTGGTCGAGCAGACCGCTGAGTCTTTCAAACAGATTTTTCCCTCTTTGTCGGAACGCGGAGGCCCAGAGGAAGCATCCCGCCTTCGGGGGCAGGTTCGGCTGCACTTGTGGGTTCTCCTTCTCAGCTTCAAACTGCTCAATGCACGCTCGGAAGTCACGGACGCATTCCTCTGCAAGGACGTGCTGCTTTTGCTCGTAGCAGTCCTTGATCAGAGGGCGGTTGATCAAGCCTTCGAAGGACTGGATGAGCTTGAATTTGCCTTCCAAATCTGGGATCTCCGCAAAAGCAGAATCCAGAATCACGGAGATCTGCTTTTCATACGTCTTCACGAGCTGACGGAACTGATAGAATTCGTCATCAAACTTGTTGTTTCCAATGTCCATGAGATTGTCGTCGCATTTGAGAAAGGTATTCACCGCGGCGGAGAATTTCTTGTGGATGTCCACGATCTGCCCGCTGAGCTGCTCCCCGCGGTTTCCGCCGATGACGACCTTCTCCAAGGAAGAAAACTGCTGCAGGATGTTGCTGAACTCTTTGATATCCGCGCACCGCGCCTTCAATTCTTCCATGCGCGAGAAGACATTGGACTCAACCACTGCGGTCCACGCACGGCCTTTCTTCTTCAACTCTTCGTCCTCCGTCGACTTTTGCCGGAACTGCTGGAAGATCTCTTGGAACAACTCGCAAATCTCCAAAGCCCCGTCAATGATTTGCAAGCACTCTACGATGTCCTCGTTCAGCTTCTTCTGAATCTGCTCCCACGAAATGAATGAATTCGTCAGTTTGGAGATGATTGCGTTGTTGATCTCGGTGAGCAGTTGCGTGAGTCTGTCATTGGTAGCGTAGCAGTCGGCGTCTTTCCAGATCTTCAACAGGACGAACATCATCGGCCGGAAGCAATCCTTCAAGGAATCGAAAATCAACGCGTTGTCGAGAGTGGAGAAATAGTCCGCAAGGCAATTCAAGTAGCAGAAGTTGCTATCCGCTTCAAAAGCTGCGGAGTAAAGTCGAGAGTTCAGGTCTTCAAAATGGGCCACGGCCGGTGACTCCTGTTCCGTCAACATTCGAATTGGTTTTGAGATGACTTCTGATTGTAACTGTGTGATAATATTCTTGAGATTCGTCTTTCTTGAGTTCCAAAAGTCGAGCTCCGTCTTCGGAGTGGGGTGTGCATTGTTATTGAATAAGTCTTCCGGTCTTTCTGCTAATGCGCTTTCGATTTGCTTCATCCAGCGAAGCACGCAGGTCTCTAAGCACTGGGCCTGCGTGGAGACTTCGCACTCATATATTATCGACGGCGGGGGCGGCAACAAAGTTTCGCCTTTTGCTTTCCCTAAAATCTGATATAATTGTGCCAAGAAATCATTCATCCTCAGAAGGATGTCCGTGGCTCCCTGATTTGGCCACTCCAGCCGGTTGCCTTCCTCCAAAAACATGGGGTGGCTGATCGAATTCAAACGCGTATAGAGGCTCGATAAGGGGTCGCCCGTAAATTCGAACGAAAAAATTTTTTCCTTTATGGATTTGAGATTTGTACATTTGGATGGTATATATTTGATAAAGGCAATCGCTTTTTTCTTCACAATATTTGCAGGGATCGTCGTTTCCAAGACCGGGCCACCCTGCTTACTAAGCGAAAAGATTGCTAGATCTTTATTCGCTGTAGCTAGAAACTCGTCTGTTTTTTGTGTCAATTGATCATCCCAAAGCTTCAAAACTTTTTCTGCTTTACTTCCTCCGAGCGAGTTTGCTACCCGCTGCCGGACATATTTCACATGTTCTGGAATTTGAGACATATATGGTTTGTTTTATTTTATTTGATATGAGTTAAATTTCGTTTTAAACAGACTTTCTTGCAAAAATTTGAGGCCTTCGTGTCTTAAACAGTCGTTTCGTGATTAAAAAGGGCCCGAACCCATTTTCAG
>Ga0307398_10000016_pt1 | contig 13857 bp, 1 predicted proteins | sample SouOceMetPS10311_FD_200440 | JGI IMG/M metagenome (GOLD analysis project Ga0307398, IMG submission 200440) | Metatranscriptome of marine eukaryotic phytoplankton communities from Antarctic Ocean - PS103-11 (Eukaryote Community Metatranscriptome) | ecosystem: Environmental > Aquatic > Marine >... | reverse complement strand
GCTTTCAAGCCATTGTTGTGGTCGCAGGCTCGGTGTGCTTCGGTGGGATTGCGAGGTGCTGAGAGAGCAGGCCTGTGCTACATTCGGACAGGGTAGTAGATCTACGGCAGAGTGCCAGCACCAAGCTCGCCACCTCCAGAATCCAAACGCTTGCAGCACCGTTCAAACGAGTAGTCGAGCAGCAGCAGCTGAGTGATCGCGACAGGACATAGCTATGGGGGCTGAAGATGAAGCAGCTGCTGAGGGAGGGGGAGGAGACAAGCGCCTCGAATGGATGGAGAACCGAGTGGTCACCACCCTCAAGGTCAAAAAGGAGAAATTCAAAGAGCTCATGGGCGACGAGGTTGGCATGTTTGCGATCAAAGACTTTTTCGAGCAGCCCTCGTGTCAGCAGTTGTTTGTGTGGGATGAAGGCAAAAAGCTGGTTGCAGGCACTAAGCCTCTAGACTCGTACAAGAAAAAAGCATGCTACTTCGCCAAGCTAGAGAAGGTCAAAGTAGACCCAAATAGGTACCATGAACAGGTGGTCTGCGGGGATTTCTCCAATTTCCCCCTCGAGCAGCTGCTGGTCGTTGCCCAAGAGGTGTACCTGCCGATGATAGGCAACCCTTTAAACCAGGAGGGGTGGCCAAACGTGATAGCGAAAGACGTGATCGACAACTATCACCGCTTTCTCGCAAACTTATTTGTCACAATTGGGTTAACAAGGGGCAAGACCCTGCTCCCTCTGCCACCCTCCGAGGCCCCAAGCGCTGATGGAGCATCCACCAAAGAGAAGGACCGTGTTCACATGCTCGAGGGCTCCGTGGTCACGTGGACGCGACAAATTAAAAACGTGCTCAAAACAGATCCAGAAAACCTTCTGAAAGCACAGGAACATCCAGGACCTCTAGCTCAGATCAAATTCTGGGAAGCGAAAGCAGCCAATCTGAACTCAATACACGATCAGCTCACAGGTGCAAAGATTAAAAAAATCATCAAAGTGTTGGAACTTGCGAAATCTACCTATTGCCCTACGTTTGGTCGGCTTTGTTCGGAAGTGGCGCAGGCACGACTGGAGGCGAATGAGAATGTGGCTTACTTGAATACGATGGGGGGATTGTTTGACCAACTGTCAGTTTCAGACGATTTTGTCGCATTGAGAGAGATATTTCGCAGTATGATGCATGGGATCTTATTGATCTGGAAGAACTCAGTGCACTTCAATACTCCAGCGCGGTTAGTTGTACTTTTCCGGATGATTTCGAATGATCTGATCCGCCAAGCAGCCAAGTTCTGTGACGGTCTGACCATTTTCGAAGTCGAGCCACAGGATGCCGTGGACCGAGTCAAACAGGCTATTGAGCTGTGCATGAAGTTCCAAAAAGACTATATGGAGTACAAGAACAAAGCAAACATAGAATGCAAACAAAATCCCTGGCGGGTGCAGATGCCTGCGCTGTTTGGCAGGCTGGACACTTTCTTGGAGCGTTGTTCAGACATGCAGGATTTGGTAGAGACAATACTGCAGTTCAACAGACTGGATAAAGTCGAAATCGGAGGTACCAAGGGTAAGACGCTGACAGACTCAGTTTTGCAAGTTTTCAATGACTTTTTAGTTTCGGTCAAGAAGTTTGAGGAAGTCACATACGACGTTTTTGACGTGGAAGAAAAGCAGTTTGAGGAGGATTACTACCATTTCCGAGTGCAGATTAAGGAAATGGAAAGGCGCCTTGGATCAGTGCTAGTGCAAGGGCTGGACGATTGTGCGACTGTCGATGCTGCGTTCAAGCTTTTGGGGTCGTTTGAAGGCCTTTTAGAAAGAGAGATAATCCAAAACGAACTCGAGAGGCGGTACATTGGATTGCTGAACCAATATTCTGCAGATTTGAAGCAAGTTCAGGAGATGTTCCTGCTGAAGAAGACCTCACCTCCAATTTACAACAATATGCCTCCAATTGCAGGGTCGTTGAACTGGTCTCGTGGTTTGGGAGATCGCGCTGATCAGCCAATGGCCAAGTTCCGACAGTGTTCAAAGAGTATTTTAGATTCAGATGAAATGAAGGAAGTTGAAAAGATGCACGCTGGGATAATGGAGAACTTGCAGGAGTATGAGCGAATGAAGTGTGAGGACTGGGAGAAGGAAATAGACGTATCTGTCGCTGCTAAACTTAAGCAGCCGTTGTTGCGGCGTGACATTGAGAGCAAAGCTTTGCACGTGAATTTCGACAAAGCACTTGTGAGGTTGTTGCGCGAAGTCAAATATTTCTTGATTTTGAAGCTAGACGTTCCTGATACTGCAATGGCAATCTACAAGCGTGCGGAGCATTTCCGTACGCAGACAGGAAATTTGGATTTGATTGTCAACAAGTACAATTGGGTTCTTGAGAATCTCCTGGAAGTTGAGCGACCATTGGTGCAGCAGCAGCTGACTGATATCGACACGTACGTAGAGAAGGGGATCAAGCAACTGAATTGGAAGTCACACGGCATTAACGACTTCATTGGTCACTCGATGTCTCAGGTCCAAGAAACCGAAACAATTCTGAAAACGCTCAAAGACAACGTGTCAAAGGTTCAAGCAATTCTTGAGAAGTGGTCGTCGAATCCGCTGATGGAGCGGAAGGACCAGCGGATCTATCACGTCGACGAACTGCAATCCCAACATGAAGAAGTTGTCAGCGACCGCTGCGACAAAATTGTTGAGGCCGGCGAGGCAATTCATGAAATCGTCGCGCTTTCAAACAAAGTTGTCAAGGTGTCCAAAGGAGCACAATCGTGGCGTGCTTATGTGGAGTACATCAACAATATTGTCATTGACGGCTTTGCCTTGACGACTGTGAACTCCCTTAAGTTTCTTCGAAACCAGGTTGATCCAGTTTTCATTAAGCGTGGTGACATCCAGCCTCTTGTGGAAGTCAAGCTCGAATTGGAACTTCCAGAAATCTTGTTCGATCCTTGCCTAGACGGCTCATCTGGCCGCCAATCTCTCCGTGACGCTGTGTACGGTTTCATGCGCGACTTCTATTCAGTAGGGTGTCAGATGAAGAGACTCGACACAAAAGATGGTGACTACATCAAAGAACTTGAGGAGAGTCTCACTGTTCGAAAGTTTGTTGACGAGATTTTGACGCATCTGTCATACAACGAGGAACAATGCCACAAATTCCGTGAAGCATTCTCTGCTTTTGAGTATTTGTGGACCAAGGACCTTGACGAAGCTTTCAAAGAGTTTTGGGAAGCCGAGAGTGTCGACGCGGTGGCACCAGCTGCTGGACCTGAGGGCGCAGATGGAGAAGGAGCGGCTGGTGAGGCTCCTGCAGTACCAGAACAGGTCGACGATGACGATGAGGAGGGCACAAAGAAGAGGGGCAAACCTCCACTCGAAGCGTTCGAGTTGAAAATCCTTCATTATCGTGCCGTGCAAGATGAAGTAAACCATCTCGTGAGCCACCAAGACATTGGATGGCTGAGAGTAGATTCAAAGCCAGTGAAGAACCAGCTCGTATACTGGGCAGGCCAATGGGTCGCTCTCTATACAGAGTTCCTGCTGAACGAAGTCATCGACTCGATGACCGAAATGGTCGACTTCATTCAACATTCAAACCAGTTGCTTGATCAGGAGGTCGCGGATGACGATCAGGATATGCTCCAACAAATCCTCGCATGTATTCGTGATGTGAAGAAACTGACGCCCAAGTATGACGACATGATTGAACCTCTGCGGGATCAAACTACGCTGCTCAAGAAGTTTGGCCTCTCAGCACCAGATGAGATTCTTCAATCAATGGACGAAGCGCCAATGCAATGGGATTCAGTCAAGCGCAAGATGTTTGATACCAAGGAGAGATTGAACGACTTGTACAACAAGGAAGGTGACAAGATCAAGCAGCGATCGATCGACTTTGGCAAACGTCTTCAAGAATTCCGATCAATATTCCCAAAAGAAGCTCCATTCAAGTGGAATGTGGGTCTAGAAAACGCCTATGTAGGCCTCGATGATTTCCGAACGCAGCTGTCAGCCTTTGAGAAAGAGACTCAAGAATTGAGGGAGACACAAGAGCTGTTCGAGCTAGTCCCTATGGACTCACGAGAAGTGAGAGACTGTTCAAAGGAGTTGACTTTGCTCAAGCAAGTATGGGACAATGCGGCACTTGTGCAGAATATGTTTGGTGATTGGAAGACCACTCTTTGGGAGATGATTGATACTGACATGCTGCAAGATGAGACAAAGAAAGTCAAAGACCTTGTCAAGCGCCTCGACAAAAAGACCCGATCATGGGATGCTTTCAAAGGTCTCGAGGGCGAGGTCCAGAATATGCTCACTGCGCTGCCATTGATTCAACAGCTCAAATCGCCATCAATGCGCGGTCGTCATTGGAAAGAGTTGATGCTTGTGACCGGCACCCATTTCACGATGGATTCCAACTTTTGTTTGGCAGATCTGTTGTCTCTGCAGCTCCATCAGTATGCAGAGGATGTCGAGAACGTTGTCATCAAGTCTCAAAAGGAACTTGTAATCGAGCGCAATCTTGCCAAGATCTCCGAAATATGGGACAAGATGGAACTCCAGTACAGGCCATACCCGAAGGACGAGGGTGTCAAGCTTGTATCAGTGAGTGAGGAACTCGTTGAGTCACGTGAGGAGAATCAGGTCAATTTGCAAGCTATGCAATCTTCTAAGTACATTAAGAACTTTGAGGAACAAGTCAATTCGTGGCTTCGAAAGCTTGGCCTCGTCGAGGCAGTCACTGCAGTATGGGGTGTTGTACAGGAGAAGTGGATGCAATTGGAATCTATTTTCATTGGCTCCGAGGATATTCGTGCACAGCTGCCAGAGGATTCAAAGCGGTTCGATACTATTGATCAGGATTGGCGCGAGCTTATGGCTGAGATCCAGTTTGTTCCTCTTGCTCTTGACGCGTGTACGAGGGATGGCGTCCTCGACAAGCTCGAATCAATGCAAGAAAAGCTCGAGCTTTGTCAGAAGGCACTCAACGACTACCTGGAAACCAAGTGCTCCACATTCCCTCGTTTCTACTTCGTTGCAGCTGCCGATTTGTTGGACATTCTGTCCAAAGGTTCCAACCCAATGGAGATCCAGACGCACTACGGCAAGTGCTTTGACAACGTCGGTTCGCTTGAATTTGATGTGGAGGAGGCAAAAACCGGCAAGTCAACGACTGTAATTGGCATGTTTTCAGGGGAGAAAGAACACGTGCCTTTCCATGAGATCTTCAAGGCTGAAGGACCTGTAGAGGTGTACCTTCAAGCTCTGGTAGACCATCATCACGAGGTTCTCCGTGTTATTCTTCAAGAGTCGCTTGGCACCTACGATCCGCAGAAGCGTGATGAATGGCTGTTCGGGTACTGTGTGCAGGTCATGCTTGTCGCATCTATGATTTGGTGGACTTCAGAAGTCGTCGCTGCATTCAACCTTTTCGAAGAGGGTATGGACACTGCACTCAAGGATCAATGGACACGCCAGGTTGAACAGCTGACACAACTGACCATCCAAGTCCGCCGTACCGATTTGACCAAAAACGACCGTCGCAAGCTCGTCAACCAGATCACAAATGACGTGCACCAACGTGACATCGTGGACCGACTAATCCAAAAGCGTGTCGAGAACTCCACTTGCTTTGAATGGATGCGGCAGCTCCGTCTATTTTGGGATGACGAAGCTGCGACGTGCATGTTTGATATTGCTGATGGCAAACACCATTACGGCTACGAGTACATAGGCAACACTTTCCGTCTCGTGATTACGCCATTGACTGATCGTTGTTATATCACACTCACTCAAGCTATGAAGCTGAAGATGGGCGGAGCGCCTGCAGGGCCGGCAGGAACTGGAAAGACAGAGACTGTCAAAGATTTAGCTCGTGCAACTGGCATCCTCTGCTACGTGTTCAACTGCTCGGAGCAGATGAACTCCGCCTACATGGCTTCCACATTCAAAGGCCTCTCATCAACTGGTTCTTGGGGCTGCTTTGACGAATTTAACCGTATTCCAATCGAGGTCCTTTCCGTCGTTGCGACTCAATATCGCGCAGTTCTGATGGCTATCCGTAATTTGGCAAAACAACCATACCCTCACCACTCAATTGGTCAATTCGACTTTGAGGGCGAGTCATGTGACTGTGTTGCAACCAACTGTGCGTTCATCACTATGAATCCTGGCTACGCGGGTCGTACCGAATTGCCTGAGAATGTCAAGGCCCTCTTCCGTTACGTAGCTATGATCGTCCCTGATTTGGAGATGATTTGTGAGATTTTCCTCTTCTCAGAAGGGTTCCAACAAGCTAAGGATTTGGCGCGTAAATTCGAATTGCTGTATCGTCTCAACAGAGACTTGCTGTCAGTCCAGACACATTATGATTGGGGTCTCCGTGCAATTAAATCAGTGTTGATGATTGCTGGTGGTCTAAAGCGGCAGGATCCAGATCTTGACGAAGAGGGTGTATTGATGCGTGCTCTTCGTGACTGTAACTTGCCCAAGCTCGTGTCTGACGATTCAGAGATCTTCATGGGATTGATTGGTGATTTGTTCCCTGGATGGAGTGAGAAACTGCCACGGAAGAGAGATGTCGACTTTGAGGGTGTGGTTAAGAGCGTCTGTACAGAGATGCAGCTGCAACCAGAAGAGAATTTCGTCATGAAAGTCACGGCATTGGTCGAGCTTTTTGCAGTCAGGCACTCTGTGTTTGTGATTGGATTGCCTGGCGCTGGCAAGTCGACTGTCTGGAAAGTTCTTGCTGCCTCAAGCACCAAGGTCGGAGAGAAAGTACACCATGAGGTGATCAACCCAAAAGCACAAACATCGAATGAGCTGTATGGTTTCATGCATCCCACAGTTGGGTGGAAAGACGGGATCTTCTCCAACGTGATGCGCAACTTTTATCAAATGACAAACCAAAACGCCAAGTGGATCGTATTGGATGGCGACGTAGATCCAGAGTGGATTGAGTCGCTCAACACTGTGATGGACGACAACAAGACACTCACACTCGCATCGAACGAGCGCATCCCGTTGGATCCCACAATGAGGATTCTGGTAGAGGTTGCCGACTTGCGTAATGCAACGCCAGCTACCGTGTCTCGTGGAGGAGTTCTTTACATCAACGAGCGTGACATCGGCTGGAAGCCATATGCTGACTCGTGGATCGACAAGCGCGATCATGTAGGTATGAGGAACATTTTGAACATGTTTGTGTCAACTTACGTTGAAGCTACTCTCGACTACATGAAGAGAAACATCAAAGCGATTGCGCCTGTCCAAGAGATGAATATGATTTGTACACTCTGCTGGCTTCTTGAAGGGCTTCTCACTGAAGAAGTTTGTGAACTCCCAAAAGAGCAGCTCGAAGTATACTTTGTGTTTGCAGCTGTATGGGGATTTGGATCTGCCCTTTCAATTGACAAGGGTATTGACTACCGCAAGATGTTCTCCGATTGGTGGAAGCTCTCTTGGACTGAAGTCAAGTTTGGTGACAATCAAGTGTACGACTACATGGTTGACTCCTCGAGCCACTCGTTTGTCTCTTGGGAAGGAATTGTGCCCGTCTACTCGCACGTACAAGATTCTGCCTTCTCGTCGATCATGGTTTCAAACATGGACACGACACGACTGACATACTTGATGAACATGCTCGCTGAGAATCAACACGCGCTGATGTTTGTCGGTCTTGCCGGAACTGGCAAGACCACAGTCGTGAGGGAGAAGCTCAAGAATCTTGAGGATGACTGGTCATGTAACACTATTTCCCTTAATTCACGTACAGATGCGCTTGCTCTGCAGCTCATGATGGAGATGTTGCTTGAGAAGCGCGCAGGCAAAACATACACCCCTCTCGGCAACAAGAAACATATCTACTTCATTGACGACCTCAACATGCCAGGACTCGACAAGTACGGCACTCAGACACCAATTGAATTGCTTGTGCAGCTTGTTGATCATGGATTCCTCTACGATCGTGTCAAGTGTGGCTTACAAAAGGAGATTAAAAATATTCAGTTCATTGGCGCAATGAATCCAACAGCTGGTTCGTTTGTGATCAATGGACGTCTCCAACGTCAGATGAGTTGCTTTGCCATTAATTTGCCTTCGAGTGACATGGTCGAAACCATTTTCCTCTCAATTCTTCGAGGCCATTTGTCTGTGTTTGACACGTCAGTGCAGAACATTGCCGATAAGATCATCTCAGCGACCGTCTACCTGCACAACACTATGCTCAAGGATTTCTTGCCGTCAGCAATCAAATTCCACTATCAATGGAACTTGCGAGAGTTATCCAACATCTGTCAAGGTGTGATGGAAGCCAGGCCCGAGTATTATGGATATCCAACTGCACTTGCTCGCTTGTGGGTCCATGAGGTCAACCGGGTATATGGTGATCGTCTCATGACAGAAAAGGACGCCGAAGTGTTCCGAGAAAAAACTCGTGAAGCTGCAGCCAAATGCCTCGAAGACGTTGACCTTGAGAAGGTCTTGGAAGAGCCAATTGTGTTTGCTTCATTCTGCGGTCAGAACCCAGACGATAAGATTTACCTCCCAGTTGTTGATTATGCCAAGCTCGGAAAGGTCCTGGACGAGAAACTGATTGAGCACAATGAGAATGAGGTCAATATGGATCTCGTGCTGTTTGAGTCGTTCATGGACCACGTGAGCCGTATTTGCAGGATCATTGACAAAGGCCGTGGCAATGCCATGTTGGTCGGAGTAGGTGGATCTGGCAAGCAGTCTATCACAAAACTCTCTGCATTCATTTCAGGCCAAAGAGTGTTCCGAATTCAGCTGACAGGAAACTACAGTGTGAATGACCTCAAGGTCGACATGATGGGAATGTATAAGCTAGCTGGTGTCAAGGATGAGCCTGTCTGCTGGATCCTCACTGACGGTCAGATTTTAAATGAAGATTTCCTTGTGTACATCAATGATTTCCTTTCATCTGGCAACATCCCTGATTTGTTCGTCAAAGAAGACAAGGACGACGTCATCAATGCTGTGAGGAATGAGGTGAAAGCTGAAGGCACTATTGATACCAACGACAACTGTTGGGACTTCTTCATTGAGAAAGTGCGCCGCAACATGCATCTTGTATTTTGTATGTCACCAGTTGGAGACCATTTCCGCAACTGGTGCCGCAAATTCCCCGCCCTTATCAATTGCTCAGTAATTGACTGGGTACATTCATGGCCAGAGGAAGCGTTGAAGAGCGTGGCAGAGCGGTTCCTCTCGACTGTTGATCTCTCAGCATGTGGAGAGACTGCTGAGCAAGTACAAGCCAACATATGTGCGCATGTGTCCAACGTTCACTTGCAGACGGTTGAAACGTGCATCAAATATCAGAGTGCAGAGCGCAGGTACAACTATGCAACTCCTAAGTCGTACCTTGAATTGATCGATTTCTACAAGAATTTGCTTGAAAAAAAGCGTGCAGCTTTGATGGAAGAATTCGAGACACTTCAAATTGGCTTGCAGAAGCTCGAGGAGACTGAGGAGGATGTGAAGGGACTTAAGCTTAGGTTGGAGGAGGAATCTGAGTTTGTGGCAACTAAGACGATCGCAGTGAACGCACTCATTGAAAATGTTGGCGCTGAGACTGTGATTGTTGATGCTGCCAAGGCTGAAGCTGATGCTGAATCTGCCAAAGCTAATATCGAAGCTGAGGCTGCTGGAAAGGTGCAGACAGAGTGCGATACTGAGTTGGCCAAGGCCGAGCCTCTGGTTACATCTGCACTTGCTGCACTTGACACTCTGAGTAAGGAGTCAATTGGTGAGTTGAAGAATTATTCCAATCCTCCTGCTGGTGTTGACGATGTATTGTCCGCTGTCATGTACATGATTTCACCACCTGGAAAGCTGTGTAAAGACGTATCTTTCAAGGCTGGCAAGAAGGAAATTGGAAATCCAGCAGACTTTGTTGCTCGTCTGAAGGGTATGGACCTCGACAACATCCCTCGTGCGAATATCAACGCCGTTATCAAGATTCTTACAGCAAAGGAGATTGATCCTGTAGAGATTCAGGGTAAGTCGCAGGCAGCTGGTGGGATGGCGAATTGGGTTGTGAACATTGTGCAGTACGATCAAGTTTACCAAATGATTACACCACTCCGTAATAGCCTCGCCGAAGCCAAGGCAAAGCTGTTTGGCGCTGAGAAGTGCGTTGCGACAGCTCAGGGCAAAGTGGACGAGCTTGAAAAGAAGATGAAGATCCTCACTGACGAGTTTGAAGGCGCCACCAACGAAGCGAACGAACTCAAGGAAAATGCAGCAAAGACTGAAAAGAAGCTTACCCTTGCTGAGAGGTTGGTGAACGGGCTGTCAGATGAGAAGGTGAGGTGGGCCCAAAACATTGAAATGATGAAGGTCGCCAATTTGAGACTGATCGGTGATTGCCTCGTTTGTGCGTCATTTGTGTCATACATTGGAGCTTTCAGTGCAGAATTCCGGAAGGAGCTCATCGACAACATTTGGCTCCCAGACCTGAAAGCCAAGGAAATTCCTTCTAGTGATTTGATCAACCCTCTGACCCTGCTCACAGACCCTGCTACGATGGCTACCTGGGGTAACGAGGGTCTGCCGACAGATCAGCTGTCAATTGAAAATGCTGTGATCATTACTAGCTGCAGTCGTTGGCCGCTGATTGTAGATCCTCAGCTCCAGGGAGTGACATGGATCAAGTCTCGGGAAGCAGAGAATGAGATGCGGATTATCACTCTATCTGGGAGATTCCTCGACGTAGTCGAGCGCTGCATTTCCATGGGCGATCCGTTATTGATTGAGAACATCGGTGAGCACATTGACGCCGTGCTCGACCCCGTGCTTGCTCGTGCCGTCGTCAAGCGTGGCACACAAATGTTCATCAAGCTTGGCGACAATGATGATGTTGAGTACGATTCCCGGTTTAGGATGTACCTTCAGTCAAAGATGCCTAATCCACACTACAAACCAGAGATCTGTGCGCAAACGACGCTGATCAACTTCACTGTGACTGAGAGTGGCCTTGAAGATCAATTGCTCGCTGTGGTCGTTGGTCACGAGAGGCCAGATCTTGAAGAGACGAGGGCAGAGCTGATCCGACAGCAAAACGAGTTCACCAAAACTTTAAAGGAACTCGAGGTTGGACTTTTGTATAAGCTTTCTCATGCTGAAGGTAACCTAGTCGAAGATATCGACCTCATCGAAGGTCTCGAGAACACGAAGGTGACGGCTAATGAGATAGAAGTAAAGAAGAAGGAAGCTGCTGTCACAACACAAGATATCAACAAATCTCGCGAGTCGTACAGATCCATCGCAACTCGTGCGTCGCTCATCTACTTTGTACTGAATCAGCTGTGGATCATTGATCACATGTACCAGTACTCGCTGGGAGGTTTCATGCGTGTTTTCCGAAAGGCGATCAGCAAGGCTGAACCCTCTGAGGATCTCGCAGTGCGTGTCAACCACATTGTTGATTGTGTCACTTACACAATGTTTGGGTATGCTTCGAGGGGATTGTTTGCAAGACACAAGCTTGTCTTTGCATCTCAATTGTGCTTCCGGATCATGGACAAGGCGGGTGAACTCAATTTTGAACACTTTAATTTCCTTTTGCGAAGCCCAAAAGATACCAAGAACGAAAAGCCTTTTGAACTCGAATGGTTGCCAGATGGCTCGTGGTATACTGTGCAAGCGCTCAAGGATATCGACGGCTTCAACAAGCTTGGTGATGACCTTGTATCGTCATCAAAGAGGTTCAAAGAGTGGTGTGATCTTGAGGCCAGTGAGAAGGAAAAGCTTCCTCTCGAGTACAAATCTCTGCCACCATTACAACGACTGCTCGTGATCCGCTGCTTGAGGCCAGACCGAATGACCATGGCAATGGAGATGTTTGTCGGTGAGTACATGGGCGCCAAATACGTCGGCGACGTTGATGCATCGCTTGTCAACTGTCTGCCTGAAACGGATCCTGCAACCCCGGTGTACTACATTCTATCTCCTGGTGTGGATGTTGTCGGCGAAGTGGAACGGCAAGCAGCCGAGCGAGATTTCCTCGCCAGTAACCAGAAGTTTGCCGATGTATCTCTTGGAGAAGGCAAAGACATCATTTCTGATAAGGAGGTCGACAGGCTTACCAAAGACGGAGGATGGGTGATTTTACAAAACATTCATTTGATGCCTCGCTGGTTGATTGAACTTGAGAAGCGGATTGAGAGGAATGCTCCTGAAGCTCATCCAGACTTCCGCTTGTTTCTGACTTCTGATCCCAGCAACTCGATCCCAGTCGCCCTGCTTCAGCGGTCAATTAAACTGACTCAAGAGCCTCCTCCAGGGCTTAAGGCGCTGTTCAAGCGATCGTGGGGTCTGTTCAACGATCTGACTTGGGAGAACTCATCAAAAGCAATTGAATTCAAGCAGACACTTTTTGCCCTCGCTTTCTTCCATGGTGTCATGTGTGAGCGCAAGAAGTTTGGCCCACAGGGATGGAACAGAGTTTATCCGTTTGGTGGTGGAGACTTGACAGTATGTAAGGATGTGCTCAACAATTATCTAGAATCGTCAGGAACTGCGATTCCTTGGGATGATCTCAAGTACATTTTTGGTGAGATTATGTATGGGGGACATATTACTGACGACTTTGATCGGCGGTTGTGTGCTACTTACCTCGACAAGTACATGGTGAACGAACTGTTTGAGAACCTGGAGTTGTTCCCAGGCTTTGGAGTCGCTCCAAATAGCTCACACGCTAAGATGCATGAATACTTGGAAGAAAGTTTCCCTACAGAAACTCCGGTGATGTTTGGGCTACATCCAAACGCAGAGATTGGATTCCGTACAGAGCAATCTGATGGGTTGTTCAATGTGCTCGCTGATCTTCAGCCTCGACAAGCAAGTGGTGGTGGTGGCGCAACTGTGCAGGAGCGAGTGCAAGTTGTGATGGAGGACATTCAGGACAAATTTGCTGATTCTCTATTTGACATAGAGGATCTCGCAGGCAGGATCGATGCTGAGGGCGGCAGGACACCATTCGTAAATGTGTTCTTCCAGGAATGCAAATACATGAACACTTTAATCACAGAAATCAAGAAGGGTTTAGAAGTGCTTGGGCTCGGTCTCTCAGGAGATTTGCAAATGAGCGATGAGATGGAGGAGACAATGAATTGCCTGTATGACAACCGCGTGCCACCTACATGGGAGAAGAAGGCGTATCCATCACAGCGGCCATTAGCTGGGTGGGTCGATAACTTGCGGGACCGTGTCAAACAGCTCGCAGACTGGTCAGGAGAACTGATGCTTCCCAAGGCTGTGTGGATCTGTGGATTTTTCAACCCACAGTCATTCCTGACGGCGGTGCTGCAGTCACAGGCACGTAAGAATGAGTGGGCTCTTGATCGGGTGGTGGTGATGACGGAGGTTACTAAGAAGAGTCCAGAAGAGGTGGAAGGGCCTAGTCGCGATGGATCGTTCATTCATGGGTTGATTATGGAGGGATCACGTTGGGACTCTGGGTTGAATTCGATTGACGAATCGAAAATGAAAGAGATGTTCTGCCAGATGCCTGTGATGCTGGTCAGGGCAGTACAAGTAGACAAGGCGGAGTACAAGGATAACTACATGTGTCCTTGTTACAAGACGCAAGCACGGAATGGCATCATGGGAGGTTTCGTCTTCACTGCAAACTTGAAGACAAAGAAGGAACCCTCCAAGTGGGTCATGGCTGGAGTTGCGCTGCTGATGGATGTGGTGCTGTAATTGTGATCAATTCCACACGGTATACACACAAAACATCAGGAGCTTGGATCCGATAAGAATGGTTGGGATCCACATTCAAAAGTTTCGAACTTTGAAAAACACACGTTTAAAAATTTAGGCATCATGCATGCTAATAAAAT
>Ga0307398_10000015_pt1 | contig 13858 bp, 15 predicted proteins | sample SouOceMetPS10311_FD_200440 | JGI IMG/M metagenome (GOLD analysis project Ga0307398, IMG submission 200440) | Metatranscriptome of marine eukaryotic phytoplankton communities from Antarctic Ocean - PS103-11 (Eukaryote Community Metatranscriptome) | ecosystem: Environmental > Aquatic > Marine >... | reverse complement strand
TCAAAACAAATGTCTGCAATTTTCAATAAGAAAGAACTGACTGACGACGAGTACGTCTTGAAGTATGCCCTCATCTACTTGGGCATGCGCAAGATCAAGGACGAATCTATCACCAAGATTTAAAACGATGACGTGAACAGATCGGCACTCTCCGACTTCTAAGGTCGCGCCAGCTTTATCTTCGTCAACCAGCTCAGCAGTGAAACTCTTCAGTTCTCTGTTGAGCCCCCACCACAAAAGGAAATTAAGAGAAAGGCTCTCCTTGTTATCAAGGCGCGTCCAGAAACTAAAGAAGCAGGATTCCCCAACGGTATTGCCAACGAGGTCGTCTTCATGGAGCTGAACAAACCAGTTCTTGAGAACCTCTACCTGACTTGCCAGGAGGTCTTCCTTCCCATTCTGCACAACCCCCTCAACCAGGTGAACCTTTCCGACCTCGTCAGCAAGGACCTTATGGAGAAATTCCACTCCTTCCTCGCTTACACCTACGTCACCATCGGCCAGGTCAAGGGTAAGACCCTGCTTCCTCTGCCCCCATCGGACGTGACCAACAGCGACCGCACCTCCTCCAAAGACAAGGCCCACATCCTCGAAACCGCTATTATCCACTGGCAAAAGCAAATTAAGAACGTGCTTAAGCAAGACCCCGAGAACTCTCTCAAGAACGGTAACCACCCCCTCCCCGCCACCGAGATCGACTTCTGGAAGAACAAGTCCGAGAACCTCAACTCCATCTGCGTTCAGCTCAACTCCGAGCGCATCAAGAAGGTCCTCAAGTTCCTCGAGCAAAACAAGTCCACCTACACCACTCCCTTCAGCAAGCTCCAAAAGGAGGTTCAAATTGCCCAGAAGGAAGCTAACGAGAACTTCAAGTACCTGTAGACTCTCCAAGACTTGTTCTACAACCTCGCCGACACCTCCAAGGAGCTACCCGAAGTCGCTGAGCAGTTCGTGCCCATCATGCACACAATCCTGTTGATCTGGAACCACTCCCAGAACTACAACACCCCCGCCCGTCTGGTTGTTTTGATCCGCCAGATCTGCAACGCCATCATCAAGCAGTGCCGCTCCACCATTGACGGTACCAAGATCTTCGAGTGCATCAAGAACGAGGAGTCCTTCGACGCTCACCAGAAGCTGTCCATGGCCCTCGAGGTTTGCTCCAAGTTCAAGGACGCCTACTTCGACTACAAGGGCAAGAGCAAGAACCAGTGGAAGATCTCCACCAACGCCTTGTTCGTGCGCCTTGACGCCTTCTCGGAGCGCTGCCAAGACATCATGCACCTGACTGGCGCCATTAACCAGTTCGGCAAGCTGCAAAAGATCGAAATCGGTAACACCAAGGGTAAGGCCATGACTGCCAGCATCATGACCGTCTACACCGAGTTCACCAAGGCCGTTGACGATTTCATGCTTGTTAAGTACGATATCCTCGATATTGAGAGGCGCGAGTTCGACGACGACTTCTTCAAGTTCCGCCAAAGAGTTAAGGAGCTTGAGAGACGTCTCGCCTCAGTGCTCACTCAGTCCTTCGACGATTGTGACACTATTATCGGCAAGTTCAAGATGCTCGACTCCTTCGAGGGCCTCCTTAACAGACCCATCATCCAGGACGAGCTTGAGCGCAAGCAGATCACTCTCCTTGAGCTGTTCAAAACCGACTTGAAGATCACCCAGTCCATCTTCCAGGAAGGTAAGCTTTTGGTTGAGCGTGTCGACGAGAGATCCCCTATCTCCTCCAACATGCCCCCAATTGCCGGTGCCCTCTCATGGACCCGCGGTCTCTTCGACAGAGTCCACGAGCCCATGGAGCGCCTCGCCCAGCTCTCAACCACCATCTAGGAGCGCGAAGAGTACAAGGACGTCCAGAAGCTGTACAACTCGCTCTGCAAGGCCCTCAAGGAATTTGAGGAGTCCAAGCTCATTGAGTGGGTTGAAGGAGTTGAAGGAAACACTGAGGAGCACCTCAACAAGTACCTTCTTGTGCTCGAGGAGACCGAATTGGCCGATGAGGGTTTCCTCCGTGTCAACTTTGACCCCGTCCTCGTGCGCCTCCTCCGTGAAGTTAAGTACCTTTCCCTTATGGATATTGATGTGCCCGAGCGTGCCTCCGCCCTCTACGCCAAGGTGAACGTGTACCGCACCCAGACCGGCAACCTCGAGTTGACCGTGAACATGTACAACGACGTGCTCGCTACTCTCCTTAACGTTGAGAAGCCCCTCCTCGCCGACCGTATCAAGATGATGCTTGATTCCCTTAACCCCGGCCTGACCTCCCTCCAATGGAACAGCGAAAACATTAACCCCTTCATTAACAAGGCTATGAAGATCGTCACCGAAGTCGACGAGCTCGTCAAGAAGATGAAGGACAACGTCCGCAAGATGACCGACATCATGGAGAAATGGGTAAAGCCCCTCTACGAACGTAAGAACAAGGCTCTCCCTGCTGAGGACGTTGAACAGACCCATCAGGCCCTTGTTGGACCCCGTCTCGAAGACATCCGCAACAACGGTAAGGAAATCCACAGACTCATGAAGGACACCCAAGACAACATCAAGCCCGACAAGAAATCCATCCAGTGGCTCTCTTACCAGGACTACATCAACGGATTGATCATTGAGGGTATCACCCAAGGTATCAACGGCTCCATGATCTTCCTTAAGGACCAGCTCTCTATCCAGTACAACAAACTGCACGGCCTCCAGCCCATCTTCGACATCAAGGTGAACCTGCAGGAGCGCAAGGTTATGTTCGACCCCACCATCGGTTCCAACGACCGTGACAACGGCATCCGCGACATCATCAACAAGATCGTGACCGACTTCGTGTCCCTCGCCATCATGATGCCCGGCCGTATCGACGCCTCCCAGAACCCCGCCGCCGCTTCAAACAACGGCGACTACTTGGTTGAAATTAAGGATCAGTTCCAGCTGTTCGTCTCAATCAACCAGATCACCGCAGGCTTGAATGAGATCGAGGACGCCACCAAGGCCTTCATCCACCAGTACGACGATAAGAAGTTCTTGTGGGAGGAGAAACTTGAGAACTCTTTCCAAGACTTCCTTAACTCCGGTAACTCCTTCGAGGAAATCTTCGATAAGAAGCTCCAGGCTACCCGCACCGGTGCTGATGAGGATGACCAGCGCATTGAAGAAGAGCTCGACTCCTTCAAATGGATGGGCGAAAAGATCCTCAAGGATGTTGTCACCCGTTTCCCCACTCTCGACGTCTTCGACGAAAAGATCCAGTTCCTGACCGTTGTCAAGAAGCAGATCTCCGAGATGAAGCAATCCGTTGATATCGGATGGCTCAGAGTTAACTCGCTGCCCCTTATCAAGGAGCTCGAGAAGACTATTGAGTAATGGATCAACGCCCACACCGCTTTCCTGTTGAACAACACCACTCAACAGATCAAGAACATCGCCAACTTCATCAACGATGTCTCCGAAGGCATCAAGGTTGTCCCCAAGTCTAACGAGTCTGATGCCGAGAAGGCTTAGCTCATGTCTGTCATGACTCACTTGCGTGATGTTAAGATGATTAAGGATAAGACTATTGACCAGGTTGACCCCATGAAGCAGGCTATTATGCTCATGAAGAAGCATCAGGTTAAGATGGATGAGGACTTCCTCGTCACCCTCGAGACCAACAAGTCCCAGCTCAAGGATGTTGCCGAGAAGGCTCTTGGCCCAGTCAAGGAATCCATCCTTCCCCTCCAGAACCAGGAGGCCCAGAACATTAAGGGCCGCCTCGCTCGCTTCGGTGTCATCGTGCAGGAGTTCAGAATCAAGTTCCAGAACACCATTCCCAACCATATTCCCGATACCTCACCCGAAATCATCGATGATGCTTACGCCAAGATCAGTGAATACTACATTGAGACTTGCAAGCTCGAAGAAGAGGCCCGTGAGCTTAACAACTTGGAGACCCTCTTCGATTTGCAAAGATCATCCTACAAGCAGCTCCGTGACTGCAAGTCCGAGCTCATCTCCCTTAAGGAAATGTGGGATCTTACCGCTCTCATAGATAACCAGTTCGACTCCTGGAAGCGTACCCTCTGGGACCAGATTGACACTGAGAACCTGACCCAGCAGATTAAGGACATGCAGGGCAAGCAGTGTAACCCCACTGCCCCCTCTAACAAGTTCATCAGCAAGTGGAGAACCTTCGTGGGTCTTACCGACAGAGTTAAGAACATGAACACTATTGTTCCCTTGATCTCCCAGCTCCACTCCGAGTTCATGCAAGGCCGTCACTGGAAGAAGCTTATGAACGTTACCAACCAGCACGTTGATCACGCTTCCCCCAAGTTCTGCATGGAGGACCTTATTAAGCTCCACCTTTACAAGTACGCCGAAGAGGTCACTGAGATCGTCGACGGTGCCCAGAAGGAATCCAAGATTGAATCCAAGGTCGGAGTTATTGCCCGCACTTGGGACGACCTCAAGTTCACCTTCGTTGAGAAGGGTGACACCTACGAGCTCGGTGCTCTTGACGTTGTCATTGAATTCGTTGAGACCCAATCCATGGACTTGATGACCATGCTCGCTCAGAAGGAAGTTGAGGAATTCAGAGAAAATGTCAGCAAGTGGCAAAAGACCCTGAAGACCGTCGACGCCGTAGTCGAAATTTGGGTTAAGGTCCAGAAGAACTGGTCCCGTCTTAACCCCATCTTCCTGGCCTCCGAGGATATCAGAGGTCAGCTCCCTGATGACACCAAGAGATTCGAGAAGGTCGACATCGACTGGAAGGAACTCATGAGAGACGCTGTTGAGAACTCCGGAGTCGTTGAGGCTTGCACTGCCGAAGGCCGTGAGGAGCAGCTTAACGGCTTCTACCAGGACATTGAGACTTGTGAGAAAGCCCTGAACGCTTACCTCGAAGAAAAGAAGAAGGTCTTCCCCCGCTTCTACTTCTTGTCTAATCAGTCCCTGCTCGACATTCTTTCCAACGGTAACAACCCAGTTAAGGTCGACGAGCAAATCGGTAACTGTTTCGATGGTCTCCGTAACCTCAAGTTCTTGCTTGAGGGTCCCGAGCCCTTCAAGACCGCTCTTGGCATGTACGCCAAGGACGGTGATGAGTTTGTTCCTTTCAACACTCCCTTCGTCTGCGTTGGTGCCGTCGAGAACTACCTCTGCGATCTTGAAGCTAAGATGTAGAGCACCCTTAAGGAAATTCTCGACTCCGCTAAGGAGGCCACTGAGGACTGGGATCTTTCCAGACCCCGTCACCTCTGGCTCGACGATTACAACGCACAGATCTCCCTGCTCGCCACCCAGCTTGTCTGGACCGAAGAAACCCAGCGTGCCTTCGAAGAACTCGAGAACGGTGGTTCAGAATCCGCCATGAAGGAGTACTGTAACATTACCGTCCACAGAATCGGTTCCCTCATTGAGCGTGTCAGACTTGACCTCTCAGCTGAGCTCCGTATTAAGATTATTACCATCATTACCATTGATGTGCACGAGCGTGATGTCGTTGCCATGTTCGTTGCCAACAAGGTTGTTGACTCCGGTCAATTCTCTTGGGCCTCCCAGCTTAGATTCTACATGGAACCTAAGGTAAAGGAACCCAAGAAGGTATGCCAAGCCCGTATTTGCGATTGGTAAACTTGGTACAACTACGAGTACGTCGGTAACTGCGGTCGTCTTGTCATCACTCCCCTCACCGATAGGTGCTACATTACCCTTACCCAAGCCTTGAACTTGTCCATGGGTGGTGCACCCGCTGGTCCCGCCGGTACCGGTAAGACTGAGACCACCAAGGATCTTGGTCGTGCCCTCGGTCTCCAGGTTGTCGTGTTCAACTGCTCCGATCAGATGAATTATCAATCTATGGGACAGATTTTCATGGGTCTCGCCCAGGCTGGCTCTTGGGGCTGCTTCGATGAGTTCAACAGAATTCTCGTCGAAGTGTTGTCCGTGGTCTCCACTCAGGTCAAGACCTGTCTCGATGCCATCCATGACATGAAGGTCAACCCCGCCAAGAACACCTTCCAGTTCGAGGATTAAGGTGAAATTCAGCTTAAGATCACTGTTGGTTTCTGGATTACCATGAACCCCGGTTACGCCGGCCGTACCGAACTGCCCGAGAACTTGAAGGCTCTCTTCCGTTCCTGCGCTATGGTTGTGCCCGATATTGTCCTCATTTGCGAGAACATGCTTATGTCTGAAGGTTTCGAAACCGCTCGTGACCTTTCCAAGAAGTTCATGTGTCTCTACAACTTGGCTAAGTCCCTCCTCTCCGAACAGGTCCATTACGATTGGGGTCTCCGTGCCGTCAAGTCCGTCTTGAGACAGGCTGGTAAGCTCAAGAGAGCCGATCCCAACATCTCAGAAGAAGAGCTCCTCATGAGAGCCCTTAGAGATTTCAATTGGCCCAAGATTAAGGTCGAGGATAGAACCATTTTCATGGGTCTTATCAAGGATCTTTTCCCCGGCATTGATGCCCCCACGATGGTCGATGAAGAGCTCCGTGAGCACTGTGCTATCGTTGCCAAGTAAAAGAACTTGCAGGCCGAGAAAGAATTCATCCTCAAGTGCATCCAGTTCGACGATATTCTTCAGGTCCGTCACTCCTGCTTCTTGATTGGTGTTCCCGGTACTGCTAAGTCCTCCGTCTGGAAGAATCTGTGCGACACCCTCAACTACCGTAAGTTCGACACTTTATGGGATATTGTTGACCCCAAGGCCGTTACCTCCGATGAGCTCTACGGTTGCATGAACATCAAGACCAAGGAATGGAAGGATGGTGTCCTCTCTGTCATTATGAGAGACATGATGAAGTCCCAGGGCAAGTACAAGACAACCAACAAATACAAGTGGGTTATTCTTGATGGTGATGTCGATCCCGAGTGGATTGAGTCCCTTAACACTGTCATGGACGATAACAAGGTGCTTACCCTTGTGTCCCAGGAGCGTATTCCTCTTACCCCCGAAATGAGACTCATCCTCGAAGTTTCCAACTTGAAAAACGCTACCCCCGCTACCGTCTCCCGTGGTGGTGTCTTGTACATTAACGAACTTGATATCGGCTGGAGACCCTATGTTGACACCTGGTTGCAGCGCTTCAAGACCAAGGGTGATGAGCACGCTAACAACACGTTCACCCTTGCTGTTTCCCACTACATCAACGAAGGATTCCTCAACGACATGAAGACCAAGGAGACTGCTGCCCCCATTTGCGAAATGCAAATGATCACCTCCCTGACCACCATCATTGACTACTTGTACGATGATCTCTTCATTAACAAAGAGACCGTTGAGTACATCAAGAGATTGAAGGAAGAAGGCCAAACCCAGTACGAGGAGGCCGTCAAGATTATCTACGAAGGTTTCTTCGTCTTCGGTATGATCTGGTCCTTCGGTGGACCTCTTGTCGATGCCAAGATTTCTTACAACGGTGTCCTCCGTGGTATGGCTGGCCGTGTCAAGTTCCCCGACGGTGCCCTTGTCTACGATTACTTCTTCGATGTCCTTAAGGGACAGTGGGCCCTCTGGTCCGAGCGCGTTAAGCCCTACAACCCCGACTTCGAAGGCCTCTTCGCCAACCTCGTCGTTCCCTCCGCTGAGACAAGCCGTCAGAAGTTCCTCATTGACGTTCACAGAAAGACCCGCAAGGGTATCCTCTACGTCGGTTACGCCGGTACCGGTAAGACCACCATCATTAAGGACTACTTCGCCGGTGTTGACAAAGAAACTACCGTCTGCGCCAGCATGTCCATGAACTCCTACTCCGACTCCAAGTCCCTCCAGACCGTTATCGAGTCCAACGTCGACAAGCGCATGGGTAAGATTTTCGGACCCCCCTCCGGTAAGATCCTCATGTTCTTCATGGACGATCTTAACATGCCCAAGCTCGACAAGTACGGAACCCAGTCTCCCATTTCCCTGATCCGTCAGATCATCGATTACCAGCTTGTCTTCGACAGAGAGCATCTCGAAGAGAAGAAGACCCTCCAAGACATGATGTTCCTTGGTTGCCTTAACCCCAAGTCCGGTTCCTTCATCATTGATCTCAGACTTTCCCGTCATTTCACCATGATTGCCCTCGGAACCCCCGAGAAGGAAATTCTCTCCACCATTTACGGTCAGATCTTCGGACATCATCTGAAGCAATTTGATAACACTTTCAACAACTACGCAGGAAAGGTTATAGCAGCGACAACTACACTGTTCAATGGTATCGCCTTGTCAGCTCAGTTCTCGCCCACAGCCAAGAAGTTCCATTACCAGTTCAACTTGCGTGACTTCACCAAAGTCATCCAGAACTTGCTGTTGATTGAACCCTCGCCTTATGCAAGAAACCCTCTCGGTCTCTGCCGCATGTGGGTTCACGAGTGTAACCGTGTTTACCTCGATAGGCTTATCATGCCAGAGGACGTCGCTAAGTACGAGGAGTTCCTCGGAAACGCAATGAAGGAATTCAGTGAGTTCAAGCCCGAGATGATGACCGCTGAACCCCTCGTCTTCACCAACTTCGTCTCAGTTGCCAAGGGTCACGAGGCCGCCTACCTTAACGTTAAGGATATGGACGATCTCAGAAACGTGCTCGAAGAGAAGCTTGAACAGTACAATGATTAAGTTGCTGCAATGGATCTTGTACTCTTCTCGATTGCTTGCCAGCACATTACCCGTATTGCCAGAATTGTCGACCAACCCTGCGGTAACGCACTCCTTGTCGGTGTCGGTGGTTCAGGAAAGCAGTCCCTCTCCAAGTTGACTGCCTTCATCCTCCAACAGGACGTCTTCCGTATTGTCGTTACCTCCAACTACAACAAGGCCGACCTCAAGACTGACATCCAGACCGTCTACATGAAGGCTGGTGTCGTTGGTACGCCCACCATGTTCATCATGACCGACTCCCAGATCGTCAAGGATGACTTCTTGGTCTTCTTCAATGATATCCTCTCCGCCGGTTACATTCCCGAGCTCTTCGCTAAGGACGAGCTTGACGGTATCATCGGTAAGATCCGTGCTGAAGCCAAGTCCAATGGTGTTGAAGACGCCCAAGGCCCTCTCTTCAACTTCTTCATTGACAAGGTCCGCCGCAACCTCCACATTGCTCTCTGCTTCTCACCCGTCGGTGACATGTTCAGAATCAGAGCCCGTATGTTCCCCGGTCTGATCAACTGTACCTCAATTGATTGGTTCCATGAGTGGCCCGAGGATGCGCTTGTTGGCGTCGCCATGAGATTCCTTGAAGAGATGACTGTCTTCCCCAACGAGGAAATTAAGTAGACTATTGCTGACCATATGGCCTACGTTCATTTGTCCATTGCCGAAGCTAACATCCAGTTCAAGCTCCAGCAGAGACGTAACAATTACACCACTCCCACTTCCTTCCTCGAGCTGATCAAGTTCTACAAGAACCTGCTCGTCGATAAGACTACCAAGATTGACGCCCAAATTGAGCGTCTTTCCAACGGTCTCAACATTATGAACTCAACTTGCGAGTCAGTCGCTCAGCTCTCCAAGCTTCTTGAAGTCAAGATGGTTGAAGTCGAGATTGAGAAGACTGCAACTGGTAAGCTTATCGCTACCGTCGAGATTGAGTCAGCTGATGCCAATAGGGAGCAAGATTCTGCTAACATTGTGGCCGAAGCCACCAATGAGGTTGCCAGCGCTGCCCAAGCTACCAAGGCCGCTGCCACCAAGGAACTCGAAGCCGCTATTCCCGCTATGAAGGCCGCTGAGGATGCTGTTGCTTGCCTCGATGTGAAGGCTATTCAGGAATTGAAGTCTCTCGCTAACCCTCCCCCAGATTGTATCACCGTTACCAAGGCTGTGCTTATCCTTAAGGGAGAAAAGAAGAGTCACGGATGGCCCAACGCTCAGAAGATGATGAACAATCCCAAGCAGTTCCTCGAATACGTTCAGAAGTACGATGGTTCCAACATCGCTGACTGGATTCTTAAGGACCTTGAGCCTATCCTTTCCCTTGAGAACTTCACCTATGAAGTGATGCTCAAGAAATCCTCTGCTGCCGCTAACTTGGCCAAGTGGGTTATCAACATTGTTATCTACAACACCATCTACAAGAAGGTTAAACCCCTCATGGAATCCTCCGAGGCTGCTGAGAAGCTCGCAAACGAAAAGCTTGCTGAGCTCGCTATCGTCTAGGAGAAGGTCAGAGTTATTGTCGAAAAGGTCGATGCCCTTAAGAAGATGCTTGATGAAGCCGTTGCCAAGAAGCAGGCTGTCGAAGATGATGCTAACGCTCTCTCTCTTAACCTTTCCCTTGCTAACCGTCTCGTTAACGGTCTCGCTGACGAAAACATCAGATGGACCAACAACGTTAAGACTTTCGAGCACGAGAAGCTCACCATGATTGGTGACGCCCTTGTGTCCGCTGCCTTCGTGTCTTACATTGGACCCTTTAACTCCATCTTCAGAAAGGACCTTTGGGAAACCCAATGGCTCGGAGATATTATTGCTAAGGAACTCCCCTACACTTAGGGTGTCGATCCTCTCGCTGTTCTATCCACCGAAGCTGCCCAGGCTGTGTGGAAGACCCAGGGTCTCCCCGCCGATAGAGTCTCCCTTGAGAACGCTGCTATCGTAAACTCCTGCTCCAGATACCCCCTGATGATTGATCCCCAACTCCAAGGTATCAAGTGGATCAAGGGTAAGGAAGGCTCAGAAATGTTGAGCATCTCCCTGTAACAAGACAAGTGGCAGAAGCGCGTCGAGCACGCTCTTAGCAACGGTCTCTGCCTGATGATTGAAGGAATTGGTGAGGCTATTGACCCACTTCTTGATCCCTTACTCTCCAGACTCTTCGTCAAGAAGGGTAAGAACTTCTCCGTGAAGATGGGAGCCGAGGATGTCGAAATGATGGCTTCTTTCAAGCTCTACTTGCAGACCAAGCTCATCAACCCTCATTACAAGCCCGAGACCGCAGCCCAGTGCACAATTATTAACTTCATTGTCACTGAGTCAGGTCTTGAGGACCAGCTCCTCGCCATGGTTGTGCGTGTCGAGAAACCCGATCTCGAGCAGACCAAGGAAGAGCTTGTGAACAAGCAGAATCAGTTCTTGGTGACCCTTGCCCAGCTCGAATCTGACTTGCTTAAGAACTTGTCCGAGGCTGACCCCAACACCATTTTGACTAACATCTCTTTGATTGAGTCCCTCGAAGTCACCAAGGCTACCTCCACCGAAATTCAGCGCCAGCAACTCGAAGCTAAGCAAACCGAAATCACCATTAACAACCTTAGAGAAATCTACAGACGTGTTGCTGCTGAGGGTGCCACCCTTTACTTCTTGCTCATCCAGCTTTGCGTTGTTGACCACATGTACCAGTACTCTCTCGAGTCCTTCCAGACCTTCTTCTTCAAGGCCATTGAGAGCACTGATTTGAACGATGATGAAGACAAGCGCGTGCTCGACTTGAGAGGCTCCATCCGTATGACTATCTACAGATGGGTCCAGCGTGGTCTCTTCGTGCGCCACAAGCAGATTTTCCTTACCCTGCTCACCTTCAGATTGATGCAACTTAACATCATTGAAGGCACTGAGTACGATGCCTAGAAAATGAACTTCCTTATCTTCTGCCCTCAGAAGAAGGAAGTCCCACTTCCCATTACCCTCAAGAAATGGTTGCCCGAATCCGTCTGGTTCTCCGTCCAGAAGATCATTGAGATCGAGATGTTCGAACAGTTCGCTAACCACATCGAATTGGGTGCTGCCAAGCGTTTCGAGGATTGGTACAACGAGTTGACCCCTGAAACTGAAAAGCTCCCTCTCGACTGGAAGAAGCTCGAGTCTATGCCATTCGAGAAGCTCCTCGTCGTGCGTTGCCTTAGACCCGACAGGACCACCACCGCTCTTGACAACTTCATCCGTAAGGTCATGCCCTCCGGTGACTCCTTTGTTGATTGTGACTCCACCTCGAACTCCAAGCAGATTCTCGAGTCCGCCTACAAAGATTCATCCACCACTACCCCCATCTACTTCATCCTTTCCCCCGGTGTGAACCCCGTTGAGGATGTCGAGTACCTCGCCAGACAGATGGGCTTAGACACCAAGAAGATGCTCCACACTATTGCTCTTGGTCAGGGTCAGGACAAGTTTGCCAACGACAAACTTGACGCTGGCCACAAGGAAGGTTTCTGGGTCATGTTGCAGAACGTGCATCTTATGCCCCGTTACTTGTACGAGCTCGAGAAGAAGCTTAACATCTTCGCCACTGAGGGCTCCAACCCCAACTTCCGTCTCTTCTTGACCTCCGATAAATCCAATGAGATCCCAATTGGTCTCCTCGAGAAGTCCATCAAGCTGACTAACGAGCCCCCACAGGGTCTTAGAGACAACTTGAAGAGATCCTTCTCCTTCTTCAAGAAAGAAGAAATTGAGGACAAGGACCCCAAGATCAAGACTATTCTCTTCGGTCTTTGCTACTTCCATTCAGTTATGTGCGAGCGCCGTAAGTTCGGATCCAAGGGCTGGAATAGAGTTTACGCCTTCTCAATGGGAGATCTCCGTGACTCCTCCATTGTGCTCTAGAACTACATGGAAACCAACCAGTCTGCTGGTAAGATTCCATGGGACGATCTTAAGTACATTTTCGGAGAAATCATGTACGGTGGTCACATTGTCGATGACTTGGATAGACGCTTCTGCGCAACCTTCCTCGACGTCCTCATGAACGACGCCATGCTTGACGAGTCTGAAATGTTCCCCTTCATTGAGGGTAAGAGCATCTCGTTCAAGACCCCCACTCCTCTCACCCACGAAGGCTACATTAAGTACATTGAGACTGAGTTGCCCCCAGAGACCCCCCTCGGATACGGTCTTCACCCCAACGCTGAAATTGATTTCAGAACCTCGCAGTGCGAGCAGCTCTTCGAAGTTCTCGTTGACATGCAGCCTAAGGGTGGTGGCGGTGGCGCTGGTGCCGTTGAGGACAACAAGATCAAAGAGTACTTCGATCTCGTCAACAACACCTTGTCGCTCGAGTCCCTTAAAGTTAACCTTGAGGACCTTGCCTCCAAGATGGACGACTAGTCCCGTGGACCTTACCAGAACGCCTTCATGCAGGAGTGCGAAAAGCTTAACGTGCTTATTAACGGTATCCTCCGCTCCCTCAGTGATCTTGACCTCGCCTACAAGGGTGAGCTGACCATGAACGAAGCCATGGAGACCCTCGAGGACAACATCCGCCTTGACAGAGTTCCTCCCCAGTGGAAGAAGATCGCTTACCCCTCCGAGCGTCAGTTGATCTCCTGGTCTGAGAACATCAAAGCCAGAATCGACCAGATGAACTAGTGGAAGGACGACCCCGTCAAGATCCCCAAGGTTGTGTTCATCAACAGACTGATTAACCCCTCTTCCTTCTTGACTGCCATTAAGCAGGTCTTCTGTCGTGAGTCCAACCCTCAACAAGAGTTGAACAAGACCACCATCCTTACTGAGGTCCAGAAGAAGATGTACTACGAGGCTGATCTGCCCGATCTGAGAAAGACCGACGGTGCCCTCGTCTTCGGTTTCCAGGTTGAAGGTGCCCGTTGGGACATCAACACCGGTCTCGAGGAATCATTCCCCAAGGCCTCCTTCTCCATCGTTCCCGTCGTGAACTGCAAGGCCGCTCTTATTTCCGACAAGGAAGATAAGACAAGCTACTCGTGCCCCGTCTACAAGACCATCGACAGAATGATGACCTACGTCTTCCCCGCACAGCTCAGGACCAAGTACCCCCCTCAGAAGTGGGTTATTGGTGGTGTTGCTATGATCCTCGACATTCCCGGCGCGGCTGATACTTTCGCCCCCGGCAAAGACCCAACTCTCTGAACAATCAGTGACTACTGATCCCCAAAGGTGACGAGTACGCTGGCGGTTTAGAAAACACTTTTAC
>Ga0307398_10000014_pt1 | contig 13873 bp, 20 predicted proteins | sample SouOceMetPS10311_FD_200440 | JGI IMG/M metagenome (GOLD analysis project Ga0307398, IMG submission 200440) | Metatranscriptome of marine eukaryotic phytoplankton communities from Antarctic Ocean - PS103-11 (Eukaryote Community Metatranscriptome) | ecosystem: Environmental > Aquatic > Marine >... | reverse complement strand
TGTGAAATTAGTTTATTAACTTAAAATGATACGTAAATAATTGGGGATAATTATTCATGATCACATGAGAGGAGTTTCTTTTCCTGGACCGAATGCGTCAGACACACCTTCTACATCCAAGATAATGGAAACACCTGCGAGCACCCATTTGTCTGGTGGGAATTTGGTCTTGAGTTATGCAGTGAACACATAACCAAGTCCACTTCTCATGATTGTCTTGTAAACTGGGCACTTGTAAATGGCTTTGTCTTCCTTTCCATCTCCTAGTGGTACTGCACGGCAGTTAACAACTGGCATAACACTGAATGGCTTCTTTGGGAAGGACTCCTCAAGCTGTCCGACAGCTGGGTCCCATCTGGCACCTTCGATCTGGAAACCAAAGACGTAAGCACCCTCCTTGATTGGTGGTAGATCTGGCTCCCAATAGAGCTTCTTGAGTACATCAGTCTGAATGTCAAGCTTGTTAAGCTCTGCTTGCTTTTCTTTGGAGAAGATCTGTTTGGTAGCTGTCAAGAATGACTATGGGTTGAACAGTCTGTTGACGAAGCATACCGCAAGTGGTGGGTTCTATGATGGATTTTCTTTCCACAAGTTCAATTACTCAAGTCTCTGCTTGCAGTTATCTAACCATGATCCAAGACCTCTGCTGGATGGGAAAGCAAATTTGGCCCATGTTGCTGGAACCGTGTTGAAGAAGATGGCCTCCATCAATGTCTCCATGTTGGCAGTCATTGTCAACTCTCCCTTGAAGGCTAATTCGACATCTCTGAGTGATGATACAATAACCTTAATGAGAACGTTCATGACCTCACACTCCTGAAGGAAGGAGTTTTGGTAAGGACCTCTCTGATCATCATTGATTCTTCCAACAATGTCTTCGATGTTGAGCTTGTTGGTGTCAAGTGATGCCTCATCATTAACTCTGACCATAAACTCTTGGACCTTCTCTTGCATGGAGCCTCCTCCACCACCTCCGGATCCTGCATCTCTGGGCTGGATTTCTTGGAGTAGCTTGAACAGTGTCATGCACTGCATTGTTCTGAAATCGATTTCCGCATTTGGATGCATACCAAAGGCCAATGGGGTCTCAGCAGGAGTGTCAGTCTCGATATACTCGGCGTATTTATCGTAACTCTGGTTCAGAGGTGGGCTCTTGAAACTAATCTTGCCATCTGCTGGAAGGAAGGGGAATAGCTCCTTCTCGTCGTTGGTAAGCTCATCAGTCATTAAGTTATCAAGGAGTGCTTTACACATGACTCTATCCCATCCATCGACAATGTGACCACCATACATGATCTCACCGAAGAGATACTTGAGATCATCCCATGGAATTTTACCTGATGAAGCACCAGTCTCCATGTAGTTGTTCAGGATAATAGATGAATCTCTGAGATCTCCCATAGAGAAGGCGTATCTCATGTTCCAGCCCTTAGGTCCGAACTTTCTTCTCTCAAGCATGACAGAGTGGAAATAGCAAAGGGCAAAGAGGATGCACTTAATCTTTGCTTCCTTCTCATCAAACTCTTCTTTATTGAAGAAAGCAAAGGCTCTCTTCATGTTAGCCTTGAGTCCTTCTGGGGGCTCGTTGGTAAGCTTAATGCATCTCTCAAGAAGACCAATTGGGATGGCGCCACTTGGATCTGAGGTCAGGTAAAGTCTGAACTCTGGGTTGGATCCTTCCATAGCGAAGCCATCCAGTTTCTTCTCAAGCTCCTTGAGGAATCCAGGCATGAGATGAATATTCTAAAGCATGACCCAATGGCCTTCCTTGTGACCAATATCAAGCCAGTTGTGAGCAATCTTGTCTTGACCTTGTCCAAGAGCGACCTGATGGAACTTCTTGCCAATATCGACACCTTAAGATCTACCAAGATTTTCAACCTCAGCTACAGGGTTGGCTCCCGGCGAGAGGATGAAATAAATTGGTGTGGTTGGAGTCGAATCTTGATATGATGATACTAGAATCTATGAAGCACTTGATGTGGCATCGCAGTCAACATAGGTATCACCGACTGGTAGAGTTTTTCTCACAAAGTTGTCAAGAGCTGTTGTAACTCTATCGGGTCTGAGCACTCTGACGACAAGCAATTTTTGGAATAGCATGTTGTCAAGCTTCTTCCACTCGAGTGGTAATTTCTCATCTTCTGGAGATAGCTCATTATACCAATCCTTGAACCTAGTTGGTGCTTCTTTCTCTACCTGGGTGGCAAATTGGTCAAAGCCGTCAAGCTCAATAAGCTTTTGCATGGCAAACCAAGAAAGATCTGGAAGCCATTCCTTCAGAGGGTTTGGAACATCTTATTTGGCTGGGCATTGAAGTAAGAAGGCCATTTCTTTCTCAGTGTACTCAACATTGATGATTTTCTTCTGCATCAGTCTGAACGTAAGTTGGGCTCTTACAATTGGCTTGTGAGCCTCAAATAGACCTCTGGCAACCCACTTATAGATAGTGATACGGATCATAGCTCTAAGTGCAAGGACACGTTGCTCTTCCTCTTCGAAAGACTCGGTCTTCTCAATGGCCTTGAAGAAGAATGTGGTGAATGACTCAAGAGAATACTGGTACATGTGGTTGATAACATTGAGAGTAATCAGCATGAAATAAAGCATAGCGCCCTCAGCAGCGACTCTTCTGTAAATCTCTCTAAGGAAGTTGATCTTCCTTTCAGTCTCCTTTGCGATGGCCTGTTGCTCCTAGATCTCAGCAGATGTCTTTTTGGTATCTTCGAGAGACTCAATAAGAGCAAAGTTCTAGAGAATTGTCTTGGGGTCAGCTTCAGATAGTTAATTGAGAAGATTTGATTCAAGTTGATTCAAAGTGATTTTGTACTCATTCTACTTGTTTACTAATTCTTCCTTAGTCTATTCGAGATCTGGCTTCTCGACTCTGACAACCATAGCCAATAGTTAATCCTCAAGTCCACTCTCTGTTACGATGAAGTTGATGATTGTACATTGAGCAGCTGTCTCTGGCTTGTAATGAGGATTGATGAGCTTGGTCTGTAAGTAAAGTTTGAATGTTGAACTGATTTCGACATCCTCAGATCCGAGCCTGACCGTGTAGTTCTTTCCTTTCTTGACGAATTGTCTTGAAAGAAGTGGATCAAGAATAGCATCAATGTCTTGGCTAATGGATTCAATCAACAATACCTGTCCGTTTGATACAGCCATTTCGACCTTCTTCAACCAGGCTTTCTGGGTAAGCTGGATTGTGACCAATTCACCTCCTTCTTTACCTCTGATCCATTTCTAACCTTGGAGTTGTGGATCGATGAGAAGTGGATATCTAGTACATGAGACTACAATAGCGGCATTCTCAATAGAAACTCTATCAGCTGGGAGACCCTCACCAGCCCATACAGCCATCATAGCTGCATCGGCAAGGACATCAAGAGGATCAATCTTATCGGTGTATGGAATCTTCTTGGCGACGATATCTGCCATCCATGTTGTTGACCAGAGCTCGAGTCTAAATTTGTATGAAAATGGACCGATATAAGATACGAATGCAGATGCAAGAAGAGCATCACCGATCATAGTGACTCTCTCTGCCTTGAAGGTAATAACATTTTTACCCCATCTTATATTTTCATCAGCAAGTCCATTGACAAGTCTATTAGCCAAGTCAAGTTGATCCATGAGCTCCTTAGCTTCATCTTCGACGGCCTATTTCTTTGCCTAAGCTTCAAATAGTTAATCCTTAAGCTTTTGTACTTCAGCATTAATGGCTGCTACTTTGTCCTTTACAACTTGGAGCTCTCCAAGTTTCTGGGCAGCAAGAGCCTCAGCTTCATCAGCACCATCCTTAAGAGGCTTTACCTTCTTATAGATGGAGTTATACTTAACGATATTGACGACGTAAGCTGCTAGATATGCAGCAGCAGTTGATTTAGACTTCATTGATTCGAAGTTGAAGAAATCGAGGGCAAGAAGTGGCTCAACTGCCTTCAATTTCCACTCATCAATGTTATTACCATCGAAACCCTTGACCATGTCTACGAACTGATTTGGATTGTTCATCATTTTCTGAGAATTTCCCCAAGCATAGTTCTTTTTCTCACCCTTGAGCAAGATTAAACCAGCCTTGGCAACATCAACGCAAGCAGCTGGTGGAGAACCAAGATTCTTAAGCTCTTGTATAGCATCCTTAGTTAAACAATCGACAGCTCTGGTAGCAGCCTCCATTGCTGGAATGGCTTCTGCAAGCTCAGCATCTGCATCAGCCTTCTTCTTCTTTGCAGCAGTAGCAATGAGTTCAGTCTCGTCGGCCTGAACAGAGGCAGCTTCAGCCTCTTTCTCTGCAAGACCACTTTCTTTGGTTACGACTTCAATAAGCTTGTCAGTCTTTTCCTTCTCAATCTCAACATCCTTCATTTTGATTTCAAGCAATTTTGAAAGACCATCTACCTTCTCAGTGGTCTGTTGCATGATTCCTAGACCGAACTCGAGTCTTTCGATTTGATTTGTAATTCCACCAATCTTCTTACCAAGGAGTGATTTATAGAAGTTGATCAGCTCCAAGAAGGAAGTGGGCGTGGTGTAATTGTGTCTTCTCTCCAAATCAAGGAACTCCTTGTTGGCTGCAGCAATAGAAAGATGAGTTGTGGCCATGTTAGTAGCAATTGATTCTCTTAATTCATCGTTTGGAAGCTCAACATCAGCGAGGAATCTGTTGGCGACGTTAATAAGAGCATCTTCTGGCCAGTCAAAGAAGTAATCCATTGAGGTACAGTTGATGATACCTGGGAACATTCTAGCCCTGATTCTGAATGCATCTCCTACTGGAGAGAAGCAAAGAGCAAGATGGAGATTCTTTCTAACTTTGTCAAGGAAAAACTCGAATAGTTGATCTGGAGTATCCTAGTATCCATTGGCCTTTGCCTCACCTCTTACCTTTCCAAGAATTCCATCTAGCTCATCCTTGAGGAAAAGCTCTGGAACGTATCCTGAAGCAAGAAGATCATTAATGTACATGAGGAACTTGTTGTCTGAAATCTGACCATCAGTCAAAATGAACAGAAGCTGGGCTCCTGCAACACCAGCTTTTGTGAACATGGTTTGGATATCAACTTTCAGGTCAGCAAGCTTATAACTAGTTGTTACCATAATTCTGACGACATCATATGAGAGAATAAATGCTGAAAGTTTAGCGAGTGATTATTTACCTGAACCACCGACACCGACAAGAAGAGAACTTCCTACTGGGTGGATGATGATTCTAGCAATTCTGGAAACGTGCTCCATAGCCTGGTCGAACAGTACAAGGTCCATCCTTGCAACGACTTCATTATACTCTTCTAATTTGGCTTCAAGGGTGCCCTTGAGTGCAGTCATTTCAGCAACTGGAAGATATGTAGCTTCGTGACCATTGCACATTGCAACATATGAAGTGTAAATAAGTGGCTCCTCAAAGATCTGTTCTTCCTTGTAGTCACCAAACTCCTTTATTCCATTCCTCATGAAGTTCATGTAAGCTTCTCTATCGGCGTCGAAGATGAGTCTATCATACCAGACACGATGGCACTCGTGTGCCCACATTCTGATGATACCTAGAGGGTTTCCTTTGTAGTGTTGTGGCAGAGCAAGTAGCATGTTCTGAACAATCCTAGCGAAGTCTCTAAGATTGAACTAGTAATGGAATTTGATAGCTGTTGGCGCAAATTGGGCAGAGTTGGCAATGGCCAGGAAAACATTCATTGTTGCGGTAATCAGCTTAGGTGCTAGGTCTGCACATTGTTTATCCATGGTTGAATAATGATTATCCAAAATCTATAGATAGATCGTATTCAAAATGAGTCTCTCAGTGGTAAGGCAAGAGATCATTGTGAAGTGACGTGAAAGACGGATATCAATGTTGAATGAACCAGACTTGGGATTCATGCATGCAGCGAACATAACATCATGGAGGTACATTTGCACTGAGAGCTTCTCTCTGTTGTAAATCAAGCCATAGTCAATAATTTGTCTGACAAGGCAGATTGGATTTTGAGTGAAATACTTATCAAGTTTTGGCATATTGATGTCATCCATGAAGTAGATCAGAGTTTTACCTGGTTGAGGTCCATAGTTGCTTCCTGATAATTTGTCAACCTAAGACTCAATAACAACTTGGAGTGCTTAAGAGTCAGTATAGGAGTTCATGGAGATAGCTTGGGTAGCAATAGTCTCTGGGTCAACGGAGTTGAAGTAGTTTTTGATGATAATGGATTTACCGGTACCGGCAGTTCCTACATACATTACTCCCTTCTTTGCCTTGACATGAAGATCGAGAAGGAACTTCTATCTGGTTGTGTCAGCAGTTGGTACAATAATGTTGATGAAAAGACCATCATATTCCTTGTTGAATGGAGCGACCTTATTATCCCAATGTTACCAGTGTGTCTCAATATCAAAGTAGTAATCAAAGCACATTCCAGTCTCTGGGAACTTAATCTTTGCTGCGGCTTTCCATGCATTACTGAAAGAGTTCTTGTCCTCATCAAGTGAAGCACCGAATGCCCACATGCCTGCGAACAGGAAGAAACCTTCATAGATTGCCTTGATTTCTTCTTCTTTGTTTTCCTCCTTAAGTCTCTTAAGGAAGTCATGGGACTTCTTGTTTCCTTTAAGATCCATGCAAAGTCGATCAATGATAGTCGTGAGAGAATCAATGTGCCCAAGCTCGACGACTGGAGCAATGTGACTCTTGTGTCTAAGGTCATCAAGGAATGAGTCACTCACGTAGGTAGTAAGGCAGAGAGTGAATACATTCTCAGCCATGTCATGATAAGCTCCGAACTTACCAGATTTCTTGTATTGCATCAACCATGAGTCAAAGAATGGCTTCCATCCAATATCAGCATCATTGATGAAGAGAACACCACCTCTTGAGACAGTAGCTGGTGTGGCAGATCTCAAGTTTGATACCTCCAAAATGAGTCTCATAGATGCAGTCATTGGGATTCTTTCTTGTGACACAAGGGTTAACACTTTGTTGTCATCCATGACTGTGTTGAGGGACTCAATCCACTCTGGATCGACATCACCATCAAGGATGACCCACTTTTGTTCATGATCATCAGCATATTTGTTCTATGATTTGTTCATGTCTCTCATAATGACGGAGAGGACACCATCTTTCCACTCGTTGGTCTTAAGATTCATGAAACCATAGAGCTCATCAGCTACAATAGCTTTTGGATCGATAATATCGACTTGAGTTCTTCTACCACCTTTGGTATTAGCTGCCTTGAGAGTCTTCCACACTGAAGATTTTGAGCATCCAGTGGATCCAATGATGAAGCAGCAATGACGCACAACAAGGATTTCAGCAAGCTGGACAACCTTGAGGACGAAACCTTCATCGGGTTGATAGCCAAGTTCAACAGCGCAAGTCGCAGCCATAGTAGCAAGCTCTAAATCAGTCTATGGATCTGCTTTGATTCCTGGGAAAAGATCATCAATGAGACCCTTGAAAATAGCCTGATCATCTAAGACGATCTTGGGAATATTGAAATCTCTGAGACCTCTCATGAGGAGGATATCTTCAAGTACATCTGGCTCGGCTCTCTTGAGACCACCAGCTTGTCTGAGTACAGACTTTACTGCACGTAGACCCCAATCATAATGCATTTGTTTGGATAAGAGACTCTTTGAAAGGTCATACAAGCACATGAACTTCTTGGATAGTTCCTTGGCAGTGGAGAAACCTTCAGACATAAGCATGTTCTCGCAAATGAGTACAATATCTGGGACAACCATTGCGCAACTTCTGAACAGGGCTTTAAGGTTCTCTGGAAGCTCGGTACGTCCGGCATAACCTGGGTTCATTGTGATCCAGAAGCCGACGGTGATCTTGATGCCAATTTCTTCCTCGAAGAAGAGGAAAGTGTTCTTGGCTGGGTCAGTCTTCAAGACAAGGATTGCGTCGAGCACGTATTTAACTTGAGTAGATACGACAGAGAGCACTTCAATTGAGATTCTATTGAACTCATCGAAGCATCCCCAAGATCCACACTGAGCTAGACCCATGAAGATTGTTTGTGTGGTCTGATAGGTCATCTGATCAGAACAGTTGAACACAACACACTGTACACCAAGAGCTCTTGCGAGATCCTTGGTTGTCTCAGTCTTACCGGTACCAGCAGGTCCAGCTGGAGCTCCACCCATGGAAAGATTAAGAGCTTGTGTAAGAGTGATATAGCATCTATCAGTCAAGGGTGTAATAACGAGTCTACCACAGTTTCCTACATACTCGTAGTTATACCTGGTAAGCCAATCGCAAATCTTGACTGTGCAAATTCTTTGTTCGACGCTACCGAACTTCTGCTTCTCATCAACGAAGAACTTAAGCTGAGATTGCCATTAGAAATGTTATTGGTCAGCAATCTTTCTGGCAACAAACATATCAGTAACATCTCTAGCATGGACATCAATAGTAATGATGGTAATGACTTTAACACGAAGTTGAGTATCAAGATTAACTCTAACTCTTTCAATCAAGTCATTGATTCTCTTCTTGATGACAATTGCGTAGTCTTTCATGGCATTCTCACTGCCACCGTCCATGTCATCGAACTGCCTGATAGTCTCTTCAGTATAAATGATTTGTGTACCAAGGAGTGAAATCTGAGCACAGTAATCTTCAAGCCATTCATGTCTCTTCTTAAATCCTTCACCAAGATCCCAACTGTCAGCTGTGGTCTTAGCAACTTCAAGAACATCTCTGAGAGTCCTTTGCATCATTCTCTCAAGATCGCAGAGGTAATTTTCCACAGCACCAACACATTCAAATTTCTCTGAGAAATCAACGTATTCACCTTCATTAGAGATCATTCCTTCGACAACCTTGGATGGGTATTTGTAGGTTGGTCCTTTATGGAATTTGAGTGTCTTAAGTCCATCAAAGCAATCACCAATGAACTCATCAACCTTCTCTGGGTTCTGACCATTAGAAAGAATATCAAGCAAGTTCTAATTGGAGACGAAGTAGAATCTGGAGAAGATCTTCTTCTTTTGTTCGAGATACTCGTTAAGTGCCTTCTCGCAGGTTTCAATTTCGGTAGCAAAAGTGTTAAGAACTTCTTCTCTACCATCGTATGTGCATGCATTAATAACACTTGGCTCAGCCTGTGCTTCACGCATAACTTCTCTGAATTGCTAATCAACCTGCTCGAACTTTCTAGAGTCATCTGGAAGTTGTGCTCTGATATCCTCAGAGTCACAGAAAATGGGTTGCAATTTCATCCAGTTTCTCTGGACCTCCATCCATATTGTCATGACATTATCGACAGTCTTCATGTGGCCTTACCAGACCATGACTCTATCTTTGAACTCTTCAACATCCTTTGAAGACATCATTGCCATGAGCTCCATGGAGTGAGTTTCTTGATTTTCAATGATATCATCCATAACACCAAGGATTGGTACTTCCTTGTAGTCTTTGAAGATGAGAACACTAGTTTCCCAAACCTTTTGGATGGTGTTGAGTTTCTTCTCGATCTTGTCTTCCTTTTGGGCTCCATCGACAAGCTCAGTTACTTCTTCAGCAAAGTTGAATAGCTAGAGCTCAATGAGGTCTTAGAGGCAGAACTTTGCGCTCTTGAATTCGATTTCCTTTTGGGTAATCTTCATGAGTTTTTTCCAATGTCTATCCATCATGAATTTTGAGTGAAGTTGTGAAATCAAAGGAAGGATGGTGTTCATGTTCTTAATCTTGTCGACAAGAGAAGTGAATCCTCTCCAGTTCTTGATGTCTTTGTTCTGTGCTGCGACTGGACTACATTGTCTGGTTTGCATGTCCTTGATCAACTACATGAGGTTCTCAGTATCAATCTTGTCCCAGAGAGTTTTCTGCCAGGTATCAAATTGGTACTGAACGAGGGCAATCATATCCCACATGTACTTGAGGAGGACCAATTCGGTTCTGCAATCTTTGAGTTGCTTGTAGGTAGACTTCTGGATATCGAAAAGGATTTCGAGATTATTGAGCTCAGAAGCCTCTTCTTCAAGGACCTTAGTCTTCTCATAGTACAATTCAATCTAAGTGTAAGAGGATGCTATTGCTGCCTCATCAGATTGTTGAACATTGTATGGGCATTCATTTTGGAAGTCCATTCTGAATTCTCCGACCTTGATCTCGAACTTCCTAAGTCTGTCCTTAATGTTGGATGCCTCTTTGGTCTAGAATGGGAGAATCTTTTCTTTAACTCTACCAAGAGCATCTTGTGAGACTTCGACAAGGACTGTCTTGGAGTTCTCAAGATGTACCAATAAGTCAGTATCCATCTTCAATTGATGTTTTTTGAGGAGGAGTACGGTTTCTTTCATTGGCTCGATCTATTCAAGGGTCCTATCTTTGATTTGTTTGACATCACTAAGATGAGTCATAACTTTCATAAGAAGTTCCTTGTCTTCATTGGTTCCAGTGCCTTCTGGGGTAACTCTGATTCCATTCTTAACACTTGTAATGAACGCATCGATGTTCTCGATTTGTTTGTGAGTGTTGTCAAGGAGGAAGCTAGTATATCTGTCAATCCAGAGGGTGACGGTGTTCTAGAGCTCTTTGATGAGTGGAGTTACGTTAACTCTAAGCCATCCGATATCAACGGAAGTCTTCATGAGTGCAATTTCATTCTTTGTCTTAGTCAAGAAAGTGATCTTCTCATCGAATGCTTCGAGGTTTGGTCTCTTGGTTTAAACTCCAACGAGAATCTTCTGAGACATCCATTTGAAGGTCTCGTCTTCCTCTTCTTCTCCCTCATCATTGATTTTGACGTGTCTTTGCTCTCTTGGATCAAGACCAGTGTCAAGGAAAGCTTAGAAGCTGTCTTCAAGGGTTTCTTTCCATAGGAACTCTTTATCTCTGTATTGGTCAATGAAGTCCATGGTGGCGACTTGAATGTCGTCAATATTTTTGCAGACAACTTACATTGAACCAAAGAGGGTGAACTGATCCTTGATCTCGACAAGGAAATCTCCAGAAATGTTACCAGCAGCAGAGTCTAGTCTGTTGATTTGGATGGCAATGGAAATGAAATCATCCATAATACCCTACAAAAGATCTTTGATACCAGTTTTCTTGCTGTTAGACTGAATGGAGGGATCAAAAACAACATCCCTATCTCTGAGGTCGACCTTGATATCGAACATTGGAGGAAGTTGATGGTGTCTATTGTAGTTAATGTTGATCTGGTTGGCAAGATAATCCATTGAGGCTTCAATACCAGTGGTGATACCTTCAATAACGAGACCATTAACATAGTCAAGATAGTCGGTCCATGTGATCTTCTTCTTGTCTGGCTTGATATTCTCAGCTGTGTCTTTCATCAGCTTTTGAATTTCTTTACCGTGATTCTTGATGTCTTCTAATCTTGGCATCTTAAGGGACTCATGGAATTGAATGAGCTCATCTGGAGGCTGTGGCTTCATCTTTCTCTCGAACAGAGGTTTTTTCCATGCCTTCATGAAGTCCTGCATCTTGGAAATGTTGTCCTTCATCTTCTTGACAAGCCCATCGACTTCCGTGACAATGCTCATTGCGGAGTTGATAAATGGGTCAATGTTTTGTGAGTTCCACTTCAGCTCACTGATACCTGGGAATAAAGCCTTGTTCATTCTCTCAATTCTGTCTTAAAGAAGTGGCTTTTCCACTGGAAGCAGTGTGGATAAGATACCGTTGTACATGTCAACGATAATCTGAAGGTTTCCAGTTTGAGTTCTGTAGATATTGACTTTTTTGTAAAGAAGTGATGCTTTCTCTGGAACGGTCACGTCCTATTGTTAGAGATACTTCACTTCTCTCAAGAGCTTAATGAGGATTGGATCGAAGTTAACTCTGACGAATCCTTCTTCAGCCAGTGGAGTGTCTTCTCTATATAGAAGGAATTTGTTGAGTTGACTTTCAGTGTTAACCTCAACGCCTTCTTCCCAAAGAGAAATCTTCTTGGTGTTGTACTACTGGAGGTTGTTGCATAGAGAAGCATAGAGCTTTTAAACATCTTTGTACTCTTCTCTGTCCTAGATGGACTGAGAAAGCTCCTTCAGCTTCTCCATTGGCTCTGCGATTCTCTCAAGGAGGCCTTGTGTCCATGCAAGAGCACCAGCGATTGGTGGCATGTTTTGGGCAATTGGAGCGTTTGAATCGGTCTTTTCTCTATCAACTAGAACCTTGCCTTCCATGAAGATGGAAGCTACAGTCTTCAAGTCTTGTTTGTATAACTCAAGAAGGTTAATGTGCTTCTTTTCAAGCTCATCTTGGATGTTGGGTCTGTTGAGAAGTCCCTCAAAGGAGTCAAGAAGCTTGAACTTTCCAGCAATAGTGTCGCAATCATCGAAAGCTTGGGTCAAGATGGACGCAAGTCTTCTCTCGAGCTCCTTAATTCTTTGCTTGAATTTGTAGAAGTCATCCTCGAATTCTCTCTTGTCAATGTCCATGATGTCATACTTGACCTCCATGAATTCACTAACAGCCTTCTAGAATTCTTCAAAGATTTGATCAACGGTTTGAGTCAAAGTCTTACCTTTGGTATTACCGATTTCAATTCTCTGGAGCTTTGAGAAGTGGTTGATGGATTGGGTCAGGTGTTTGATATCCTGGCATCTCTCTGAGAATGAGTCAAGTCTGACGAAGAGAGCATTTGTGGTGATCTTCCACTGGTTCTTGGACTGAGCCTTATACTCGAAGTAGGCATCCTTGAACTTGGAGCACACATCAAGAGCTAAAATAAGTTTCTCATGTGCTTCTCCTGGCTCCTCACCTTGGATGAAAGCGAAGATCTTTGGGCCATCGATGTAGTTTCTGCATCTATTGATGATGGCGTTACAGATTTCACGAATGAGGACAACAAGTCTCGAAGGAGTGTTGTAGTGGTTGGAATAGTTCCAGATCAGCTGGGTGGTGTGCATGATTGGAATGAATAGGTCAACAGCCTCGGCGAGTTCTATTGAGTTATCTGTAAGCTCAACGAAGAGATCTTGAAGTGTCTGAAGATACTTGTAGTTCTCGTTGGACTCAGTTCTAGCGGTCTATACTTCTTTCTGGAGCTTACTGAATGGACCAGTGTAAGTAGATTTATTCTGCTCGAGGAATTTAAGGACCTTCTTAATTCTTTCTGAGCTAAGTTATTCACAGATTGAGTTTAGGTTCTCGCTTTTGTCCTTCCAGAATTGGATCTCAGTGAGTGGGTCTGGGTTGTTTCCACTCTTGAGAGCGCTCTCTGGATCTTACTTGAGGACATTTTTGATTTGTCTCGTCCAGTGAAGGAGGGCACCCTCAAGACTTTGGGCTTTGTCTTTGCTTGATGACTTCTCAGAAGAAGTTGCATCACTTGGGGGTAGAGGCAACCATGTTCTTCCTTTGACTTGACCAATGGTGACAAAGGTATGAGCCAAGAAGACATTGAATTTGTCCATGAGGTCCTTGGAGACCAAGTCAGACCATCCCATCATGTTGAGTGGATTGGAGAGAACTGGGCTGTACACCTCGTTACAAATGGCGTAGAGATTATCAAGAATTTGCTTGTTAACTTCCATCATGATGATCTCATTTCCAATGTTTTCCATATCGATGGGCACTGGATCATCTTTATGGTCCTTCTGAGGAGGTCTTGCTCTCAGGAAAAGAAGCATCTTATTTTTCATTTTTTCCTGTGGTGGTGTATCTGTTGTAAATCCAATCATGTTACCCAAGTTCATGGCAAAAAGATACATGCAGAAGCCTCCTTTGTCAAGGAATTTCTGGATGGCTTCAAGATTGTCATCACTTCTGACCTTGTCAAATTTATCGTCTGGGATCTTTAACAGATTGAGAAGCTTCAGAGAATATTTGATGATATGCTCTTCAGGATCTGTAATAGTTTTACTCATAAGTGCCTACATAGCTCTTAAGTTTTCT
>Ga0307398_10000010_pt1 | contig 14006 bp, 1 predicted proteins | sample SouOceMetPS10311_FD_200440 | JGI IMG/M metagenome (GOLD analysis project Ga0307398, IMG submission 200440) | Metatranscriptome of marine eukaryotic phytoplankton communities from Antarctic Ocean - PS103-11 (Eukaryote Community Metatranscriptome) | ecosystem: Environmental > Aquatic > Marine >... | reverse complement strand
GCCAGTAGTATCAATTCAAGCAAACAAATTGAAACAACGTCCCATACAATCCGTTCATCTCTACCGGTCCACGCTACAAAGTAGAGCAACCCCGCGAAGCACCCAATGGCTTGCTGGCTGCTTGCTGTTCAACTTGACGTTGAAGATGTAGTTCAAATCCGTTCTGCGAGGAATCTTATAGCACGGGCAGCTATACGGCGCCTTCGGTCCTTCCTTTTCCGGATTGTTCTTCTTCAGCACAGCAGTGATCTTCATAATGGGCATCGGGCATGTGATTTCCTTCGGCTTACACTCCATAATCTTCTTTTGCTTCGGATCCCACGACGCGCCTTCCAAGAACAAACCACGGACGTACACACCACCGCACGCAGGAGGCTGCGAGACTTTGAAGTCTTCGATGATCGTTTTCACAACAACGTCGTCAAGGGCCCATCGGTCTGCTTTGTGTTTCCTCGTGACTTCCTGTTTCATCGCGGTCAAGAAACCCTGTGGGTTGAAGAATCCAGTCATCCAATAGACGCACGGTCTGCCATTGTCAAGCCACTCCGTGAGCTGCTTTTCGCGGTCAAGCAATCCCTGGTACCACAGAGGAAGCGTTGGAAGCTCCCATGACATCAGAACCCCGCTCGCGTCTTTGTACCAGAACACCGGCGGGAGCGCATCGTAAATGCAGTCCAACGCTTTTTGGAGATCGGGCGTCATGATCACAACACCGTCGATTGCTAAAATGAGATTTTCCAAGGTCCAGCGAACCGTATCAATCGTACGTCCAAGTCGGACCACCTCTTGATATAGGAACACGTTCAAAGGAACTGTGAAACCGTTGTACTTCTTGTTCTTGTCCTGATTTGGTGGGAGGTATTGTGCCTCGGATTTTGGACGAGAAGTAATCTTGTCGCGGACGAATTCTTCCTTGTAGCCAACGGGCAGGGTTTCAAGGAGAGTTCGGCATTTCTGCTTCACAATGTCTTCACGGGTGAGACCGCCTGAGCCTGAAGATTCTTTTGGCTGGGTGTCCAAAATCGTGGACATCATGTTTTTCGTTCGCGTACTACCGTATATCAGCGCCGCGTTTGCGTGCAGTCCAAACAATTCCGGCTGGTCATCATCCGGGAAAGTGCCGATGAACTGATGAACATCTGGAATCTCCTTCGAGATAGGGATGGTATATTTGTATCCGCCCTTCACCTGGCTGAATGAGAAGTTTGGTAAGAAGTTGCTGTTTCCTAGCCAGCTTTGACCGTAGGTGTTGAAGAGAAGTCGGTCGAAATCATCAGTAATTCGTCCGCCGTACTGAACTTCGCAGATCATGTAATGGACCGTAGGCCAAGAGATCATTCCTTCTGAGCCAATCGTGAGGAGATGCTTCTCCAAGAACATGAGCGAAGCTTCCAAGTCGCTTTCGTTGAACTCATAGGGGATGTTCCACCCAAGCGGGCCGAATTTCCTTCGTTCTTGGATCACTGAGTGCAGTAAACAAGTTGTGTACACCAATTTGGGCCACTCCATGCGCTCGCAGCGGTTCAGTCTGTCTTTGTTGACCAATGTTCGGTAAGAACGCAGAAGACCGGCTTTCATTCCTTGAGGCGCTTCTTGTGCAACCTTTACGGAAATCTGAAGCAAGGAGATTGGGAATTGATTGTGAGGCTCGCAGGTAATCCACAAACGGAAGTCATCATTGATCTTGCGGTCTTCATCGGAAAAGTAAGATTTGAGCATTTCAGGAAGGTCAGACATGTATCCGAGACCGAGATGGCAATTCTGCAATAATGCCCATCCACCGTGCTGCATACTTTCTTCGATCGCTTTTGTGGCGTACACTTCTTGGCCTTCACCCATGGAGACCATGCTGATTTCAAGTCCCTTTCTTTGCGCAAGGTCCTGTAGCACCGCCGTGGGGTCCGCACCTGGGGTAAGCATGAGAATCGTCGGGGTCTGCATCTCACCATTCTCCCAGATCTCGTCCATGGTCACCGTAAGCGGAACCACGAAATCAGGACCCATCACGGAGCCGACGAACTTGTTCGCAGCGACGTTTCCACGGTCATCACGCAAAGCGCGAATCAAAAGCATTCTCATAAACGCACCGTTCTCCTGAGACACAAGTCGTTCTTCCAAAATCGGGATATCGTTATCCTCCGGGGTTTCATCATCATACCATTTCTTCCACTCTTTTTCATTTCCTTGAATGATAGCTCTGAGGTCAGCGAAGATTTCAATGTTCTTGATGAGAGCGATTGCATTCCGCCAGCTGAGATCTCCAAGCCAAGAGAAGGGATTTTTCGGCGTTTCCGCGGCCGAGATGATTGAACCACACTTCAACAGCATGCCGATTTCGTCTTGCGAGATAACACCAGCCGTGAGCCAGATTCGAAGCGAAGTCATAAGCTTGAAAGTCAGCTTGTCATTACCAAACAGAATTCTGTCGCTGTTGTCGTACACGTAGAACGTCAAATACTTCAGAATATTTTCCACCCTCTTCGCAACCATGTTGGATGGCTTTGCGTCTGCGAGAGAAGTCATGAACCACTTCAAATATTGATCGAGCGATGTTTGATACATCCAGTTGACGAGGGACATATCCAAAATCACGAAATAGAGAACCGCTCCTCGCGTTGCAACTGCACGATACTGCTCACGCTTCTTGTTGATGTTGATTTCCGTCTGCTTCGCGCTTTCAATTTTCGATTTGACAGATGTGGATTGCTTCTTGGTTTCATTCAGGGTTTGAATGAGCTCGACGTCCTCTAAGAGGTCGCCTTCACTCTCCCCGAGCTTGTTCAGGAGCTTCTGATCAAGGTCAAGTAAGCTGATCGTGTTTTCGTTCAATTCTTCCAGCAATTTCGTGCGCATCTCTTCCAAGGAAGCTTGTTCCTGTGAAATAACGCGACTAAGCAGCTGGTCTTCAAGGCCTTTCTGCGTCACGGTGAAGTTGACCACCGTTGTCTTTGCTGACAATTCAGGCGAGAAGTGAGGATTACCAAGCTTCGTGATGAAGAACATTTTGAAGTTTGGATTGTATTCAGCATCTTCGTCTCCAAGCTTCACGTACAAGGTTCGGCCCTGCTTGTAGAAATTCTTGTCAAGGACAGGGTCAAGCATCGGGTCTAACTCCTCTTCCACGTCTTCAACAATCAATGTTTTCCCTTCCTGCATCGCAAACTTCAAATTGTCCCTCAAGCGCTTGTCCGTGATCGAAACCGTGCCAAAGTGCGGGAAGTTCTTCTTCTCACGATTCTTCAGCCAGATCTCAGCCTGTCCTTGAGGGTCCATAATCAACGGCCATCGACTCGCTTCTGTGACCATGATACCGTTCTGGATCGAGAGCTCGTCCTTTGGCAATTTCTGGCTGTTCCATTCCGCAATTTGCTTTTGATTCGTTAAGAACTCCGTGACGTTGATGTCAGGTGTCACGGGGATATTTCTTTCGACGCAGTCGTTGTAGAAATAATCATTAACCAATTTGCGACGAAATTCCTGATTGAAAGGCGCGCAGTAGGAAATGAATGCAGAGGAGAGAGCACAGTCTCCAACAAGGCGCTGAATGCTGATATCAAAAGTTTTTGCATCTTCTCCCCAACGAACGCGTTCCCCGCTGAGACTCGTGATGAGATTGGTAGCGGCAACCATTTTGTCCTCGCACATCTGTGCGTCATCTTCAAGCTGCTGCTTTTTTGCGGTTGCTTCGTTGAATTTCCTCTGCAAGTCCTCGACCTTGTCTTCAGCTGCTTTACATGAAGCCCGGGCCTTTGCAAGCATCTTTTCGGCGTCCGCAAGCTGTTGCTCTTGCACAGCGAATTGTGCACGCAATGGCGCAGCGATCAAGTCCGCAATATGGTAATCGTACATAGCTCGAACGAATTTACAGAGACCCTCAGCAGCTCCCGCGGCAAACTTGGCTTTTTCGGCGTTGAAATCTTCCACTTCAAGATATGGTGTCAAGAGCTCCATGGTTTCCTCGTTGATTTTGTTCTTTTCATTCGCAGCGAACGAAGTGAGCGATGCAACAAATCCGTTCTGACTCATTTCAGAAAGCGAAATTCTCCAGGATTGGCTGATCCATTTCCGCTCCTGTTTGTTGACGCTAATCGTATCGACCGTCACTGGGCTCAAGCGCTTCTGTTCCAAGATCAAGACGCAGTCCATGATTCGCTTGATCAGGTCAGCTGGCTTCGGAAGCTTTTGGATGATCGTCAAGTCGCCCGCATTCAGTGACTTTGCAGCAGCTCGAGCACGGACCAATGCCGGCGTCGCGGCGGCTAACTTCTCAGAAGCTGCCTCCTTGGACTTGGCAATATCGGCTTTCGTCTGCAAGCAGTCAGCTTCAATCGCTTTGGCTTCAGCTTTTTGAACTTCAGCCTCCGCAGAAAATCGCTCGCAGTCTTTCAGAACTTGCTTCGTGTCTTCTTGAGCCTTTTTAACATTAACCTTCTTCACAGCCAAATCTTTCTTCATTTGCTCAACGTCTTTAGACGCTTTGTCAATCTTATGAAGACCTTCTTTGATGTTATCAGCCTTGCGGTTGATCTCCTTGTAGAACTTGTTGTAAATGCTCTTGTAAAGCTGAATGAAGGACAAGTAAGATTTCGGGGTAACATAGACGTGTCGTCGATATTTCTGGAAATATTCTTCACATGCGTTCACAACAATATCGTGCACTCGGGCAATATGGCCAGTAATTGAAGTTTGGACTTCCTCCGTGCCTTGAAGTTCAAACGACGTGTCCAATTTGATGAACTTCTTGGAGACACTTTCCAAAGCATCGCTAGGCCAGCGCAAGAACCAGTCGATGGTGACGCCGGAGATGATGGACGGGAATTTCCGCGCGCGCTCTGCGAACTTGTGGTTTGCCGGAGAGAACGCTAAGACGATGTGCAGATTGTCACGGATTCGCTTCAACAAAAAGCTCACGAGCTCCTCGTGGGTGTCCTGGAAGTTTGGAAGCTCCTTCTTTGCGACGGGACGAAGTTCCGCTGCCATCAGATCCCTCTCTTCCTTCGTCAGAAGTCCCGCAATGTAACCGGTAGCAAGCATCATGTTGACATATTCAAGGAAGTCTTCATAGATGAAATCACTGTCCGTAAGCAGCAAGCAGCATTGTCGTCCTTCTTTCCCCGCGATCGTGCAGCACTCCTTGAAGTCCTCCAAGAAGTCCGCAGTTTTATACGTCCTCGTGAGCTCGAGTCTGTAGAGATGAATTCTGCTAATGTAGCACGCAAGTGCTGTGAGACTCTGCCTTCCGGACCCACCAACACCGACAAAGAGACAATGCCCGCCAGGGAGGTTCAGGATTCGCGAAATGCGCATCAAGTGCTTCACTGCGTCATCAAACAGAACCAGATTCATGTCCTTCACTTTGTCCTGGGCGTTGTATTTGTCCAGAAAGTGCTGACAACGCTCGCGAATTCCTTCAAACGGTGGCGCAGCTTCGTAGATCTGAGGGGCGTATTCAACAATCTCGTCGTCTTCAATGACATCGTCGCGAAGGAAGTTCACAAAGTATTGAGGCTCCTTGTGCTCCGATGCGATTTCCTCTCCGAAAGTATTTGTCACAACATCCTTCATAGCTTCGTAATACCACTTTTGGTCGTCCAATGAGACGAGTCTGTCCGCGAAAACGCGAGAACATTCGTGCTTCCACAAATCGATCATGACTTTCTCAGAGCTGAGCGTTTCCACATCCATTTGGGCGATTCCTTGGAACACACGGGCGAGATCGAACATGTTGAAGATGTAATGGAACTTGGAAGGCGTGGGAAGCATGCGCTTCTTGAGCTCAAGCCAGATTTCGATCGTGGCGCCGGTGACCTTGCCAATTGTGTCCTTTAGCTCCTCGTGATGGCCCAATCGCCCGCGAAGCATCTGCCCGTAAATGTTATCGATCGCAGTACTGGAAGGTGGAGTCAAGTTGAAAGTGAAGAAGTGCCGCTTCAAACGTCCTGGAATATCATTTCGACCACCTCCGGGATGGTTCATTGCGCCGACATAGTAAAGTCCTTCTACGCGCTTGAAGTCTCCACGCTTGTCTTTTTCCAAGAAGAAGAATCCGTCGTACTCAATGAGCTGTCTGACGATCTCAAGCGTTGGCTGATCTCCCCAGACGTTGATTTCAGGCATGGAAATGTTATCCAAGAACACCGTCATCTTCTTTCCCCCCGGCGGCGCGAATGTTTTCCCTTGGCGCTTCTCAATGTCGGTTTCGACGTTGTCCTGGAACATTCTGCACGTTGTCGCAGAAGAGAAGGAGACGGTCTTCTGAATCATGTCATCTTCTTGCGACAGGAAGTATTGCTTCACCGTGGATGTTTTCCCCGTACCAGACGAACCCAAAACAAGACAAGGGAAGCTATTCTTCCCGTTCAGAATTGTCAATAGGTATTCAGCGCGAACGGAGTCCTGCGTTGGGATGAGACAATCTGAAAATGAGAAAGCTTCAGGATAAGTCCACTGCGGTGCTTTCCAGACGGTCCATTTGTAATCATTCTCGACATCGACAAAGTATTCGTAGAGCGTCTCATTCTTCTTGCACTTTGGCATCAGTTTACCCTCGTTGATTTCAAAGATCTTTTCGTGCATTTTGATCATGTTTGGTCTCTCGTAAAGTCCACCGACGGACCAGATCATAGCATATACCCATAGCTTTTCAAAGACCTCGTCCACGTTGTCAATATCAGCGTCTTCGCTCGGGAGCAAGGATTCAAAGAGCTTTGCGCAGTTCATCAACAGCGTATCAAACTCTGAGGGGAAGACAAAAGTGGTCTTCTTCCGCATCCATTCAAAGAGGTTCACTTTTTTGATGTACTTCTCGTAGAGATTCTGAATCATCTTTCCGATCTTGGAAGGGAATTTCTTCAGCCACGCTTTGATCTTTGGTTTGTACCCGAGGTCGCACGTATCGACGAAAATGATACCAGCTCGGGACACCGTAGCGGGCGACGCGTTCCGTAAGTTTTCAGCTTCGAACAAGATTCGTACGTTGTCCGTCATAGGGATACGGTCACCGTTCGCTAAGGTCAGCAGTTTGTTGTCGTCAAGCACCGTGTTCAGAGATTCAATCCACACAGTATCAACTGGGCCGTCACACACGATCCAGGTCACTTGGTTTCGGTTCACGTCGTTGTATTTACTCCAGATCGCACTGAAGATACCGTCTGTCCATTCCCCAGATACAAGGTCGTTTTCACCAAACATTTCTTGACTTCTGATGGACTTTGGATTCATTCGGACTTCGACGTGTTTCCTTTTGATGACAATTGACAGAGCATCAAGCAGAACGCTGGTCGCGGACGTTTTTCCTCCGCCTGCGGGGCCAATCATCATGAGACCGTGTCTGACGAGAGAAGTTTCGTAGAGCTGGATAATCTTAGAGACCCACGCTTCGTGCTTGATGATTTCCGGTCGCCTTTCAATGATCTCGTCAATCGCAGCCTCAACGTCCTCATAGCACGCTTTCTCCGGCTCCTTTTGGTTCGGGAATAAATCCGTCAGCAAACTGCCAAACAACATCACGTCATCTCCAACCAATTTCGACAAGTTCATATCACGGAGAGTTCGCATGAGAAGCATTTCCTCCAAATTGTTTCGAGGCCCGGTGTTTCCTTTCTTCAATTCCCGACGAAGGTTCTTACCACACGTACGGAGGACAGACAGAATATTCCTGAGACCAAAGTCGTAATGTCGCTGCTTTGAAAGCTGCTCTTGACAGAGCTGGTAGAGGGTGAAGAACTTCTTTGAGAGATGTTCAAACGAGAAGCAACCAACGGACGCAAGCTTCACCTTGATAATAATTTCTGCATCTGGAACCATCATCGCCACGGACCGGAACTGAGCCTTCAAGTTTTCAGGCAATTCTTGACGACCGGCGTACCCAGGGTTCATCGTGATGAAGAAGCCGCACTGCGGCTTCAACGTGACTTCTTGTGTGTCACCAGGGAAGTAAAACGTTGTTCGGTTTGCTCGAATACAATCGAGAATGGCCATGACTTGCTGAGCGACGACGGAAAGAACTTCAAGTTCGATACGGTTGAACTCGTCGAAACATCCCCAAGATCCACTTTGACAGAGGCCTTTGTAGAGCTTGGCAGTGTCCTTACAGCGCATCTGATCTGAGCAATTGAAGACAACGACGTATTTCCCCAGCGCTCGCCCAAGGTCCTTCACAGTCTCCGTCTTTCCCGTACCAGCCGGTCCCGCGGGGGCTCCGCCGAAAATCATATTGCACGCCTGCGTCAGGGTGATATAACACCGGTCCGTCAAAGGGGTCACGCACAAACGCTCCTTGCACCCAAGGTATTCCCAGCAGTAGTTGATGGTCACGTCACAGACCTTCACGTTGCAATTTCGCTCTTCGTAGTCCCAGTAGCATCGGAGCTGTTTCTGCCATTCGAAATCGTCCACGTTCTTCACCAGTCGCTTCTGAGCGCGCTCTGCGATGTGGTCAAGCACGTCGTTCTGATGGACTTGGATCGTAACCAAGGTTTCGATGTTTCGGCGCATCATTTTCTTGTCAATCTCTTTCGTCGTAGATTCAGAGAGATACATCAAAATCTTATTCTGCTTCTCGATCACTTCCTGAAGCGCAAGCTTGTTCTTCTTCAGATTGCGAAGTCCTTCCTCTACTTGTCGTGTCCAAAGGAACTGCACCGCCAAGAGAGACATCTGAGCACGGTGATTAGGAATGATTTCTTCAAAGCCGAATCCTTTGTCCAAATCGCTGACAACGCGCTTGATTTCCCTGCGCATTGCGCGTTTCATTTCTTTCAATAGCACGCCAAGCCAGTCCTCAATGTTTCCGCTGGTGTTGACCTGTCTCGACAACCGAACCGCCTCCTCGTCCATAGCACCATTGTATCCAGCCTTGCGATTAAGAATATGCGTGATATTCTCCTTGTCAAACGTCACAGCGCTGACCGCATCAAACACTTTTGAGAAGCAGGATTGAACAGCTTTTTTGTCGGATCCTTGGGAAAGGATGAGCAAGAGAGCAGGGTCGGAAACAAAGTAGAATCGCGGGAATGTGTTTCGCTTTTGTTCAAGGTAGCCTTGCAACGATTTCTGGCACTCTTCTAGACTCTGGAACATATCCTTCAATTGGGCGACCATGTAGTCGTTTTCGCAGCAGCCCACGACATTTTTGATCTCCTTGGCTTTGGTCATGAACCGCGAGGCCCACTCCTTGTCCACTTTGTTGAAGCGCTTTGTGTCCTGAGGCATCTGCCGAGCAATGTCCCCAGCTGAGAAAACAGCCTCCAAAGACATCCACAATTGCTGCAACTTCACCCAGGATTCAAGCATATCGTTCACGTCACTCAAGGTCCTCAACTGCTCTTCAGTCTCCGTTCGGAAAGGTGCGATGTGGCGCATAGTGAGCATCTGGTTCAAGTTTGCTTGTGATTCTTCGAGCTTTTCGATGATGTCGTTGACGACATCACCTTTGAGTATGACTTCGCCCCGGTTCTTGAAGCAAGAGAATTCAAGATCCGTCGCGGCCCATTGCTCGCCAATCGTTTCGAGTTCGTGCTTCAATCGCAACTGCTTGTCAGCGCCGTCCGTGATCTCCAAAACGTCTTCTTCATGCTCCAGCAAATTCGCGTCCAAAACGGTCTCCAACTTGAGATCGTCAAACTTGGAGACATCAAACTGCGTCCCACAAAGCTCGCTAATCTTGTCCCAATGCCGCTGACGCATCGATTCCTTTGAAAGCTCTGTGAGGATCGGCAAATTGCCCAAGAAGTCTGAGATCAAAGTGCTTAGATCTTGATACTGGGTCCAAACACGAATTTCCTTCGGCAGCTGCTTCAAGCGCATTTCGTAAATCCGAACCTTCTTTTCCATCTCTTCCATAGAAGCAAACATGTTTGACCATGTGATATTCTTGTATTCATCAAAAGTGTTCAGCACATCTCCGTAAAGTCCATACAATTGTGTCATGAGCTCCATGTCCTTTGAAATGACTTCGACTCGTGGGTACTCATCCGGTGGGAGTCCGAACAAGCGAAGCCCAGAGTTGAATGTGATCTTGTTTCGCGCAATCGTGTCGAACTCGCGGCTGACTTTGTTCAAGCGCGTCATTGCCTCCTGTGGGGTAATGCCTTCTACCATCGGCCCGTCGGTGTCGTAATGCTCGACAAAAACGTCCACATCGTCCTTGAATTTCTTCACGCCCTTCAACAGCTGCTGGCGGACTTCGTCTTCCTTTGCATTCACTCTGTCCCGCACGTCCTGCGCTTGGGCAACCAAATTCTCCCACTGACTTCGAATATTCAGCTTGTTGTCCATTTCAATTTTTGACATTGATTCTTTCGGCAAGTACTTCTCAAGCGCTTCATATCGAGAAAAGATTGAGAGGAAATCCATTTCAATCCAGCTTTCCATGTCTCGAACTTGGCCAAGGGCATCAATGGTTTGCTTCAACGCAGTAAAGTCCAAGACGTCACGTTTCAGTCTGCTGTGCAATGTCTGAATTGCAGAGAAGCGGTCGTCGAGGTCTGCGCGCACTTCCTCGTGCAATTTTTCACTGAACTGATACTTCCACCGCTGGCACTCGTATTGCAACTGCATCTTCAAGTTCTCCGTGCTCAGTTGAAACGCACCGAGGGTGTCCACATCAGCGATTTTCCCAATGTCTTCTTCTACTTGGATCACTTTTTGCAGTTCTTCCACAAAGTCGCTCAGCTGCGGGTCTGCGTGGGACGCGAGGAACTTCTTGTAAGCGTCTTCAGGGTTGTTCGTCCACAGCCAACTGAATTGATTGTAGTTCTTCAAAGTGGATTTGATCTCCTTCCGCGTGATTTCCATTGAGCCCGTCAGCAATAAGACTGTCACGATGATACTTTTATCTTGCGAAAGCGTATAAAAGTAGGTAATCTGATCTCGTTGAGAGCCGTCCTCGCTCCAGCCCCAGTCAAAGACGTCCTTGCTTGCGTGGATGACCATTTTCGCGACGTCATTCACACTGTTCTGCACGGAATCTAAATTCGGGGAGACTTTCACATCAGGGACCTGCAAGAGAAGCTTCATCTTGAACAGACCAGCATCAAGCAAGAAAATGTTCGTACGACGACTGTGGCAACGGTCACGGAGCGTCGTGAGCGAAGCTTTCACCGCCGTTAGCATGCTGTGGTAAAGCAGCGATTGGTAAAAGTAAAACACTTTGCCAAAATCAGTATCTTTCACTTCCACATCTCGGTCTTGGCGAGGGAATGCTTGGATATTTTCGCACAGATCTTTCACAGCCAAAAACACTTCGTCGTTCTTCTGCTGGAGAATTTGAGATGTCTTCTCAATCGCATTTTTCTGGAACGCAACGAATTGGTGGAGCTCGAACTGGCGGCTATCAGGAATATTGACAAGCTCTGTCTTGTTGATGAAAGTCAAGCACTTCTTGATCCGATTTTCAATGATATCATCGCATTGATTGATCAAGCTTGCCAAGTTTGTGATTCCCGTGTTGACGTCATCAACAAACTCGTCGATTGTCATCGATGTCCATGTCAAAGCAACCATGCCTTTCCACAGAACTTTCTTCAAATGCGCAAAATGTGGAGCCAAGACCGTCTTCAGCACTGGCGAGAGGCTTTTCTGCATGTCGTTGTATCGCCCGCAGATTCCGTGGATTTTCGCAAAGTAGCCCTTCAAGCGCGGCTCCAAAAGGAGGATGATGCGAGCGCTCTCGGGGATGTCCTTGCCGATCTTCAGCAGGAATTTCGCTTCTCGGAACAGTTCAAACAGTCTTCGATCAAAGTTCGCGAAGATCTGTCCGTTCTTCTCGTTTTCAACGATCAAACGCGCTTGCAAAGCGTTCTTCTGCTTGTCACATAAGCGGATCCAAGCTTCGTAGTAAAGGACTTCAAACTCTGCCAACGTGCGGGTGATGTTGTTGTACAGCTTGATGATTTTCAACGATTCTTTTGGGACGAAAACCTTCTGGTTCTGCTTGAATTTCTCCATTGGCTCAGAGATTCTCCGCAACAATTGCCGAGCCCACTGAATCGCACCTGCTACTCTGGTCATATTTCGAGCAACCGGAGGCTCACTTCGAAAAGCTTCGTACTTCCGCTGAACCTGTTCCAACTGCTTTCCGTACAACTTGAACAGGGACATATACTTCGCGTTTAGTTGATCTTGCAAGGCCTCTCGGTGAAGGATGAGTTTCAGCTTGTTCAATAGGTCAAGCATCGCACTGATGTTGTTTGAGTACACGCTGGAGAAAACTTGGTCAATGAACTTTTGAATTGCGTTTTCCATCGCGGATCTCGTTTGCACAAACTCAATATAGTCGCGTTCAAAACCAGTGTGCTTATAATTCAGCAAGTCGTGCTTTTTCGAGCGAAGCTTCTCCACTTCTTTGTCAAACTCCTTGATGATGTCTTGCAGTCCATCAATATACTGTGATTGAAGAAGTTGAAATTGGTGCACGGAAGAAAAAATGTCGGTCAGTTTGTCCAATCTGCAAACGAAAAGCTCCGCTTGTCCAAAGACATGTTCAGGGTCGATGTTCAGCTGCTGGCGCTTGGGCAGAGTTGAGAGCTTTTCTGAGGTTGCGCGATACGCGTTTTGGTAGGCACGGAAAAGCGCTTTACATTCCGAAATTCGCGAAATGATCGTCTCTGACTTCTGCGTCCAAAGCTCGTTCACGCTGCCGCCATCCAAAATCAGCTGCTTGCATCTTCGAACCAGTTGAAAAGTAATTTTCATCAGCAACTTCGTCATACGAGCGCGGGAGCTGTAGTGTCGGGAGATTGTGAGAATCATTTTCACTGAGGTGAACAAAGGCGGTAAGGCGTCCGTCATGGCTCGGCAGTCTTCGAAATAGAATGGCTCCACAAAAGGCCGTAAATGATCCAAGAAGCGCACGTTATCAACGGCTTCGTTGAGAGCGTCTGTCAGTCGGTCGTGGCATTTAGTCCATTGCTCCCATAAATGAACTGTAGTTTCTTTCTTCTCGTCAGAGGAGGCGGTGCCCAGTCGTTTGTTGCTTCGCCGTCTGCTGGTTGGAGAGACTGGCGGGCTTCTCCTGGAGTTTGGGGTTGTCGTAGTATTTTCCGATCGCACCTTCCGCTCGGAGTAGTGTTGCTCCACGAGCCGTAAGATCATCATGAAACTCGGCGTGCTCAAGCGGTCCGTGCATTTCAAAAGCGCCATCTGCCTTCTCTCCCAACGGTTGATCTCCTCCCTAGGACCTTCTGAAACCGTCGGCACGGCTTCCAACTTCTGCGAGCAGGTCTCGCTTTTAATGAAAGTGTCAATGTTTTCAATCCATCTCCTCACTGCCTTGAAGTATATTTCTCGCTGCTTTTCGTCCTCCAGTATGTGGTCAAATCTCGTAACATCTTCTTCTGTTAATATTTGCTTTGGTAATTTTGTTTCTATCTTTGCATCTATGTTTGCTATTTGTCTCTGTAAAAAATCTGAGAAGGTTTGAGTCGATTTGAGAAAATCCCTCCGTTCCTGTTCGCCTCCCCAGTCGCTTGTTTTATGCAACCATTGTTCGTAAATATGTGAAATTGACTTCTCCATGGAGTTTAAAATGTTCGGGCGATCAAGCTCCCCAAACAGAACTTGCGCATCGCTGCGTGCTTTCATGATGTTTTTGGATTTTTTATTCTTGATGAAATAAACGCACTTCCCATTAAATTTTTTAGGGGGAGAGGTGAAACAACAAAGCTCTGCTTTGCCAGCATCGTTGAGCTCTGTAAAAAACAATGCCGCACCCCTTTCTGCTGGAAGAAACTCCTCAAAAACTTCTTCACACTCTTTGGACTTGAACCATTCCAAAATGATTTCTTCCTGCAAAGAGAAGGAGTGAGAAAGTGTGTCGACGATCCAATCGTGTCGAGCAAGTCGGTTTAAAACCATTTATTTTCGTTTAATTTGTATTATGTGTTTAACTCGTAATAAAATTCTCTAAAAATGCGTTCCCTCCTTAATGATGGAGGATATCTGGAAGGCGGAGCTCTCTGATAATCACGCCCTCCTCTCCCTTTTTGGGCCAGATAGAAGCATGG
>Ga0307398_10000008_pt1 | contig 14259 bp, 1 predicted proteins | sample SouOceMetPS10311_FD_200440 | JGI IMG/M metagenome (GOLD analysis project Ga0307398, IMG submission 200440) | Metatranscriptome of marine eukaryotic phytoplankton communities from Antarctic Ocean - PS103-11 (Eukaryote Community Metatranscriptome) | ecosystem: Environmental > Aquatic > Marine >... | reverse complement strand
CTGGACAAGTTCAAGAAGAAGGAAGTTCCAAAGATTACAGGCCCAGGTGGAATGATGAGATGCAGTGGTTCTGGTGACGTACATTATAAATCCTTTGCAGGGTGCAAGTTCGATGATCAGAGTGTTGGTGAATGGGTGGCTGTTAAAGTCATGCCCAAATATTTCGCATCTGCACCAATCATCATTGAGTTTCGTACCAGCCCTCGAAATACACGCTGTGCATGGTGTCAGAATGGAGCTGTCTCTCTCATGGATGGCTGTGCAGTAAAATACGGAAATGATCAAGCTTCTGCAGGGTTTGGAGGCTTTAGTACTAGGTACACATCTTATGCTGCTATGAATGGCAAACCTTTGGGTGGTGGCTGGAAACGCAACTCGAAGTTTCGAGCTAAAGCGACCAAAAATACATTTTCAGCAATTCTGAATGATGGGACTTCAATCTATTGTCGCAAAGGTGGGTCCATAAATATCAACATGCCCAAAAAATACACGGGAAAGATCGGTGGAATTTGTGGTGACGGAGGGGGAGCCAACAGCGACTGGAAGTATGGACCCAACAAGCTAGCAGTTGCAGGGACAGGAAGTGAGGGTTCACTGCACGCAGGTATGCGTGGAAAATGCATGCCAAGAGCTCAGTACAGGATCAAGAACAGTCCATTTAATGGGAATCATATCACCAAACCTATTGTCAAGTTTTTTGGCTCTTGGCAGGTCGACGGGCAGCATCTGCCAAGTGTATTTTACTACAAGTCTGGCACCGGAGCGGGAAGTTTCAATCGCAAAGCTGGAGCGAAGATCAAGCCACCATCTGATGTGAATGCTAGCCCTAAAGGATCAAGAGCAAAGGCCATTGAAGCTTGCAAAGATCTGAGACAAACTCCCAAAGCTCTGGAGAAGTGCATCTTCGACTACATGGTATTGGGCAAAGTTGCAATCAAAGGAAATCAAAGAGATCGGATGAGTAAGCGAGAATCTGGAGTGAAGAAACCAACTTCACGCACTGTTCGAGACATGTCAAAATTCCGCAATGATGGTATTTGGGCTGATGCTGTATCATGGGGGTGTGCCGGAGACTTTCTCTCAAAGCAGCAACCACAGCAAGCTGCTGGACCAGTTGCACAAAACGTGGCTCCAGTTGGAAAAGCAGCAAAAAAAGCAGCAAAACCCACGAAAATCGTCGGTGACTGCCGCATGGCTCAATGGTCGGGCTGGGGCACTTGCTCTAGTAAGTGTGGACCCGGAGAGGCAAGCCGGTCACGTCAAATAACCACAATGCCTCAAAACGGAGGAAGAATGTGCGGTGCTCTACAACAGACACAGGCCTGTGAATCCAAAGCATGTCCAGTTAAATGCGCAGTCTCTGCATGGCAAGAGTTTGGTCGTTGCAGCCTACCTTGCGGTCCAGGGACAAAGCAAAGGTTTAAATATATCTTGATAGCTCCACACGGAGGAGGTGCTGCATGTCCAGCGTTGAACCAAAGAGTCAAGTGCGAAGAGAAAAAGTGCCCAATCAACTGTAAACTATCAAGGTACGGTGCATGGACCACGTGCTCAGCACCCTGCGGTCCAGGGACAATGTCTCGAACCAGAAATGCAGTTGTGCAGGCCATGCATGGGGGCGCACAGTGTGGACAGCTCAACCAAGTTTCTGAGTGCAATGTAAAACCTTGCCCAATAAACTGCAAAATGGCTTCCTGGGCCCCATGGGATCGTTGCACTTCAGACTGTGGACCAGGAATGCAGCATCGTCACCGCAAAGTGTTGCTTTCGCCAGCACACCTGGGAACCAAATGCATGGCTCAGCGAGAAACTAAAAAATGTATGATAATCGCCTGCCCAGTGGATTGCAGAGTCACCAAGTTTTCAGCATGGGGCAAGTGCAGTAAATCTTGTGGGGCTGGTCAGCAAACAAGAAAAAGAAAAATTGTTGAGAAATCGAGTTACAATGGAATGGCGTGTCAACATCTGGCAGAGACAAGAGCATGTGAAACTAAGCTCTGTCCCGTGAATTGCAAGATGGAATCCTGGGCTACAACTCCATACACACCATGTGACAAACCCTGTGGAACTGGCTCCAAATACAAGAAAAGGAAAGTATTGATTTCTGCAGCGTACGGAGGGAAGCAATGTGGTGCAAAAGTATATCATAAGACCAAGGCGTGTGTGATAAAAAAGTGTCCAATTGACTGTGTGCACTCTAAGTGGACCGCGTGGGCAACATGCTCTGCTAAATGCGGAAGTGGTCAGCAAACTCGAACACGCACAGTAACAACTAAAATGAAGCATAATGGTGTAGGCTGTGCAAGCTTGAAGCAGATCCGAGCATGTAACACCAAGCCGTGTGGAGTAAACTGTCAAGTGTCTGGATGGACACCATTTGGTATGTGCACTAAAACCTGTGGTAGTGGAATCCAGCACAGGCACAGGAAAATTGTGATGAATCAAAACGTGGCTGGTAAGATAATGGATTGTGGCAATCTCCATGAGGAGCGTTCCTGTAGCACCCAGCCGTGTCCTATCGATTGCAAGACTGGACCATTTTCAAAGTGGACCAAGTGTAGTGAATCCTGTGGTCCCGGACTAATGTCACGTGAAAGGAAAGCAATCGTGGAACCCAAATTTGGCGGAGAAGGCTGTGGTTTTCTGGATGACACTTCAACCTGTATTACCAAGCCTTGTCCTGTGAATTGCGTTGTTGCTGGCTGGGCTCCATATTCCCCATGTTCTGCAACCTGTGGTCCAGGCAAGAAAAGTCGAACAAGGGGAGTCTTAACTCCCCCAAAGTTTGGTGGTACTGCATGCCCAACTTTGGAAAGCTCAGCAGAGTGCAATGACGTACCCTGCCCTATTGATTGCAAGCTTCAGAAGTGGAGTGCCTGGACCAAGTGCACCAAAACTTGTGGACATGGAATTCAAAAGAAAACTCGTGGCATCAGTACGCCTCCTCAGTTTGCAGGTGTGACATGCGGCCTTCTGGAAGTCTCCAAATCTTGCAACACTCACCCTTGTCCTGTGGATTGTAAAGTCGACAGCTGGGGTACATGGTCATTGTGTAGTCACACATGCAACGAAGGAACTGTGACGCGTAGCCGTGTAATTGTACAGCCTACACATTTTGGCGGGAAGAAGTGTCCAAAATTGATTGAAACACAAAAATGCACCTTGAAGAAGTGTCCAGTAAACTGTGCCATGTCGAATTGGGCCCCTTGGTCGCAGTGTGACAAGAAGTGTGGTCTTGGGAAGAAGAAGCGATCCCGTAAAATCACTACACCTCCTCAGCATGGTGGAACGAGATGTGGACTCCTTGATGAATCAAGTCCATGCAATGTGAAACCATGTGCAAGGGACTGTCATGTCAGTATTTGGACACCCTTCACACCGTGCTCTCGAACTTGCAATGCTGGTGTCAAAATGAAGTCTCGTGTAATCATCGTGGCACCTGAATTTGGTGGGAAGAAGTGTCCTATTCTTCGTGAAAAGCACGCTTGCAACCATAGAGCATGCCCCATCGACTGTAGGCTTGGTAAGTGGAAAGCCTGGTCAAAATGTAATACCGGGACTGGAAAGTGTGGTTACGGAATGCAGCACAGGGATCGAAAAGTCATCGCACAGCCAGAGTTTGGCGGCACACTATGTAGCTGGCTCAAGCAAGAGAGATCTTGTTTCACCAAGCAATGCAAACAGAAGTGTGAAGTTTCTAGCTGGTCGTTCTTTGGCCAATGCAGTCAGCCCTGTGGCCCCGGGACAAAGACCCGGTCTCGGTCTATACTAAAAGATGCAAAGTTTGGAGGTACTAAGTGTCCTCTCCTGCACTCAACATCAAAATGCCAATACAAGCCGTGCTCAGTGGATTGCAAACTCAGTGACTGGACATCATGGAAGTCCTGTGCTGCAAAATGTGGTATTGGGTCGACAACACGTCAACGAACAGTGAAGCAGGGTTCTAAGCATGGTGGTCTTGGTTGTGGTTTCTTGACAGAAAGCAGAGAGTGTCAGTCCAAGCCATGCCCAGTAGATTGCCAGGTTGAGAATTGGGCACCTTTTGGAAGTTGCAGCAAAGCCTGTGGTTCTGGCAAGCACTCTCGCACTCGCACAATAATTGTTCCAGTTGAGTATGGAGGCAAAGCATGTCCTCCATTAAAAGAGGAGAATAAGTGCATTGTGAGGGAATGTTCAGTGGATTGCCAAACATCCTCATGGGGCAAGTGGGGTGCTTGCAGCAAACAATGTGGTGCAGGAAAGCAAGTAAGAACACGCAAGGTGAAAGTCAAAACAAAGTTTGGTGGGATGTCATGTGGAGCTTTGAAACAAACCCGTCAGTGTAACACACGTGAATGTGGGATAAATTGCAAAACATCCAATTGGGTAGAGTTTTCTGCATGCTCTGCTAGATGTGGTGGTGGTACAATGCAAAGAAGTCGTCAAGTAGTTATGGCACCCCAATACCAAGGACACAGTTGTGGAAGCTTGTTAGAGACAAGAAATTGTCACACCCAGCCTTGCCCAGTTGATTGTTCAGTAGCAACATGGGAGAAGTGGGGCAACTGCTCAGCCAAATGTGGAGACGGATTGCGATCGCGCATACGTAAAGTCACAATCAAAAGTAAGAATGGTGGAGCGCAATGTCCACCGCTTACTGACAAGTCGGCATGCAGTTCTAAACCTTGCCCGTCTGATTGCAAACTTTCGCCATGGAGTAATTACGCTCCATGCTCAAGATCATGCGGTAAAGGTACACAAGCCAAAACCAGAACAATTATAATCCGTCCAAAGCTTGGTGGCAAGGAGTGTGAGAAACTCACTGAAACAAAAGGTTGTAATCCGAATCCATGTCCAATAAATTGTGTAGTCAGAGCTTGGGGAGGTGGTGCCGGCAGTGGGGAGGTGGTGCTTGCAGCCTCCCCAAGCAGCAGCAGCAACTCAAACACAGCATTAGCATCAGCCAGCAACTCAACCGCAGCATCAGGCGAAGGGTGGGCAAAATGCAGCACTAAGTGTGGCCCAGGCATCATGAAAAGAATCCGAAAGATAGCAACACAGGCAGCAAATGGCGGAGAACAGTGTCCAAACTTGGAAGAGAAAAGTCAATGTAACACAAAGCCGTGTGCAGTTGATTGCAAGATGTCGCAGTGGCAACCCTTTGGTGAATGCTCTGAGAAGTGTGGCATAGGAGAGCAGAACCGGATCAGAACTGTCCTTCTTCCACCAATGTTTGGTGGGAGTGTCTGCCCCTCATCCAGTGAAAAGAAAAAATGTGATCTTGAAAAATGCTCAACTGCCTGTAAAGTTTCACCTTGGCACCAGTGGAGCAAATGTGATAGACCATGTGGTCCAGGGATGATGTCACGAGCTCGATCCGTGTTGATGAAAGCTACTGGCTCCAGGGCTCTGTGTGGAAACTTGAAGGAAAGCCGTCCTTGCACAGTAAAGGAATGCCCAAAAGCTTGCAAAGTGACACCATGGAGCAATTGGGGTGCATGTTCCATGCAATGTGGCGAAGGTACCAAGACGCGCAACAGGGTTGTTACCACACCTCCCAACCAACCCTCAGGTAAATGTCCGGGGTTGTCAGAAACTGCAAAATGTTTGGACAAAGAGTGCCCAGTCCACTGTGAAGTGTCAGCCTGGGAGCCATGGGAGATGTGCTCCACAGCTTGTGGTCCGGGTCAAAAGGGAAGGAATCGAAAAATTCTCAAGAAACCAATGTTTGGAGGCACTGGATGTGGTTTCTTGAGCGAGAGCGCAGGATGCGAAGCTACGCCATGCCCAGTTGACTGTATTACTGGATCATGGGAAGGTTGGAATACATGTTCAAAAAAGTGTGGTGGTGGTAAACAGGCTCGAATCCGGAGTATGCTTAAAAAACCGCAATTCAAAGGCAAGGGCTGTGGCAAGATGCATATGGAGCGTGCCTGCGGCACAGCACCATGCTCTGTTGAGTGCAAATTGAGTTCATGGAGCGGATTTGGTGCATGCTCAGCAAAGTGCGGAGATGGGACCAAGCAGCGCAAACGAACAATACTCCAGGCACCACAGAACGGTGGTCTACTTTGTGGCTTCTTGACAGAGCAACGTGGCTGTCTGGACAAGGAATGTCCAGTGGCCTGTCAGTTGTCTGACTGGAATGCATGGTCGACATGTGACAAACCCTGTGGCAAAGGTCAACAGAGACGACAGAGAGTTCCTCTTCAGATGCCCAGGTTTGGCGGGAAGCAATGCGGGGAGCAGACTGCGACTAGAGCATGTGAGATCAAACCGTGCCCAATTGATTGCAAGGCGACTAAATGGGGCAAATGGGGCACCTGCCCAGTGAAATGTGGAGGTGGTTCTCAAACACGGTCACGCAAAATTCTAACTCAGGCAGCATATGGTGGTGTTGAGTGTGGCTTCTTATCAAGTCATCGGGAATGCAACACAAAACCATGCGCAGCTCATTGCAAAGTAAGCGACTGGAGTCAATTTGGCAAGTGCTCCAAAAAGTGTGGTGGAGGAGAGAAAGTCCGAGCACGAAAGATTCTCTCCAAAGCTGCTAATGGCGGCAAGAAGTGTGGTTCTTTGACTGAGACTCGCCCCTGTGGTACAAACCCTTGTGCTGTTGACTGCAAAACTAGTGCTTGGGGCAAATACAGTGCCTGCACCAAGAAATGTGGAGGCGGAGAACAACAGCGCTCTCGTAAGATTGAGATGCAACCCAAATCTGGAGGGAAAATGTGTGGACTAACAAACCAGACTAAAGGTTGCGCAGAAAAGTCTTGTCCAGTGCAGTGCAAAGTAGGTGACTGGGTACCATATGGAAACTGTGACAAGCAATGTGGAGGTGGGAAGAAGCGTCGAACTCGTAGGGTCTTACTTGAGCCCACCTCAGATGCAGCACCATGCCCAAAGCTTGCTGAAAGTGCCAAGTGTAATGAGAACGCATGTCCAGCCAATTGTGCAATAGGACAATGGGGTCAATGGGGTAAATGCTCTAAGCAGTGTAGCACAGGAATCAAAAGCCGTGAGCGCAAAGTTCTCACTCCCAAGAAAGGATCAGGTCAAGGTTGTCCAGCATTGTTTCAAAAGCAGGAGTGCAACACTAAACCGTGTGTAGGCAATTGTGAGCTTAGCAAGTGGAGCGGATGGAGTAAGTGTTCAGCACCATGTGGTGGTGGTCGCAAATCAATGACACGGAAGATAGTCAAGCCTGCCGCAGAAGGTGGTAAATGTGGACTGCTCTTGAAAAGTGCCAAATGCAATGACACAAAGTGTCCAAATGATTGTATACTTGGCCCTTGGACAGAATTTGGCAAATGCACAGCTGATTTTCAGCATCGAAGCAGGAAAGTAGTCAACAAACCCAAAGATGGTGGCAAAGCATGTGGATCTCTGAAAGAAAAGGCCCAGTGTGCAGCTTCAAAGCAGAGTACAGGCAAAACAGCACAAAGCATGGCTGCTACAGCACAGGCCAAGGCTGCTGGAGCAAAGGCCAAGGCTGCTGGAGCAAAGACCAAGGCTGCTGGAGCAAAGGCCAAGGCTGCTGCAAATGAGTTGACAGCACTGGTGAAAAATTGCAAGTCTAGCCAATCCCCAGAGTGTGCAAAGAAGTTAAAAGCTGCCAAAACCAAGGTTAAAGCTACCAAAGCTAAGGCTAAAGCCACAGCCAAAGCTGCCAATGGAGCAACCAAAGTTGCTGCTGCAGCTCAGAAAAAGGCCAAAGCTTCTGTTGCAGCTGAGGCAAAGGCTGCTACAGGTGCAAGCGTTGCAGTACAGAAAACTCAATCCGAAATTCAGAAATGTTCCGAGAATTCCAAAGAGAAGGCAGCTCTTGAAGAGGCAAAGGCTGAGCTTGCTGCTGCAAAAAAGGAAGGTTCATCCACAAAAAAGAAATGCAAAACCAAGTCTAATGACTGTGCAAAGCTTCTTAAAGATGCAAAGCTTCGTGAAGACAAGGGTGGCATAAAGCTCGCCAAAGTGTTTGCAACTGGGGTTGAGAGGCAGTGCAACTGCTTCAACGGACTGGTAAAACTAACTGCTGCCAAAGCAAAGAAATCGAAAGCTTCATTAGATCAGCTGAAGAAAACTTGTCACGAAAGCTTCATTAAACCCGCAATGTGTGCTTCCGTCCCTATCAAGTTGAAGGAGCATATCCAGTTGTCCAAGCAGCATGCAGACATGAAGAAGCAAACTAATAAAGCGTGTCTGCGTAAAGGCCAGGGAGCAGCAGTCTTGCAGAAGGCAAGTGACAATAGCAAAACAGATCAAGATGATGAAAATACATCAAAGGCCAAAAAGAAGCTGGCTTGTGCCCAAAATGACTTGGTAAAAAAACTAGCAGCCTGTTCAAAAGGATCAGGAACATGTGCCTGCCTCAAGAAAGCACAGAAGAAGGCCTCGAAGGCAAACAAATTGGTAATGAAAGCTATCACTGCGCAGGCAGCCCTCATGGTAAAGATCTCCTCTGACAAAGTGAAGCAGTCAACCGCTGAGCACACAAAGGCAGAGAAGGATTCAGCTGCTCTCATCAAGAAATGTGCTTCAGAAAAGAGCCCAGGATGCAAAGCTTCTATAAAAGCAGCTTCAACTGCAGCTGCGAAAGCGGCTGTCATTAAAACAAAAGCTTCCCTAGGGGTGAAGAAGGCAAAAGCAAAGGCTCAGGGGGTAAACAAATTAGCAGCCAAAAGACAATCAGCGCTGAAAGAGCAATTCAAGGCTCAGTGTGCTAGATTGAAAACCATGCGAAAAGAACAGAAGGGATTGAAAAAGCTAGACAACAGCCGCAAGAAGAAGACCACAGCAGCAGCAGCAAAGTTGACTCGGTCAAAGAAGAAACTGTCTGATCGGAAGAAGAAGCTGGGTGCAAAGGATAAGGCAGATGCAGACGCAGATGCTAAGTTACTGAACGCAGAGAAAGATGTCTTGAAAGACAAACAGGGAGAAGCTTCTGCACAGAAGCTTGCTGCAAGTAAAGAAGACAAAGCCAGGGGCCTCGAAAAGAAAGTCCTCGCATCAAAAACAAAAGTTGCTGCAGACAAAGTGGTGAAGACAAGCTCAAAACTTGTTTCAGTGGCTGAAGCAAAGAAGCTTGTGGAAGCAGCAAAAGAAAAGGTCAGCAAAAAGTCCAAAGCACTCAAGGCAGCCGAGAGTAAAGAAAAGGTCATAGTGTCAAAGAAGAAGGGCGTCAAGGATACTCTGAAAGGGATAGAAAAGAAAGCGCAAGATGAAAAAGTGAAACTCAAGGGTGCCGATAAAGCATCAGAATTGGCTAAGCAAGAAGTCAGTGCGGCCAAGGCAGCAGCAAAGGAGGAGACACTTCAGGCAGCAGCAGCAGGAAAAGCTGCAAAAACAGATTCCACAAAGGATGCAAAGATCAAGGCTCAGGCTGATAAGAGTGAAGCCAAGAAGTTGGAGTCTTTGAAGAAAGGCGAGGAAAAGGGTATCACAAAGCTGAAGAATAGAGCAAAGAAGGATGCAGACAAGGAAAATAAGCAACTCAAGCATGACAAAGGTAAGATTGAAGCTTTGACAGTAAAAGCTGCAAAGGTGAATGGCAAGCTCGAGTCTGCAAGTGCCAAGGCCAAGACAACTGCATCTGAGCTGAAAGAGTCGAAACAAATGCTCAAAACTGAGCTAAAAGATGTCAATGCGGACGGCTCTCAAAATAAGAAAATTTCGAAAGCAGCAGAGAAAGTGAAGCTCAAACTCGATAAAGCTGATGCAAAGGTTGATAACATCAATGCTAAATTAAAGCAGGCAGGAATTTCTGCAGCCAAGTTCAAAGAAGACGCCAAAAATGCAGAAGGAGCAGAAAAGGAAGCCAAAGAAGCTGACAAGGCGGCACGTAGAAGTGAAAATTCTACCAAGATTACTGCCAAAGCAGAATCGTCAGCTTTGAAGGCAGCAAACGGAGAGGCCAAAGAAACAGCAAAAGAGCTGAAGCGTGTGATAACTGCAAACAGCGAGTTGACGATAACATTGGCACATGCAAATGATACCACTAAGAGCAGGATGCCTCAACGCCTTAGGGTTGAAAGGGTAATGTTGCTGCACCAGCTCAAGACTCAAAAATCAATGCTTGCACTGCTTAAAGAAAAGCACCACAATACCACAGCATTGGCCAGCCGCAACAAAAAGGCTGGTGTGTCCAACGAAGGTGCGGTCGATCTCGAATTGAAAGTTGAAGCAGCATCAATACCTCGACTTGAAAATACAACTCGACACACAGAGGAAACAATTAAAGGCCTCAAGTCACCATCGACCACTTCAAAAGCAGGTCAGAAAGTGATCGCCAATCAGCTACATTACATCAAGTTGAGGACAAAGGAAAGCAAAGTCAAATATGAAGCTGAAGAAGCTGACAGATCCCTGTCCACGCTGGTGTCAAACAACCGACAATTTGAGCTTATCTTAATGCAAAAGAAGAAACGCGATACCAAAGCAGTTAGTTCAGAATTCAGTTCTGAAAAGACAGCTGAAAAGAAAGTCAAGCTTTTGATGAAATCGAAAATTGCAGTAGAAGTAGAGACCAACAAGCTGGAGGCAAAACAACAGGCAAAGGACGCAGCAACAGGTACTGTGCGGGCCAAGAAATGCAAACAGATGGGAAAAAGGCTCGCAAATACAAAGAAGAAGTTGATTAAGCTGAAGGTAGATTTTGATAAACAAGTTGAGGACACAAAACAAACCCAAAGCCGAAATGATAGAACAAGCGCTCAAGTTGCCAAGAAGCTTGCAGCATCCGAAAAGAACGTCGAGAGGGCATTGAGTGATAGAGACAGGGCAGTGGCTACAGATGCTACAAAGAAAACAATGCAACAGTTGAAAAGTCTCAGGGACACAAATGCGGCAACAACAATCAAGGCAAAGAAAGAACTCGGCGAGCACAATATAGAAGTTTCGAAGCAGAATGAGGCGGTGGTCAAGGCACGCATTGCGCTAGACAAGTGTAATGGAAAAACAAAGTCACTAGCGCGTAAGGCAAAGTCTGGAGAAGCTGTAACAGCAACAAAAGAGGAAGACAAACTACAAGCTGTGAAGAAGAAGCTTCATGAAGCAAACAAAGTTGTGCGCAGTGTTAGCAATAGCGTTGAGAAATCGAAAGGCAAAGAAACAGACGACGAGGTGCAAGAAGTCACATCACAATCCACATATGAAGCTACGAAACAGGTCCTCCAAGTCAAGGAAACGCGTACAAAGGCCGCAATCAAGACAATTAACGTTCAGCTCCAAAACGTGCAATTACGCACGGATCTGGCAGAAAAGCAGCTTCAAGCTAAATCACTTCGGGTGAACAAAATGGTAAAAGAGCTCAAGACAGGAATTACAAAGGGCGAGACCCGTATCAAGAAGCTTGAAAAACAGATAAAAGAACAGGAAACCAGAGCAAAATCACAGACTGCCAAATCAGGTAAAGTGGCACAAAAGGCTACTGCTGAAGCTGACAAATTGATTGAGAAGGCAGATGCGAAAGCGAGCTCTGCTAAAGTAGCATCCAAAGAGGCTCAGGCAGCTTCACAGGAGAGGGTGACTGAGTTGAACAAACTGCAGAAAGATTCGGCAAATGCACTAAAGACCGACAAGGCTTTAAAAGCAGTCGATGGCAAGGAAATGAAGAAACTGGGCAAAACCAAAAGAAAATTGAAACAGGATAAGAAACTGATTGCAAAGAGTGAGAAACAAGATAAGTCAAAAAAGAGCAAGCTCAAAGAGGAGCAAACCAAAGTCAGCAAAGATGTGAAGAAGCAAAACAAGCTGAATACGAAGCTGCAAAGTGCTCAAACTAAGCTTGAGGTTGACACAAAAAAGAAACAGGATTTGACCAAGGCTACTGAGAAGTCCATTGCCTCAATCAAAGAAAGTAAAAAAGACGGCATAAATGCTGAAAAGAAAGCTGCAAGCAAACTCGACTCCAAATTAGCAGGTGTGGAAGCAAAACAAGTGTTAGCTGACAAAAAAGTCTTGGCATCTGCAGAGAAGAGAAAATCTACCGATGCTAACAAGTTAGCAGGAGCCCAAAAGAAAGCCAAAGCTACTTTGCAGGCAAAAGCATCTGATGAAAAGGATGCTTCAAAACTGAAGAAAGACAAGATTCAGCTCAAACAAAAACTTACCCTAGGCAAAGCAGAAAAATCTGGCGAGATGACAGTCAAAGAGCACCAAGCTGCATTCACGAAAGCAATGACCGAGTTGGAGAAGCATGAAGGGAACCTTTCTGCAGCACAGCAGGCAGTTGCAAAGCAGACTGCCTCATCAAAAAAGCAGAGCAAGAAGAGAAAAGGCGATGAGCAAAAGACAGCAAAATTGGAATCCAAGCTGAATGCTGCCCGTAGCAATGCAGCAGAAGCAGAAAAAGATGCCGCTCAAGTGGCAAATAAGGTGTCAAAGGCAGATGCTGCTGTCAAGTCTAGTTTAGTAAAGAAGGTCCAGGCACAGAAGGTCAAAAAAACAGGCTGTAGCAAAAGAAAAAAGCGCTGAACGCAAGGAAGAGAAAGAGTCTGTCAAGGCCAAGATAGCAAAGAAGAAGGAGGAGGCCACAAAGGACATTATGAAGGAAGAAAAAGCAGTGTTAAGTGTGGACATGGCAGAGCAGCAGCTGAAAACTGCAAAAAAGGAACCTCCTTGTCCAGACGGCACAGGTGCCGAATCTCAAAAGGAACAGGCCAAAGACCAGCTCAAGCTGGCAAAGCAAGAAGAGAAAGTAACTGCCGAGAATGTCAAAAAAGCAGCCAAGAGCATTGACCAAGCAAAATCAAAAGATCAAATTTCAAAAGTTAAATCAGTTCAGGACAAGGAAGAATCTGCAGCATCGAAACTCGATGAAACAGCAAAGAAGGCCAGTAAAGCTATCACACCTGAAGATCAAAGCAAAGCACAGCAAAATCTGAAGCAAGCGAAGAAAGCGGAGAAGAAACAGGAGTCGAATGCTATAGCTGTTATGAAGAAGGTCCTCAAGATCGTTAAAAGTGATAAGAAAGATGATGACAAGGTAGTGGACATTGCCTCTGCTGCTGCTTCGGGAGCAATACGCACTGCAGATAAGGTGTCTTCTAAGGAGAAACTCAAGGTCGCAAAGACAACAGATCGGGCAGCAACAGCAGAGGTTGAAGAGGTGCAGTCGAAGGAAGAGGAAATCAAAATGACTTCAGCCAAAGCTAGACAAGTGGCGGCAGCACGTGACATGGATGCAGCGGCTGTCAACGCGGCCAAGGCGGGCACAAACTCAGAGAAGGCTAAGGCCAAGCAGCAAATGAAGGAGGGAAGGGAAGTGTTGACAAAGGAGGCACGTATCATTCAAAAGGTGGCAGGACAGCAAGCAAAGGATGGAATGCACTGTGGGAATGGTAAACTCGATCACAAGGAGAAGGCATGCGACGATGGAAATACTGAAGATGGCGATGGATGTACAGCCAAGTGTCAAGTCGAGGCATTTTATAGCTGCCTTGGTGGTAGTAAAACGAGTAGATCACTGTGTTCAATATGCGGTGACGGCCAAGTCACTGGCTGGGAGGCTTGTGATGATGGGAACAAAGAAGGTGGCGATGGATGCAGTGGGAAGTGCACTATTGAAGCAAACTACATGTGTTTTCAGCCAGAGGCTAAACAGATACCATCCCCTCAACTTGGAAAAAGCACGTGCAAACGGTCGACACAGCAGGAGTGGGCCAAGAAACAAGACCTATCCAACTCTGTTCAGTGCGACTCATGTGACATGCTCACTGCAAAACGCGATTTTGCAATCTTGAATCCCTTCACTGGAACCGGGAAATGTTTGCCAAGACTTCCTCAAACCTTGTCAGGTCCAAAGTCAGCCCAGGTCCTTTTACACGAAGAGAGAAGCCAAGGTACTTCGTTGACATCTCCACCTAGAGCAATCACACGAACATCAAAGTTTATGACATGCCCGCGGAAAGTGGGTCAAGTTCCAACACCAGCTAGCGCCACAGACGCTCCAACAGCTTATGCAGTATGCATGAATGTCAAACACAAACTCTGCAGTCGCAATGGTGGAGACATCGCCAAAGGAGTGTGGCTGAAGGGAGAATGCGTTGTGAAATCCAAGACCAAGTGCAGCAAGGTATGTGCCGAAGCTAGGTTTTGCAAGTTCGGCGCATCTGGGAAGGGGAAATTAGTTCAACAAGAGCATGGGAAACGGCTTCATCCAGATGGTCGGGTATGTTGTTTCGACGATTGCTCAGTTCCCAAAAGTTGGGGTGTAAAATTGTCACCAGAACTTTGGTGCATGTCCGTTGCACTTGCAAATGGCATGTAATGCTGTCATCTTAG
>Ga0307398_10000002_pt1 | contig 16455 bp, 1 predicted proteins | sample SouOceMetPS10311_FD_200440 | JGI IMG/M metagenome (GOLD analysis project Ga0307398, IMG submission 200440) | Metatranscriptome of marine eukaryotic phytoplankton communities from Antarctic Ocean - PS103-11 (Eukaryote Community Metatranscriptome) | ecosystem: Environmental > Aquatic > Marine >... | reverse complement strand
AAGACATTGAACAGCAACAGCAAAGCAGCAGTAGCAGCAAGCAGCAACTGTCTGGCTCGCCTCGCTTTACCTTTTTTTGTTGCTGGACTTGCGAGCCTTGGGCACCGCCGTATCGGGAACACACAGAACCCAGCAGTTGTTTCCGAGGCATGCTCTAACTCAGCTGGGAGCACACCAACACATCCAGCCAGGCTTTGATTCGCCGTAACGGGCACAGACGTCACCGGAGAGACGACCTGGTGCTGCGTTCATGTTTACCATGTCTGCAGGAAGAGCCAGAGGCACTGCATTCCCTATGGTTGCTTTCTTTTCAGTGGTATTAATGGGTCTCGTCGTCATCCCGCACGTATCTAGTAGTACGTGCGATGATCGCAGCGATCCGTCGGTGGTGACGCTCAGTTTAGACGATTTTGATCTGAACGAGATCAAGGAACGGTTCGGTCTGGGGACTTTGGTTGGAAACACATTCATGGAGGTTGCATCCACGGCAATCAAGGATATGAAAGGGTTGGAAATCGTAGCTGTTGACGACGCACATGCGATTGAATCCACTGAGGTCAACCCTGATATCAGCGGTCCCCTTCTTGAAGACTTTACTTTGGACATGAGTACCCTGCAGCTCGTCTTAACATTTGACGAGACGGTCAAGGCCACCACGTTCAAAAAGGAAACTCTTTATATCATGGACGCTGAGACTTGGGACACTGCTGTCAACAAGGTTGCTCTTGGCGCAGCCGTTTCAAGCGTTGTTGGCGAACCCGGCTCAGTGTCTGTTGCCCCACACATAACTGTCACGGTCTACCTTGACTCGACGGACGGCAACGCCCTCAAGGCGCTCTTGGACCTGGCAACAGAGGAGGAAAATACGTTCCTTCTCATCACTGATGAGACTGTGGACGACATGAACGCGAACGCCGCTGTTGTCTCGTCCCAGGCGCCTGAAGCCCACGATGTTACCGCGGATAGCGTGCCGCCTGTCCTTGAAGGCACGTCTCTCGACATGGACGCCGGCAAGCTTACTCTAACCTTTGACGAGACAATCGACGCCACAACACTGAAGTACCAAACTTTGGCCATTCAAGCCACTGTCGCTGGTGGCACTAGCGTTGCGTTTGATGCCGCCTCGGAGGGTCACTCGCAGATGAGGCAAAACTTGATCGAGTTGGTGATTACCTTGAGTGAAGACACCATGAACGCATTGAAGCGCAAGACTGACGTCGCTAAGACGTTTGATACCAGCTTCGTGACCATGATGGCAAATGGAATTCAGGACACCAGCTCGAATTGGAACGAGCAGACCAAATCTGCGTCGGCCGCACTAGCTGTTGCAAGCGCCGATTTCGTTGCGGACAGCACCGATCCATTCCTCGAATCATTTACTATCGACATGTTTGAAGCAAAGTTGCATATGACCTTTTCGGAAGTGATTGACATTGCCACGTTCGAACCAACGCAAGTTGTGCTGCTGGGTGGGCGGTCCGATGGCGATATGGCAGGTGGCGGGAGCGGCGACGGAGGTCCAACGAGTAGGTACGAGCTTACCGAAGGCACGGCCACAACCACAAATAGCCTCGAGGTGACGGTACACATGACTGTGAAGGACATGAACGCGATCAAGGTTATTGAGGATCTGGCCACATCCGATGCTGATGCGTTTGTGCGATTCAAAGCCGACACCGCTCCGGTGGATGATATGCAAGGCAATGGAGTCGTCCAAATCAGCGCACGTGACCCGTTCCACGATGGGATGCAGACCTCTGACTACACTGACGACACAATCCCGGCAACGCTTGATGACTTCGACCTCGACATGACGGAGGGTACCATCACCTTCACATTCTCGGAAACAATGGACACCACTTCGTTCGACCCAACCTATTTAACCATTCAATCCGGATTGACGGCAGACGCCAACAAAGACTTTAAGCTGACAGGTGGGGTGTTGACCGAATCTAACGACCACACGATCCTCTACTTCAAGATTAGCGATGGTGACATGATCACAATCAAGGAGAACGACAGCATTGCCACGTCGGACACGGACACGTACGTGAGCTTGGACCGCAGGCTCGTCAAGGATCAAGCGGGTATTAAGGTGGCATCGGCGACCAAAAGGGTGACTGATTTTACCGAGGACGCGACTCGTCCCACACTCGCTTCATCGGAAGTATTTGCATTCGATCTTGATAGTGGGTTGATCACCGTGAGATTTGTTGAGCCTGTCCGTATGAATGACATGAACACGACAGCGATCTGGTTGATGGACAAGTTGAACCCGGACGGGGCGGCAATACGTCTTGCAGATAGCCAAGTCGAAAGCGTCAACGGCGACGCCGATCAAGGGCTTGTTTTGAAGCTCCGCATTTCGCATGACACTCTGAACGACATCAAGTTGGAGCCTGATCTGTGCGTTGCCCAAGATGCAAGCTGCTCGCTGCGGCTCAACCTTGGAGCCTTCTACGATATGGCCGGAAACAAGAACGTCCAAACGGTGTTGGCCACTGACGACTGGACTCCGGACACCACCGATCCGAAAGTAACCAGAGTTACATACTCGATTGAGGCTCTCATCGGTACAGCCACGATTGATTTTGATGAAACCATGCTCAAAGCCAGCTTGAAGGTGAAGGAACTTACGTTTCAGGACGCCGAGACTGCCACTAAGTACTATACGCTTACAACTGGTTCTCCAGCGACCTCCTCTGATGGCACCTCCGTAACTATTACAGTTGAGAAGGTTGATGTTGATGCTATTAAAACGCTCGGATTTTGCACGACGAGTGCGAACTGCTGGGTGCGACTGAGTGACGCTGCCGTGACGGACATGTCAGGGAACGAAATCACCGCGATTGTTGATGGTGCTGCGAGGAAGGTGGACGACTTCACGGCGGACGAAACTGGCCCCTTGATGGATAAATTTGCGCTTTTGGACTACAATGCCGAAACCATCACGTTGGAATTTAACGAACCGGTTGATAAGAGCAGCATCAACCCTACAGGGTTGTTTCTGCGCGAATCTGGGCGGAGCCCACAGTTTGAAGTGCAGCTTGACGACACCTCCGCGGGTGATGTGACCCAACCAGCCGATTACATTATTGTGATCCACTTGAGCGACAACGATCTCAATGCATTGAAATCTATTGCAGGCCTTTGCAAAAGTGTGTCTGGTAACGATTGTACCATTGAGCTGCAGGACAAATTTATTGATGACATGTCAGGAAACAACTTGAATGGCATCAACCCGACGATTGACTTTGCTTCGTTTGCAGTGTCAATTACAAAGGACACAACACCTCCTGTCCTCTTCGAATTGAACCTGGACCTCGCTCTCGGGACGGTTTCACTTTCATTCAACGAGCCAGTGGAGCTTGACGGCGTTGCGCCGTCTGCGTTGACGTTTTGGACCACATCCGTCACGGCGGATGCGACAGCCTCGCTGACGCTGACTGCCGTAGATCTTGGCGATCTTGTTTCTGGCAAAGAGGTCACGTTCACTCTTCACGCCGCCGATTTGATACAGTTCCAGGCAAAAGAAGATCTCTGCGTCGAGTTGGAGAACTGCTACGTGACTGTGACACCGTTACTGGTCAATGACCTCAACGCGATCGACATTGATGAGTCGACAACTGCAGTGCTGATCAACGAATTGGTCAAGGACACCGTGGCGCCTACTCTGGCCAAGTTTGTGCAGGGAGACCCAAACACTGGCAAGTTCATTCTCGAGTTCTCTGAACCAGTGAAGCTGAGCACCCTCGACTACAGTTCGATCACAATCTATTCGAGCAGTGACTACGACGATGCCAACCTTGTCAGCCACACGCTGGCTAGGGATGGGACGGCAGAGTACGTTGAAGGTTCAAACAAGATGCAGCTCGACATCACAATGAGCGGAGAAGACCACGGGGTGCTGCAGCAGATCACGACGCCCATCTTTACGCTCACATCAAACACGTTTGTTGGCATGGACTCTGGTGGTGTTAAGGACACGTCCAACACGCCGCTTTCTGACAGTGCAACTGTCAACGCGCCGCTGAAATTGTCGAAACTCGGGTCGCGCAACCCTGCCAAGCTCACCGGCTTTGACTTTAGCTTGGACAAGGGCAAGCTGACCCTCACTTTTGACGCTGTGATCGAGGCCTCGACGTTTAATCCAAGTGAAGTTACCATTCGTAGTGACGTGTCCACAGCCAACGACGTTTCAGCATATACTTTAACGGGTTCGAGCACTGTTGTAGACACTGACGACTTTACTATTGTGGTGATGCTGAACGCCGTCGATCTTAACGCAGTGAAAGCAAAGCGCACTCTCGCCGTCGACAAAGAGAGCACCTGGATGGACATGACGGCTCTTTCATTCAAGAATATTTATGGTGAAATCATTCGCGCCATTTCGCCCGAGCAGGCGACAAATGTGGACGTTTACACTCAAGACAAGACTCCGCCAGAGCTCCGCGGGTTTGAGTTTACTGTTGATCCTGGGACCATCAAGCTGTCGTTCTCAGAGCTCATCGACATGGACACGGTGGACGTGACTGGCATTACCATTATCCAGGAGCAGCGTGTAAACGTGCTTGATCCGGACTATCAAGGGGCTGGTTTCAGCGGCGACGGCGTGGAGGATACCGATGTGACTCTCACAGGGTACAAGAGCATTGTCCAAAGCGACACCTCCCTTGAAATCACCATCCTGCTGAACGAGGTTGATGCAGACACGATCAGGCGTTTTGATACACTTGGCACTCTCTCAACCAACACGTTTGTAATGCTTACACCCGCCGTTGTGGATGATCTGGCCAAGGTATCTGTGCAGGAGCTCTACTCGAACGATGCTTTCAAGGCTGATACGGTGAATCCTGATGAGAACAGTCCGAGTTTGGTCGAATACGACCTCGACTTGGAACTTGAAACCCTCACCTTGACGTTCTCAGAGACTGTGCTTGCGGATTCTGCAGTGCCGGGAAAAATCACATTCCAGTCCGATTCGAGCTCGGGTGATCGTTACACCCTGGTAACTGGCTATGCCACGTCGTTGGAAGACACGGTGAAAGAGTTTAGTCTCCAAACAGAGGACCTCGACGTAATTAAGGCTCTTCGGGGTCTCGTGACCTCGGAAAGTGACACGTACCTGGTCCTCGCCGACGGTGCGTTCACGGACACTGCTGGGAACGATCTTAATGAAATATTCGCTAGCAATGCCATGCAAGTTGACGAATACATCAACGATGACACAGCCCCGAAGCTGCTTCAGGCGGACCTCAACCTTGAAACGAAGAAGTTGACGCTGTCATTTTCGGAGACTGTTGCGGGGACAGGGGTCCCAGTGTCTGTCAATGTGAACGGCATCACCTTACAAAGTGGTCCTTTTGGATCGGGCGTGGTCAAGTCTCACACCCTCTCCTCCGCATCTACACTTGAGAGTGAAGTTGACGATCATGAGCTTGTCATCACGATCCACAAGACCGACTTTGATCTCATTCAAAATATTCCTGAACTGTGCACTGGAGAAGTCGATTCGTACGTGTCCTTGAAGCCATCATTTGTTGCCGACGTGGAAGGCATTGCAGTTGTAGAGACCACCACCACCACGCCGCTTCAAGTCAAATCTTACCAAAGGGATAATACTGCTCCAACTGTTAGTGGGTTCATTATTGACTTGCACGACAAAGAGTTGACTGTGGCTTTCAGCGAGCCTGTGTCGGTCATCAACTTCGACCCGAAGCAGATTGTTCTTCAGTCTTCGGACGATGTCACTCTCTTTGGAGACTTCTACCAGCTGACTGGTGGGGACAAAGACATCGCGGCAGACTCGCTCTCAATCGTTGTTTCTTTTTCCAAAGAAGACATCGATGCCATAAATGCCAAACCGGGGTTGGCGAAGAACCAGGCCACCACGTACTTGAGCCGCCCTGGGTCCCTGACAACAGATACCTCTGGGAATTCCATGGTCGCTGTGAGCAATGATGCTGGGAAGTTGGCAGATCAGCACATTCCGGATGAAGTCGCGCCGCGGCTCAGCATGTTTGGCATCAACATGGACACAGCGTTCCTTGTGCTGACATTCGACGAAACGGTCAACCCAGCCAGTTGGGTGGGCGGTGTCACTCTTCAGAATGCGTTCGCAGCGTCGAAATCGGTGACTCTCTCTTCAGAGAGCGAGCTGAAGACGGACTCTCCATCCACTGTGATGACCATCAAAATCTCAGAAGACGACCTCAACAAACTGAAATATAAAGAAATTGGCAGTTCGGCAGCATCGTCGTATGTGTCAATTGTCGAAAACGCCATCCGGGACATGAATCAGCGTGGTCTGGTGGCACGCCTCGACGGTGTGTCTTCCATTCCAGTGACGGCTTCAGAATTCACGATCGACAGCACCGACCCTGTCCTTGAAGGGTTTGATTTCTCGGTCGACGAAGGCACTATGACTCTTTCATTTTCAGAGGTCATCCGGACGAGCACGTTGGACGTGACTGGCCTTGTCCTTCAGCACGACAACAAGGTGACCAAAACTTGCCAGTGTTCCCACTGCCTGGACAACGAATGGCTTGTGAGCGGATGCCAACCTGGACAAGACACAGTCTGCACGGTCTGCCACGAATGCCCAGTGGGCGAGTACGAAGTCAGCCCGTGCGATACTGGTGTTGTTGCGGGTGACAACGACGCGACGTGTGCAGAATGCGGGGACTGTGCAGACGCGACCTACCTCGACACGTGGTGCTTTGGCAACCAACCCAAGGTTTGCACAGCTTGTGACAACAACTGTGCCACTTGCATCGGACCTGGTGCAGCATGTCTCACCTGCGAAGAAAACTTCGTACTTGATAACGGCGCCTGCGTGGCAGCCTGTTCCGAGACGAACACGTTCCTCACGGCACCGACAGCCACCATCACGTCGGAGTGCACACCGTGTCATGACACGTGCAAGACTTGCGACGGCCCGTTGGCAACTGACTGTACCAAGTGCCTTCCTGGTTTCGCCAAAGACTCAGAGACCCTCATGTGCGACAACAACTGTTACAAAGCAGGCACCCGGAATGAGTACTTTGACGCCGACACGACGGATTGCACCGAATGCACCGGCTGCGAGACTTGCTTTGGTGGCAACGCCAACGAATGTTTGTCTTGCGCCGCTCCGACCGTATTGAGTGAAAGCACCTGCGTGAGCGAATGCCCGGTCAGCTTTTACCGCGACAATGGAGTTTGCGCACGCTGCTCAGCAAACTGCAAAACATGCAGCGACTCGACCACGTGCACAGATTGCATGGACAACTGGGTACTTGAAGACGACATGTGCCACAAAAATACTGCAGATCACTCTGCTACGCTCTTCGCTGCATCTGGAGATACGCAGATTAGCTACCATGTTGGCAGCAGCACTCGGGGCAACCTGGCTTGCGTGCAAACCGAACCCACAGAATACCGCTTGTCGAAGCATAGTTCCACATCGTCGGACAACGGTCTTGAAGCTGTGATCGATCTCCATCAACGCGATCTCGATAAAATCAAGGCGGTTTTGACTCTTGGGGTATCCACCAGCTCGAGTTTCCTTGCCGCAACTATTGACACGATCGAAGATATGGTAGGGAACGAATTGACCGTTCAGAGTGACACTGCTGTGTGCCCGTCCTCATGCGACGGCATTGATGGCTGCGTCTGCCCTGTTGCCACCGTGCTTGAAGTGTGCGTTACATGCGTGATCGACAGCGTAGAAGTGGAATTGTGGGAGGCTGACAAGACGGATATAGAGCTCTTGAACTTCACGCTCAACGTGAACGAAGGAACCTTGCGCCTGTACTTTTCAGAAACGTTGCTTCTTGTTTCTATGGATGCAAATTACCTGACGCTCCAAAGCGATGAAGAGAAGGGCGGGGATACCGAGTCAGTTAAGCTTTCAGGGGGCACATACTCGGCTCAGAGCAACACTGAAGCCACCATCCTTCTCAAAAAGGACGATTTGGATGCCATCAAGGCTCGCTACGGATTAGGGACTGGAGAGGACGACACGTTTGTGGTTATTTCCCCTCTGTTCGCAACTGATACCCGTAGCAACGGCGTGAAAGAAATTTTCGAGAACGAAGCACTCGCGGCTAAACGTGTGTTTGGCGATGAAAATAAACCGAAACTTGTTTCTTTCACCTTCAACGTGAACGAGGGAATTCTCCGGCTTTACTTCAGCGAATCAATCAATGTTGACACCGTCAACCCGAGAGCCTTTGTCTTCCAAACTGGCTCTGACCTTGATGACGCCGACGTGTGGGGTGCAGCATTCAACGACGGCACGGTATCTGCGACGAGCGATCCGACTATTGTCGAGATTAAAATCACGAATTCTGACCTCAACAAAATCAAGATCAGATCACCGACTGCTTCGACATCTTACCTCAGTATGGACGAAGCAGCATCCGAGGTTGCGGCAAAGGACACGGCGGGCAACGACATTGAGTTGATCTACCCTCAAGGCGCACAGCTTGCCAACTTGTTCGTAGAGGACACCACCTCACCAAAGTTGACTCACTTTGACCTGGACATGGACGCTGGAGAGATCTTCTTCTTCTTTACGGAGACGGTGAACACCGACTCGTTCGAAATTTCTACTCTCTTCTTGGCATCGACGGATGGCAACGGCGCGACTACCTCCAGCGCGCTCGAAGGAGAGACTGTGAACACAGGGGACTACCACGTAGTCTATGTTGAGCTCTCTCGCGACACTCTCAACGAAATCAAGCTCCTTCCTGACCTTGGCACCTCCACCGATAACACTTTCGTTTCCACACTTGCAGATGGTGCCACAGTCGTGCTGGACATGAACAACCGAATCTTGCAAGACTTTGATCCTGCCGTTTTCCCAGTCCGGAACCACACTGAGGACCTCAAAGCTCCGGAGATGACGGGCTTCACGCTCAACATGCACGCTTTGAAACTCACCGTTTCTTTCACGGAGACTGTGAACACAGGGACGTTGAACATCAACCTATTCACAATTTCTTCCGCAGATGGATCGTCGTCAGTTGGTCTCACATCAGCTAGCAGCACGTCTCTGTCCGAGGTCGGTGACGTTGTTGTCATCACAATCGGAACTGTTGACGCAAACAAAATTAAACACTTGACCGAGCTTGCAACTGACGAAATCGACACTTATTTGGCGCTTGGAAAGGCAGCAATTAAGGACATGAACTCGAATCCCAATGCCGAGGCGGCTGCGAAGGCAACAAACCTCCATACCGAGGACTTGAAGAAGCCCTATTTGGATGAGTTTGACCTCAATATGGATGCTGCAACGCTCACGCTGTCGTTTTCTGAAACTATCGACGGCAGTTCTTTCGAATCGTCCGCCATCACGCTTATAGCGCCGGATGGCGAACGTCTTACTTTGTCAACCGGAGGCACACGGACTGGACCTTCGTTAGGAACCAGCGTCTATCGGACAGCAATCGATGAGGATGACCTCAACAAGTTGAAGGCAAAATTGACTCTTTGCACCGGCGATGACGACTGCCTCATTTCAATTACAACTGCTTTGATGACGGATATGAACGGCAACGCTGTACAAGAGGTTGGCCTTGACAATGCGGTTGAAGTCCAGACGTACACCAAAGACAAAACCAACCCGACACTCTTGTCGGCCTCTCTGATCTCGCTGGACGAGTACGGAAGCCCTCCGGTCTACCTTTTGCTCGACTTTTCGGAGACTGTCGTCGACAGCATTAACGCGCTAGATGTTGGTGGTGTTACACTTCAGGACACGAAGGATGGCTCTGGCAGCAATTCCGTACAGCTCACCACTGGCGACGTCATGTACACTGCATACAGTGACAGCACTCAGGTGCGCATCAAGATCTCCGATACGGACGTGGAACTGATCAAAGGCAAGGTTCCTCTTGGAACAAGTGTCGGAACTTCGTTTGTTGTTCTTGCTGGATCTGCCATCTCCGACGTGGCTGGTAACTTTGTGGATGTGGTGGAATCAACAGACGCTCAGGACGTTACGCTGCACGCCGATTCTGGCTCTGTCTTCCCAGATATTATTCCACCGTACATGGTCTCGTTTGATTTTGACCTGTCGCTCGAAAGGATCACCTTGGTCTTTTCGGAAGACGTGGTGTTGGATACGTTCACTGTTACAGACCTGCGCATTCAAACCGTTGCCAACATAGACGAAGCTACGGGCAGCGGCGACGACACGGTGGCCATAACAAGCTGCATGCAAACGAACTGCCCGCAGTGGAACAGCTGCATGTTGGACACGACGGGCTGCGCCGCTGACGTTCTGGGTTCCATGGAAGGCGAAGAGGAGCCGACTCCTGCAGAGGTGGCAGCTTGGACTCCTGCGGCTCAAGTCGTTTTCATCTATTGCTACAAGCAGTTATGTGCTGACAGTGCTGACGATGCAGGCAGCGGCGATAGTAGCGATGATTCAAGCACCACCTATCAGCTCACGACTGGCGCTAAGTCGTACGACGGTGACTACAAGAATCGAATTATTGTGCAATTGGATCAAGACACTGTTGACGACATCAAAACTCTTGCCGGGCTTGCTATTGATAAGGATACGACGTATTTGAGCACCCCGAACGACTTTGTTTATGATTTTGCCACCAATGGCGCCGACATGCGGTCGCTTAACGTTGACACATACACGAAGGACATCATTCAGCCAACACTCACTGACTTCAGTCTGAACATGGTCACTGGGGAAATGAAGCTGACCTTCAACGAAATCGTGGACCAAACAACTGTTTCAGCTTCGCATATGCTGCTTCAAGCTGCCAAAGATTCGGATGCTGCCGTGTCGCTTCCTCTGGTTGGAGAAACGCAGCTTACGACGGACAACGAGCTCACCGTCACCATCATGCTCGATCTGGACAGCGCCAACGGCATCAGAGCTGACGTCAACTTGGCAATTAGCGAAGGGACCACCTTCCTTACAGTCACAGGCGGCCTTATCAAAGATGTCGATGAAAATGAAGTCAACCAGATTTTCTCGTCGGATGCGTTGCCGGTTGGAGGGTTTGTTGTAGACTCTGTCCCGCCAGAGTTGAACGGGTTCAAAATTGACATGCTTGCGGGAATCATTGTTCTCAGCTTTGAGCAGCCAGTCTTGGGAACCTCGACAACGTTCGTCGAACTCCAGCTGCAAGGACCTGGAGCATCACCTAACGTGTATTCGTTGACGACAGGAGAGTACTCGTCCGATGTCAGCACGACGGTGACGATCACCATCAATGAGGATGACTTGAACCAGATCAAATCCCGCGATCTCTGCACCCGCACTCTGGCGGAAGAGGGCTGCTTTGTCTCCTTCTCGAACTCGTTCATTCAGGATGCCAGAGGGTTGCCCGTGCCCGGAGTCACTGAGGGGGCTGCTTTCCGGGCCGATTCTTACACTGATGATGACAAATCTCCCTCTCTTCTAGAGAGCACTGGATTCAAGAAATTCGATCTGGACTCGGGCGAAATTATGCTGACGTTTAGCGAGGCGATTGACCCAGGCTCGTACAAATTCGCAAAGATCACGCTGGTGTCTGACCAGGAAGATGCAGAGGCACAGAGTTTGACTTTGACTTTGGTTGGGGACGGCATCCAAGACCGCGAGGTCATTGCAACTGGCCTCGACAGCACAGTGCTCACCATTAAAATGGCCGCAAACGACTTGAACACCATCAAGCAAAATACAAACTTGTGTGTCCGCAGGCAAGACTGTTACATCAAAGTGGACGAAGGTGCGTTTACTGACTTTGCTGGAAACGATCTTGAAGCCACGCCGACCGACGACAACTTACGTACACGGCGGTTTGCGTTCGACGTGTCCGATCCCGTCCTCGAGGATTTTACCATTAACATGGATAGCTCTTACGTGACGCTGACGTTCGATGAAGCCATCTCGATGCCTTCGCTCATCCGCAGCCGGCTCACTTTTACCAACTCCAACACCTTGGAGCACACGCTTGCTGGTTGTCCGCAAGGCGAAACCTGCATCTCGCAAACGGATGTGTATGGATTCGAATTCAAGGTGGATATTACGTCAGATGACTTGAACCAAATCAAATTGATTCAATTCTGCACCTCGGAGGATGACTGCTTCCTTACAACAACCACAGAATTGGTGAAGGACATGTCCAAGAACAGCGTCGTTGCGGTCACCAACAAGCAGGTCGTCGATGGTGGGTATACTGAAGATATCACGGCTCCTAAGTTGGTCAAATTCACGTTCGACTTCAATTCGGAGGAATTGGTGCTGACGTTCAACGAGCCTGTAAAGGCGACTGATATGACAACCACCGACGTCACACTGCAGGGTAGCAAAACATCGGCGGATAACAGCATCAAACTGGCAACTGCCGAGGTTGAAAACGTGGTCAATGCAGCACTTATTGTCACGATTAATTTGGTCCCAACCGACCTGGAGAATCTTCAGAGGGACACGGGGTTGTTCATTTCGAAGGATAACAGCTTCTTGTCGATCCCACGGGGAGCGGCAACCGACATGGCTGGTATCGATCTCGTTGCAATCCTCGTTTCTGACGCGCTGCAAGCCTCGACCCTTGGAGAAGATACGCTGCAGGGCAAGCTCCAAGAATACACCTTGGACCTGGCCACCCGGAAAATTCTCTTGACGTTTGACGAAGTCATTGACATCTCAACTTTTAGTGCGACTTCGATCTACGTTCAAAATGCAGTCCAAGTCTGCAACCCGCAGGATCCGAGCGATTGTGACGGCACCAAAAGCAAACACCAGCTGACCACGAGCACTGCAGACGGAACTGGCCTCTCGAGCACCGTGGCAATCTCCCTTTCCCGGGCAGATCACATCACTCTTGGAGAAGACACGGCTGTAGCTACGTCTACCGATAACACGTATTTGGTTCTTGGAGCAAGTACATTCGACGATTCCCTCGGCCGTGACATCATTTCGACAACAGACGGAAAAGCCTTAAAGGCTTTTGCCATTGTTGACGACAAGACGAAGCCGACCGTTGTCAGCAGCTCGATTGACTTGACCGCTGAAGAGGCAACCATCGTTTTCTCAGAGCCAGTGTTCAAAGGTACGTTCACCATTGGCGCCATCACGGTGCAGAGTGACAGTGGCAAGTTGGCCGATGTCGAGTACTGGACGCTTACCAGCACGGCCTACGAGTTCAACAAGGACCGTGACACGGCCACCATCGATTTGACCACGTATGATCTTGATGCCATCAAAGCCAGAGCCTCGCTTGTCATTGACGATGAGAGTGCTTTCATCAGCACCACAACGGATCTTGTTGATGATTTTGGTAACAATGAGCCTCTTGCTGTGATCGCCGAAAGCGCCGCTACAGTGACGACGGTCGATCTCGATATCACTGCACCAAAGGTGGATTCGTTCAAGATCGACATGGACCGTGGCGAGATCCGGCTTTCCTTCTCCGAAGTGGTCCCTGCCAACCAGGTGCTCCCGAAGCAGCTGACCCTGCAGGATGCGACGACAGCCACCACGCACCACACGCTTACCGGCGGCACCGCGTCCGCCCTCGTTGATGAATACGACTACACCAGTGCCGACTATTCGCGCGAAATTTTGGTCAAGATGACTGTTCACGATTTGAACATCATCAAGGGGAAGGCCATGGCCAGCGAAGACATTGACACGTACATCCGTCTGACACAAGATGCTGCTGAGGACATGAACACGAATGCTGTCGATGAAATTGCCGATGGCTTTGCCATCAAGGCTGCCAAGTACACTGCTGACTTGACGAAACCAACCCTGATGACGTACGAACTCGACATGGACGATGGAAAGCTCACGCTGACCTTTTCTGAGACTATCGTCTACGACGAGGTCAATTTTGATGAGATTACGTTTCACAACGAAGGAGAAACGCAGGATTACTCTTTGACCGGCGGTTCGATCCAGGGGCCGGACTATACAGTCCTTGTCGTTCAGATGATCGCCGCGGATATGGACGCCATCAAATCTCGGGATGAAAACGCAGTTTCCGCCACGTCCACTTTCATCTCGTTGACTGCCCTCTCTTTCAAAGATGTGAGCGGGAACCCGCTTGTCCCTGTGACCAAGCAAGACACTAGCGTGTACACGGGCGATACGACGGACGTGAAGCTTGAGTCGTTTGAGCTTGACATCGACACGGGATACGTGACTATGAGCTTTTCAGAGACCGTGCTGATGTCGACGTTGACAACAAGTGAAATCACGCTTGTCGACGCCACGGGCAAAGATTGCAACGACGGAAGCGGTGAAAATCCCGACGAGCGCTTTGGTACTCCAGACTTCGAGTGCTACGGTGGTGTCACGTTCAACATGACCCCGCAGTCTGACTACACTAGTTTGTCCCACACGAAGCTCAAATTCAAGATTCTGGAGACCGACTTGAATTCTATCAAGAGAGACACTGGCCTGTGTATCTCCGAGGCCACGTGCTGGATTGGCATTACCGTTTATGCTATCGAGGACATGGCTACGAATAATGTCGAGTATGTTCACTTGGCAGACCCGATGCGAGTGTCACCGGGTGGGCTCACCCTTGATATCGGCGATCCGTCAGTTGAAAGTTACTCGCTCGACATGGATGATGGGGTGATTGTCCTTGGCATCTCCGAGCCTGTTGGAATCGGGCAGGTCGCCACCACTGGGTTGTCGATCAAATCGGAGAGCGGAGCCGCAGGGTACACGCTCACGTCTTCCTCGACTGCAACCCTGGATGAGAAGCAGCTCAAGATTACGATTGCCATTTCAGACTATGATCTTGATCAAATGAAAGCTAACGTGGACATTGCCACATCTGCGAGCGACTCTGTTCTCGTGGTTGACGACTCGTTTGCAAAGGACACGGCCATGAACCTGATCACAGCAGTTGATCACAGCGAGACCGTCACCCCAGATCCATTTGAAGCAGATGCGACCCCAATCGAGATTGTGAGCGCCCAGATTGATCTCGGCACAGGAATTCTCAGGATTCAAGGTAGCGAGGCTGTCGACCTATTGAAACTTATTTGGGCCTATTTGAAATTTATTTCAGGAGCAGCTACCAGCGGCGGGCGGAACCGGCGCTCGATTGATCGGTACCGGCGGGCAAGCGAAGGTGTGGTTCTCAGCGAGGTGGGTTCCACTGCCTCAATTGACCCCGACGACCCAACGATGCTCATTATCCAGTTGGGCGCATTAACGATCAACGGGATCAAGTCTGACCCAACCCTATGCACAACACCGTTTAATTGCTTCCTGGTTTTCTTGCCGAACTTTATTACCGGCTTTGACGGTCTTCCAAGCGTAGAGGTGCCTGCATTCAGCCCGCTCGGCAACATTGTCGTTCTGCCTGATGAAGTGCGCCCGACGCTCTCCTCGTTCAGTCTCGATATGAACGCCATGACGGTGTCTCTTTCCTTTGATGAGTCTGTAGATGCCAGCACTTTTAAGAAGAGCACTTTGACCATTATGAACACAGCTACGCGTGTGGGTGCTGATGCGGTCACCCTTGCGCTAGCCGGTTCCGCTGCCGTGTATCCGGCGCCAGGAACGGTCAGCGAAGCTGATTTGGCGATCGTCATCGTGTACCTTGACAGCAACGACGCAAACTCCATCAAGGCTTTGACTTCGCTTGGCACAGACCTCGACAACACGTACCTGAGCTTTTCCGAAGGAACTGTGAAGGACATGTCTGGCAACGCCATCGATCCGCCGAGCATAGCCCCCAAGGCCCGCGAAGTGACCGAGGACGCGACTCCGCCTGCACTCCATGGTGGGACCCTCAATATGAACAGTGGTACCCTGACCCTGACATTTGATGAGACTGTGAACAGCGAGACGCTCGTTGCAGATAGCATTGCCATTCAGGGTGCTGAAACCGATGGCACAAACTCGATCCTGTTGACCACATCAGGAAAGAGGCAAGACTTTGTTGAGATCAGCATTAAGATCCAAAAGATCGATTTGGACGATCTGAAGCAAAACACGGGTGTGGCAACCGGGGCAGACACGTCGTTCCTCACAATAGCTGCCGGCGCCATCAAAGACATGAGCGGGAACGGCATTGAGAGCACCAACGAGCCTTCTTCTTCTGCGTTCAATCTGCTTGGCTTCGTCGAGGACACGACGAACCCAACCCTCAAAAGTTTCTATCTGAACATGACTTCTGGAGAGTTACGGCTCGTCTTCTCGGAGACGGTGGACGTCGATACCCTTGCGGTTGACAAAATCACACTGCAGTGTTCGGACAGCAGCCCTTAAAGCTTTGGTACAGATTGAAGTACCACCCTTATTTATTTTAGCCACCCCCATTTACTTTTACCTTTTTTTGGGAAGGCAGATGTAACACTGCCGTGATCATACGTCGTGCACCCTGACGTAGTCGCGGTGGTATTATCTTGCCATCCACACACCAACATAGCTGAATTGGCCACCGCGAGCCAAAAACACCAGCGCACAAACCCTTTTAACTTTTTTCTTCTTTTTTTTTT